>VOFC01001435.1_pt1 | contig 40001 bp, 87 predicted proteins | sample 5384161 | NCBI WGS metagenome assembly VOFC01 (sample SAMN12384722, study PRJNA508395) | human gut metagenome | isolation source: healthy gut B | host: Homo sapiens
TATCTAAAGATGATTTTGACGAAGATTTTGTAAAAAAAGAGGCTGAGTTTGATGAAAACATATGGAATTTAAATGGATGTAGTTATGACAAACTACCAACATTAAATAATGCAGATCCAAACAATGTAAAAGAAGAAGAACAAAAACAAGAAAATGAAATATATATTCCATACAAAGCAAGACTAGAAAAAAATGACAGAATATAATAAAAATAAGGAAATTTTATATAGTAACTTGTATAAATTAATGCCATTTTATGATGCAAAATATTTAGTATTAGATGGAAAAAAAATTAGTGAAGATGATATCTTAAATAAAGAATTAATTAAAAACAATTTTAGCTTATGATAATAAAGGAAAACTAGTAGTTGCTACTACAAATGAAAATTATAAAAACCTAAGTTATATAAAAGTAGTATTTGATGATAATACAACTAAAAAAATACAATTTGAAATTTAAAGACACTTATGGCAATATAGCAAACTATAATATTAATGAACTAAATGTTGATTATAACTTTGATAAATATATTATAAAAAAACAAGATGCAACAATTGTAAGAAAATTAAGCAATTATATACAAAGTTTAGAATATGAAAAGACCTGCAAGGAATGCTTTTCTCTTGACAGAGGTCATCCAGCATATAAAGTACATTTTAATGAAGTAGTAAGAAAAAAAGAAAAATGCGGATAATTTTATTTACAAACATTTATCTAGTGCAAGTGGATATAGTATAACAATGGAAAATGAAATACTAAACACAATAGTAAAAATAAACTTAACAATAATGAAATGAAAAAATTTTATTTGCATATAATTATTATTCTCGTTTCTATGGAATAAATATGGATGGAGCAAACCTTTCAGACATTATGTTATTCAAGGGAGAATTATACAGAGAAAATATAAAGATAAGTGACTTAATATCAGACTTTGGAATAGTAGATGGAAAAAATAGCCATGTAAATTACCAATATTATAGAGATACTTTAGCACATAGATTTGGAATATCACAAATAGGGAGACTTTATCGAATATAATATTAAAATTTTAACAGATAATAAAAATCCAAATGATTGGTTTACAGAAAACTTCAAAGGACCATTAGTAGAAGTTCAAGCAAAGGGGCATGAAGAAAGCGACATTGATTATAGAGCTTGGACACAACTAAAAAAGAGACCAGAATATATGTTAGCACTTTTAACATTACCAGAAAATGCTGGATATATGATATCAACACCAACAGTATTTTTTTGTGGGATCACAAAGAGTATATATAACAGACCCTACAAATAAAACACAACAACAAACATTACTAAATAAAATGCAAAACTTTGCAAACCAAGTAGCGACATTCTATGGAACAGCAGCAGGATTTATAGAAAGCAAATATTTTAACAATATATGTGATATAGCTATAGATACTAGATTCTTACCAGGATTAGAGAGCAATTTAATGCAAAAGCCAATGATTTATTTCACAAGAATTTTAATGAGATATTAAATGAATGGTCTATGATAGGTGGAGTAGGAGCATATGCAGGAAGTCAAAGAATATATTTTGTAGTAAATCATGCACTAGATAGTTATTCTACTTGGACACATGAAACAGGGCATAATCAAACAGCTAGATTATTCTTTAAAAATAATGGATTTAGACCAATAGGTGGAGGAGCATCATCTGACGGAATAAGTGGATCAGAGGACTATACAGATGGAAATACATCTCAAGGAGCAGGAGATGGTGATGTAAACTTTAACTTAAGTTATAATTACAACAAGGGCCAATTAGTAACAACAAATCTATCGCCAGAAAGAATTAACTCTAAAGAAAAAAATTGAGAGTTATTATAGAAGAATGTTCGAAACAATTGACTTCTTAGATTATGTAGAAGCAAAGGCGTTTTTAGAATTAACACCAGAAGAACAATCAAAAGTAGCAGTACAAATTTATTATCCAAATGCACCAAAAGATTATTCGACAGTAGGATGGAAAACACTTTCAAAAGAAGAATTTGAAAAAAAATGAAATTACAAACAGTAAATGACTTATGGAGCAATCAAATTACTATTAAGCCAGGCGTAACAGGAAATACAACACAAACAGCAGACGGAGCTTATGGTTCAGAAGGAATGTACATAAGAAGATGGTATCAACCATATAATGAAAATGGAAGAACACATACATACGGATTTAAATATACTGCTTGGCAAATGCTTGGGATAGGTGGATATGACGGCGGATATGTTACTTATTATAGCGGAAAAAAGTAAAAATGACTTAGATGCTATCAAAAAGTTACAAATGATGATACTATGACATGGCAAAAAATTTAAACAAGAACGTTATAAACTAATGGAAGATAGCTGGAATAAAGTAACATATGTGAATGCTGATGAATTAATGAAAGTATATATAAATGCTCTAAAAATAGATGCACAAAATGGAGACAGAAATGTAACAAATAGTACAAATGTTAGAAGAAGAAATTATCACTATGTAAAATGTATAACAGATGATTTTAGACAAGAGGTATTAAATGGTGAAAATGAAGCAAATAAAGTGCATATAAAATCAGCAAAAAGAATTTAAAGAAAAACTAACAGAAAATTCATCAGGATATTATGTATTAGATAATGACATAGATCTATCATCTCTAACAGGAGAAAAGGCTATAATAGATGGAACTTTTTGTAGGAAAACTAGATGGACAAGGACATAAAATAACAGGAAATACATTACCAATTTTCGATTCATTAAAACTTGCACATATTTCAAACTTAAAATTAGAAAACACCAAAATTACTAATGCTTTAGCAGATGTAGGAGCATTAGCAAGAAAAGCAGAATATAGTGAAATTGAAAATGTAATAGGAAAGAAAATAGAAGTTTCATCAACTAATAAACAAATTGGTGGACTAATTGGAAGTATGACGAATTCTTTTTGTTACAAATACACATATAACAGATGCTATAACATCTGGAAGTAGTAGAGTTGGTATGATTGCAGGATATGTTGGACAAAGTCAAATACAAGAAAGCTCAGCAAATGGAAAGGTAACATCAAAAGGAAATGCAATAGGAGGATTAGTTGGAGAAGCATACAATAGAGCAATAATTTTAAATTCATATTCAATAGGAAATGTACAAGGAAATACTAATGTTGGAGGGCTAATAGGATTATTAACAAATTCCTCTGTTACAAAAAGTTTCAGTAGTGCAACTATAAATGGAACAAATGCAGTAGCAGGATTTATAGGAAAATCAACAAACAACTCAATAGTTCAAAACAATATTTCACTTGGAAACCAATACAAGCAATATAAATTTGATGGAGCAACAGATAAAGGGCAACTAAATAATTACACAGGAAATTATGAATATGAAGACAACACAGGAACTTCTACATTAGACAGAAAGGACATTAACTTTGATGGAAAAATAAAAGTTGTAACAAAATCAGAAATTATAAATCAGAACTTCTATAAAAATACTTTAGGATGGAATGAAAATATATGGGACTTTACAGGAATAGTAAATGAAGAAGTTCCAAGACTAAAAATCTAGACCTAACAAAAATATACCTATTATATTAAGAGAAAATATAAACTCAGTAGATGAATTTATAGAAAAACTATCAACGAAACCAGATGGAAGATATACATTAACAAAAGACTTAGATTTTTCAGGAAAAACCTATAATTTAGGAAGTTCAGTAATACCAGGAACTTTCTTCGGGTAATCGACGGAAATGGGCACACAATAAAGAATCTAAGTAATGCTAGTATATTTGAACAATTTAGTGGAACAGCACAAAACTTAAATATAGAAAACTTCCAATATGGAGTAGTATGGAATAAACCACCATATACGCAATATATAGACACCTGGAACAGTGACAAAACACAAAGCAATGTAGGAGCTTTTACCAAAAAATCAATAGAAGCAAAATTCTATAATATGAGATTTAATAGGGTAATTATGACTGGAAATAACAGTATTGCAGTAATAACGGCAAACGACAAAGATTCTACATTTGAAAAAAATAAATGTAACAGAAGCATTTATAATGACAGAATCAAAAATTGCTAACTGTGGAAACAAATCTTCAACATTTATTAGCGAAAAAAACAGGAGGAAGCATTAAAAACTGTTATATTCAAGGAGAAATGCACACAGCAGGAAGTGAAAGTGGAGCAGTTATAGGATTAAGCCATGGTGGGATTAAAATTGAAAATGTAGTAGCTAATATTATAGGTAGAGGATATAAAGAAGAAACTGCCCAAAATAGTGGATTATTTATAGGAAAAATAGAAGGAAAAACAGAAATTAAAAAAATTCTATATCTATTGGAAAAACATTATATGATATATTGCTTAATAAATTTGCAATGATACCAAATGCAGCAAATATAGAATTTATTACAAATTGCTATGAAAATGCAGATGAACAAGGAATTTCAAATAGTAATGGAACAAATATAAAAGAAGTATCAAAAGAACAATTACTAAGTAAGGAATTTTATAGAGATATATTACACTTAGATGAAAATATATGGGACCTAGATAATATAGAAGAAAGAAATTATTCGGAAAGCCCATTCCCATATAGCCCAGATCCTACAAAATTTCCTAAAATAATTGATTTTGGTGGATTAAAAAATAAAAATACAAAGTAAAAAACTAAAATAATTTTGAAATGTCACCGTTTAGTAAACACAATAAAAATATTGTGTTTACTAAACGGTGACATTTCATTTTTTTTCTGTAAGCATTGTCAAAATACAAGCTTATTGGTCTTGAAAATATAAGGAATATTGTGATAAAATTTAAAAAATATAATACTAAGAAATGAAAAAGGAAAATGATAAATGAGATTTTTAAAAAAGAATTGTAATTGTTATATTTATAATAGTACTAGTAACAGGTGTGGGACTAGGTATGTATGGATATACATATTATGAAAAAAAGATAAATGAGGAACTGCTTGCAGATAAAGTAAATGATGTAAGAACAGATTATTTTTTTTTACTAGTATTAAAGATGTTACAGACTATTATATAAATGCAATAATTGCAGTAGAAGACAGTAGATATAAAGAACATGGAGCAATTGATATAATAGGAATTGGAAGAGCAATTGTTACAAATATAAAAAGTGGAGAACTAAAAAGAAGGAGGGAGCACTATAACTCAGCAAGTTGCTAAAAATTTGTATTTCATAGAGCCAGGAAATGTCATAAGAAGAAAAAGTAGCAGAATTTTTATGGCATTAGAATTGGAAAATAAATACTCAAAAGAAGAAATTCTAGAAATGTATATGAATACTATTTACTTTGGTGATGGATATTATGGAATAAAACAAGCATGCAATGGTTATTTAAATAAAGAGCCTAAGGATATGACATTAGCAGAGGCAACGATGATGGCAGGAATTCCGAACGCTCCATCAGCATATAGTCCAACAGTAAACAAAAAACTTTGTAAAGAGAGACAAAATAAAGTCATATCTTCTATGAAAGAAAATGGATATATTACAGAAGATGAGGCCAACAAAATAGATCAAAGCTTTATAGATAATATAGAGTATAAAAAATGATAGAATTTTTTTTGTATTATAAATGCATGGTGGCATTATGCCGCAATAGAAGGCTAACCATATCTTTAGAATATATTCTTTTCTTCGAGCTTCATCTCAGCGAGCATATTTTTTAAAAGATTCTTCAATTTTTAATTTATGGCTTGCTAAGAATTTTTCCAAATATGGAATTATAGACAGATCTTCTAAAAGCGAATAGTATTGCCGGTCTTCAGTTTTAAAATTGTATACCATTTTTTTTACCTCTAAAACTAAAACTTATTTGTTTATTGTTATCCTAGTTATTATATATAATTATACAAATTATGTCAAGTACACACTGTAACATACTTTACATTTAGAATTTTTATGATATAATTTTTGTAGCTTTAGGCTAATTAATAAGAAAGGAGGCATTATTATGCCTGGTTATTTTGTTCATATTGCTTCGGCACCTCAAGATTTGAGGTCTTCTGCATTAGGTCTTAAAGGACTGATTGCTCCAGATTTGTGGAAAAAACATACTCCCACAGAAAGTGAATATTTTCAATTTTTCACTAAGTGCTCTGATGCACCATCTTACGAACAAATAAAATTTTTATGCTCTGCTGAACACGGAGGAACTCACTTTGGTTCTAAGCTTAGCGACACTAATCACGCGGATTTCGCATTCATTTCTAATTTGTTTACAAATGGTCAATTAGATGTAGATAATTTGTTTTTTTAAGGGATATATACATCATCTACGAGTGGACAAAAACTTTTATGCAGACATCTCGGTTTTCAATAAAGAAGCATACGAAAAAGATTCTGCCATAGATAAGGAAGTTGCGATAGAAGATTTACACTTTGATTGGGATAAGACCAACTTTGCAATTTCTAATTGGTATCCGGAAATTGTCGATTTGCTATCATCGGCGCCAGAAGAAGTCCAAAAAGTAATTGGTTTTGCCAAAGGAGACACTAAATATGTAACCCTTTGATTCTATGAGACATTTCATCGAGAATATGCGAGAGTCCAGAAGCATTGAAGAACTACTGAATAGTTAAAAGTTTATCTATATGGAAATGAACAAATATACAAATAAATCCTTTTCTTACATCTTTATAGATTAGATAAGGTAAAAACAGACTTTGATAGTATTAACTAATCGAAAGAAAATAAGGATTGGTTAACTTTTGAAGAGCAAATATTGAATATATCTTGGCTTTATGCTAATATATATGTATCAATTTTAGGAGGTAATTGATTTTCTGCATGCACTTGTATGTAGAACAAGGAAAAAACAACGATTTTTTATAATGGAAGGAGTATAATTACTATGTCATTAAAATTTTGGGGAAGAGGTTCTGGATTTACTTACCAGCATACTTCTGCTTATTTTACTACTGAAAACAAGGAATTCATTGTTATTGATTGTCCTGTTTCAGCATTTCAAAAGTTACGGCACATTCCTTTAAAGAACTATGAGGATATATATGTTCTTATAACTCACACACATGGTGACCATGTTGGCGGTCTTGGATTATTTGTACAATATGTATATTTTACTTTAAAGAAAAAAGTTACTATTGTAGCACCATCTGCAATGGTTGCTGCCGATATCCGTACTTTTACTAATGATAGAGGGAAATGACTCTTCTTGGTTTAATCTTATAACCGTGGAAAATTTGAAAGATAAAACCGTGGTTCTGCAGAGCTATTAGAACTAAGCATTCTCCCGAACTTGACAAGAAATGTTTTGGATATCAACTTGTTGTTGATAAAGAGAAAGTCATATATACTGGAGATACATCTACATTAGAGCCTTTTTTGCCATATATATCAAAAGGTACGCTTCTCTATGTAGACACTTCTGTATATTATGGAATGATACACTTGAAACTAGAGGATATGTTAGGGGACTTGATTGAGCTTACGAAAGAAGGCGTAAAAGTCTATTTGATGCACTTAGACGATGATTTCGAAGCAGAAAAAAGAATCTCTAATTATTCTGGGATTGAAATTGTAGAAGTAATAACTGAGGGATAAAAAGTAAGAGATTTTAAAACTAGGCAGGCTTCCTTAATTGGTAGTCTGCTTAGTTTTTGCAAATTTTGAGGATATTTTTCAAAGATTTTTAGTGAGATTAATAGTATCTCATTATCCATTACTTGGAAAAATAAAAAATATATAGACTTGTAATGAGATATATGATATAATATTTTTATGCGGGTATAATTTAGTGGTAGAATGCCATGCTTCCGACCTGGTTGCACGAGTTCAATTCTCGTTACCCGCTCCAAATAAAAACAACTTACGAACTATAAGGTTTGTAGGTTGTTTTTTATATATAAACTAAAAATGTTCTCTTGACTAGAAAGAAGGACTTTTTATAATATTTTTAATTGACTTGAATTGGCATTGATTACATTTATGCTATTGTGATAATCATTGTTCTCGAATTTAGCCAAAAAGTACCAAGTAACACACCTGAGACCACAGCCAGTACCATCATTGTAACTCGAAGTAATAGCTGTTGAAGCAACATACACATCTTCGACATTAACTAAAGTTCTGGAATTCGCTGATTCTTTCCGTTTAAAAAATGCCATAATTTTTCAATACATATTCTAATTTGAATTGAATACCTTCTATTTTCTTTTTATTCTGATAATTATATATAAAAATGAAAAATGATAGAATTAATAAAAAATTATGATGATAATTTATTGTACAACTTTCTAAATGTGAAAGTTTATAAGTTTATAGGATTTAAATTTGATTTTAAATGAAAAGTGGAATGAAAAGTGGAACTTCAAAAACGTTGTATATTATCCAAAAATGTTGTATAATAGTTAATAAATAATTCTAAAAAGAATTGTAGAAACTATTAACTTATTTTATATGGAGGTATGTTATGGAAGAACGGTTTAATTTAAAATCTATTAGGAAGTCCAAAGACCTAGAAAAACTCAAAGTCTTTCATGCAAGGGAGCTTAGAAGATGAAATACGGTTTTATTTTAATAATGGACAATATGTTGTAGCAAGGGATAACAAGAATGGCACATTCTCAATTAAATATGAGGAGGCACAAGAACTTGAGAACTATGAGAAAGACAATGAAAGTACATTAACTTATACTAAGAAAAAATATAAATGATAAGGGCTTTTTTTGAAATTTTTAGCATTTGCAATAGGTATTTCTTTTCTTGATAGGTATTCTTATTACTGTTTCAATGATTGCTATAACATTTTTAACAGATAATATATTAATTAAGCTATTGTTTATAAACCCAATGTGGTTAGTTATGCAAGTCTTTTTGGTGGTAATTCTTGAACTTAAGTTAACAACACAATCAATCAAAAGTAAACATTCTGCTGAGCACATGATGGTAAACTTTCTTAAAAAAATAAAAGATTGCCAAAAAGTATGAAGGAAATTAAAGAAACTTCCAGATTTTGCATTAACTGTGGTAGCAGAAAAAATACAAGAACCAGTAGAAAATTTCGTTCAAAATATATTAGCATCACTAATAACAAGTTTCATTGATATTTTGGCATCGGAAAATTTTCAAAATGAATTAATGTATGGTATTATCCTTACAGCTACTTATTTAATTAGTTGCTATGGTACTTATATTTTAATTCATAAATATAATAAATTAAGATTTATTATCAAACCTATAATAAATATACTAAATAACATTGTTCAATGTTCAAATACTACCAAAAAAAAGTCAAAAAAAATGATTTACAATTAGCATATTATGCAGCAAAACATTGGTTACAAATAGCCTACCCTGAGTTTTATAATGAAGATGATAACTAATCTTTAATGAAAGTGAAAAAAGTTAGTAATAAAAATATTAAAATGATATTTTTTGAAAAGATACAGCCTTTGTAAAAAAACATTGGCTGTATTTTTTTTAAATAAAATGTTTAGAATTATTCCTAAGTTAAAATTCAAAAAACTATCGGATGGTAATAAATATCGTCTTATAATGTTTGAAATAGCTGAAATTATAAGATGATAAAAGAAGAACAAAATAAAGTTGGATTGTTTTAATTTGAGATTAATATTGTTGATATTTCAGCTGTTTTGCTGTATAATACTAGTAAACCTAATGTTGAATCAAGGGATAAAATGTATATAAATGCAAGAATGGCTATAATGCCAGTTATATTAGGGTGGCTAGTTTCAAAAAGTATTCATAACAAAATTGATTTATATAGGCAGAAAAAAATAGAGGAAAAGAAAGGTAGCCCTTGTATTATTGCTCTTTATGTGTTAAATTATATATTATATTAAAAGACGAAAAGCAACAAAATAAACTGCTATGAGAAAGGAGAGATAATTCAGTAATCTATATAATATTTAGATAACTGGATTATATGTAATAAAAATGAAACAGAAATTTTTAAAAGACTTAGGAATAGATTTAGATGGTTCTACTGATGAACTTTTACAACAATTTGATTTAAACGGATTCATGGATGAAGTTTCAGATAATAGGCTAAAAGAAGAAGAAGAAAATGTAGAAAAATTAAAGAAAAAATTAATGAAGAAGAGTAAATTATGATAAAGAAAAATGATGAATTTATAGTAGATATAATAGATTATGGAGCGGATGGAGAAGGTATAGCAAAAATAGATGGCTATACCATTTTTATCATGGATGCACTAAAAGGAGAAAATGCGAAATACATATAACAAAAGTGCTAAAAAGCTATGCATATGCAAAGGTTGTTAAGGTGATTTCAAATTCAATTTACAGAAAAGAGCCAGATTGCAGTACATATAAGAGATGTGGTGGATGTAATTTAAGGCATATTTCCTATGAAGAAACTTTAAAAATAAAGAAAGAAAAAATTCAGAACTTAGCCGATAAAACATTCGGAAAAGAAAAAAATAAAAATAGGCGAAACAATTGAATGGAAAATCTGTTTCATTATAGAAACAAAGCAATATATCCTGTAAATCAAAAAAAAGAAGTAGGAATATATGCAAATAGGTCTCACGAAATTATACCGATAAATAAATGTTTTATACAAACAGAACTATCTCAAAAAATTGCAAAAGTATATAATAGATAATTGGAACGAATCTATATATAACGAGGAAACGCAAAAGGTTTATTAAGAAATATTATGATAAGAGAAGGATTTGGTACACATGAAGTAATGGTAGTACTTGGCCAAACTAAAGAAAAAATGTGTTTGAAAAAAAGAAAATTCAAATTTAAGTATAGAAAAACTTATAAATGAATTTCCAATGATAAAAACAATAATTATAAATGTAAACAAAGAGAACACAAATGTAGTCTTATCTAGAGACAATATAATTGTTTATGGTAAAGGATATATAAAAGATAAATTAGGGAGGATATACATTTAAAATTTCTGCAAATTCATTTTATCAAATAAACCCAGTACAAACAGAAAAAATATATAACTTAGCAATAAAAAAAAGCTGAATTAAAAAATGAAGATATTGTATGCGATTTATATTGCGGGATTGGTACAATTGGAATTTTTTGCTGCTAAATATGTAAGCAAAGTATATGGAATAGAAATTGTAGAAGAAGCAATAAAAGACGCCAAAGAAAATGCCAAAATTAATGGTATTTCAAATGCCGATTTTTTAGTGGGAGATGTAGAAAATGTATTTGATGAATTATTAAAAAAGGAACAAAACCAAATACAGTATTTGTAGATCCTCCAAGAAAAAGGACTTGATAAAAATACAATAGAAAATTTAAAAAAAGCTAAAATTAGAAAAGATAGTATATGTTAGCTGCAACCCAGCTACTCTTGTAAGAGATTTAAAGGAACTTAATAGTGTTTATGATATTAATTCAGTAACGCCTATTGACAATTTTTGTTTTACTTCTCATGTGGAAGTAGTTACATTGCTGGAGCTAAAAGAAGAATTAAAAATACAATTGTATGAATACAAAGGAGAAAATAGATTATGAAAATAGGAATTGATATAGATGGAGTAATATTAGATTATCAAAGAGTACTAAACACATATGGAGATTTATATGATTTTATAGAATTGAAAAAGCTGGAATTGTTAACAGAAATGAGCTTCATTTAAGAAAGAAATATGATTGGACTGACGAAGAAAGAATGAATTTTGTTAATAAGTATTTTTTAAAATTATCTAAGCAAACACCACTAATACCTGGTGCAAAAGATGTAATAAATATGTTACAAAAAGAAGGAAATGAACTTATTATAATATCTGCAAGAGGTGGAACGATTGAAGAAATGCGAGATGTTGCAATAGAAAAGTTCAAAGAAGAAGGAATCTCATTTAATAAATATTATTGGAAGCAAGATGATAAACTAGAAGTAGCACAAAAGAAAATATAGACTTTATGATAGATGACTCATATGATGTTTGTAAAAAACTATCAGCAAATGGAATAAAGACAATATATTTTAGAGACAAAGAAATGAAAAAGTTAGAGCAGAATGAATTTTTAAAAGAAGTTAGTAATTGGGGGAGATATATAGGTATATAAAGGGAGGTATAGTATAAATGAAGATATTAATGGGAACCAAAAATCAGGGAAAATAGAAGGAGCAAAACAAGCTTTTGAAAAATATTTTGAAAATGTTGAAGTAGTAGGAATACCAGTAAGCTCAAATGTAGGAAATCAACCAATAAATGAAGAAATAATTAGGGGAGCTAAAAATGAGAGTTAAGAATTTAAGAGAATATGCAATCGAAAATCAAATAAAAGCAGATTTTTACATATCAAGTGAAGCTGGAATTACAAATTTGCTAGGAGAATGGATTGACATAAATGCAGTAGTAATAGAAGATTCAAAAAGGATATCAAAGCATAGGGATAAGTCAAGGATTTCTATTCCAGACAAATATATAAATGAAATAAAAGAAACTGAACTTGGAAAAGTTATGGATAGAATATTTAGTGGAAAAGAATTAGGTAAAGGAAAAGGCGGAATTAGTTTCTTAACAAAAATGAAGTTTCAAGAATTGATTTAACAAGAAATGCGTTTGTTATGGCACTAACAAAACATATAAATGGAGAGATGTGGAGATAAACATTAAATTCAAGAACCAAATGAAGTGCATCAGAAATGTTAGATAAACATTTTGGGTGCACTTAAAAATTTCTTTCTTTTTAAAATTTTTATGATAGTATTATGAAAAAGGAGAAACAAGATAATGGACAAGATTTTAAACGAAGAAATAATACAATATATCAATAGTGAGATATTTCCATTATATAATAGAAATGAAGAAGGACATGGAATAAAACATATAGAAACAGTTATCAGGAGAAGTTTAGAATTAGCTACTAAATATGATGTGAATTTAGATATGGTGTATGTAATTGCTGCATATCATGATTTAGGACATGGCATAGATAGAAAAAAACTCATGAAATTATATCAGCGGAAATGTTTATTAAAGACAAAAATATGAAAAAATGGTTTAATAGCAACGAAAGAAATGTAATAAAAGAAGCGATTGAAGACCATAGAGCTTCAAGCAATCATGAACCTAGAAGTATATATGGTATGATTGTAAGTACAGCAGACAGAACAATTATTGATATAGATGATACAATAAAAAGAAGCTATTCATATGGACTAAAAAATTATCCAGCGCTTACAAAAGAGGAACAAATAGAAAGGGTATATGAGCACTTAACAGAAAAAAATATGGAGAAAAAAGGATATGCTAAAACATATTTAGAAGATAAGGAATTTGATAAGGCAATTGGAGAACTGAGAAAGGCATTGTCTAATAAAGAAGAATTTATTGAAAGAATAGAGAAAATATCTGAAAAGTAGGAGGAAAGATAATATATGAGTAGCATGGAATTGGAAGTAAAGATTTTAAATATTGATAAAGAAGAATTAGAAAAATAGAATTAAAGAAGCGGGAGGAAAATATATTAGTTCTTCAAAAACAGTATCTATGCGTATATGACCTAGCTTATATAAATCAGAGATATAATGCAAATTTATATGAATTAAATAATGAGAAGATTGAATTAAGAAGAGAAATAGCGGTAGCTAAAATCAAAAATCTTTTTCAAGAAATTGATCAACTATTGAGTAATAAGGAAATCGACTTTTTAAAAAATAACTTTAAAATAGATAATTTATCACAAATATTTACTTTTGATAAAGAACAAATTTTAAATTTACTAAACAGTAATAAGCTAAAAGAATTTATAAATAATTACAAAACTACAACAAAAAGTGGATTAGACTAAGGAAAACAATTGAGAAAAAAAAGAAAATGAAGAAATAAAAAGAAAAAACAACTTTAACAATAAAACATATTCTGAAAAATAATGAATCAAATATTCAACAAATGCAAGAAACAGAGATAGAAGTAAGTTCATTTGAAGAGACAAATGAATTACTTGAAAAATTGGGATTTTCATATAGAAGCTATCAAGAAAAAAGCGAGAAAAATATATTTTAAAACGAGCATGAAATAGATATTGATACATGGCCTAAGCTATTGCCTTATGCTGAAATAGAAGGAAAAGACGAAAAAGATATAGAAAATATATTAGAAATTTTAGGATATTCTTTTAGGGATACAATTTCGTGTACTGTTGATGAAATTTATAAAAAGTTAGGTTTAGATATAAATAATATGAGAGAACTAAAATTTTAATAAGTAAAAAAGGAGGATGACATATGGAACTAAACACAAAAATCAAATAACATCAGCAAATAAAGGAATTGTAGCTGCTATTGGAAGATGGATGCCAATTCATAATGGACATAAGGAATTTCTTATAAAATTAGCCAATGAATACGAGAAAATAATTGTCATAATAGGGTCTTGCTACGAAAATGGAACAAAAAGAAATTGTATTCCATCAATTGAAAGAGAAAAAATGATACATGCCATATTTAAAAGAGAAAAAGATTAGCAAAGAAAAATATGAAATTGTACAAGTTCCAGATGTAGATACTTTTGAAGAATGGATTAAAGATATTAAAGAAGTATGCAAAATCCATGGTGTCACGCATTTTTGCACAGGAAATAAAGAAGATATTTTAAATATATTAGAGAGAAGCGGAGAGAAATTAGAATTTAAAATAATAAATCCAGAAGAAAAATCTAATTTTCCATATCATTCTACTGATATAAGAAATCTTATTACAGAAGGAAAGTATGAAGAAGTACAAAAATTGATTCCTGATGAAATAAATCCAATATTATACGGAAATGCTTTTTAAAGAGATTATAGCTGCTAGTAAAAAAAAGAGGAATAGAATTTGAAAAGGGAAGACAGTGTGTAGATGTAATTTTATTAATTAAAAATATTAACGATGGAAAAATGTATGTACTATTAGGAAAAAAGGTCAATGGAAAAAGAAGATTTCCCAGGATATCTAGCCCTTCCTGGAGGTGGAATAAATAAATTTGAAACGCCAGTAAATGCTGCTATTCGAGAATTTAAGGAAGAAACGGGGATTGGAATTACAATGCTTGACAATTCTTTAGAACCAGCTATAATAAGATTTGGTAATGGTCCAGGTGCTAACATAGAGAGAATGCATATAGTTGGAATTTATAGTTCAAAAGATAAAAACATAGCAGGAACAAAAGGTGGGTCTTCTCAATGTTTTGGAATATTTATAGAAGATGAATTGGAAAAATACAAAAAACAATTAGACCCCAAAGACGACTTGGAAATGCCTGATTTTTATGAAGTAAATGAAGCAATAGAAAGTGGATTAGCATATCAACATGAAGCTATGATAAAAAAAGCATTGAGTATGTTTGAAGCATATCCAGACTTAGTTATAAAAAAAGTGAATAATATAAAAAATGGATTAAGATAAATTGAAAAGATAAAAAAAGGAGATAATTATGAATATAGGAATTGATATAGATGGAGTATTAACAAATATAAGAAAATTTGAAATAGAAGAAGGCATAAAATATTGTGAAAAAAACTAAAATTGGAGGTTTGGTAAATTCAGATGCCTATTCTTCAACAGATATGTTTAACTGGGATGAGGAAACCGACTTCGATTTTTGGAAGGAAAATATATTCAAATATGCTGAAACAGGCGAAGTTATGGAAGGAGCTGCAAATAATACAAAAAACTAAAAAAGAAGATGGGCACAAATTATATATTATTACAGCGAGATGGCTTGCTAATGACGAAGAAAATGCAATAACAAAGAACAATAATGGAATAAGAGAAAAGATGAGAGATACTGTAAAGGGATGGCTTAGAAAAAACAATATTGAATATGATAAAATTATTTTTTCAGGAGAAGATAAGTCTAAACATATAATTGAAAACAAAATTGATATTATGATAGAAGACTCACCAAATAATTTGAAACAATTAAGTAAATTAACAAAAATGATATGCATGGATTGGAATTATAATAAAGAAGTTGATGGTGAAAAATATATAGATGTTATAATTGGGATGAAATATATAGTTATATAACAAATGTAGAGAAGTAAAAATAAAAAATAAAAAATATTATAATATAATAAAGAGGTACTATTTAAGTGAACTTTGTTGTTAGACAAAAAAGATTAACAATGATGGTTCAGTGCAATAATGGTGCTTTTTTTTTTGAAATAAATATATTATAAAATTGTGAAAATATGCAACTATATGTGAGAAATAAAGTATCTAATTAATAGGAGGGAAGAATTTTGATAAATATGCTAATAGTTAATGATGATATACATTTTATAAAAAAGGTTATATCAATAATAAAAAATGGAGAAATTGCATGTGAATAAAAAATAAAATGAAGAATCTATGTTTTATATATTGTTATTTATTATATGCTTAATAATGCTACATTTCATAAATCAAAAAAGAGGATTTCATGCAGATGAAATGTTTTCATATGGATCAGCAAATTATAAATATGATAATGTATTTTGTCCATATGGAGATAGAGACTACATAAATCGATTTATGAATGATAATATAAAAAACATAGGAGAGATAAAAAAATATTTGTCAGATATACCAATGCTTATAGAAAAAATAGACAAAATAAAGAAAGAGGATAAACCGATTTGGAAAAATAAGAAAGAAGCAATAGAATATGTAACAATACAAAAAGATGAAATTTTTAATTTCTTTTAGTGTATATTACAATCAATCAAGGGATGCACATCCACCATTATTTTACTATACTGTTCATATAATATCGTCTGTATTTTTAAATAATTTTTCAAAATATATTATATTTATTATTAATATAAGTGCTTTTATAGGAACTTGTATTTTAATCAAAAAGTCATTAAAAGTATTAAGAAAGGAATATTTAACGATACCTGTAACAATATTATATGGGCTAAGCATGGGGGGATATCTACTGTAATTTTTCAAAGGATGTATATGCTTCTAGCTTTTTTTATTACTTATTATAGTTACCTATGCATACAATTTTCAAGGTGCAATTTCAAATTGTCAAAAAAATGAAACTGAAATTTGGAATTGTAACTATTTTAGGTTTTTAACTCACTATTATTTTTGTATATATATTGCTTTTTTTAGTTATATTTTTTAGTATAAAAATATATAAAAATCACGGAAAAAAGGAATTTATAGAATTTACAATATTACTTTAAATTAGCTATTTTAGGAATAATTCTATTTCCAGCAAGCATATATCACATATTTTTTTTTCATATAGAGGAGTTAGTTCAATTTCAAATAGATTTAATTTATTAAATTTTATTGAATTAATATTTAATGCATATAGCCTAAATTACACAGTTGGATATATCATATTAATCGGAATTTTAATAATAAATATTATTAGAATTATGCAGAAGAAAGACGATAACAATTTAATGCTATTAATACCAATAAGTGGTTTTATAATTATAAGTTCAAAGTTATCACCATATTTGGAACTTAGATATATTATGGGAATACTACCTATTATTTCATTAATATTCTGGATAAGTGTAGATTATATATTAAAATATTATAAAAAACAATGTATAAGTGTAATGTCTATAATGTTTATAAATGGCAATAATAAATTTCCGGTTTATTATGCACATACTTCACTTAAGATTTCGTTGGTACTTTTATAATTAAACATAGCTCTTGGATAATTATTTATCCAATTTTCTATATATTGTATAAATTCTTCTGAAATTGGCGTTATATCAGTTCCTTTAGGTATGAATCTTCTTATCAGCCTATTGGCGTTTTCATTGCTCCCTCGTTCTCCTGAACGATATGGATGAGCATAATATACTTGTGTTCTTGCTTTTTTCTTCGATTATCGTATGATTTCTCTAATGCTTTCCAATTCCTAAATTCCCTCCATTATCAAATGTTATTGTTTTAAATTTTTTTATAAAATATATTTTTATATTTTCTTTCTATTAAATCCAATGCTTTTGCTACATATTCTGCTTTCTTTCCAGGTATTTTCATAATTATTTCTTCTCTTGTCTTTCTTTCTGTTAATGTAAATAATACTGAGCCTCCTTTTTTTAGTTCCTATTACTAAATCTCCTTCCCAATGTCCATATACTTCTCTATTTTTTGCTTCTTCTGGTCTATATTCTATACTTTTCTCTGGTGGTACTTTTTCACATATTGTCTTTTCTTTATTTTTTTCTTTATATTCTTTCTTGTATATCATATCTCTTGATTTTATATCGTAAATATCCCCTGCATATATATTGTTTCTTATTGTTCTTGCACACATTTTTGTTTTAAAATTCATCTTTTTATTTCTTTTGCTATTACTTCTGGTGATTTCTTATCTTTTTTTATTGATTTTTCCACATATTCCTTTAGTTCATAATCATTATCTATTTTTAATTTCGGTCCTTTTGCTTTTAGATAATATTCATATCTTTGTTGTGCAACATCTGCACTGTATACCCAAATTTCTATTAGCTCTGTTGTTAGATTTTTTTACTAATCCTCTTTTTATTTCATTTCGTATTGTCTTTTCTGTTCTATCTAAAAGTCCAGCTATTTCAACTTTTGTTCGTTTATCTCTATTCCACCATCTTTCTATTGACTGTCTTTCTTCATAGTTTAGGTGTTTACCTTTTTTTTACTTTTTGTGTTATTATTTTGTTGACACATATTAAAACCTTCTTTCAATGTTTGATTCGACACCAACATTGTATCATAAGTTTTAATATGTGTCTTTTTTTATTTTTCACAAAACGGTAATTTAATTTTACCATTTATAAATGTCTATAATGTTAATTATCTTTTTCAATAAATAAGATAAACGAGACAAAACCACTATATATTTATTCGGAATATCAGGAAAACATTAAAATAGCAAGTGAAAATAATAATAGTAGATTTATATATATACACGACAATGGATATAATCACATTCAAAATATGCAAGAATTTATGATTTATAAAGAAAGTTTAATTATAGATGTATCAAAAGATGAACTAAAATATTTGAAAAACAATAGTAAATTGTTAGAAGAAAATGACTTTGTTTTAAGCATAAAAAAATACATGAATATAGACGAAATAATACAAAAAGTGATAGAATTAACACAGTTTACTAAATTCAATACATTATTAAATTCAGATGAAAATATTATACTTAAATTTTATAGATAATAATGGGGGAAAAAATGAATACCGAATTAAATTTAAATGAACTAGTAAAAAAGCAAAGAAAAATGATGAAAGAGCATTTACAAATTTAATACATAATATAGAAGATGAAATGTACAGCATAGCGAAAATAAAACTTTATGATGATAATGATGTATATGAAGCAATGCAAAAACACTATAATTCTAATATACAAGAATATAAAAAGTTGAAAAATGAAAATTTTTTTAAAACATGGGCGATTAGAATATTAATAAATGAATGCTTAAAAGTTATAAAAAGTAAAAAGAATGAAGAAGAAAGATATGTGTTATTTGAAGAAGAAATTACAGATACTAATTATAATATAGATAAAGTAGAATCGAAAAATAATTTAGAAAGATTACTGAATTGCTTAAATAAAAATGAAAAATTAGTTATTACACTATACTATTGTAAAAACTATACTACTAAAGAGATTTCAGAAATACTATTAGAATCAGAGGGAACTATAAAAAGTAGAATTAGTAGAGCTAAGACAAAAGTTAAGAAGTATATAGAGGAGGAAGCACTATATGAAATATAGAGAAGTAGACGAATTTTTAAAAAATCATTTAGCGAAGAAAAGTTAGAATCACCATTTCATGATAAAATAGATAATTTAATGTCTTCTCTTTATAAAAAAGAGAAGAAGAAGAAAAAAGTATGTTGATTATAATTCCAATTATATTAATTTCAACCACAGTATTTTCAATTTTAACTAATATTTTTAATTTTTCAAGTGTAGGAATAGATGGAAGTGCTATTGAATTAGCTGCACAGAATGGGTATATATATAATTTAGATATGGAAATGCAAACGTTTGAAAATTTAGGAATAAGAGTAAAAAAACTTTTTAATTGATGATATAAATTTAGATATAGTATTTGAATATAAAATAGACAATAACAATATTAAAATAGAAAATATAAAAAATATTTGCATAAAAGATATGCTTATATATGATGAAAACAAAAATATAATTGAAAAAAGTGCGAATTATGACTACAAGAATAATATTGCCGAAACTAGTGGAACTACAAAACCGAAAAAAGATTTCAAATACACTATTTGAAAGCACTTGTTTTTATCAGTCAAATAACTTTCCTAATGCAAGGAAAATATATATAGAATTTAGTACCGTTATTTTCAATTGTAAAAAAGAAAATAAAGAATTTGTTGGAAATTGGAAATTTGAAATAGATGTACCAGCTATTATGATAAATAGAACAGAGATATTATATAAATGTATTTCAGATAATAAAGTCGGGGGTGTAACTGTAAATAATATAAAATTAACTAATACAGGACTAAGATTAGAGTTAAGTAGTAATGATGAGGATTTATTATATAAGACAAAGGTTAGCTTAATAATAAATGGTACAAAATATAAACCTAATAATACTGTTTTATACTGTAAAAGAGGACATATATTTGGAAAAATAGAAAAAGATAGTACCATTTAATTTGACTATGTATGATACACCAAATGAAATAATAGTTAAATTAAAAAAATAAGCATGAAAACAAGGAAGTTAAACTTATAAAAGAAAAATAGAATTTGAAGGCAATTTCTAAAATCTAATTTGTAATATGATTTATCCTGTGATATAATGCAAACATATAAAACATTAAACAAAAGGATAGAAACTATGGATTTAAAAAAAAAAAATATACTCTAAAAAGAGATGGGCTAGAACTAGAACTTGCAATATTAGAGCCGAGCTCGCCTCCAAAGGGAATAGTTCAAATAAGTCATGGAATGGCAGAACATAAAGAAAGATACTTTGATTTTATGAAATTTTATCTGAAAATGGATACATTTGTGTAATTCATGACCATAGAGGACATGGGAAAAGCATAAAAGATAAAAAAAGATTTAGGATACTTCTATACAGAAGATGAAACTTTTATTGTAGATGATTTGTATGAAGTAACGAAATATATAAAAGAAAAATATCCTAACTTAGAAATGAATTTGTTTAGTCATAGTATGGGAACATTAGTTGCAAGGAATTACTTAAAAAAATATGATGGAGAAATAAATAAAATAATACTATGTGGACCGCCAACAGAAAATAAACTATCAAGTGTAGGAATAGTAATAGCAAAGGTACTAAACATATTTTATGATAAAAATAAACCAAATAAAATTTTAAATCAAATGACATTTGGCAGTTTTAATAATGGCCTTGAAATTGACAATGCTTGGATATGTGCAAATGAAGAAACTGTAAAAGAGTATAATAATGACGAATTATGCGGATATATATTTACAACAAATGGCTTTATAAATTTATATAAATTAACGAAAGAAGCTTTTTTCGAAGAAAGGATGGAATGTACAAAAAATAAAGAGCTAAAATTTTTATTATTGCAGGAAAAGATGATCCTGTAATTCAAAATGAAAAGAAATTTAAAGCTTTTAGAAGAATTTATAAAAAAACTTGGGTATGAAAATGTGAATTCAAAATTATATCAAAAAATGAGACATGAAATATTAAATGAAAAAAATAAGAAAATAGTTTATAATGATATATTAGATTTTATAAATAAAAGGAGCAAATAATGAAACTTAATATTGTAATGGTAGAACCAGAAATTCCTCAAAATACTGGAAATGTAGCAAGAACTTGTGCAATAACAGGGGCTAAACTTCATTTAGTACACCCACTTGGATTTAAAATAGATGAGAAATCTCTAAAAAAGAGCAGGACTAGATTATTGGGATAAATTAGACATAGAGGAACATGAATCTTTAAATGCTTTCTTGGAAAAAATATGAACCAGAAAAAAATAATATGTTCTTTGCAACGACAAAGGGAAAAACAAAATATACTGATATAGACTACTCAAATATGGATGAAGTATTTGTATTATATGGAAAAAGAAACAAAGGGACTTCCTGAAGAGCTTTTGGAAAAATACTTAGACAAAAAACAATAAGGATACCAATGCTTCCAACACTAAGATCTTTTAAACTTGTCTAATTCAGTAGCTATAATAACATATGAAATATTAAGACAGCATAATTTTGAGGATTTGCAAGGCGTAAGTGAATATTTTGACAAATAACTTTGGAAATATGTTTAAATTTATAAAGAAGGAAAAAATACAAAAAGTAGGAGAATAAAAACTCCTACTTTATTTTAATAATAAAAAGTATTAATCAGTCCGTTATTATTTTTATATTGAAAAGTTTTATATAAACTTTTTTAAATTATATGCTATAATAGAAAAAGAAAGAGGAAAAATGAAATGAATAAAAAGCTTGAAAGCCTTGGGGCTGTATATATATATATATATATATATCGAGAGTTTTAAAAAATAAACTTATGTAAACATAGAAAAAAACTATGTGTTTTAGGGATAACTAAAGTACATAGTTTTTTATATTTGCAATTATTTATGGGCACAAAGTTAAAACTATATATCAAAAATGTGATAAAGTATGAATGAATAAAACAAATAAAAATGAAGAAAATAAATTAATAAATGCAAAGGAGAACAAGATGAAAAAAGAAACAATAAGAAAAGCAAAAGGTGTAACAATGCTAGCACTAGTTGTAACAATAATAGTACTATTAATATTGGCAGCAATAACACTAAGCTTAGCGGTGGGAGAAAATGGAATAATAAAAAGGGCACAACTAGCAAGAGATAAAGCAAAAAATGCAAGTATAGCGGAAGAAGAAGCAATGAATTTAGCTGCTGGTGAAATAGATAATGCAGGTTCTGGCGGAAGCGGTGGTTCAGGAGAAGGTGGGACATGCCCAGAATGTCCAGATGTAAGTGAACTAGAAAATACAATAAAGGAATTACAAAAATACAATATCTAGTTTAGAACAGCAGTTAGCAAATGAAAAAAGCCAATAAAGCAGAACTAGAGAGACAAATAGCAAGTCTAAATAATCAAATAGCACAGCTAAATAGTGAGTTAAATAGCAAAAAGAGCAAATAGCAGACCTAGAAGGGCAGCTAACATCAAAAGAATGAAGAAATAGCAAGGAAAGATGAGACAATAAGAAATCTACAAGAAACAGTAGACAGATTAAATACTCAAATAGAAGAACTAAACAGACAAATAGAAACATTAAAAAACAAAACAAGCAACAGGAAATGCAGCTGTTTCAGAAGTACTCGCAGGAAAAACATTTTCAAACTCAAATGGAGTAGGATTAGTTGGAACAATGGCAAATAATGGAGCAATAAGCCAAACGTTAAATGCTGGTGAAAGTTATACTGTGCCAGCGGGATATCATAATGGAAGTGGAAGAGTAACAGCAGCAAGCTTAGCAAGTCAAACATCAGGAACAGCAGGAGCAGGAGACATACTAACAGGCAAAACAGCATGGGTAAATGGTACAAAACTAACAGGAACAAATAAAGGATATGAACAAGGATACACAGATGGTCAAAATGCTGGTACATCTAAAAAGAGTAAAACTAGGAAGTTGTTCTAGTAGTGCTACATTCTCAGTAAAAGATTACGAAGGATGGCAAAAACTATACAGCAGAAAACTTTGCATTAGTAGTAACAGGAATATCTATGCATGGCGGTTATTGGAATCAGGTTACAACGACGAATCAAGCCCCAAGTATAACATATGATGCAAATGCCGGAACTGTTACTGTGAAATCTGCAAGAGGGAGTCAAGGTGTGCATGTACAAAATGATGCAGATACCACTGTACAAACAGATGTAGTATGTGATGTATATTTATATTATTAAAAATTAAAAGTAGGAGAAAATCTTCTACTTTTATTTTTATAAAATATAAAGTACTGGATATTAGTGTATTTTATTCAATTTGTTTGTTAATTTACTTGACTTAAAATGAACAAAAAGGATATAATAAAAACTGCGTAGTAAGAGGAGGAAGCGAACTTTATGTTAGAGGAAAAAAAATACAAATAAAGTTTTATTAATTGACGGAAATAGTATAATGAATAGAGCGTTTTATGGAATAATGGGAAGCAAAATGTTAACTGCAAAAGATGGAACATATACAAATGCGGTTTATGGATTTTTTATCAATTTTGTTTAAAAACATAGAAGAAGTAGAACCAGAATATATGCTTATTGCATTTGACTCAAAAAACAGCAGCAGATGCAAGGAAAAAAAATGTATGAAGGGTATAAGAAAAATAGACATGGAATGCCACAAGAACTTGCTGCTCAAATGCCAATAATAAAAGAAGTACTTCATGCAATGAATATTGAAACAATGGAAAAAGCAGACTATGAAGGAGACGATATCTTAGGAACATACGCAAAAAGTTTGCAGCAAATGGTAAAGATGTATATATTTTATCAGGAGATAGAGATTTATTTCAATTAATAGAAGAAAATATTACTGTTAGAATACCTAGAACCAAAATGGGAAAACTGAAACAGAAATATATACAAAAGAAAAAAAAATACAAGAAGAATATGGTCTAGAGCCAGAGGACTTAATAGAAGTAAAAGCACTTATGGGAGATTCTTCAGATGAAATTCCAGGAGTACCAAGTGTAGGACCAAAAACAAGTACTAGTATTATAAAAGAATATAAAACAATAGATAATTTATATAAAGCACTAGAAGAAGGAAGAGCAACATTTACTTAAATTGCAAGATGCATTAATAAAAAATAGAGATTTAGCTGAACTTTCAAGAGAACTTGGAAGAATAAATATAAATGTTCCTGATATAGAAAACTTAGAAGAAAACAAAAATTAAAGAGTGGAATAGAGAAGAAGTTGCAAAATTGTTTCAAAAAGCTAAATTTTAGTAGATTCATAGAAAGATTTAATCTTAAAGAGGAAATAGAAGCAAAAAATAGAAAAATATAAAATTAATGTAACTGAAAAAGATATAGAACAAGCTCTTAAAGAGATAGAAAAAAGGTGAAGAACTAATCTTTTATATAGAAACAGAAAACATAAAAATGACGAAACAAGAATAATAAAAAAATGTATAAAAGGTATAGGTATATATGTAAATTCAGAGAATATATATTATATAAAAATAAATGATAATATACAAAGATTAAAAACATATTTTTTGAAAATGAAAAAAATTAAAAAATTGATTACAATATAAAAAGAAGATTATGTTTGCTAAAAGAATATGGAATTGAATTAAAAAGGTATAAAATATGATGCAGAAATAGCAGCATATATATTAAACCCAACAAATACAAAACATAATATAAAAAGATATTGCAATGCAATATTTGAAGTGGATTTAGATAAGCTAATTCACAAAAAAAGATGAAATGCAATTAAACATATTTGAAGAGGCAAAAGAAATTTCAAACAAAGATGAAATTGGAGTTTATGTTTATGCATTAAAGGAATTGTATAGTGTAACAACAAAAAAAATACAAGAAGAAGGCTCTTTAGAATTATTTGAAAATATTGAAATGCCACTAGTTAGAGTTTTAGGAGAAATGCAATACAATGGCATAATTGTAGAAAAAGATAAACTCGAGGAATTTGGTAAGGATTTAAAAAACAGGTTAAATAAGTTAACAAAGGAAATATATGAACTATCAGGAGAAGAGTTTAACGTAAATTCAACACAGCAATTAGGAAAAATATTATTTGAAAAACTAAAACTTACAGAACCAAAGAAAACTAAAAAGGCTATGCAACTGATGTTGAAACCTTAGAAGGAATTATAGATGAACATCCAATTGTTGCAAAAGTACTAGAATATAGAAGCTTAATAAAGCTAAGTTCAACATATGTAGATGGGCTTACTTCATATATAAATCCAAAAGATAGAAAAATACATGCAGTATTTAATCAAACAATTACTGCAACTGGCAGAATAAGCTGTACGGACCCAAATTTGCAAAATCTGCCAAGCCATGAAGGTGAAGGAAAAAGCATAAAAAAAAAAGCATTTAAGCCAGAAGACGGATATGTATTTATTGATGCCGATTATTCTCAAATTGAACTTAGAGTTTTAGCACATATTTCTAAAGACGAAAATATGATAAATGCTTTTAAGAATGATGAGGATATTCATAGAGAAGTTGCATCTAAAGTTTTGGAGTGCCAATTTCAAGAGTAACAAAGGAACAAAGGTCTAGAGCAAAAGCAGTAAACTTTGGAATTATTTATGGTATAACAGCGTTTGGATTATCACAACAACTTAAAAATTGATAGAAAACAGGCAAAAAATATATAGATAGCTATTTAAATAAATATGATAAAATAAAGGATTTATGGATGATATCGTAAAGAAAACAGAAGAAGAGGGCTATGTAGAAACAGCATTTGGAAGAAGAAGATATGTACCAGAACTTAAGTCTAGTAACTATATGGTAAGACAATTTGGTTCTAGAGTAGCGATGAATACCCCTATTCAAGGAACAGCAGCAGATATCATGAAAATTGCAATGAATACACTTTTAGATGGACTAAAAGATTTGGATGCAAAATAATATTACAAGTGCATGATGAACTTATTATAGAAGTAAAAGAAGAAGAAAAAAAGAAGAGGCAAAAAGAAATTTTAAGAAAAAGTATGGAAAATGCAGTAAAATTAGATGTTCCATTAAAAGTTGAAATATCAGAAGCAAAAAACATGGTTTGATGCAAAATAAATTTCAAAAAGAGAGGAATGTACAAGGTGCGAAAACTAATTTTAGTACTTATAATAATTATTATTACTATTATCGCAATATTGTTAAATTCAAATAATATACTAAAAGACTTTAATTTTTTATAGACAAGATTATTCAGAATATGTAAAGAAAAATACAAATATTCTAAAAATGAAGAATTAAAAAGTAAAAACTTGGATTCACATATTTTGATTACGAGATTTATAAAAAAATATATAAAATTTATTCTATAGAGCAAAATTAGAAAAAATTTTGCAGGAAAATTCAAAAATGCAGTTGGAGAATCAGTTGGAGAAAAAGCCACTAGAATATTATGATAACAACATATCTGGCTGTTTAGTATTGCTAGAAACAATGAGAAAATATGGAGTAAAAAAAAATTCGTATTTAGCTCATCAGCAACAGTATATGGAACTCCAGAAAGAATCCCTCTAACAGAAGATTGCAAAACTGGAGGAACCACAAATCCTTATGGTACTACAAAACTATTTATAGAGCAAATTCTAAAAGACCTATATGCTTCAGATAATTCATGGGATATCTGTATATTAAGATACTTCAACCCAGTAGGAGCACATGAGAGCGGCCTAATTGGAGAAGAACCACAAGGAATACCAAACAACCTAATGCCTTATGTTGTAAGAGTTGCATCAGGAGAACTAAAAGAACTATCTGTTTTCGGAAACGATTACGACACACCAGATGGAACAGGAGTTCTAAACAATGAAGTATATACAGACTTTAAAACAGCTGAAAAATAGTTGCATTCAATAGTCCAATAATGCAATTTGTGATATATTTTCTGTATTATTAATTTCATGGCTTGGAGCAAAAGAAATAGTATCTGGAGTAATGCAAACAGGAGAACTATCTAGTTTAATTACATATGCATGGCAAATTTTAATGAGTTTAATGATGGTTTCAATGGTATTTGTAATGATTATAATGTCACAATCATCAGCAAAAAAGAATTATAGAAGTTTTTAGAGGAAATGCCAGCAATTAAAAATAAGGCTAAATCAGTAAAAAAGTAAAAGATGGTTCAATTTCTTTTGAAGATGTTAGTTACTGGTATAGTGATGAAAAAAGACCCAGAAAAATATGCCTTAAAAGATATAAATTTAAACATAAAATCTGGAGAAACAATAGGAATAATAGGAGGAACAGGAAGCTCAAAATCAACTTTAGTTCAGCTTATACCAAGGCTTTATGATGCAACAAATGGAACAGTAAAGTTGGTGGAGTTGATGTAAAAGACTATGACTTGGAAACTTTAAGAGATTCAGTGGCAATGGTTCTTCAAAAAAATGTATTGTTTTCAGGAACTATAAAGCAGAAAACTTAAGATTGGGAAATAAAGATGCAGATGACGAAGAGCTAGAAAGAGTGGCTAAACTTGCACAAGCAGATCAATTCATACAGGAGTTTCCGGACAAATATGATACAAAAATAGAACAAGGCGGAACAAATGTATCAGGAGGACAAAGACAAAGAATTTGTATCGCAAGAGCATTACTAAAAAAGCCAAAAATATTAATTTTAGATGATTCAACAAGTGCTGTTGATACTAAAACAGATAGTTTCATAAGGAAAGCATTTAAAGAAGAAATTCCAAATACAACAAAGATAATAATTGCACAAAGAATAACATCGGTTGAAGATGCAGATAAAATTATTGTTTTAGATGAAGGAAAAATTAACGGAATAGGAACTAAAAGATGAACTACTAAAAACAAATGAAATATTTAAAGAAGTATATTATTCTCAAATGAAAGGAGCGGAGGAAAAATGGATAATAAGAAAAAAAGTAACATAAAATTTAGCACAATAAAAGACTATTAAAATATGCAACAAGTATATATAAATTGCAATTTGTAATTGTAATAATTAGTATAATAGTAAGTGCAATAGCAAGTGTTCTAGGAATTCAATTTTAAAATCGTTAATTGATAATTACATAACTCCGTTACTTGGAATGGAAAATCTAATTTTGAGCCATTATTTGTAGCAGTAGTAGGAATGGGAGGAATGTATTTAATAGGAATTTTATCAACATATTTATATAATAGATTGATGATAAATATTTCTCAAGGGTGTACTAAAAAAAGTACGTTCAGAGATGTTTGAACATATGCAAAAGCTTCCAATAAGGTATTTTGATACACATGCACATGGAGAAATAATGAGTACATACACAAATGACGTAGATACACTAAGAGAAATGATAAGTCAAAAGTATACCCCAAGTATTTTCAGCAGTAATAACAATGACAAGTATATTAATTTCAATGATTACAACAGACATATATTTAACATTTATTGTTTTAGGTAATGGTTGTTCTTATGTTATTTGTTTCAAAATATTTAGGAGGAAATAGCTCAAAATACTTCGTAAAAAACAACAAGAAGACATAGGAAAAGTAAATGGATACATAGAAGAAATGATAGAAGGACAAAAAGTTATAAAAGTATTTTGTCATGAAAATGAATCAAAAGCGGGTTTCGATAGATTAAATGAAGAATTATGTGATAGTAGTACAAATGCCAATATTTATGCAAATGTGCTTATGCCTTGTATAATGAATATAGGAAATTTAGGATATGTATTTGTAGCAGTAATAGGAGGAATAATTAGCTGTAAATAATATACTTACAATAGGTAGTATAGCAGCATTTCTGCAATATATAAAAAAAAGCATTTACAAATCCAGTAGGTCAAGTGTCTCAAGAAATGAACTATGTAATAATGGCACTAGCAGGGGCTGAAAGAATATTTGCACTTATAGATGAAAAAGAAGAAATTGATGATGGATACGTTACACTTGTAAATGCAAAATATGAAAACGGAAAATTAGTAGAAAGCAATGAACGTACAGGTCTATGGGCATGGAAACATCCACACAAGGATGGGAGAATTACATATGCCAAAGCTTAAAGGACATGTGGAGTTTTGACGATGTATCATTTGGATATGTTGATAAAAAATGGTGCTGCATAATATAAAACTAGAAGCTAAAGAAGGTCAAAAAGTATCTTTTGTTGGGGCAACTGGTGCAGGAAAAACTACAATAACTAACCTTATAAATCGTTTTTTATGATGTGCAAGATGGAAAAATAAGATATGATGGAATAAATATAAAAAGATAAAAAAAAAGAAGACTTAAGGCGTTCTCTAGGAATGGTTTTACAAGATACAAATTTGTTTACTGGAACTATAAAAGACAATATAAGATATGCTAATTTAGAAGCGTCTGATGAAGAGGTAATAAATGCAGCTAAGCTTGCAAATGCAGACCATTTCATAAGAAATTTACCAGAAGGATATGACACAGTAATATCAGGAAATGGAGAAGGATTATCACAAGGACAAAGACAACTTCTATCAATAGCAAGGGCAGCTTTATATAATCCGCCAGTACTAATTTTAGATGAAGCAACATCAAGTATAGATACTCAAGTACAGAGCAAATTGTACAAAAAAGGAATGGATGAACTTATGAAAGGAAGAACTGTTTTTGTAATAGCACATAGACTTTCAACAATAAGGAACTCAGAACTTATTATGGTACTTGACCATGGTAGAATCTTAGAAAGAGGAAACCATGATAACTTAATAAAAAAACAAAGGAATGTATTATGCACTTTATACTGGAGCAATAGAAATAGATTAGTAATAAAAAAAAAAAACTTTTGTTTGACAAACAAAAATTCTTATGGTAGAATATAGTCAGTGTTAATAAAGAGAAGAAAGGAATGGATGCTATGAACAAATCAGCAAGAGATGGAAATGGGTTAAACAAAAGAGAAAGAACAATATTAAAATTTATACAAAAAAAGAAATTGAAGAAAGAGGGATATGCACCTTCGGTTAGAGAAATATGTAAGGCAGTTGATTTGAGTTCTACTGCAACAGTTCAGGGATATTTAAATACATTAGAAAAAAAGAGGATTTATTAAAAAGAAAATCAAAAGGAAGAACATTAAGACTTCTTAAAAGATTATAAAAGGTGAAGAAGTAATTTCAAACCAAATGGGCGTGATAGAAGCTAAAGAATATTATTCAAGTAAAGAGATGGTTAATGTGCCAATAGTAGGAAAAATAACAGCGGGACAACCAATTTTAGCAGTAGAAAATATAACAGATACATTTCAATACCAATTGATTTTGTTGGAAACAGTGACAGCTTTATGCTAACAGTACGAGGCGAAAGCATGATAGAAGCGGGAATTTTAGATGGAGACTATATTCTTGTGAAAAAGAACAAATGCAGCAGAAAATGGACAAATAGTAGTAGCTCTTATAGAAGATGAAGCAACAGTAAAAACATTTTATAAGGAAGACGGATATATTAGGCTTCAACCAGAAAATAGTACAATGGATCCAATAATAGTACCAGACTGCCAAATTCTTGGAAAAGTAGCAGGAGTATTTAGAAAAATGTAAATAAGTTAAAACTTTGTATTTTTAAAGTTTTTAGTAATTATTATTTTACACAAGATTATAAAAATAGCATTCAAATAGAGTAAATTTATGAAAAGATTAAAAACATTTTTTAAGTACTTTTTAGCAATTGTTATAGTTTATATAGTAGTAGATATAGCATCATTATATATACTAAAAAGTACATATAATACTAAAAGAATACTCGGTAGATAATTCTATATTTGATATAAATGTTACAGAAGCTAAAGCTACATTTGCAAATGGATATATAAAAGGTAGTAAAAAAAAATAATACAAATGCACAAATAGATAATAAGTACTTAAAAATAGAAAATATTTCAAAAAGAGGTGTTACTTGGAACAAAATATTTCAAATTATCAAGTTTAATGCCAGGTAATGAAGTTACATTTTCATCAAGCTCTAACCTAGAGCAAATAGATAAAATAAAAGTTAGTGTAATAGATAAAGGTGAATTACCTCCAGAAGAGGAACTAAATTTCGGATTTGACAACCCAGATGATGCAAAAAGTAACAGGGGCACTAATATTTGGAGCATTTATTATGCTATTAAGTAATGGACTGTTTGGCGCGTTTATATAAAAAAGTATTAAATAAAAATACTAACTAAAATTAGTGTAAAAACTAATTTTTAGCTAGTATTTTATTTGAATATAGACAAAAACTCTCTTATTTAATTTATGCTTGAGCTCTGCCACCACTAACTATATCTTGTCTTGTAAAAAGCATCATAGCAATGTCTACAAAGAGACATATATTGGCGGTCACCTATCACAATATCTGTACTTTTGCCACCTTTGTAATATGTAAGAACTGCATTTTCATTTTTACAATTATCACAAATTGCAGTAAGCATATGAATATTATCAGAAATACATAATAAATCAGCCATCTTTCCAAAAGGTTTTTTTTTCAGCAGTCAAATTAAGACCAGCAATAAAGAATTTCTTTCCGCAATCAGCCATTTGTTCAATTACTTTTACATTTCCTTTTAAAATTGAAATTCATCAATGCAATAAACTTCAGCATCATATTTTTCTAAATCCGAAATTCTACTAATTGGAATAGCAGGAATATCTATACCATTTCTAGATGCTACAATGTTGTTAGCATATCTTGTATCAATTTTAGGCTTAAACATTTTTACTTTTTTACCTGCGATTAATTGTCTTTTTGTACTCATTAAGAATTTGCTGAGTTTTTCCACATTTCATTGGTCCAGAATATACATTTATGTCGCCCATTTTATTTTTCTCCTATATTTTTACTTGCCTAGCTATGATATTACATTCTGAAAAAGTTATCAAGAGTATATGACAAAATTTTAAAAATGTTATTTTTTGTAATATGATTGTAAAAAGAAGATGGAATATGGTATAATATAAAAAATAAAAAGAGGAGAAAAAAATGAAAAAAAAAAGTCATGAAAGCCTTGAGGCTGTATATATATATATATATATATCGTAGGTTTTAATAGAATAAAGTTATGTAAATATAGCAAAAGAGGCTATGTATTTTAGGCGTATCTAAAATGCATGGCTCTTTTTGACTTTACATAATAAGTTGTGTAAAAGTATATACAAAAATAGATTTAACAACAATTAAAATAACAATATAGTCAAATAAGGAGGAAAAAAATGAAAAAAGAACAAATGAAAACAAAGGGAATAACATTAATAGCATTAGTTGTAACGATAATAGTGCTTTTAATTTTAGCAGGGGTAACAATATCTCTAAGCATAGGAGATAATGGAATATTTAAAAGAGCTAAAGAAGCAGAGAAGATTTATACAGAAAAAGCAAAAAAGAAGAAGAAGAAATGCTAGATAATTTTGAAAGTTCAATAGTCAATCTGGAAACAGGAAAATACGTAGGAGGCCAGTTTAACGAAGAAAAAAGGAGTTAATACTCCTAAGTTAGCTGATGGATTAATTGCTGTAAAATTTAATGAAGATGGAAGAATGGAAGATGTTAAAAATCCAAATACAGATAATAGTTGGTATGATTATAAAGACACATCAGTAGAAGGTGAAGGAAGTAGTAGATGGGCAAATGCTAGAACAGCGAATGGTAGCCTATTTGTATGGATTCCAAGATATGCATATAAAATAGAAAATCGTTTACACTTAGGATATTCTCATCCAGGAAAAATAAGCATTAAGTTTTTAAAAGGAACAACAGATGAATATGCAGATAATTCAGGACAAGCGCCAATAACATATCCTGCGATTTCTAATAATGCAATGACAGATTTTGTGCTACATCCGGCATTTGGAACAGATTTAGAACTAGGTGGTTGGGACAGAAATTTAGAAGGCATATGGGTTGCAAAATTTGAAGCCAGTATGCAAGACGCAACTAAAACTTCAGAGGGAAGCTCAAATAGAATAGTGTTTCAGCCAAATGTAAAATCAGTATCAACTTTTTCATTAGATGAAAAATATAAAAAGAGCTATGATATTTTTAGAGATGCAGATAGTCATTTAATGAAAAATAGTGAATGGGGATGTGTAGCATATTTAGCACAAAGTAGCTATGGAAGAAATGGAATAGAAGTAACAGTTAATGATAATCCAGAAATAATTACTGGTGGAGGAGATTTTGCAAACAATGTAAATCAAAAGCACAACTGGAAATTTATATGGTATATATGATATGAGTGGAGGAAATTTTGAAGTGGTAGCATGCTATATGGCAGCTGGAACTGAGAATTTAGATACAGTATCTTTGCATCTAGAGAAACTGATCCTAAACCTAAGAGTAGTAAATATGTAACAGTATATAAATGTGGTGAAATAATTAATTACGAAGGCTTTGGATATACAAGGTTTGCAAATTATGAATATAATTCTAATATGTTTGGAGATGCAATGTATGAAACATCAGAGCATGCTAGTATTGGAAGAGGCTCATGGTTTAAAGACACAAGTTATTATATGATTGCTTTTGATAAAGAAATTTCTAAACCAGCAACCGGAGAATTTTTTATCACGTAGTGGAACATATGAAGATGCTGAAAAAGCAGGACTATTTTATTTTTTGTAATAATGGAGGGAGCAGTAAAGGAGCATTTAGAGCAACACTATGTCCATAGTAAAAAATAGTATGCAAGCCGAAATATGGGGTTAAATAAAAAAGTTAAAGGTAAGTTAAAAGATAGAAAAATAAGTATTTACAAAACAAATAACATATGCTAACATCAATATTAGCATATGTTATTTTTTTATATAAAGTATAGAAAGGAATAAATTTTAATATGGATAAGAAGTTGAAGATTATAGTAGAAAATTGTCCGCAAAATCATAAATGCCCAGCTGTAAACGTTTGCCCAGTGGGAGCATTAAGTCAAGAAGGCTTTGAGGCTCCTAAAATAGATTACGAAAAATGCATAAAATGTGGTAAATGTTCTAACTTTTGTCCTAAAAAGCTTTAGTACTATAAGTGAAATAGAAGGGTATTGATGTTATGACATATAAATGGATGTATCAAACGCCAAAAAGGCTTTTCAAATATTATAATGAATGGTGATGAAGAATCTTTAACAGGACTTTGGTTTGAGGGTTCAAGAGATACTAAAAAACATGAAATAAATTGTGAAGAAAAAGAATTACCAATATTTAAAGAAACAAGTAAATGGCTTGATATATATTTTAGTGGTAAAAAACCAGGTTTCACACCAAAATATAAAATAAATAATTTAACGACATTTAGAAAAGAAGTGGCAGATATAATGAGTAATATACCTTTTGGAAAAACTCTAACATATAACGATATAGCGAAGTTAATTGCAAAGGATAGAGGGATAAGTAAGATGTCGGCACAGGCAGTAGGCGGGGCTGTTGGATGGAATCCAATATGTATAATAATTCCATGCCATAGAGTTGTTGGTACAAATGGAAGCCTAACTGGATATGGTGGTGGGATAAAAACAAAATAGAATTATTAAAGCTTGAAAATAATGATATGAGTAAATTCTTTATTCCTAAAAAGAGGTACAAAGCTATGAAAAGATGTAGATGGTGCAATTTAAAAAATGAATTATATATAAAATATCATGATGATGAATGGTGCAGACCAAACTTTTCAGATGAGTATTTATATGAAATGCTTATTCTAGAATCATTTCAAAGCAGGACTTTCATGGGAATGTATATTAAATAAAAGAGAAAGCTTTTAGAAAAGCATTAGATAATTTTGAAATAGATAAAATATGTAACTATAATGATAAAAAAAATTCAAGAATTGCTTGAAAATAAAAATATTATAAGAAACAAACTAAAAATAAAGGCAACAATAAATAATAGTAAAATATTTAAAGCGTTACAAGAAGAATATGGTTCTTTTATAATTATCTAAAACTATTCATACCAAATAAGACTATTTATGAAATTGATAAAACTACAAATGAACTGTCGGACAAATTATCAAAAGATTTACAAAAAAGAGGAATGAAGTTTGTTGGAAGCACTATTATTTATGCATATTTGCAAGCTATTGGAGTTATATATTCACATGATAAAAAGTGCTTTTTATATAAAAAAATAGAAAATACCAAAAAACCCATCGCAAGATGGGGCTTTATTTGTCTAACTGAAAATAATATTTTAATTGAAAAGAGCATTTATATTATGGTATAATTGTAACGAAAAAAAATTAAAATGGAGGATACAGATGGAGTACAGAAAATTTAATAATACAATTGTTGCAAGAATTGACAGAGGAGAAGAAATTATTGCAAAGATTAAAGAAATAGCTCTAAAAGAAGATATAAAACTTGCAAATATTAATGCATTAGGAGCTACAAATGATTTTACAGTAGGAGTTTTCAATGTGGACGAAAAAAGTACTATTCTAATGACTTTAAAGGAAACTTTGAAATAGTATCTCTAACTGGAACAATAAACACAATGAATGAAGAGTTTTATACTCATATTCATATGAGTGCGGGAAATGAAAAAGGAGAGGTTTTCGGAGGACATTTAAATAGAGCAATAGTAAGTGCAACTTGTGAGATGGTTATAAATGTGATAAATGGAAAAGTTGACAGAAAATATGACGAAAATATAGGATTAAATTTATTTGAATTTTAAACTATAATATAAAATATATAAGCAATAATAAAAAAAAAGGAAGATAATCTAATGAAAAAGCAAAGAATAATATAATACTTTTTATAGCAATATTTATTTTAGGAGCACTTACAACAATATTTTTCTGAACTTTCACACTGTTCCAGATACATATAATATTATGCAAAAAGCAAGAATATGAAACAACGTTCTTAAAAGATGGAAGAGTTTTAGTGCTTTATTCTTTACATATGGGACCTAGGTTTAATATTCCAGTTCAAATATTAGATATTATAAGTAATTTAATAGCCTTATAGCTAATCCTACATCTGTATATATAATATATAAAATCATTAATTCTAAAGAAAAAAAATAAGATACAAAAGTTAAATATTTTAGGAGCATTCTTATTAGTATTTAATCCATTTGCAATGGAACATTTTAGCATATTTTGAAACTGGATTAATGTGCATAGGAAAATTATTATGTGTTTTGGCAGCGAAAGAATTAATTATACATAAAAAAAACAGTAATAGCGGTTTTATTTGTAAGCTTGTCAATGCTTTTTCAAGGAATATTAAATGTATTTGTAATAACATCATTAATATTTTATGTTTGTTCAAAAAGTACAAAAAAGATAAAATTAAGAATTTAATAAAAAAACGATAATACTATGTGCAATAGCGTTTATTATAGCATTTTATAGTAATTAAAATATGTAATACAATTTTAAATACAGAAGATACGAGACTAGAAGGAAAATGATAAAAAAAAAAATACTATATCAAATATGGATGGTGTTTGTTTATTCATTATCTATAACTTTTAATCTATCATTACCAAATTTTATACTAATAACATTTGCAATAACACTTTTTTTTACTTGCAAATAAAAAGTATGATGAAATAATAAAAATATGTTTTATCAATTGTCACAGTAGTACTTTCATGTGTAATACCATTATTTGTTACAGAAGTAGATTCTATGTCTGCTCGAACATTTAGTGCAATTGAGGAATAATAGGTTTTCAATTATTGTTATTGGATATACAATAGAACCTAATAAAAAGTAAATTATGCGCTTGCATTAATATTTGCTGTTAGTATATTTATAATTAATGTGGTGTCATATTTATTAAATGGATTTTGGTTATATAAAAAGTAATCAAGCAGAAAAAGAATATGGAGAAGCAATAAAAAAAACAAATTATAGAATATGAAAATAAAACTAATAATGTAATAAGAAAAGTAGCTCTCTATATAGATAAACAACCCAAAGAAACATTTAATAATTATCCAATAAATTCATTTACAATAAAAAACACTATATACTATATATGGTAAGGAAGATTTCATTAGATATTATTTAAATAGAGACATAGAGTTTGTAATATGTAAGAAAAAAAACACTATGAAAAATTTAGTGCTAATAATTGGAGTGAATTTAATGAAGAACAGATAATATTTGAGAATGATACAGCACATATATATGTTTATATTAAATTAAGGGAGGAAAAATATGATATATCAAAATTTTTAAATAAAGGAGATACAATTGATGTTCCGTCACCATCAGCAGGAATAATGGATGAGCTGGAAAAAAGAGATATAAAATGGAAAAGATAAATTAGAAAAATTGGGCTATAAAATAAATCTGTCAGAAAATTTATGGACATGCAAAACAGGAAGAAGTGAAAGTGCTAAAAAACGTGCAGAAGAAATGAACTTTATGTTTTGAAAATACCTCAATGCAATCATTTGTGCATGTGGAGGAGACTTCTTAGTGGAAATATTGCCATATATAGATTTTAATAAGATAGCACAAAAATCAAAAATGGGTAATGGGTTTTTCAGACCCAACAGGAATATTGATGCCACTTACAACTAAATACGATATTGCTACAATTTATGGTCAGAATTTTAAAAAATTTGGAGCAGATAATTGGCACGAAAGTTTAAATCAAAGTCTGAATTTTTGGAAGGGAAAATATCTAAGTTAAAAAGCTACGGATATTATGAAGAAAATAGTTTGCCTAAAATTACAGGGGTAGAGGGAGAAAATTTAGATACAAAAGTGTACTGGAATACATTTGAAAACAAAGCAATTAATGTTTCGGGAAGGATACTTGCTGGTTGCTTAGATATAGTAATGGAACTTGCTGGAACTAAATACGATGGAATTTGTGAATTCGCAGAAAAGTATAAAGAAGATGGAATAATTTATGTTTTGATAATTGTGAACTATCAAAAGAAGAGCTTATAAGAGGAATGTGGAAGCTAAACGAATTAGATATTTTAAATATGCAAAGGCAATTATATTTGGAAGAAATGGTATAGAAAAAAAATTGTTATCCAGAATATGAAAATATGGAAAATTGTATAAAAGATATGATAATATCAAAATTAAATATTCCAATTATATATGATGCAGATATTTCACATAAGTCCCCATCTATGCCAATAATTAATGGAAGCATTGCAAACATTAGTGTAAAAGGATGGAAAAGGAAAAAATTGAATTTGAATTATGTTAAGAAATGAAAAAAAGTTATATTGACAAAATTAAAAACTGATGTTAATATTATAATGTTAGACAAGACTAACTTAATTTATATAAAAGGAATAAAAAAAATGGAATTATTAAAAATTAAAGACTTATATGTAAATGCAGGAGAAAAAGAAATTATAAAAAGGACTTAATTTAAAAATAAATAAAGGTGAAACTCATGTAATAATGGGTCCTAATGGTGCAGGAAAATCAACTCTTGCAAATATTATTTTAAATAACCCAGAGTATAAAATTGTAAAAGGTGAGATTGACTTTGAGGGTGAAAACATAAATGAATTAAAAACAGATGAAAGAGCAAAAAGGAATTTTATGTCATTTCAAACTCCAGAAGAAGTGCCGGGAATTTCAGTAATGAATTTTCTAAAAGCTGCAAAACTTCAAAAAGAGCAAGGACCGATAAAAGTATTTGCATTTAGAAGAGAGTTAGAAGAAAAATGAAAGAACTTAATATGAATCCTTCATACAGTACAAGAGATTTAAATGTAGGCTTTTCTGGTGGAGAGAAAAAGAAAATGAAATATTGCAAATGCTTATGTTAAACCTAAACTTGCCATATTAGATGAAACTGATTCTGGACTTGATGTTGATGCAATTAAAACTGTTTTCAGAAGGAATAAATATGTATAAAAACAGAGGAAAATTCAGTTTTTGATAATTACACATTCAAGTAAAATTTTGCAAAGTTTAAAAAGTTGATTATGTGCATATTTTAGTTGGAGGAAAAATTGTGAAAACAGGAGATTATAGTTTAGTTAAAGAAATAGAGCAAGAAGGATATGAAAAATATAAAAATTTATAATTGATATTTTAAACTTTATTATTAGAGAGGAATATAAAATGTCTAAAAAACAGTAATAGATGAAATAAACCAGGAAACATATATGACATAAAAAAAACGAAGATGAATATAGCTATAAAACTGTTGGGCTTACAGAAGAAGTAATTAGGGGAAATATCTAAAAAAGAAAGATGAACCAGAGTGGATGCTAAATATAAGGCTTAAGGCTCTAGAAGAATATAATGAGCTAAAAATGCCTAGCATGGGGACCAGATTTAAAGGAGTTAGATATGAGCAAAATTGCT
>VOFC01001696.1_pt1 | contig 40001 bp, 59 predicted proteins | sample 5384161 | NCBI WGS metagenome assembly VOFC01 (sample SAMN12384722, study PRJNA508395) | human gut metagenome | isolation source: healthy gut B | host: Homo sapiens
CCCGCTGAAATACTGTGCAAAGCCCTCGTTGGGCGCGCCGATGGGAAAAGACCATGGATGCAGCGTGCTCTGCCGGCAGCATTCTCGCCGGTGTCCTCGCCCCACACTTCCTTTGCCATACGGAACGCCGCCCACGCCTTGGGCCAGCCCGCATAGAACGCCGCGTGGGTCAGAATCTCGGCAATTTCCTCCTTGGTGATGCCGTTTTTTCTTTGCGCTTTCCAGATGATACCGGAAGGACGAATCGGTGAGTCCCTGTGCCATGAGCGCCGTCACCGTCACAAGAGAGCGGTCTCGCAGGGAAAGCTGATCCTCCCGGCTCCATACCTCGCCGAACAGCACGTCGTCGTTCAGCTCCGCGAACTTTGGCGCGAAATTGCCCAAAAGCATCCCTACCGGCTGTTTGTTTGATTGCCATTTTTACGTTACCTCCATTTATTTCGGCGCACGCTCTTGCGCTGCGCTTTCGTTTCTGCTATAATAATGATAGCACCTAAACCTAACTTTAGGTCAAAGAGGTTTGAAGAATATATTTGTGAATTTTTTGTGGAGGTTTCTATGTACTCGATTGGACAGGTTTCGGAGATGTTCGGCTTGCCGATCTCCACACTTCGTTATTATGATAAGCAGGGTCTTTTCCCGGAATAGAGCGCAGGTCCGGCATACGAAAATTCGGCGAGAATGAGCTTGAAGCCCTGCGGGTGATCGAATGTCTCAAAATGTCGGGGCTTGAGATCAAAGGACATCAAGCGGTTTATGGACTGGTGCATGGAGGGCTCATCTACTTATCCGCTTCGTAAGGAACTGTTGGAAAAGCAGAAGAAAACCGTCGAAGCGGAAATTGCACACATGAATCAGATTTTGGATATGCTCCGATTCAAGTGCTGGTATTACGAGCAGGCGATCAAGGACGGCGGTGAAGACAGGATCAAAAGCCTGCTTCCGGACCGTCTGCCGGATGAATTCAATCCCTCTATGACCATGCGCATCAATAAAAAGAACGTCTCAGCATTGGACAAGAGCGATTTGCGAGTAAATTTTGCGTACTGACGAGGCGCGGTTTTGCGGTAATACTTGACGTATTACTGTGAAATCGCAACAAAGTCAGGGCACAAAATTTCCCGCAAAGCGCCGCAGCTTTAATTGTGCGGTGTTGCCTTAAAAAGATTACTCAAATTTCCGATCATACAGCAATGCTGCGATCAGCACAACGAAGCACGACCCGGCGTTATGCACCAAAGCCCCGGTCGTGGGATTCAGCTTACCGAGAACGGAGAGCGTGACCGCAAGAAAGTTGATGCACATGGAAAGTGTAATGCTGAGCTTGATGGTTCTGACCGTTGCATTAGAAAGCCGTTTCAGATACGGGATTTTGTGCGGTTTTCAGTGCGGGTGCATCATTGACGCCGTCCCCAATCATGCACACATTTCTGCCATGCTTCTGCAATGCGGCGATGTTGCCGACTTTATCCTCCGGCAGCAGATCGGCGTAGACTTCGCGGATGCCGACCTGCGCCGCAAAAATAGTCGGCGGTCTTTTGGTTGTCGCCGGTCAGCAGCACTGTGTTTGTCTGCATGGCGGTCAGCTTCTGCACCATTGCCGAAGCTTCCGAACGCAGAACATCCGACAGCGCAATTACACCGACGCATTGACCGTTCACCGCAACGAGAATGGATGCCTTGCCTTGCAGCCGGAGCTTTTCCAGTGTACCGGCTGCGTTCGCTGTCACGGAAACGCCGCACTCGTGCAGATACTTTTCGTTGCCGCAAAGGAGCTGACAGCCGTCCACCTCGGCAGAAATGCCTTTGCCGGAGGTCATTTGGAACGCCGCAGATTCGCTAAGAGGTAAATCACGCTTTTTCGCATACGCCACGATTGCTTTCCCTAACGGATGCTCACTTTTTGCCTCGGCAGAAGCCGCAAGATACAGGAGCTTTTTCTTCGTCCAAATCAGGAGCAAAGGACAGAACATCACTGACTTCCAGCTTTCCATAGGTCAGCGTACCGGTTTTATCAAAGGCGATGGTATCGACCTTGCCCATCTTCTCCAACGCTTCGCCGGATTTGATAATTACGCCGTGTTTGGTAGCCTGCCCGATGGCAGCCATAATCGCCGTGGGGGTTGCCAGCACCAGCGCACAGGGGCAGAATACCACAAGCACCGTTACCGCATGGACAATGTCCTGCGTTGCAATACCGGCAATGGCTGCAACCAACATCGCCACAGGGACAAGCCAGCTTGCGACCCGGTCGGCAATTCGTGCCATGGGCGCTTTTTTGTCCTCCGCTTCCTGCACCATGCGAATGAGCTTTTGCAAGGGAGCTGTCCTCGCCAACCTTTGTTGCACGGATGTCGATTGCGCCGAAACGATTGATGGTTCCGCAGAACACCGTGTCTCCGGCTGCCTTATCTACTGGCAGAGATTCACCGGTCATAATCGACTGGTCAACGGAGGTTTCACCGCTTACAATGACACCGTCCACCGGAACGGTTTCTCCGGGCAGGATTCGGAGCATATCGCCCTGGACGATCTTCTCAGCAGGAATCATTTCTTCCTTTCCGTCCCGAATGCGCCGTCCCTGCGTCGGAGCGAGACTGATGAGCTTTTTCAGTCCCTTCTTTGCCCGGTTCGTGGTGGCGTCCTCCAAAAGCGCACCGATTGCCATGATGAAAGCGACTTCACCGGCGGCGAACAGGTCGCCAATGGCAATGGCAGCAAACATGGCAATGGTAATCAAAAGAGCAGATGAGATTTTTGCTGATTCCGGGATTATAAATGATCCGCCACACCGCAAGATACAAAAGCGGAATCCCGGAGATTACAACCGTTCCCCATGCCGGGTCAACCGGGAGATTGACGCCCGTCCTCGGCAGGGCAAAGCTGAATACAAGCAGAACGCCTCCGATGATGGTCATCAGGAGTCCTGCCAGAAAATCATTGATTCGTTTTAACATTTCGGACACCTCTTTCTTCTTGACACTGCAAGCCTTTTCCTGTATCATTTATTCGATACAGAACACTTTATTCTGTTCTGAACTTATTGTATCGAGAAAGAAGTAAGGAAGCAAGAAGCAGATTTTGCGGAACATTCGGTTCGGAACAGATTTTGCGAATTGTTCGGGAGGCAGATATGGACAGACGGCAGAAGAAAACAAGAGATGCGATTTTCTCCGCGTTTGCGGAGCTGCTTTCTCAGAAGCATTACAATCAGATCTCCGTGCAGGAGATTATTGATGCAGCCAATGTGGGAAGAACGACCTTTTATGCCCATTTTGAAACGAAGGACTATCTGCTGAAATCCCTGTGTGAAGAATTGTTCGGGCATATCATCGACACGGCTATGGGCTTGCCCCACGGACATTATCATTATTCCTGCGGCAACAAAACGGACTCTGTGTTTCTGCATCTGGTACGACACTTGCAGGAAAAATGACCGGAATATTCTGGCTGCTGTCCTCAGAAAATAATGAGATTTTTATGAAATACTTCAAACCCAACCTGCGAACGATGATTGTGACCCAGTACGCCGAAAAGGGACTTCTGAAAAGTGCTACGCTGCCGGAGGACTATCTGGTAAACCACATTGCGTCTTCTTTCGTTGAAACGATTGACTGGTGGGTGTCCTGGGATGAAAGAAACGCCGGAGACGATAACGGAGTACTTTTTGAGTGTGATTGAGCCGGTTTTACGGAGTGAGGAATAGCAAATGCGCCTGCGCATCCTGTGCAAGCGCATTAATAGAACCTGTTATACCGGTCAAGGCAAGGGCAAATATAGGTTCGTATTGCCCAGAGAATAAGAGAACGCCCGTTGTCGGCCATGTTGCCAATAACGGGCATTTGTCATTCATATACAAGCTCGGTCAAAACGATTCCCCCGTGCGGTTTCGGATACTGTTCATGCGGCGTACCCATTCCATCTGGTCGGCGGCTTTGAGCGCTTCGGTCACACCCTCTTGCTTCGCCATAGCAGAAACGACGATTTCCATTCGTTCATTGCAGGCTTGGTCAATCTCGGCAAGGTGCCGATGTAGCGTCCCAGATGTGAGAAAGTTCGCGTAGAGAACAGGTCGATGAGCTTTCAGATAGCTACGGCGCATACGCCCGTATTTGCCTATCTGGTAGTCCGGCTCATCTGGCAGGGTAAGGTTTGGGATAAGGTAATCGCCCTCTTGCCGGTATGTGCCGCCCATTTGATCAAACAGTGATTTCATAAAAATTAGCTCCTTTGCGTGTTGATTTCCAGCGGTTATAAGGTGTTTTTACTCCTTTCCTACAACTGCTGTTCCATTCACCACAAATGAGCCGCAGTCATATGTATTAGGTGGCAGAAACCACCCTCTACATAGTAACTCTTTGGAATCGCCCTCCAGACCGTCATCCTGGCTGAGACGGCAGTACAGGGCGGTTTTCTGTTTTTTCTGATACCCCTCACTACCCCTCCCGAAAAAACAGCGTGATGAATACCCCGGAATCAAAAGCTCCTGTAAAAGATTTAAGGTCAAGGGGTGCAATAGACACCCTCGCCGTCCAACCTTGGGTGTCTTATTGACACCCAAGGTGAAAAAATTGGCAGACAGGCTCTTGTAAAGTCTGTCTGCCGATGGTAACATACCGCAAATCTAGGCCATTTCGCCCAAAAACAGACTTGAAAAGTGATAAATTCTTTCATAACAATTAGGCAGACTACTACCACACCGGGTTTGTTTATCAATGGCACCGAAGAAAAGCCGGTACAAATCAAAAACAACTCCGCCGAAGGCTGGAAAGACTACTCGGTTGGCGGCGGGATCCTGTTAGCAAACCTGGATAATGCGGCCAAGGTACAGGTTAAGAACGCGTTTGTATAGCAGTGATCTCACAGCAAATCACCTTGCGGTGACCAATACTGTTATGAGTACCAACAGCGCTGCAAAAGGCGGCGGTATTTGCCTGTTGAATGACACAAAGCACGGTCTGATGGAAGCAAACTTCTCGAACACCGTCATCACGGAAAACACCGCAACGGAACGGTTCATGTTCATAGGTACACAATGTGACCTATGGGGCGGATCCGGACGGTACAGGGCACGAAAAATAAGTCGAGGGAAATTTCCTCGACTTATTTTTTTGTTAGTTTCGGAAGTCAACGGCTATGCCGTTGACTGCCCCATACACTTGGATTGAACAGGTTAAGACTAGGCTGACCCGTAGCGCCGGTCTTGGATTCTTTGTCCGCAAGGGTGTATTCATTGTCCGCTACATTCTGCTGATAATGCTCCACGGTATAGGAGATACCGCCCTGCACTGTCCACTTGGCATAGAGAGTGATATCAGAACTATCCCTGGGGCCAAAGACCGGATGTGTGATTTTCCGAATCCTTTCGAGAATGGTGGCGGCTTGATCCTTTTCTTCTTCACCGTCCCAAAGATGTACTGCAGCGCTTGATATGAATGAGCCTTCTCCTTGCGTTAAAGCCAGATACATGTGCGCAACATTGTTGGCAACTACAGGACTACTAGAAATGACATAGGAGGCAAATTCCCACATTCAAGCGCTGAACTGGCATCAATCCGTTCGAGCTGCTTTTCAAGTATTTCTAGGGTGTGCTTTGCACTATATTGTATAGGTCTGCGTAATGCCCTCATTTTTCCCCAATCTGAACTGTAACCGTAGAGGCCCTAGCAATCAGGGCCCGTTGCACAAAAAGGGCGTGGGAGCGGCGGTTGTCCCGTTTGATCTGCTTTGTCCGCTTTTTGCGGCGTTTTCCGATTCGCCGCTCAAACTCCTCCAGCTCTTTCTCCTTGTAAGCGTCCAGCCGTTCCCAGTAGACCGCCGGGCACTTCGGTAATCTCAGCGAGTTCTTCCGACGCACGGGAGGCGTTGGCCCTCACATGGGTCGAGTCCGCCCCCACCACGCGCCCGCTGACCAGACCTTTTTCGATGCACTGCCCCACGACTCTTCAAATAACCGCCGAAACACCTTGCGGAAGGACGGCTTCCGGCGGCGCAGCTGCGAGACGGTGCTGTGATCCGGCACCCGGTCGAAGAGGTCGAGGCCCAGGTACCAGCGCAGGGCGATGTCGGTCTGGACGCGTCGCTCGATCTGCCTCTCCGACGGGATGCCGTACAGGAACCCCACCAGCAGGTACTTCACGATGACCACCGGGTCGATGGCCGGACAGCCGTATTTTGCTGTAAAGCGGGGGCTGTTTCCTCGTACACAAACGACAAATCCAGCGCCGTCTCCAGCTTTCGGAGGAGGTGCTCCTGCGGCATTAAGTCCTCGATCGTTACCATGTGCATCGCCAGCTGCATCCCATCACCTCAGGTTGTTTTCCTCATTATAGCATTCCGCGAGGGCTGTTGCGAGACTTTTTTCAACAGCGCCATATTGTATCGACTTTTCCGGTCGAATCCCGTCTAATAAGTAAAAAGACACAGTGGGAGATGTGTTGCCATGAAAAAAGATGGGTGAGGACACGCGCGGCGGCCGCGGCCAGCGTCATTTTTTGGGGGTACGGTGATGCTGATGGGGGCGTTTTGTGTTCTGCTGTCCGGCAATCCGCCGGTTTCGGCGGTGCCGCTGGAAACGCCGCAGGTCCCGGTGCGGGAAGCGCCGGTGGCGGCACAGGTGCTGGAGCCGTTGCTTCCGGCGGACACGGAACCGGAGAAGTCACCTCCGCCGATCCGGGAGCCTGCTTGTCCCCGGGAGGAATCCTTATTGCAGTATACAACGCGCTTTTGGAGGAACTGGCGGCTGAAAAGGATGGCTTGTATTTGAATGTGGCGGAGGCCGTGACCGGGGAGGACGGTTGCCTGCGAAAAGAACTGACCTCTGACGGCATCCATCTCAATACCGCGGAATGCGTGGAGTGGCAGGAATATCTAAAAACGCACCCGGTGGAAAAAGGGCCTCTGACAAGAGGCGCTTTATTTACTTTTTCGACAGATTTTAGAGACGTGGTTCATGCACAATTGCTGAAAATGAGGCGGCGGCCTGACAATTGCTTGACAAGCGAATCGAAAAAGGTATAATACGGTTGTACGAGAAGTACAATTCCCCTTGGAGGGGAATTTGCTTTACCCTCATTTTGAAACGATATTCCGCTATACGGAATATCTGAAAAAACGGGTGGAGACATGGGAGAAAAAGAGTAAAAACGAGGAGGAAAAAGCCCATGATCATGAAGTTCCTGAAAAAAATCCCCGCCGGTATGATGGTCGTGCCTATGCTGTTGGGCGCGTTCATCAATACTTTTTTCTTCCCGCAGGTCACTGGCATCGGCTCCTTCACCACCGCCGTCTTCACCAGTGCCGGCGCCAACACCGCCATCGGTATCCAGCTGTTCTGCCTGGGTACGACCCTGCGGTTCCGCGAGATCGGCGGCGTCGTCAAGCGCGGCGGCGTGCTGCTGATTGCCAAGTTCATCATCGGTGCCGCCATCGGTATCGGCGTGGGCAAGCTCTGCGGTCCCGAGGGCCTGCTGGGCCTGAGCTCTCTGGCCATCATCTCCGCCGTCACGAACTCCAACGGCTCCATCTATCTGGCCCTGATGAACTCCTACGGTGACACCGTGGACCAGGCGGCCATGCCTCTGCTGGCCATCAACGACGGCCCCATGCTCACCATGATCGCTATGGGCGCAGGCGGCCTTGCCGACATCCCTTTCATGGCTCTGGTTGCCGCCATCGGCCCCATCCTGGTGGGTATGATCCTGGGCAACATTGACAAGGATCTCTCTGACTTCCTGGCTCCCGCCGGCAGCATCCTGCTGCCCTTCGTGGGCTTCTGCCTGGGCTCCGGCATGAACCTGACCAACATCGTCAAGGGCGGCGCCCAGGGCATTCTGCTGGGCCTGATCACCTGCCTGATCGGCGGCGCCTTCATCATGCTGTGCGACAAATTTATCAGCCGCCGTCCCGGCTATGCCGGTTGGGCAGTTGCCACCACCGCAGGCAACGCCGTGGCTGTTCCCGCTGTCATTGCCGCCGCAGACCCCACCTGGGCTCCCTGGGCAGACATTGCGACCTCTCAGGTGGCCGCTTCCGCCATCCTGACCGCCATTCTGGTTCCCATCATCACTTCCTGGTGGGCGAAGAAGTTCGGCTGCCCCCAGTTCCCGAAGGACGAGGCGCAGGCTGCTCTGTTTGCCAAGGACTGATTTTTAAAGAAGGCACTTGCTGAAAAGAAAGAAGGATCGAAAGGAGATCAACAACAATGCTGAATGCTATGATCGTTGAAGCGGCGAAGGACAACGTGATCGTTGCCATTGAGCCCATCGCCAAAGGGTGATACCGTTACTTATAACTGCGCCGGCCAGGAAAAGAGCCTGACCGCTCTGGAGGATATCACCATTTATCACAAGCTGGCTGCCTGCGACATTGCCAAGGGCCAGCCCATTGTCAAGTACGGTGAGCATATCGGCCTGGCCGCCCGCGATATCAAGGCCGGCGAGCATGTTCACTGCCACAATCTGGAAGAGCACCGGGAAAACCTGGATGCCAAAGGCTGAGAAAAGGAGGATTTCAATATGAATTTCTATGGTTATAAGCGTCCGGACGGACGTGTGGGCGTCCGCAACAAGGTGTTGATCCTGCCTGCCAGCGTCTGCGCTTCCGACACCACCCGCATCATTGCCCAGCAGGTGGTGGGCAGCGTCACCTTCAACAACCAGCAGGGCTGCTCCCAGGTGGCGCCCGACCAGCAGTTCACTATGGACGTAATGGCCGGCTATGCCGCCAACCCCAATATTTACGGTACTGTGGTGGTGTCTCTGGGCTGTGAAAACTGCCAGATGGACCTGGTGGTCAAGGCCATTGAGGAGCGCACCAACAAACCCCATCAAGGAGGTCATCATTCAGGAGGTCGGCGGCACGCTGAAGGCTGTGGACATGGGCGTCCGCTATGCCAAGGAAATGGTGGCGGAAGCCTCCATGCTCCAGAAAGAAGAATTCCCCATTTCCGAGCTGATCATCGGCACGGAGTGCGGCGGCTCCGATCCTACCAGCGGTCTGGCCGCCAACCCCCTGATCGGGCAGCTCAGCGACCTGATTGTCAAGGAGGGCGGCACCTCCATTCTCTCTGAGACCACGGAATTTATCGGTGCCGAGCATATTCTGGCCCGCCGCGCCGCCACCCCCGAAGTGCATGACCGCATCTTCGAGATCGTCCATCGCTACGAAAAGGCGCTGCAGCTGGTGGGCGAAGAAGTCCGGGACGGCAACCCCTCTCCGGGCAACAAGGCCGGCGGCATCACCACGCTGGAGGAAAAATCTCTGGGCTGCATCCACAAGGGCGGCCACAGCCCCATCAACGCTGTCTATGATTACGCCAAACAGGTCGAGAGCAAGCAGGGTCTGGTCATTATGGACACGCCGGGCAACGACCCTCCTCCGTGGCGGCCATGGTGGCCGGCGGCGCCCAAGTGGTGGTGTTCTCCAGCGGCCGCGGCACCCCCACCGGCAACCCCATCGCCCCGGTCATCAAGATCACCGGCAATAAGCTGACCTTTGCCAAGATGGAGGACAACATTGACGTGGACGCTTCTCCCATCATCTATGGTACCAAGACTCTGGAAAGCCTGGGTGACGAGCTGCTGAAGCTGACCCAGGAGGTGGCCTGCGGCAAGCAGACCAAGGCCGAGTCTCTGGGATTTACCGAGATGGCCATTGCCCGCGTGTGCAACTTCGTGTAAGCTTTTTCAAAGCCACTCTGACCGGATCCGCAACGCGGGCCCGGTTTTTTTTGCGTGTTTCGGAAAAGCCCCTTGACAAATGAAGGAAAAAGACTATACTATATTTGCGTTGTTAATAGCATAGATTTGTGTAAAGCTCATTCGGAATATGATTCCGCGATACGGAATCAGAAAACGGCAGAACATTTTTGCCGGCAGACAAGAAAGGAAGTTCTATCATGAACGCAGCATATCTGACGCCTGCAATCACGCTCTTTCACAAAGACGGCAGCCTGGATTTTGAAAGCCAGGAGAAGCTGTTCAACAATCTGATTGAAAACGGTGTTGACGGCATTTTGGTGGAGGGCAGCTCCAGCGAATTTTTTCGCCATGCCCATGGATCAGCGCCGCGAGATGGCCAAGTTCGCCATTGAGACGGTGAATCGCCGGGTCAAGCTGATCATCGGCACCAGCCACATGGTGGCGGACGAGATCGTGAATTTTTCCAATTTCTGCCTGGACGCCGGGGCTGACGCCGTCATGATTCTGCCGCCCTATTACTTCCACTTCGGCGCTGAGGCGCTGCTGCAATACTATGACCACTTAGCAGCTCAAATTCATGGCAATATCTACATTTATAATTTTCCCGACAACACCGGCTATACCATCCCGCCTCAAACGGTGCTGGCGTTGGCCAAGATCCATCCCAACATCGTGGGCATGAAGGATACTATTTCCGGTATGGATCACACACGGGAGCTGATCAAGGTCGTCAAGTCGCAGATCCCTCCTTTGAGATTTATTCCGGCTTTGATGACAACTTTGCCCACAACGTGCTGGCCGGAGGCAATGGCTGCATCGGCGCTTTGAGCAACGTGGTGCCTGAGGTCTGCTCCGCCTGGGTACGGGCGTTCCGGGAAAATGATCTGGACGGGATCGCCAGGGGACAGCAGACCATTGACCGCCTGATGGATCTCTATGCGGTCCGCAGCCCCTTCCTGCCGGTCATTAAAGAAGCCTGCAAGCTGCGCGGCGTGGCCGCCAGCAGCACCGGCACTTTCCCCATGCCCAACGCCACAGTGGAAGACGATGCCAAAATCCTGGAGCTGCTGCGCCGGGAGGGTGTTGAGTAAATTTCCCCTGCAAAAAGCAAAAAGCGGCCCGCTGTATTCAGACAGCGGGCCGCTTTTTGAATATGGAAAGCCCAGGGAATCCGGGAGAGAAAGAGGCCCTCAGCGCATGGCGATGGTGACTCCTGTTTCCGCCGCCAGATCGCCGGCGGTGAAGACGGCGCATTTGCAGGTGGCAATGGCCTTTTTTGGCCGCTCGCTGAGCAGCTCCACATGGATTTCCAGCGTATCTCCGGGGAGAATTTTTGCCGTTGGCCGCCCACGCATCCACCTTTTCCGCTATGGTGGAAGAAGGCGTAATGGGGAAAATGCTGGCCACTTCGGTAAAGGCGTAAGAGATATAGGCTGCTGCGGTATCTCCGTCCATGACAACGCTTTTTTTTGCTCATGTTTCATTTCCTTTCTGAATCCTTATTTTCAGCCGCTGTCTGGGCTGTATAGGCGAGGGAGAAGGGAAAAACTCAAAAAATTCCATATTACGGAATTCAATTCCGAAATTTAAGATAAAAAAGATTCACAAGCAGCCGCTCTTGTGGTATACTTTTGCCATAGGCTTTTTGCATTTATCTGTCAAGCATCTTTAAAAAATGAGCGCTTGGCACGAAAGGAAGAGGAAAATATGGCGAAAGAGCAAGTGTCCAGCATCCTCCGCGCCTTACAGATCCTGGAGTGTTTCATGGACAGAGAGACCGAATGGACGCTGAAGGAGCTGGTGGACCATCTGGATCTGCCCTCTACCACGGTGTTCCGCCAGGTGTCCACGTTGGCGGAGCGGCAGTATCTGGTTCAGGACCCGGTCCGCAAGAGCTATCGGGTGGGACCGCGGCTGATGCTGCTGGCCAGTGCGATTCTGGGTCAATCGGACCTTCGGCGGGTGGCCAGGCCGGAGCTGGAGCACCTGAGCGACACTGTGCATGAGACCATTAATCTCAGCGTGTTGCTGGAGCACGATATTTTTATCTGGATAAAGTGGAGACCCACCGCTCCATTGTCTGCAACACACAGATTGGCGGCCGGGCGCCGGCCTATGCCACCAGCAGCGGCAAGGCGATGCTTTCCTGCCAGAACGAGGCATACATCGACGATTACTGCCAGTGGATGAACCGCAAGGCTTATCCGCTGACCAGCAACACCATCACCGATTCCGACCAGCTGCGTTCCCAGCTGGTCCAGGCCCGGCTCAACGGATATGCCATGGATGACGGTGAGATTGAAGCGGGCTGATCTGCGTGGCGGCGCCGGTCTATGATATGAACCGCAAGGTGGTGGCGGCTGTGAGCATTTCCGGCCCAGATTACCGAATGCGGGAGGATCAGGAGGTCATGATCCGGGAGGCGCGGCAGACGGCGCATAACATCTCGCGGCTGCTTGGCTATCGGCTGTAAAAACGAAATATAGGGATGAGTAAAATTTCAATTTGTTCATGAGACTATACAATAAATAGTGCCATCCGGCTTGCTTAAAACCTATATATTGGTGACTCGACTTTGCAAAACTTGCGTTTTGCTCAACCCTATCAGATAGATTTTAGCACAGATTTTATTTTTTACAACAAAGCCGTTTGTTCGGACATTTCAAGCATCGACGGATCAGCGCGCAAGCGACATGGAGTAACGGCGACTGATTCAGTTAAAGGAAATGATTGTCCTGGTCATGTTATGCCGCTAAGAAAACTATCTGGATGTGTAATGACTGAAAAGCCTTCCTTAATCTGATGCTCTGGTCCGAGAACCTACCCGATGTCTGCAAGAAAGCACCCTGACAAAATGCCGGAAGCCACTCTCTGGTGGCTGTCGGCATTTTAGTTATTTATCGCTTACATCGCGCCTATCAGGGCAAATAAGGGCGTCAACCTGTATCATGCAAAGCAAGGCCACCGGGTGATTTCCGGTGGCCTCATGCTCTGCTCATGAACGGTATTTGGTTGATGCCCCTGTGCAGGGAAGCCTTGGCGTCCCTGCCCTCTTTTGTCTCTGCCGGGGAGATCCCGGCCCTCACATTTGAAGGAATTCTTCCTCACTGATTATTTGTATCGGAATGCCCTTTTCAATATATTCCTCGGCCTTGCGGACCTTTCCGCTCTTCGTCTCCCCTGGGCGAACCGCCGCCGACGATGAGAAGATCGGTCTTTTTGTCACATTATCGGCGTTTTTACCGCCGCAGTCGGCGATGCGCTGCATGGCTTCGCGGTCGCTCAGCTTCAGCAGCTCGCCCGTCAGCACGCAGGTCTTGTCGAACAGCGGATGCGCCGGATCGAACAGATCGGTCGCCGGGACGATGTCCTTTGCCTTTGGGCGCGACTGAAAATGCACAAGCTGCGATGCGGTAACGCGCGGACGCGGCGCAGACGGAGCCGTTTTGCGCGGGCGCGGCGGCCGTGCCCATTGAACTGCCGCAGGATAATCCTCAGCAAGCCTTTCGAACACGCGGTATGTCGTTTCGCAGTCGCCGAGCGCACGGTGCGCCGTGCTCTGCTCTCTGCGCCGAGCGCCGACGCCAGTGCTTCGAGCCTGTAGCAGCTCGACAGCGTGAGGCAGCGCCGTGCAGTGAGCAGGGTATCGCAGCACCGGTTCCGGAGCGGGGAAATGCCCTGCTCCTCACAGATGCGGTTGATGATCGGCAGATCAAAATCCAGCAGATTTTGACCGACGAGCGGCGTATCTCCGATAAATGCGACAAATGCCGAGAGCGCTTCGCGAATTTCAGGCTGTCCGACAAGCATATCGTCCGTGATGCCCGTCAGTCTGGCGCAGACCGGAGGAACGGGCGCAGAAGCCTGCACGAGCATGGAAAACTGTGCTGACGGCGTTCCGTTCTCAATGCGCAGCGCGCCGAACTCAATGATCTCAGCGGTCTGACGGTCGAGACCGGTCGTTTCGATGTCGATGACCGTGTAGACCGGGCAATCCGGTTCGGCCTCTGTACGCCTGGTGCGCGAGCCGGACTGCATATCGGCAAGACAGTCGATATGGATGGTGTGCAGAACGCCGCCGATATCAATGATGGCGTAGCGTTCGCCCTCGCAGCCGACGAGCTTTTACACGGCTCGCTCGTGCCGTTCAGCAGATCACGGTAAACAAGCGGCTTGGGTTCGACGGCTTTCTTCGGGGTGAGCCCGAGCTTCTTTGAGAGCGCAAGCAATTCCTCCGCGTTCTCTGCACGATGCCAGGGACGGAAGGGGGGATCAGCATGATGTTTCATCTCCTTAAAACCGAAAAAGATGTGTATGTGTGTGCATTTCGGTGCAAAAATTTTCCCACTATCATTATGACGCATCGAACAGGCAATTGCAAATGTTTTTTAGAATGCTGTAAAACGAATGAAATGTTTCCGGAAACGGCATAAACTGGCTTGAATAGCCGGTATTTCCATTGCAGAACGGTTGCAAAACATGGTATACTTGCCGCAGAGCGGACGTAGAGCCGCCGTTTTACAGGAGGAAATAACATGAGCAGGATAAAGAAAATTGTTTTCGCCGCGCTGGCGGCCGCAGCGCTTACAGGAGCCGCCGGCGCAGTTCATCTGGACCGGCCGGTACAGGGGAGCAGCAGTGTGAGCGCAGGCATCCAGAGCAGCAGCGCCGCGAGCGAGGTCGTTCGTCTGACGAACAGTGCACGCAGTCAGAACGGCTATGCCGCACTCGTCGAGGACGGTGCGCTCAGCGAGGCGGCGGCGGTGCGCGCACGCGAGATCGCGCGCAGCTTTTTCGCATACACGCCCGTCGGGTGCGTCATTCAGTTCGGCGCTCAGCGAGAGCGGTGTGAGCTATCTCCGGGCGGGGGAGAACATCGCCTCCGGCCAGAAAAGCGCATCCGAGGTCGTGAATGCGTGGATGAATTCGCCGGGCCACCGAGCGAACATTCTGAACAGCAGTTACTGCGCATCGGCTCTGCGAGCGTCAATATCGACGGCACGCTTTACTGGGTGCAGATTTTCGCGGATTGACGGGCGCAGACAGGCACAGCCTTCCTGCTGCGCTGAATGCGAGACCGCGTGCGGACTGCATAAATCGCAGCGATTCTGCCATCTGCACGGACTTTTTTCCGCCACCGTGCCGGAGATTTTCTGCCACCTTACCGGAGCACCTTGCCACTAAAAGTTCAGCCAGTGCAAGCACTGGCTGAGCAGGTGTCAATTTTCTAATACTGGTCCACATTCGTGCAATGTTTCTTCACAACATGCAAAACGCAATAACAATCCTCGAATTTCAGTCTTCGCCGCTACCTTTCTGCGCAGAAGCCTTTAATCCTTTACGTTCGCGCATCGAGATGCGTCCCTCAACCATAATCTCATACGAATTATGGATAATACGATCCATAATCGCTTCAGAGACTGGGCTGTCGGACTCTGGATTCGGGTCAATTTGGGTATACCAGCCTTCGGGCTGGTACTGAGTGCAAAAAGAGCATTGAACGTTTACAGCGAGCTTCTACGATTTCCAGCAGATCATATGCTTCCTGCGGGCTCAGCGGACGAATCAGCCATTCATCCAGAATCAGCAAATCCACTTTCTTGTAGGCAGCCAGCAGCTTCTTCAGTTCGCCGCTGCTGCGTGCAATGGTGATTTCGTCTCAATAATTCAGGCATACGAATGTAAGCGACTTTCTTAAACCGGCGGCAGGCTGCATTTCCAAGAGCGCAGGCGATATAAGTTTTGCCATTACCGGAGGCACCTTCCAAAATTACATGATGCCCTTCGTCGACATACTTGCAGGTAGACAGCCTCAGCATCTGAGACTTGTCCAGCCTACGGTCCTCGTAGTACTCAATGCCCTCCATCGTTGCGGAGGGGCACTGAAATGCGCTTTTTTAATCAAACGTTCTACCTTGTTCGTCTGCCGCCTGTTCCATTCTGCCGTTACCGCCATACTGAAGCGTTCTTCAAAACTGAGTGCACGAAAAGAAGGCTCCTGGAGCTGAGCTGTAAACTCCGCAGCCATGGCGCTCAATTTCATATCTGTAAGCATATCCACCGTCTGCTGGTTCATTCGTGGTCACCGCCTTTCTTGAAGTAGGCAGCGCCGCGTGTAATTCCATAGCGATTCGAGTTTTGAAGAGATTCCTTAACAGCAGAATCCTTAGGCTTGATATCCAGCCTGCTTTTCAGGATACTGTTGATATTCCGAATCGAGGGCGTAGTTCCGTATGCGAGAATACGCATGCATGCCATTTCCAGACGTTCTCTGCTGTAGCGTTCGCCCAGCTTCATGAGGCTGGCACAGGCCTTATAGCCTTGCTCAGGAGCTTTGCCCGATTCGAGGAAGAATGTCACGACACGCTCCGCCATCGGCCCAGCAGACATAGCTCAAACACTAAAGCCATCTTCATTGCAGGTCATATATTTCTGATGCGATTCCGGCATATGCTCCAGCTTTACCAGAGGATCGTGCTGCAGCGTCTATAAACGGCGGTGACTTGCAACGCGGCTGCCATGATAATAAACTTCCACCAGGTTTTTGTAACGCGTATATCAACCTTTTCACCAATCAGATTATAGGGCACGGAGTATTTGTTTTTGCCATCAGAAATCAGGTAGTCGTTCGGAACCTTTGCCATAGACCAGACAGCGGCTTCAAACGGTACGGTGGGCAGCGGCAGCATATACGCCTGTTCTTCCTCCAGATAGGCGCTGCGGCGTGTACCGGGGCGCTGCTTGAACTCGCGGCTATTCAATTCTTCGAGCTTTTCAGCAACCGCTTCGTTGACTTCATTCAAGGAGAAAAATTTACGATCTCGCAGTGCGGCAATAATCCAGGTTTCAGCGAAACGGACAGAAGCCTCTGCCGAACTCTTGTCCTTTGGACGACGTACTCGTGCAGGAACAATAGCTGTGTTGTAATAGTCCGCAAGTTTCTGATAACTGCGGTTCAGCACCGTTTCATATCGAGTGTTGAGACATAGTTGCGGTCTTGCAGTTATCCGGAATGAGCAGCCTGGCCACGCCGCCGAAATAATTGAAAGCGTGAACATGGCAGTTCAGCCAGTTCTCGGTTTTCATGTCATCGCAGGCTTCTGCATAGACACAACAGCTACACGGGAGCACCGCTACAAACAGATAAGCCGCACTCTGTGCTCCAGTAACCGAATCGTATACCGGGACAGTATCTCCGGCCCAGTCAACCTGGATTGCATCTCCCGGCTTATGCTGAATGCGCGTGGTTGCCTTGGTAATGCGAGCCCATCTGCGGTATTTATCGCCGAACTGAGTGCTCATGTACGGCGTGCGGCCGCTTTCATAACATTTGCGGCAGTATTCTTCCCAAAGAAGAGTCAGTGTAACGCCGGGCTTGGCCAGTTCGCGGTGGATGTACGGATAATCGGGTTCAACATACAGACAAACATTTTTGTATTTGTCCGGAAAGAACATCCGCTCCAGATCTGCATTCGTAATATCATCATCGATAGGCCAGCAGATGCCTAGCCGGTCTGCAGCTTCAAATACCGCCTTGCTTGTTTCGCGAGATGCAACCTTATTGCGTTCCATTTCGCGTTGACTGCATTTCCTACTTCGAAGCATAAGAATTTTCCTATAGTCCGTCATTTTTTGAAGGACCTCCTTGAAAGTAGTCACGACTTTTCAGCTCGCGCTTCTTTCATTATTAGGGGAAAATCATCAAAGTGGCAAGCTGCTCCGGCGCAGTGGCGGAAAAAGTCCGGCAAGCTGGCAGGGAAAAGTCCGTGTCAGTGGCAAAGTCGATCCGATTTATGCATGCGGACGGAGAAAGGCTGTGCTGTTTGTCTGTCCCGGCATGTTTCGGGTATGGATACAGACGCAAAAATGCGGCTCACTCTCATCAGTGAACCGCATTTCTGTTACTGCGTATCTTTTGTGCTGAAAACCGCTGGGTTTACTGGCTTTTCGCCGTTCCCTCGGCGTATTCCGGCACAGATATACGGACTTTCTTACTTGTTGAAGTAACGCTTCAGCATACCCTCCAGCGCCTTGCCATGGCGGGCCTCGTCGCGGGCCATCTCATGGACGGTGTCGTGGATAGCGTCGAGGTTGAGAGCCTTGGCGCGCTTAGCCAGATCGAACTTGCCGGCGGTTGCGCCGTTCTCAGCGTCAACACGCATCTGGAGGTTCTTCTCGGTGGAGTCGGTTACAACCTCGCCGAGCAGCTCAGCAAACTTTGCAGCGTGCTCAGCCTCTTCGTAAGCTGCCTTCTCCCAGTACAGACCGATTTCCGGGTAGCCTTCGCGGTGTGCGACGCGGGCCATGGCCAGGTACATGCCAACCTCGGGCACTCGCCCTCGAAGTTTGCTCTCAGGTCAGCGATGATATCTTCCGGAGCGCCCTGTGCAACGCCGACTACGTGCTCAGCAGCCCAGGTCTTTTCGCCGGCCTGCTCCTTGAACTTCTCTGCCGGTGCGTGGCAGATCGGGCACTCAGCCGGAGCAGCCTCGCCCTCGTAAACGTAACCGCACACAGTACATACAAACTTTTTCATGATGATTTCCTCCTGTTTCTTGTCCTGAATAGGTAGTTGGAATTTATTTGTTCTGTAAAAGCTTAGCCGGAAGAAAGCGATCCATCGTTATCGCGAAGAGCTGACCGCGCAGAGAACGGTTGATCTCTGAGAACACGCGGTGAAAGTCGCATTCATTCTGACTTCCCACATGGGTGCACTGAAATTCATTGGCGAGGCAATGGTTGATTGCAATCGGGCCATCGATGCATTCAATGATTTCACCCAGACTGATTTCGGAAGGAGCGGTTGAGTTCATAGCCTCCGGCGACGCCCTTGTAGGACTTGGTGATACCGGACTGCGTGAGCTTGCGGAGGATCTTGAGAGCGAAACGGAGGGTGACTCCTGTCAGCTCGGAAATATCCTTGGCGCACTGCTTGCCGCCGGTAAGTGCCAGACAATAGGTTACGCGAATCGCGTAATCTGCCTCGTGTGTAATTCTCAACTTGTTCCTTCCTTTCTCTCTTGGAACAACTATAGTATAGCTCTGTTCCGCACAAATGTCAATAGGTTTTTATCAAAATAAATAAATAATTTTATTTGATAATAATTATCAATAACAATAAGAGATAGCATAGCCTGTTAACTATACTATTTAAGAATAGTATACCATAGAAGAGGGAGAAAGTCTATTTGTTTTGTATGAAAAACGGCTGTTTCTGCTTTAGGTAAAGCGGCGTGCCGCTGGAGGGGGATTTATGCTCAGGGTGAGCGTGGTCAGTGGCCGCCTTCGGCGGCGGGGAGCCGGTGTTCACCGGCAGGGGAATGCCGCAGTCTGGCGGCGGAGACAAAAAGGGGCAAAGGGCACCGTATGGTTCCCTTTGCCCCCTTCTTGATTTCCCAAACCCTCCTTTGCACCGCGACTCCCTTCGGTCGCGCGGCGAAACAGGGGGTTACAGGGGCTCGGTTCCGGGCGTTGTTTCGCTTATGGGACGCTGTCAGGCCCTGAGGTCAGCTTGCGTGATCTGCCGCGCATAACAGTGCGCGGCCAGACGGTGCAGGGAGCTTGATTTGCGCTGCGAAAAGCTCCGCTTCCATCAAGCGTTGACCCTTGGAGCAGCAAACGCCCCTGTGGGCCCCTCGCTTTTAGACGCGCGACCGCAGGAGTCGCGGCTTAAAGGAAGATGAGGGGGAGTTAAGAGAGGGATAAGAAACCATTCGGTGTCTTATCCCCCTCTTACCCGCCGCCGGGCGGCGGCAATGCACATGCCATGTCATGGCGAACATCCTCGTCCCGGGAGGGCCTTCCTCGCCTGCACCGGCTGCGCCGCTGTATCGGCGGAAGGCCTGCCGTCTGCTTCAGGTGAAGCAGAAAAAAGCTTCGCCTCCGGCGGCAGGAATAATAAAGGGCTTAGCCCCTTATACGTCTCGCGGAAGTCGAGGAACTCGTCGTAGGTGCATTCCTTGTCGAGTACGCCCTTTTCGCGGATTTCAATGATACGGGTCGCGATCGTCTGAACGAACTCATGGTCGTGCGACGCGAACAGAACCGTGCCCTTGAAGTCGCGCACGCCGTTGTTCACCGCAGTGATGGACTCAAGGTCGAGGTGGTTGGTCGGCTGGTCAACGACCAGTACGTTCGAGCCGAACAGCATCATGCGCGCGAGCATCAGACGGACCTTCTCGCCGCCGGAAAGCACGCTGACGGGCTTGTACACGTCATCGCCGGAGAAGAGCATCCGGCCGAGGAAGCCGCGCAGCGTGGACTCCAGCGTATCGGTCTGGGAGTACGGCGCGATCCAGTCGAGCATGTTCTCCTCGTGGCCGTCGAAGAACTCGTTGTTGTCCTTCGGGAAATAGCTCTGCGAGGTGGTAACGCCCCACTTGAAGCTGCCTTCGTCCGGCTTCATCTCGCCCATGAGGATCTGGAACAGCGTGGTCATTGCCAAGCTCGTTGTCCGAGATGAACGCGATCTTGTCGCCGCGGCGCACGATGAACGAAACGTTGTCGAGCACCTTCACGCCATCGATGGTCTTGGAGATGCCGCGCACCTCGAGAATATCCTTGCCGGCCTCGCGGTCCTGCTGGAATGCGACCCACGGATAGCGGCGGGAGGAAGCGGGCATCTGCTCGATGGTCAGCTGGTCAAGCAGCTTGCGGCGGCTCGTCGCCTGACGGGACTTGGACTTGTTCGCTGCAAAGCGCTGGATAAAGTTCTGCAGCTCCTTAATCTTCTCCTCGTTCTTGCGGTTCTGATCCTTGATCATGCGCTGAACGAGCTGAGAGGACTCATACCAGAATTCATAGTTGCCGACATACAGCTTGATCTTGCCGTAGTCGATATCAACGATATGGGTACATACATTGTTCAGGAAGTGACGGTCATGCGATACAACGAGGACGGTGCCCTCAAAATCGGCAAGGAAGTCCTCCAGCCAGCGGACTGCCTGAATATCCAGATGGTTGGTAGGCTCGTCCAGCAACAGAATATCCGGCTTGCCGAACAACGCACGCGCCAGCAGCACCTTGACCTTCTCGACGTCGCCGAGGTTCTTCATCTCGGTGTACAGAATGGCGTCCGCGTCCAGACCAAGGCCGTTGAGCAGCTGGCTGGTCTCGGTCTCGGCGTCCCAGCCGCCCATCTCGGCGAACTCGGCCTCGAGCTCGGCGGCCTTGTTGCCGTCCTCCTCGGTGAACGGGTCCTTCATGTAAAGTGCGTCCTTCTCGCGCATGACAGCGAGCAGACGCTCGTTGCCGCCGAGCACCGTGTTGAGAACGGTCTCGTCGTTGAAGGCAAAGTGGTCCTGCTTGAGCACGCTCATGCGCGTCTTGGGCGCGATGGATACCGTGCCGGTGGACGGGTCGAGGTCGCCCGACAGAATGCGCAGAAAGGTGGACTTGCCGGCGCCGTTGGCGCCGATGACACCGTAGCAGTTGACCGGCGTGAATTTAAGGTCAACATCCTTGAACAGCGGCTCACCGCTGAAGTTCAGGCTCAGTTCGCTGATATTGATCATGTAGAAGCTTCCTCCATATGACGTGGCTTTCGTGCCTTTGTCTCCAATTATATAATCCTAATCAGTATAGCACAAAACAACGTTATTTTACAGAGTTTTTCTGCGTTTCTCTGTTTTTTGTTCATATTGTCTTGAAAACGCGCCCGGGAAAGCGTTATACTGTATTCATCGTACAAAAACACGCAGACGCATGCCGGAGGAGGACTTCCTCCGGTCGTGAAACAGGAGGTCATTTCCATGTCTGAGCTTATGAACATCATCAAATCCCGCCGTTCCACCCGTGCCTTCAAGCCCGAGCTTCCGCCGGTCGAGCAGATCCGTCGGATCGTTGAAGCGGCTGGTGGGCACCGTCCGGCATGGGCAGATACAACTGGCATTTTTCGGTCGTTTACAACCCGGAAAAGACGCTGAAGCTCGCACGCGCTATCGCTGAGGCGGACAACCGCGGCCCCGAGTACAATTTCTACGGCGCGCCGGTCATCATCAACATCTCCTGCGAGCGCGACGACCGCAACGCCCTGCTCAACGGCGCGGCCGCTATCGAAAATCTGATGCTCGCGGCGACCGAGCTCGGCCTCGGCTCCTGCTGGATTAATCAGGTGCGCGACCAGTGCGACGTACCGGCTGTCCGCGCCCTGCTGACCGAGTACGGCACGCCGGAGGACCACATCGTAACCTGCTCCGCCGCTATCGGCTACATTGCAAAGGAGACCCAGCCGCACGAGCGCAGGGAAGGCGTCTGCAACATCGTCAAGTAAAAACGGGAAGGAAAGAAGGAATTTTCTATGACTTCTGAAATCGCAAAGCTCAAGGAATGGGTCGACGGCTGCGACAACATCGTCTTTTTCGGCGGCGCCGGCGTGTCCACCGAGTCCGGCATTCCGGATTTCCGTTCGGTAGACGGTCTGTACAATCAGCAGTACAAGTATCCGCCGGAGACCATTCTCAGCCACACGTTTTTCCTCAGCGAGACCGCAGAATTCTACCGGTTCTACCGCGCGAAAATGCTCGCGCTCGACGCGCAGCCGAACGCTGCGCACCTCAAGCTCGCAGAATGGGAGCGCGAGGGAAAATGCCGCGCTGTCGTCACGCAGAACATCGACGGACTGCACCAGAAGGCCGGCTCGAAGGAGGTGCTCGAGCTGCATGGCTCGGTGCTCCGCAACTACTGCATGCGCTGCCGCAGGCCGTATCCGGTCGAGAAGATCGCCTCCGGCACCGGCATCCCGAAGTGCGACTGCGGCGGCACGATCAAGCCGGATGTCGTTCTGTATGAGGAGGGACTCGACAGCTATACCATCAACAAGAGCGTTGAATACATTTCCAGAGCGGATATGCTGATCATCGGCGGCACGTCGCTCGCGGTTTACCCGGCGGCCGGTCTGATTGACTATTATCGCGGAAACAAGCTCGTTCTCGTCAACAAGTCTCCTACTCCGGCAGACCGCAGAGCCGATCTGGTCATTCACGCGCCGATCGGCGAGGTATTCTCGCAGCTTTAGTTTCAAGGTGCACGATAAAAAGGAGAGCGCATCGTTCAAGACTGCGCTCTCCTTTTTCTGTTTGAGAAAATGAAAGGGACAGGAGCCATGCGGCATCCTGTCCTTTTTTGCTCTGCCCCGGAGGGAGACTTGATTTTTAGTTGAATGCCTGCTCAAGGTCAGCCAGAATATCGTTGATATGCTCGGTGCCGATGGAAAGGCGGATGGTGCCCTGATGGATACCCTGATCCTCGAGCTCCTCAGCGGTCAGCTGAGAGTGCGTGGTGGTAGCCGGGTGGATGACCAGGCTCTTGACGTCTGCAACGTTCGCGAGCAGAGAGAAGATCTGGAGCTTGTCGATGAACTTGAACGCTGCGTCCTTGCCGCCCTTGATTTCGAACGTGAAAATGCTCCCGCCGCCGTTCGGGAAGTACTTCTGGTACAGATCGTGGTCCGGGTGATCGGGCAGCGACGGATGATTAACGTGCTCGACCGGCGGATGGTTCGTGAGGAATTCAACGAGCTTTTTGGTGTTGTCGACATGGCGCTCGATGCGCAGAGACAGCGTCTCCGTGCCCTGCAGGAGCAGGAACGCTGCGAACGGAGAGATGGCCGCGCCGGTGTCGCGGAGAAGGATTGCGCGGATATAGGTTACGAAAGCAGCCGGGCCGACAGCGTCCGCGAAGGAGATGCCGTGGTAACTCGGGTTCGGGTCAGCGATCGGAGCGTACTTGCCGGAAGCCTTCCAGTCGAACTTGCCGGAATCGACGATAACGCCGCCGAGGGTTGTGCCGTGACCGCCGATGAACTTGGTTGCGGAATGTACAACGATGTCAGCACCGTACTCGATCGGACGGATGAGGTACGGAGTGCCGAAGGTGTTGTCGATGACGAGCGGCAGGCCGTGCTTGTGCGCGATCTTAGCGATCTCCTCGATGTCCGGAATGTCGGAGTTCGGGTTGCCGAGGGTCTCGATGTAGACAGCCTTGGTGTTGTCCTTGATCGCGCCCTCGAGCTCTGCGAGGTTGTGCGCGTCAACGAAGGTGGTCTCGACGCCGAACTGGGGCAGGGTATGCGCCAGCAGGTTGTAGCTGCCGCCGTAGATCGTCTTCTGCGCGACAATGTGGTCGCCTGCCTGAGCGAGCGCCTGAATGGTGTAGCTGATCGCTGCTGCACCGGAGGCGGTTGCCAGAGCTGCGACGCCGCCCTCGAGAGCTGCAATGCGCTTCTCGAAAACGTCCTGCGTAGAGTTGGTCAGACGGCCGTAGATGTTGCCTGCGTCGGCAAGACCGAAACGGTCGGCTGCGTGCTGGCTGTTATGGAAAACGTAAGAGGTGGTCTGATAAATCGGAACTGCGCGGGAGTCGGTTACCGGGTCCGCCTGCTCCTGACCGATGTGAAGCTGCTTGGTTTCAAATGCCCAATTTGCGGTATTCTTGATCTCTGCCATGATAATGTTCTCCTTTTTGTTTCAGTAAGTGTTTTCTTTTTTGTTTTACTGTCCTGTGCACGAGCCGCCCGGAGCCGTGGGCTCACAAGAAAAGGATCACATTCGTCCGCAACGGAAATTGGCACGCAGCAGCTTTTCGAAGTAGTATCGCATGACCGCGTCTCCTTAAATCATATTATTTCACTGGGAATGCTATGATTATACCCGACCGTGCGGCTTCTGTCAACCCCTTTTCGCAAACTTTTTCAAAAACCTTGCGGATTAGTATGATTATAGCAAAAGAAGGGCATATGCCCTTCACTCTTTTCCCTCAGCAAGGGGCAGACCTTCCGCCGATACAGCGGCTCGCCGCTGGAGGCGAGGATTTACGCTCAAAGTGAGCGTGCACAATGGCCGCCTTCGGCGGCCCCGGTGTTCACCGGCGGGAATGCCGCCGTCTGGCGGCGGAACAAAGGGGCGGGGCACCATATGGTTCCCTTTGCCCCCTCTTGACTCCCCCAAACCCTCCTTTGCGCCGCGACGCCCTTCGGTTGCGCGGCGAAACGGGGGTTACGGGAGCTCGGTTCCGTGCGTTTTTCAGCTTATATGTGGCTGTTATGCCCTGAATTTACTTTGCGTGATTTGCAGCGCTGTCAGTGCGCGGCCAGACGGTGCAGGGCGTTCGCCTTGTCCTGCGAAAAGCTCCGCTTCGATCAATGGTGTACTCTTGGAGCACCAGACGTCCCCTGTGGGCCCCTTGTTTTTAGACGCGCGACCGAAGGGAGTCGCGTCCCAAGGAAAGGTCGGGGAGTCAAGAGGGCAGGGAAACCTTGGTGTCCCTGCCCCTTTTGTCTCTGCCGCCTGGGAGACCCGGCATCCCCCGGCCGCCGAAGGCGCCATTGTGCACGCTCACCTTGCGTAAAAGTCGCCTCCAGCGGCGCACCGCTGTATCGGCGGAACCGCTTACCCTCTGCTGAGGGTAAAGAAAGAAGGACGCTCGTCGCCTCCGACGGCGAAAATCAAGCCTTTTTCGCCTGCCTCCGCTCCACAGCGGATTTCACGATCAGTATGCCGATCAGACACACAACACCCATCAGCACAATGGTTCCGCCGGGCTTCAGTCCGCCGTAGTATGCAATGACGAGTCCGGAAATGGTGAACAGCTCGGCAAAACCGATGGATGCCCAGACTGTGCCGCGGTAGCTCCTCGCAAGCTGCATCGCGCACGCAACGGGAAGGACCATCATGCTCGATACGATGAGCGCACCGACCGTTCGCGCGGCGATCGCGACCGTGACGGCGGTGAGCATGGTGAAAATCGTGGAACGACATTAACCGGCACGCCTGAGGCGCGCGCGCGCCTCGTCGAGCGCAATGGAGAACAGCTCCTTATAAAGCAGCACGCTCGCAAGCAGCACGAGCAGGCTGACCGCCGCGACGCTGTACAGCTCCGCATCGCTGATCGCGACGATCGAGCCGAACAGGAAGCTGTTGAAGTTCGCGGCGTTCTTCGTGAAGCCGGACAGCACGCCGGCGAGACCGACGCCCGCCGACAGCATGACCGAGATGGAAAGCTCGGCGTAGCGGGGGAACCTGCGGCGGATGCCTTCAATGCCGAACGCCGCGCCGACGCAGAAGACCGACGCGCCGAACACCGGGTTGACATTCAGCAGCAGACCGGCCGCGACGCCGGCGAGCGAGGTGTGGCTGAGCGCATCACCGAGCATGGACAGGCGGCGCAGCACGACCGTCACGCCGATGAGCGGTATAATGAGCGCCAGCAGCACGCCGACGATAAACGCACGCTGCATGAACGCATATTCAAACATTTCCATGGCTGCCTCCTGTGTGGGTGTGATGGTGCGCGAGCTCGTCGAGGATCTCGTCGGGCGTGAGCGCGTCGACCGTGCCGTCCTCCAGACGGGCACGCCGGTCACGTCGTGCGCGACGGCGCGGATGTCGTGGGTGACGAGCAGGACGGTGATGCCGGTCTCGCGGTTGAGCCGGTGCAGCAGCTCGCGGAATGCGGCGGCGTTCTGTGCGTCTACGCCGGTCATCGGCTCGTCAAGAACGAGCAGCGACGGCTGTCCGGCGAGCGCACGCGCGAGCAGCACGCGCTGCCGCTCTCTGACCGCCTGACAGGTCGCCGATGGGGCGCTTTTCAAAGCCGTCCATGCCGACGAGCGAGAGCGCGCGGGCGATCTCCTTTTCGATGGGAGGCGTTCGCGAAGCGGAACAGACCGATCTTCTTGTACAGGCCGGCGCTCACGACCTCGCTGACCGAGGCGGGGAAGTCGGCGTAACCGGCCTGCGTGCCCTGCGGCACATAGCCGATGCGCGGCCAGTCGCGGAACGAGCGGATAGGCTGGCCGAGCAGAGAAAGAGAGCCGGACGTCGGCGTCAGCTCGCCGAGCAGCAGCTTGAGCAGGGTGGATTTGCCGGCGCCGTTCGCGCCGATCAGAGCGGTATACGAGCCTTCCGGAACGGAAAAGCTGACGTTTTCGAGCACGGGGGAGCGTGCCGTAGGAGAAGGAGAGATTGTGCGACTCGATCGCGGTTCTGGTTTCCATTTTAGTTCAGCGCCTCCATCAGTGCGGCAAGGTTGTCGCGCATGACCGAAAAATAATCGGCTCCGGCAGCGGCCTGCTCATCGGAAAGCCCCTCGAGCGGACTGAGCATCTTTGCCTGTGCGCCGGTCTCGGACGCGATGGCCTCGGCGACCTTGGGCGAGACCAGCTCCTCGAAGAAGATGGTCGAGATGCTGTGTTCACGGACGAAGTCGATGACCTCCGCCATGCGGCCGGGGGTCCGGCTCGGAGTCGGGGGGACAGGCCCTCGATGCCGACCTGCGTCAGACCGTAGGCATCGCAGAGATAGCCGAACGACTCGTGCGCGACGACGATGGTGCGGTTCGGCAGGGGCGCGAGCTTTTTCGCGGCATTCTGCGTCGATTGCGTCGAGCGCCGCAGCGTATTTTTCATAATTTGGCTGAAAAACGGTGGAGTTTTCCGGATCTGCCGCGCAGAGCGTGTCCCGGATCGCCTCCATCTCGATCTTGGCGTTCTCGGGGTCGAGCCAGACGTGCGGGTCGAAATCACCGTGATGATGGTCGGCGTCCTCGTGCTCGTGGGCGTGCTCATGCTCGCCGTCGGTCGTCCGCAGCTCAACGTTCTCGGACGCCTCAACCACGGAGCGTGTCGCTGCGGCTGACGAGCAGATCGTCCGCCCACGGCTCCATATCCGCGCCGTTATAGATGAAAACGTCGGCCTTCTCGAGGTTTTTGAGGTCGTTGGTGGACGGCTCCCAGTCGTGCGGCTCGGTGCCGGAGGGGACCATGTTGGTGACGTCGATGCAGTCGCCACCGATCTTGCAGGCAAAGTCGTACATGGGGTAGAAGCTCGTCAGCACGCGCAGACGGCCGTCGCCCGCGGTGGTGTCCGCGGGCTGCGTACCGCAGCCGGTGAGCAGAGAAAGCGACAGTGTGCACGCGCACACGAGAGCGGAAAGACGATTAATGTTCATGGCAGCAGCCTCCTTTGCAGCTGTGTTCACTGTGCTCGATGCCGTCAGCGCATTTGGCGCACAGGCCGTACAGCACGGTGCGCGAGGGCTCGATGCGGAAGCCGTGCGCGCCTTCGAGGTGCTGCGACAGCTCGTCGAGCATATGGCATTCGGAGAGGCGGGTTGCGCCGCACTGAAGGCAGACGAGCTTGCCGTGCGCGGCGGTCTCGGGGCGGCCGACATAGCAGTAGCGCGCGCTCGAGCGGTCCACGGAGGGACCTTGGAGACGACGCCGTCCGCGACAAGGCGCTCTACGGTGCGGTAAACGGTGGACTGGCCGACCGAAATGCCGTCCTGCGTCAGCCGCAGGCGGATCTCATCAACGGTCAGAAACTGCTCCTCCTGCTCCTGGAGCAGGGCGAGGATGCTGTCCTTTTTGTCTGGTATGGTACTGCATATATCGTATCCTCCGAAAAGAATAAAATTGAAACTGATTTTCATTTTTGACTTATATCATACGCTTTACAAAGCGTTTTTGTCAAGGGGGAGAAATACAGCATTTTCGTCAAAAACGTATAAATACCCGCGATTCGCTTGCCTGCAAGGGGAGAGTGTGGTATACTATAAGATAATTGGGCTTTGCGGCGCGAAACGGGCATCCGCTCGCCGCGCCGTACTGCAAGGAGGAGAAGCTGCACTATGATAATTACCTGTCCGCATTGTCAGGCCGAGCATGACTATAAGGTCATCGACCATATCAATATCGACCGAAATCCCGAGCTGCGGGCAAAGGTGCAGGATCTTTCCTGCTTCCGGATCAAATGCCCAAACTGTGGGGAGACCGCGCTCGCGGTGCATCCCTGTCTGTATCATGACATGTCGAACCAGTTCATGGTCTGGCTGTGGCCGGAGCAGGACAAGGCGCCGAAGGCGGAGTTCGACCCGCTCGCAGGCTGGCACAGACTGCGCATCGTGGACAGCCTCAACGGCTTCCCGCGAGAAGATCTCCATCCTCGAGCACGGTCTGGACGACCGTACCATCGAGATCATGAAGCTGCTGCTGTTCTCGCAGCTCAACCGCGATCTGGATGTGGTCGAGCTGCTGTTCCACGAATATGACGAGCGCACGGGCGATTTCCGCTTTGTCGCGGTCCTGTCGGACGGCGCGGAGCAGTATGCCGCCATGCCCGGCGCGGCGTACCAGCGTCTGCATGAGGATGTGGACGCATACCTGTATACGCCCGGCGGCGAGTTTGCGCGCATTGACATGCAGTGGGGCAGCAGGCGCTGGAGCTGCTGCACGAGCTGGGGTAAGACTGCCGCGTGACTGCCGTGCGGCAGTCTTGCCGCATAAAAACAGAGCGTTATCGGTAAAAAAAATAAACCGGCGTTTGCCGGTTTATCCGAAGAGCAGCTGTGTGACGGTACCGCCGACGGCGGCGAGGACGAAGGTCGCCAGAATGACCGGCGCGGCTCTGCGGCGGCCCTGCTTTTCGCCGAGGAGCACGATATAGCCGAAGCCCGCGCCGGTCGACAGACCGGCGACTAGCGCGCGCCGAAGCTGATCGTGCCGCTGACATAAAGCTCGCTCAAAAAGCACGCTCATCGCGCAGCTCGGCACCAGTCCGAGCACTGCGCACAGCAGCGGCTGAAAAATGCTGCCGCCGAGCAGGACGGAGGCGAGCCTGTCCTCGCCGACTGCGAGCAGCACGAGATCCAGCGCGAGCAGCACCGCGAACAGGAAGAGCGAGGTCTTGAGCGTATGGCCGAGGATGTTCGGCAGCGGCTCACACCGCAGCCGCAGGCGTTCAGCTCGATCTCGAGCGGCTCGTCGAGTTTTACCTCGCGCCTGCGGAACACGGTACAGCGCAGCAGATAGCCGCCGAGTGCGGCAAGAACGAACTTGACGACGAGCAGCGCGAGGATGTTTTTCGCGGACGCGCCGCCTGCCAGCATTACGGGCACGGCCTCGTCCGAGGTCGCGAGGAACACTGCGACGAGCGTTGCCGGGGCGAGATAGCCGGCGGAAAACAGTGCGCTCGCGGCGGCGGAAAAGCCGCACTGCGGAATGCTGCCGGCCAGCGCGCCGACCGCCGGTCCGAACTGCGCCGTGCGCGAGAGCAGGGGCGGGCGTGTCGGTCAGCCGGTTTTCGATATAATAGAGCAGTGCGTAGACGAGAAGCAGCAGGGGAACGGTTTTCAGCACATCGAAAAACGCATCCTGCGCGGTCGAAAGTACAGCAGTCATGTCATTTTTACCTCTTCATTCAGATTGCCGTCTCTGCGGCGGCAGAACTCAGTATACCACATCCCTGCCGTTTTCTGCAATCGGATTTGCAGCGTGCGGCCGGATTTTCAAGAAGGAAACGATATATTTTTATGAAATTCAAAGAACTGAAACTGAACAAGAATATCCTCAAGGCGCTTGCGGAGGCCGGCTATGAACAGCCGACTCCCATCCAGGAGCAGTCTATCCCGTCTGTTCTCGAGGGGCGCGATCTGCTCGGCTGCGCACAGACCGGCACGGGCAAGACCCGCGTTCTCCGTGCCGATCATCCAGCGTCTGGACGAGGACGCGGGCCGCCGATGCATCCGCGCGCTCATCCTCACCCCGACGCGCGAGCTTGCGCTTCAGATCTACGAGAACGTCTGCCAGTATGCGCGCGCTATATGCCGGTGACGGCGGCGGTCATCTTCGGCGGTGTGTCGCAGGTGCCGCAGGTCGAGGCGATCGAGCGCGGCGCGGACATGGTTATCGCGACGCCGGGCCGTCTGTGGGACCTCATGGGTCAGAAGATCGTCAAGCTGAACAAGGTCGAGACCTTCGTCCTCGACGAGGCCGACCGCATGCTCGACATGGGCTTTTTCCCGGACGTCAAGCGCATCGTAAAGCAGCTCCCGGCCAGAGCGCCAGACGCTGCTGTTCTCCGCGACGATCCCGAATGAGATCGCCGACCTTGCGGGAGAGCATGCTCAAAAATCCGGTCAAGATCTCGGTCACGCCGTCCGCGCGTCCGGTCGAGAAGATCGAGCAGCAGATCTATTTCGTCGAGAAGGCAGAAGAAGCGCACGCTGCTGCCCGAGATCATCCGCAGGGCGAACGTGCATCAGACGCTCGTCTTTACCCGCACCAAGCACGGCGCGGATCGCGTTGCGCGCGACCTTAACCGCATGCGGGTATCCTGACGCGCTCCATTCACGGCGACAAGTCGCAGAACCAGCGTCAGATGCGCTCTCCGACTTCAAGGAATGCAAGATCGCGGTGCTCGTGGCGACCGACATTCCGCCGCGGCATCGACATCAGCGAGCTGCCGCTCGTCATCAACTTCGATCTGCCGAACATCCCGGAGACCTATATTGCACCGCATCGGCCGCACCGGCCGCGCCGGTCAGGAGGGTACGGCGATCTCGTTCTGCGACAGGTCGGAGCGCCCGTACCTCGCGGATATCGAAAAGCTGACCGGCATCCGCATTCCGGTCGCGGGCGAAATTCCGCACGACGAGAGCAAAGATAAGGAAAAGCTCGAGAAGCAGCGCCGCGCATCCCGCGCAGCGGGCCGCCGCCGCGATACGACGAGCGAAAATGCGTCTGCGGAAGCGGTAGCCGAGGAGGCCGAGCGCGAAGCAGGCAAAGCGCAAGGCGCGCACGGCGCGCAGCGGCATCCGGCAAAAAGCCGCGCCGCGAAAAAGGAGCAGGTGAAAAAGCAGGAGCAGCAGGCGAAGTCGGCCGCGCCCCGTGCGCCCCGCTCCTCGCACCGCCGCCGCGACCCGTACGCACGCTTCGAGAAGAACGAGCCGCGCTTTGACGCGCACACGCCTTCGCGCGCTTATGCGCTGAGCGACGAGGCCTCCGAGCGCATCCGCCGCAAGGTCGAGGCCGCACTCGCCGCGCGCAGTGAGCGCCTGCTGAACGGCGATAAGGCCGAGGACAAGCCGAAGAAGAGCGCAAGAGGCGGCCGCAGCGGCAGAAACGGCCGCGGTGCGCACAGCAAGCACCCGGCACAGGAGACGCAGGCAAAGACGGCGGATGCAAAGCCTGCCGCGCCGCGCCGCCACCACCGCCGCCGCGCGCCGAAAAAAGCCGCAGCAGCAGAAGTGAGGGGACTTCGCAGCTGAGAAAAACAGAGGAAACGGCCGCCGGGAGGGAGAGAACCGGCGGCATCGGTAGAGATAACTACGAAAGGGACGATTTGGGACCATGAACGGCGCAAAACACCGCTTCTCCCTGATTTTGACCTGTCTGCTGCTGACGGGTCTGACCGTCGTCTATCCATTTCTGCTGTATACGGACAATGCCTTCGTGACCAAGTGGCGCGAATGGTACATTGAGACGGCAATGGGTACGATGACCCACCAGTGGCTCGCCACGAGCTTTATTCCGCACGACATGATCGAAAAGGTCATGGCCAAGCGCTATCTGATGAACCAGAAGCAGGCCGGCGCGGAGAGCTTCTGGGACTTCACGCTCGACACGGACGGCGAGGAGCAGGCCATCAGTCCGAAGGCCAGATTCTACAAGCTGTACAGCGAGCTGGACGAGACCGAGTTCGAGAGCTTCCTCGACGAAAATCCGGACATCAAGGAACAGGGCTACGAGGGCTTTGAGTTCGATTTCATCGATGACGCGACCACGAAGGGCTACGACACCGGCCTCAAGACCCGGCAGGGCGACCCGGTGCTGGCGCTCGATGTAAAGCATGGCATCCTTATCGTCGAACAGACGGGCGAGGACGCGCTCGGACTGGAATATGCAGGCAAGCTCGCGCTCTGCAAAAAGCCGGAAAACGTCTATGTCGGCACTTGCGAGGGCCTCGGCGACTACGGCTCGTACGTTTCGGAGATCGTCAGCCGCTATGACGCCGTGCTCGGCATCAACGCCTCCGGCTTTGCGGACTACGAGGGCAACGGCACGGGCGGTCTGCCATACGGTTTCCTCAAGAGCGAGGGCACCGAGATACAGGGCGCGGTCGGCAACGGCTGGAAGATCATCGGCTTCGATGAGAGCAATCATCTTCAGGTCGGTGAGTTCTCGGACACGAGCGGGCTGCGCGACGCGGTCGAGTTCCATCCGGCGCTCATCATCAACGGCCAGAACCTTGTGGCCGGTACGGGTCTGAACGATCAGCAGCCGCGCACCGCCATCGGTCAGGCCAAGGACGGCACGGTGCTCATGCTCGTCATCGACGGCCGTCAGTTCCACTCGTTCGGCATTTCCATCGAGCGCTGCGGCGAGATCATGGGCGAGTACGGCGCGTATCAGGCGTCCATGCTAGACGGCGGCTCGTCCTCGGTCATGGTCTACAAGGGCCGCGAGATCACGAGTCCGACCACGCTCTCGCAGAATGAAGAGGGCAGAACCCCTGCCGGACGCATTCCTCGTCAAGTGAGGGTAAAAGAGGAAAACGGCTCCCGGTGAGATTCTTCACCGGGAGCCGTTTGTGTTATTGATGCAGTTTATTGTACAGACGCTCCATCGTAACGAGCGCCTGCTCGCCGGTATAGCCGCCGGCAGGATGGAAGGCGTTGTTCTCCTCGCCCTTCATGATGCCGATCTCGCGCATCGCGTAAATGCTGTCGCGCGACCACGCGCCGAACTGCGCGTCATCCGCATACCGTTCGCGGCTCTCCTCGGTCTGTGTGCCGCCGAGGATTTTGTAAAGACGGTTCAGCATCGACGCTGCCTCCTCGCGTGTGATGGTCGCACAGGGGCGGAACGTGCCGTCCTCGTAGCCGGTGACGATGCCGAGCGCGGCGGCAAGCCGGACGTTCTCATCGTTGCAGTCGCTGTACGGCGTTTCGTCCGGTGCGGCCTGTCCGTCCGGCGTGAGCACGCGGTACAGCTGCACCGCCTGTGCGGCGAAGTCCACGCGCGTGATGTCCAGACGCGGATAGTGATAGTTTACAAAGGGACAGACCGTGTTCAGCGGCGCTGTCCACCTCGGCGGTCGTCCATGCGCTGTACTGGTCCAGGTTTTTCGGCAGGGCGGTCTCGCCGCCGTCGGGGCGCGATCAGATAGAACTTGTCGCCGCGTTTGCCGATGATGCGCGTGTAGTTCCACTGGATGCCGTCAAAATCGTTCGCGCTGACGAATTTGCCGGTCGTATCGATCAGACCGTATTTGCCGTTGCCGTATGCGCCGTACTTGATCGAGCCGTCCCACAGCGTGCTGCCGGTCTGAACAGCCATCAGGCCGTCATGGAATGTCGGAGGCGTGACCATGATGCCGCCGTCCAGATCGCTGCGCACGACGTTCATGTCGCTGTCGAGCAGTCTGTACTGGAGCACATCGTACTGCGTAACGGTAGGCTCTTCATAGAAGATCACGTCGCGGACCGGCTTTTCTCGTAGGACGCGAGAATGTACATTCCCTCACCGGCGGAGCAGATCATGGAGCCAGGAAGACCCGACGCCGCTACAGTGAGGTTTCCCTCGGTGTCGGAGAACCAGCAGTCGAGCGTGTTCGGCTCCTGTCCGCTTTTTGTCAGGAGAAAGGTATCATTTTCCAGCCGTTCGACCGTATCGTATTCGGGCGGAACGATGACCTTTCCGGTCTGCATGTTGATGATTCCGTGGTTATGGCGTGAAACGTCTATCGAAAAAAACAGCTCATACAGGTTTTTCTCCGGCATAAGCGAATAAATCGACGCATAATAGTCATCGGTTTTGTCATAAGCGGAAGTGTTGCCCGTCTGCCACTGCTGCTGAAGATGCGTCACGGCTGTTTCGAGCAGCGCGTCCCGGTCTGCGGTATCCGCTGCGCCCGCGCATACGGCCATGCTTCCGGCGACCAGCGCCGCCGCGAGAAAATAACGAAGTCTGCTCATAAGTTTTCCTCCTTTTTTTTATTGTACGGTTTCTGCCTACAGTATACCATAGAAAAGAGAAAACAGCGACAGAAATATGAAAATGAGGCTGTCGGAAAAGCATAGCCTTCCGACAGCCTCAATACATTCTGGAGCAAGGTACGGGAATCGAACCCGCCTCTGTGGCTTGGGAAGCGACCGTTCTACCGATGAACTAACCTTGCATTTGCTGTCCGAGCACCCGGACAGCAGTATTATTATACCGTTTTTCCGCGTCCCTGTCAAGAATATACGCAGCAGTTCGGAATGGCGAACCGGGAATTATCGAGATGACACCGCTTTCTCAGTCGGCCAGGATCTTCGGAGTGCTGCGCAGGAGATCAAAAAGTTGGCGAGCCAGCCGGCCGGTACAGCGAGCCAGACAAATGCAATGCCGAAACGCGGCGCGCAGATCAGGGCAACGGACAGACGGATCGCGAGATTCACCATGTTTGCAGCGAGGAACGGGCGCATGATTCCGAGTCCGCGAAGAACGCCGTCGGTCGCCATCTTGATGCCCACAAAGAAAAAGAAGCAGCCGAGCCATCTCATGTAATCCCCGGACACCTGATAGGCCAGCGCGGTTCCGTCTTTTCCGAGGAACAGCGAGGAAATCTGCGTGTGCAGCGCCTCGATGACGATAAAGGCAAAGGACTGCGAAGCATACATCCAGCACCAGTGCGGCATGATAGCCTTGCTTGATGCGCTGCTTTTTTTCCCGGCGCCAAGGTTCTGCGAAACATACGGCGAGACCGCATTGCCGATGGATACAAAAATCAGAGAAAAACATTCTCCACCCGCATCGTCGCCGCATAGCCCGCGAGGGCCTGTGTACCGAAGGGGTTGACGACCGCCTGCACGATCATCATGCCGATGGACACGGTAGACTGCTGAAGGACCGACGGGACAGCGATTTGAAGCATGGAACACAGCTCCTGCCCGTCAAACCGGTGAAAAAAGCGCTCTTTGTAGCGCCGCATTCGCTGAAGGAAGATCAAGAGCGACAGCACAGCGGAAATGCCCTGCGCGATCAGTGTCGCAAGCGCCGCGCCGAACACGCCGAGACCGAGACCGGCTACCATCCAGAGATCCATGAGGATATTGAGGATGGACGAGAAGATCAGCAGTCCGAGCGGGATTTTTTGATTCGCCGATGGAGGTGAACATGGTTGAAAGAATATTGTACATGAACAGGAACGGAAAGCCTGCGAAATAGACCCGCAGATACAGCACTGCATCCTCCAGTATGTCGGCAGGGTTTGCAGTCCGCTCATCATCGAATGGGAAAAGCCAAAGCCAAAAAACCGAGAACGATGCTCAGGAACGAAAAAGCTGAGCAGGGATGTTGACACGATGGTCTTCATTTTGCCATAGTCTTTGGCACCAAAATAGCGGCTTACAAGCACCGGCTGCCGACACCGGCACCAAGCGCCACACAAATGAAAAACGTTGGTCAGGGCAGCGCAGGCACCGACCGCCGCAAGAGCGGAGGAACCGACAAACTGACCGACGATGATGGAGTCGGCCATATTGTACACCTGCTGGAAAAAAGCTGCCGAGGATCATCGGCATTGCAAAACTGTAAGCGCCTTGAGAGGCGCATCTGTGATCAAATATTCATCTTTCGACATTATCCTTTTTTTCCTCCCCGGAGTTTCGTTCTCTATTCTATCATATTTCGACTGCATATTCCATCCCGGAAGAACGCAATAATTGAAAGCAGCGCAGAAAAGGCGTTGCCACGCGGCAGCCGGAACGGCACTGCCACCGCGGTTCAGCAGGGGATATACGCGTGAAAAAAGCCCGGAGAGCACAAAAAAGCCGTCCTCTCGGACGGCTTTATGTGGCGGAGAAGGTGGGATTCGAACCCACGTGGCGTGTTACCGCCAACTCGATTTCGAGTCGAGCTCGTTATGACCACTTCGATACTTTCTCCGTAGCGCACCCGTTTCACAGGTGCTTAATTATTATATCATTCTGCGCGGGATTGACAAGAGTTTTTTTTGCAAAAGCAGAATTTATTTTTTCTCGCGCGGTTTCTTCCGTGTCGGTCCGGCGCCCAGCCGTCCAGCGGATAGCGCTGCATCGCGCCGAAAATCCGCTCCCGCAGACCTGGCATGGTCGTTTCCAGATTTTTTAGAAGCTCCTTGATCTCCTGCCGCTTGGTATTGCCGTCGGCAGGGCAGGGGTTGTGCACGATCGGCAGCTCATGGCGCTTTGCGAACGAGCGGACGAAATACTCCGGCACGTAAAGCAGCGGACGGATGAGCGTGATGTCGGCGCGGTCGAGGTAGGTCACCGGCTGGAAAAGCACGAAATGCGGCCTTCATAAAATAAGCGAGAGCATATAGGTCTCGACCACATCATCGAAATGGTGGCCGAGGCAACCTTGTTGCAGCCGGCCTTGCGGGCGGCATCGTGAAGCGCGCCGCGGCGCATCTTCGCGCACAGCGCACAGGGGTTTTCCTCGTGGCGGATATCGAAAATGATCGGCCCGATCTGGGTGGGAACGCGGATATACTCGACGCCGAGATGGTCGCAGAGCGCCTGCACAGGCGAAAAATCCATTTCGTCGTAGCCCATTTCGAGCGTGATCGCGACGACCTCGAACTTTTGGGATAAAAACGGCTGAGCTGCGTCAGCGCGACGAGCAGGGCGAGCGAGTCTTTGCCGCCGGAAACGCCGACCGCCACGCGGTCGCCTTCATCTATCATATGGTAATGGTCCACCGCGCGGCGGACATAAGAGAGCATTTTCTGCATAGCGTGTCCTCTTTTTCGCATGTTATCCTTATTTTATACTATATATACCAGATTTGACGCGGTGACGCAAATGCAAAAAATGAATTGAGAAGTGAGAAAACAAGAGCATGAAAGAGAATGAACGAGAAAAAAAGAGATTGCACTGGATTTGAGATATTTTTTGAAAATAATACTTGACTTACGCATTTAGATATGTTTTAATAGATATGCTCGTTGATAGCGGTAAATTAGTTGTCAAAATAATTTTTGATAGATATAAACGGAGGAAAAAACATGTCTACTTTTATGGCTAAGGCAGAGACTGTCGAGCGTAAGTGGTACGTGCTGGATGCAGCTGGCAAGCCGCTGGGCCGCACTGCTGCAACCGCTGCAATGCTGCTTCGCGGCAAGCACAAGCCCACGTTCACTCCCCATGTTGACTGCGGCGATTTCGTAATCATCGTCAACGCTGACAAGGCGGTTCTGACCGGTAAGAAGCTTACCCAGAAGTACTATCGTCATCACACCGGCTGGGTCGGCGGTCTGAAGGAAGTTCAGTACAAGACCCTCATGACCGAGAAGCCGGAGTTCGCTATGCAGCTCGCAGTTAAGGGCATGCTGCCGAAGAACTCCATCGGCCGTCAGTCCGCAACCCGTCTGAAGGTATTCGCAGGCGAGAACCACAATCATCAGGCTCTGGGAAAAGTAAGGGAGGGAAGCCCGAGAACTGGGAAAAGTAAGGGAGGAACTAACTGATGGTTTCCGGCGGCGGTTTCACCGGCCAGGCTGGCGCTATCCGTCACGGCATCGCTCGTGCTCTGCTGCAGCAGATTCCGATCAGTACCGCGCTGCTCTGAAGGAAGGCTTCCTGACCCGCGATCCTCGTATGAAGGAACGTAAGAAGTACGGTCTCAAGGCCGCCCGTCGCGCTCCTCAGTTCAGCAAGCGATAATCGACAACTTCAAAATGCTAAAAAAGCCCGGAAATACGCCATTTTCCGGGCTTTTTCTATACCCAAAATTCTGTCTGGACTGTTCGGTTTTGATGGAATTTGAACGGGAATTTATGGGCTTATCGTGGTCAAATTACTGGTGGACAGAGAATGGGTCGAGGCTCTATTTTTTTTCGCCCGAAATCCGGCGAGACAAATTTGAGTAGGAGGTAACAGGTATAACGGATTTCAATCAGAAGACCCATGACACCAATGTGGGCAGTCATGGCGGACAGTCGGGGCAGATGATGGAGGTGTTTGAGAACCAGGAGTTTGGTTCGATCCGGTTGTTACAGGAGGCAGGCAAGACCTTCTTCTGTGCAAGCGATGTGGCGAAAGCGTTGGGGTATGTGAATCCCTACGCCGCAGTGAAACGCCATTGCAGAGGCCCCTAACGAAACGCGAGGGGTCATTCAGAAGGTGAACCAGTATGGGGATGCTGGAGAGCAGGTCGTTGAAATCTCCTTTATCACAGAAGGCGATGTTTACCGGCTGATCGTTCACAGCAAACTGCCATCGGCAGAACGGTTTGAATGCTGGGTGTTTGATGAAGTTCTCCCGTCCATCCGCAAGCATGGTGTGTATATGAGCGATTCCATTTTGGATCAGGTGATTCAGCATCCGGAGATCATTTATACCCTGGCGCAGGAGCTTGTAGCCGAGAGGGAGCAGCTTGAGGGTATTCGCAAACAGCTGGATGCGGCGCAGCCCAAGGCAGACTACTTCGACACCTTTGTAAATTCGGAGGATTGCACCTGCATCCGGAATTTCTATAAGGAAATCGGAATCTCGGAGAAAACGGCAGTGGCTCTCTTACTGGATCATCGCTATCTGTACCGCAATCCAAGCGGCTGGCTGATGCCTTTTGCAGACAAATCTGCGAGGGGCTATTTTATTGTCCGGGATTGCTACGGCAGAAGCGGAAAACTGGTGCAGCAGACGAGAGTGACCTGCAAGGGAAAGAATCATCTCTTCAAGTTGTTTAAGAAATGGGGGGGATCGAATGACGCTTTTTACAGAGGGACGCCTTCAGGCGTTTGAACGCATGATGCAGGATACCGGTAAATACCATCGCCGGGAGGACAGCGAAGATCGTCCGCGCAAATGTCCGAAGAAGAAAAAAGCGGAGCCTGCGAAAAAGGATGGTGAGCACCATGCCGGTATTCAGGGTTGAGAAAAACAGCAATTACACAACGATGTGCAATTACCACCTGCGGGATCAGGGTCTCAGCCTGAAAGGGAAAGGACTTCTCTCTATGCTGCTCAGTCTGCCGGACACATGGAACTATTCGGTACGGGGATTATCTTCGATTACACCGGATGGCGTAGATGGAGTCCTTACGGCTCTGAAGGAGCTGGAGCGTCTTGGGTATCTGGAAAGGAACCAGCAGCGTGAGAGTAACGGTCGGATGGGCAGAGCGGAGTATGTGATTTATGAGATGCCGAGAAAAAAGCCGTGTTCGGAATCACCGTGTACGGAAAAGCCGTATGCGGTAAATCCGGATACGGACACACCGGTTACGGAAAATCCCGCGCAATTAAGTACTAATAGAACAAGTACTGAAACAATCAATAAAAGAGAGAAGAAGGAAATCCAGCATCGGTATGGCTCATACGAAAATGTTCTTCTCTCCGACACGGAATACGGCAAGCTCCGGCAGGAGTTACAAAAATCACCTTGCCACAATCCGGAGCTGGGCAAAGAGAGAAAAGCCGAAGTATAACCCGGCAGACTACACATTTGAGGAAGGAGACAGCCTATGAGCGACATGGTGCCTGAGGTTTTGAATGCGGCGTTGA
>VOFC01001966.1_pt1 | contig 40001 bp, 83 predicted proteins | sample 5384161 | NCBI WGS metagenome assembly VOFC01 (sample SAMN12384722, study PRJNA508395) | human gut metagenome | isolation source: healthy gut B | host: Homo sapiens
CAAACTCGTTTGGATTTAGTTAAAATCAACAAACATCACAAAAGGTGTATGTAAAGCCTAAAAGAAAAATAATTTCAACGGTATCTTAGTTATTTGCCAACAACTAGTAGACATCATGACATATGTTGCATGGAAAGAAAGTGGATTACCTAAAACCACGTTATTGGATCAGGTACTGTATTAGATCAAATACTGTCTACGTCAAATAATAAATCATATCATCTGATAAATGTCCACTAAACCACATTTTATAATCTGTTTTCTTCTCAACTGTTTCTAAACAATCGTGTAAATCATAATAATCATCTCCATATAAAAGCCATATCCGTTTCATATTTATGAGCCAATGGATGCGATGAATATGTATCGTGCGGTAAAACATAATCAACTTCCCAGGTATTTTTTCTATTAATGTTTGCAAAAAGCTTTATGTTTCGCTTCTTTCAATCGCTTCATTCATCTCACAATTTTTATGTTCTGTACGATAATTAACATCGTGAGAAAATCCTCCACCCATAGTAAAGAATTTATAACCATCAATATTGAAAACCTCACCGCGCATTAAATGAAATACTTTCGAGCGAGAACATCAAAATTTTCATGATTCCCATCAATAAATAAAGTGTTCCAAGGAAGTGAATCTAACCATTTTAACCAGAAGTTATCCCCTGTACTTCCATCCCAAACGCAACACATAATCATTTTCTGTTAAAGAATTGCCAACTGTAAATTCTCTAGGATTGATTTTATGAATATCTTGTTCTCTATGAATGTCTCCAGTTATATAAATCATCTATTCCCCTCCAACAACATTTTTATATTATAGCACAAACGTTCACATGTTAACAAACAAATGAAAATTGTAATTAATGTAAATTGGTGAAAATGTTAATTTTCATTTTGTTACATTTTTTATTGACATACTTTTCAAGATGGTATATTATACAAACACAAATATTCAAAGCAATGAGCAAGACACGACTTTAAGCAAGCCCGGTTTAAGAGAGTATCAAATTTGGTGAAATGATAACAACGGTCCTTAGAGCTATCACTTGTGAGCTAATCATTTGAAATTATAAGTAAGATGATTCGTCCCTTCGCGTTAAGAAGTTCTAAGTGGCAATAATGTAGTTGCAAACTAAGTGGTACCGCGGAATAGTGTTAGATTTCAAATCTTAGATACCCGAAGTCTTTTTTATTATTTGAATATTTGAATAGAAAGTTTTAAGGGAGGAAAATTATTTATGAATGGTCTATTATTATTAGCTATCGCCGCCTGCATTATTACTTACAGCTTACTTAGTTTATGGACGTTATTTAGTTAAAACATGGGGAATTGATCCAAAAGCTAAGACACCTGCTTATGAAAAAAAAGAAGATGGAGTTGATTATGTTCCAAGTAATAAATGGGAAGTATTTGGACACCAATTCTCTTCAATTGCCGGAGCCGGTCCAGTAACTGGTCCAGTACTTGCGATGGTATTTGGATGGTTACCTGCCTTTTTATGGGTAATGGTCGGAGGAATCTTCTTTGGAGCCGTACAAGATTTTGGTGCTCTATACGCATCTGTTAAATCTCATGGTAAATCAATGGGACAAATCATTGAAACATACATTGGTAAAACAGGACGTAAATTATTCTTCTTGTTCTGTTGGTTATTTACTTTATTAGTTATTGCCGCTTTTGTCGACATGGTTGCAGGATCATTAAACGGATACAATGCTACAGGTGCACAATCTTTACCTAGTGGAGCCGCTAGTTCAATCACAATTCTATATGTGTTTGTTGCGATCGCATTTGGTTTCTTCTTAAAGAAAACGGGGCTTTCTGGATGGAAACAAAGCTGTTTTAGGCATTGCACTAATCGTCGCTATGTTAGCATTAGGAATCGCATTCCCAGTTTACTTCACTAAACAAACTTGGGTATATCTAGTATTCGTTTATATCTTCTTTGCGAGTGTCACACCAATCTGGGTGTTAAAACAACCACGCGATTATTTAACTACATTCTTATTCATCGGAATGATCGTTCTTTTGGAGTTGTTGGTGTATTTGTATCAAAATCCTACAATCACATCACCTGCATTCACAGGATTTAAATCTGCAACAGGAAGCTATATCTTCCCAACATTATTCGTTACAGTTGCTTGTGGTGCCGTTAGTGGATTCCACTCACTTGTATCTAGTGAAACAAGTTCTAAACAAATTCGCAACGAAAGTGATATGTTACAAGTTGGATACGGAAGTATGTTACTTGAATCATTACTTGCTGTACTTGTAATCGTTGTTGTTGGATCTTTAACTAGCTTAGCTAGCAAAGGCGTATTAAATGAAACATTATCTTCTATGGCCTTTGCCGATACTGCAACTCCATTTATTAAATTTTCAGTTGGTGTTACTGGATTGATTTCTCAATTTGATTCCTCAAGAATGGGGTCTATGCATCATGACAATGTTCGTTTCTGCTTTGGCATTAACTTCATTAGATGCTTTGTCGCTAGAATCGGACGTTTATCATTCCAAGAATTATTTGAAGTCAATGAAGAAGTGAAACAAACAGTGTTGTCGCTTTTCTTAACAAATAAATATGTTGCTACATTGATCACATTAGCCGGTGGTTACCTATTAAGCTTAGGTGGATATTTAAATATCTGGCCATTATTCGGTAGTGCTAACCAATTATTATTTTGCGATGGTATTAGTTTCGTTATCTGTATTCTTAAAAGTTACAGGACGTAAAGGATATATGTTATATGTACCAATGGTTATGATGTTAGTTGTAACAATGACAAGCTTAGGAATGTCAGTATACAACATCTGCTTAAAGTTATTCGTTACTGGCGGATTCGTATTTATGACAGACGGACTACAATTATTCTTTGCTATTCTATTAATGGCATTAGGATTGATGATCTTCATTGGTTCTGGAAAGAAATTAGTTCAACCTGTTGAAAAGGCAAAGCTTCAAGAACAAGAACAAAACGCATAAAACAGTCAAGACCGCATCAAGCTTGGTTTTTTCTTTTACTAAAATCGACAAGGATGACGGAAGCGTTAAAATGGTTGAAAAAAGGACCCGAACAACATGTTGTCCGAGCCTAATCTCGCCTACAAACCGTTTTAGGGTATATATCGTCCCTTAAATTCCTGGAGAGCAAATTCAAGAACCCCTACAAAATTTATTGTATTAAAAATCCATCAGAACTAAGTCTGATGGATTCATTGCTTGTTACTATTCAACACCAATAATAAATGAATAAACCGGTTGATTTCCTTCATGGATTTCAACTTCTGCATCACTGTTATCTTCGATATAAGCGGCGATTTCTTTGACCTGTTCTTTTGTAGTCAGATCACCATAAATCAAAGTAACAAGTTCACTATCGTCATCTAACATTTTATCCAACAATTTTTTTGTTGCTTCCATGCAGTCTGGACAAGATACACAAATATCTTTTCCAAAAATGCCCATATATTCATCTTTTTTTAATTTCAAGACCATCATATGTTGTATCTTTAATCGCATAAGTCACTTCACCAGATTTAACATTTTCAATAGCTTCATTCATTTCAAGCTAAATTATCTTCTAATTCAACATCTGGATTAAACATAACACAAGCACTTAATCCTTGTGGAATTGTTTTACTTGGAAGTACATGAATATCTTGATCTGAGCATACCTAATGCGACCTGACTAGCGGCTAAAACAATATTTGAGTTGTTTGGTAAAATGAAGATATGATCTGCATTCAACTTTTCAACGGGCTGAAACAAAATCTTCTGTACTCGGATTCATTGTTTGTCCACCACCAACAACAATGTCGACTCTAAGTTCTGTAAACATCTTCTTGATTCCATCACCAGGAGCTACGGTAATAATGGCATATTTTTTGTGTTCTGCCATTTTTCCTCTTCTTCTTTTTCGATAATATTGTCATGCTTTGCTCTTGCATGTTTTCAACTTTAACTTAATAAAACGACCCTGACGACGTCCCATTTTAATCGCGTGAATGGTTCTAATGTATGAACATGAACTTTTACTAAATCATCATCTTGCACACAAACAATTGAATTACCAATTGTTGCTAATTCATCTTTAAAGCTAGTTTCAGAGAAATGACGAACACCATTTTCCGATAACTTCAAAATAAATTCTGTACAGAATCCATATTCTTCTTCTCCACCCTCTACTTTAGCTTGTGCACTTTCACCATTTGCTTTTACACCTTCAAGTTGAACTGGATGACCTTCCATAGCAGCCTAGGAATCCTTCTAAGATCACACAAAGACCTTTTCCACCACTATCAACTACACCTACTTCTGCAAGTACAGGTAATAATTCAGGGGTTCTTTGTAAAGAAGCATTGGCTTCTTCCACCATCTTCTTCATAACATCCATACAATCTGCAACATCTTCAGTTGTAGTGTATGCATATGTATAATCTGCAACTTCACGAACAACAGTTAAAATTGTTCCTTCTACTGGACGCATAACAGCACGATAAGCCACACGACTTCCATTAACCAATGCATGAGCCAATTGGGATGCATCCATATCATCTAAATCTTCAACTGCTTGATAGATTCCTCTAAAAATCTGAGACGTAATAACACCAGAGTTCCCACGTGCGCCCATTAATAATCCACGAGATAACGTTTTCGCAATATCTTTTACAGAATCTGAATTCGTTTTAAGTGCTTCTTTTACACCATTTGATACGGTTAAATGCATATTTGTACCTGTATCTCCATCTGGCACATAGGAAAACATTCAATGCATCGATTTCCGCTGAATGATTTGATAAGTTATTCATTCCGGATTCAAGCATCTGTTTAAATAAAATACCATTAATTCTTTCCATCTCTTAACCCCTACTTTACCGCACGAACACCTTGGACATAGATGTTTCTGACGTTACATTTTACTTCCAAAGTTTTCTCCAATACGTATTTAACACGTTTTTGTGCTTCATACACAACTTGACTTAATTTAATTCCTTGTAATGCAATAATATAAAGATTCAAAACTAATCCCCGTTTCATCTTGTGTCACAACAACACCACGAGCATAGTTTTCTTTTTTCAATAATTCTGCCTTGACCATCTTTCAATGTCTTCTGACTAGCCATACCTACAATACCATAACATTCAGTAATTGCTCCACCAGCTAAATTGGCAATCGCATCTAATGAAATTTCGATATTTCCGTATTCTGTTGATTTATTAATAGGCATAATAAAACCTCCCGTTTTTATTAATTATACTCTACTTAAAATATAAACACAAATCCTAATACGCTTCTACAAAGCTTTGAGATTCCTCATCCCAATAATAATATGTACCATTTCCATCATAATATTCACCTGTATTTGGATCATAATACATTCCAATGTCTTCATGATAATACACGCCTGTGTTATCATCATAAACCCATTCAACCTGATTCCAAGATTCATCTTCTGTTGGTGTTGTTCTTCTTGAACCTCGGTATTTTCCAAAGTTTTTTTCATCTGTTGCTTCAGTCTTTTCGGCCTTTTCCGTCTTCTCTTCCTGTTTTTCTTCAACCTTTTGTTTCGAATTTAAATCATCACAATTCACCTTTGCAATTGTTTAATGCGTAGAATCCAAAACCATACAAACATACTGTCCTTTTAGTTTTGTCAAAACACTTTGGTATTTAGATAACATTTTTATACTTTTTAAATTGGTATAAACAATATTCCCATCTTGCATTGTGATTTTAAACATATTTTTATCATAACTTGTTTTATAAGGTACGATTTCTGCAAACTTTTCAATTAATTCTCGAGTTAACACTTTTCGATGTTTTTGAAATTGTTCACACAACTGCTTTCTTTGTTTTGCATTAAAATTTGACAACAAAGGAAAATGTACAATTATATTTAAATACTGTTCATCTATTTCAATCGAAGAGCCATCTTGGCAAAGGGCATAATTTTTATTATCCTTCACATAATAGCCAACCATCAATTTTTTCCTGCACATTAAAAAGTAAGCTTTCGATTTTTCTTTGAAACATCACAAGACTGTACAAAAGGCATCTTTTTCTACTCTCTTCTCCAATATAATCGAAGGCATTAAATAGATACGTGTCTTCGTACTCACATTTGCCAAATCGTAGACTTCACTATCTGACAAATAATAGTTGTTTTTACATGATAAAACCTTGACATGGGAATCTGTAGAAAAATAATACACAAAAATACTAGCTACCATCATAACAACAAGACTAAAAATAATCGATTGTTTAATAGTTAGCTTACCTTTTTTCTTTACCAATATAACTGCTCAACTTCCGTAACCATGTCAATATTATATTCTTTTTTGCTCGAGTTTTAATTTCATGAATCAAATCACGAACATCTTGAGTCTGTCGCATTCAAATCATCATTCACAATAAAATTACAGTGCTTTTCACTAATCATTGCACCACCAATTTTATGGCCCCTTAATCCCAGCTCTTCAATCAATTTCCAAGCTGGAATTTCTTCTGGATTTCTAAACACACTACCTGCACAAGGTTTATCCAAAGGCGTGCACTCATTCTTCTTTCACGTCTAGAATCCATCAAATCACGAATATCATTTTGGTTTCCTTTTTCTAATTGGAAACGACCCACTAAAATAGTCCAATCCTTGTGTGATTGGAAGATAGAATGGCGATATGCATAATCCAATTCATCTTTTTTCATCCAACAAATTGTATTATTTTTTAAAACACAGACATCAATTAAATGATTAGCCAAATTATCCTTATAGGCTCCGGCATTCATATAAAGTCCACCACCAATCGAGCCTGGAATTCCACTTGCCCATTCCAAACCTGTTAGTGATCTTTTTCATGGCCTCTACTGCCATATTTATAATTGAACATCCCGCTTGCGCTACTAGAACTCCATCTGGTTCAAAATAGAAATCATTCAAAGTACGATCTAGATTGATGATTGCACCATGAAAATCTGTATCCGAACATAAAACGTTAGATCCACGTCCAAGTACATAATATGGAATGTTTTCCTGTGCAAGTATTTCAAGCACACACATTAGTGCTGTACAATTTTTGGGATATATATAATAGTCTACGCAACCACCAATCTTAAAAGTGGTATGTTTCTTCATAGGCTCATGTTCTAAAAACTTCTGCATACGTCATTAAACGATCCTTTATGCTCATATTATTTCCCCTTTTTACATATATTTTTTAATAAATCTATAATATCATATGCCGCATTCGGTTTACCCATCTGCAATGCATGTTCATGTGTTTGTTCATATACCACTGGATTTGCGTATAAAGATACAATTTGACCTTGCAAAGTTTCTGCATTCAAATCCTTTTCTTCAATAATACGACAAGCTTGTTGTCTTAGCAAAGCATACTCGCATTATAAAATTGATGGTTATTTGCCACATAAGGACTTGGTATCACGATAGAAGGAATCCCTAAAGCCGTTACTTCTGCAAGCGTTGTAGCACCTGCACGACAAACCATTCCATCTACATGTCCATAAATACGCAATGTATCTACATATGGTACAACATGAATATTTTTTTGGCTTTCAAATAAATTCAAATCTTGAGAATTGTCTTTTCCGCAGACATACAAAAATTGTAAATCATCATTGACATCCTTTAAAGCACTCTTCATTAATTCATTTACAGAACTAGAGCCCAAAGAACCCATCACAATAAGAATTGTTTTTTTATCTAAATCTAAACCTAATGATTTAAAATAGTCTTCATCAAATGTTGCCTCTTTGGCAATTGTTGCTCTTGGATTTCCCAACATATGAATCTTTTCCTTTGGAAAAACCTCATTACATTTTTCATAACAAGTTATAATCGCATCCACTTTCTTCATAACAAGCTGGTTGGCCTTACCAACAATGGAGTTTTGTTCATGAATTACGGTGTGGATTCTAAAGAATGAGCCGCCATAATAACTGGCGCACTCACATATCCTCCAAATCCAATCACAACATCTGGATTGAATTCTTTTAAGTATTTTTTTGCCTTACCTTCTGCTTTAAACATCTGACAAACCGCCATACATTTTTTTTAATGCATTTCCTACTAATCCAGAAGTATGTAGAGCCTTAAACGCATAGCCATTTTGCGGAATCAAATCCTTTTCCATGCGATCATCATTTCCAATAAATAATATTTCAGTCGAAGAATCAAGTTCTTTCATTTTATCTGCTAAAGCTAAAGCCGGATAAATATGACCCCCTGTTCCTCCTGTCACAAAAAACAAATTTTCATATTAAAAACCTCACCAAGTATATCATATATCAATCTTTTTAAAACAATATCGTCACTTGTCTTTTCCAGTTGTCCAGTTAAAACAAAACGATGACTCGAATCAAATCCATAATCTAAATCACATGTGGATAAAGAAACAAACTTTTGATCTGTATTCACCAAATCATTGAAGTATGTAGACGACTGTTTCATAGAATCTAAAGTCTCTTGTCTATAATCTCCAAATGACGTTGTATAGAATACACTATCGTCTGTAGTTTTCGCAAATGTAAAATACATGACAGTTAAAATTCGCACCTGGTGTTAATAAATAAAATACTGGATGCGATTTAAAAAATCTTCATCACAATACTTCTTTAACAAGGTAAACATGCCTCCACCTTCAACAGAATGGCCATATATAATGGAATTATCATCTTGAAATTGTGCATTCGCATTCGCATCCAAAAAAATCGAACCTCTATTATTATATTCCCCACTCACTGTATGATTCAAATAATATTCATTATCTTTCGATTGCATAACAGGAAAAGAAATATCACAACCTGGAACATAAATCCATCCTACTATATCTTGATTCTCTGCTTGAAGTCTTTGCCCAATCAGGTTCTAAAACATTCTTTACTACTTTATTTTTCTTTTTTTTCTTAATTACTTTTTTTTCTAATTGTTTTGTCTGTGTCGCAACTTGTTGTTTCTGTGAATATATATCCCATAAATTATAGGCACTGTACCCAAATACACAAAGGCTAACGACAAAAACGATTCTATATATCCATTTTTTCATACAACTTAATTTTAACACAAAAAAAAAAAGGATAGAGAAATGAATTCCCTATCCTATAAAGATAATCGCAATTATTTAGTTAATTTACTAGCGGCAGCTTTATCCAATACAACAACTACATCGGCGTGATTTTGTAATGCACTTGCGGCACATGCAGTATCGATTGGTCCTTCGATCATAGCTTTAATAGCATCTGCTTTATTTTCACCATTAGCCACTAATAATACTTTTTTAGATTTCATAATTGTTCCAATTCCCATTGAAATAGCTTGTGTTGGAACCTTGTTAATATCGTTATCAAAGAAACGAGCATTTGCTTCACGAGTGTTTTCTGTTAAATCAACGATGTGAGTTAATGTTTCAAATGGTGTACCAGGTTCATTGAATCCGATATGTCCATTTTGTCCAATTCCTAATACCTGTAAGTCAATTGATACTTCACTTAAAGCATCTTCATAAGCTTTACAATCAGCTTCTGTATTTCCATAAGGAACATGTGTATTATTTAAATCAATATCAATATCTTTAAATAAGTTTTCATACATAAAAGTATAGTAAGATTGAGGATCTTTACGATCGATTCCTACATATTCATCTAAATTATAAGATTTAATATCTTTATAGCTATATCCATCTTTGTGGTATTGGATCATTTCCTTATATAATCCAACTGGACTAGATCCTGTTGCCAAACCTAAGACAAAGACATCTTTCTTAGCATCCAATAATTCTTTGATGACTTCAAATGCCTTTGCTGACATTTCATCATAGTTTTCACATACAATAACCTTCATTGTTATCTCCTCCATATTTCTTCTAATATTATAGCATAGCGCTTTCAAAATAAAATGTACATTTTAGTAATGCTTTTGTCATTTTTAACAAATTAGTAATATTTGCACTTTTTAATTAACTTTATGTTAAAAAGAAGAAAAAATGTTAAAGATACTGTATAATAAAAACAGTTAAGGAGGACATACAATGCCTAAACAAAACCCATTATTAAACATTGTTAAAAAACAAAAAAAAGAAGGTAAAGCCGTAGCTATCTATTCATCTTTGTTCAAGTAATGCATTCGTTATTGAAGCTGCGATGGAAACCGCAAAAAAAACAAGATTCATGTGTTTTAATTGAATCAACTGCTAACCAGGTAGATCAAAATGGTGGTTACTCAGGAATGACACCAAAAGATTTCTTCAACTTCTGTCATGAAAAAGCAAAAAGAAGTCTGGATTATCAAGTGATCGTATTTTCTTAGGTGGGGACCACTTAGGACCATTAACAGTCGCAAACAAACCAGAAGCAGAAGCTATGGAATACGCAAAAACATTAGTACACGACTATGTTCGTCTTTGGTTTCACTAAAATTCATATTGATACAAGTATGAAAGTTGCCGATGATGATCCAAATACTCGTTTAAGTGATGAAACAATTGCTCGTCGTGGAGCTACTTTAGCTAAAGTTTGCGAAGAAGCTTACCAAGAATTACTTCAAGAAAATCCAGAAGCAATTCACCCAGTATATATCGTCGGTAGTGAAGTTCCAATTCCAGGTGGAGCACAAGAAGAAAAATTTGGTATGCAAGTTACAAAGCCTGAAGACTTCAAAAGTACTGTAGCTACATTTGAAAAAGCATTTGATGATATGGGAATCGCAGATGCTTGGAACCACGTTATTGCTGCTTGTTGTTCAGCCAGGTGTTGAAGAAAAAGATGCCGGATGCGAAGAATACGATCGTGAACGTGCTAAAGATTTAATGGCAAGCATTAAAGATTTTGACAAATTAGTATTTGAAGGACACTCAACTGATTATCAAACTAAATACAAATTACGTGAATTAGTAGAAGATGGTGTTGGCATCTTAAAAGTTGGTCCTGGACTTACTTATGCCGCTCGTGAAGGAATCTTCTCATTATGCATGATTGAAGAAGAATTGGGCTGCTGTTTATGGATTTGAAACGAGTCACTTCCGTGAAGAATTAGACAAAGCTATGTTAGCAAACCCTGGTAAATGGGCTCCATATTATCATGGAACAGAAAATGAAATTGCATTCAAACGTAAATATTCATTCTCTGACCGTTGCCGTTACTATTTACCTCAAGAAAATGTTAAGAATGCTTTAGCTAAATTATTGGCAAACTTAAAAGAACACCCAGTACCATTACCATTGCTAAGTCAGTATATATGCCTTTCCAATATACATTGGTACGTGAAGGTAAATTGAACAACACACCTGAAGATTTAATTAAAGCTCGTGTTATGTATACAATTGAAGAATATACTTATGCTAGTCACCAGGAAGAATTAGTTCGCTAAAACAAATATTGCGCATCTTATAGATGCGCATTTTTTTTTTTTGCAAAGCTCCTCTTTTGCAAATGGGTGGTAATCATTCGCTTATTTACTATGTTTAGAGCTCATTGCATCCCGATATCGCATTCTTTTTTTGGCGATAAAACTGCCATTTCAATAAATTTTAACACCTTATCATACTTGTCCTTTGGCTCATTCATAATGAACCAAAATAGATTCAACCAGTCTTGAGGTGCTCTCTATCATAAGCTCCATGATTTCTTATAAATTGTTTTAATAATAAATGAAGATTATTGACCGGATATAAAGGATTGTCTTTATCTGATAATTCTTTTGTTTCTCTTTGTTGGGTATACTATGCTTTCCAGTTCCAATTCTTCAATTAATATGCTATGAGAGTGTTCGTCATCATGAACTAATACAGAACCTCTTGCAATATCTTTGACTGTATGTTTCTTTCGTTGATTTTCTTGAAGGTTTAGATGTTCCTGTAACTATAAAAATTGATTTTGTCTCGTTACAAGCAACACCAACACCTATTTTATTTCGAGATATTCCTCTTAGTTTCTTTCCATCTGTTGTTACTAGTTTACTTCTTACTTTTTTTGTAAAATATGTTTCATCCAAATATACTGTACCGTCTAGTACAACATCGTTTTGTATTCCTTTTAAAACTTCGAATGTTTTGATCAGCCAATATTTCCCTGTCGTTGGTGAATTTCTATTATCGTAGGCTGTTGAATTTATAGAATGAAATTCAAACAAATGCAGTAAATACTCAATCCATTCTGAAATAGGAATTTTTTTTGAATCAAAGATTGTATTTGTCAAAAGCTGTAAAGCGTTTACCACATTCTTTACAAATATATCTTTGTGTTCCATCTTTTTTATGGCCATATTTTGTAAAATCATTAGATTCACAGAATGGACATTGTTTTATGTCTAAAGAATTTATAAATTCAATTTCAAAAATAGATGATGTTGCATGTTTAGCGTCGTACCATTCTTGAATTCACTCTTCATTTTTTTTCATTACACTTAAAGTTTTCAACGCGAGCTAAGTTTTTCAAGAATCGTCTAAATCTAAATTCTAAAAATCCATATACTCAACACCGGCTAAAAACACATAACCAGATAGGCATATCAAACATCAACATCAAAATGAATCCGATGGCTCCCATCACAAAGCGCATACTGAATTGTTTATATCGATCTTCATTATTTGCTAAAATATATCCATTTTTAGAAAACACATCATAATATACCGCTCTTCCGTTCATCTTTATAAACATGCCCGGCAGATACACTTCCTTTTAAATCTGCTTGTTGTTTTTTTTTTGTCTTGTCTTTCTACCTTGTGCCATAAATATCTCCTTACCACTCAACTACTTCTTCGAGTTCTTCTTTTTTAGATTTTGTCGTTTCTCTTCTTCTTTAAAATCAACATAATCTGTATATGGTGTCGAACAACATTATCCTGCGGTTTCATGACCATCCATATCTTTTTTTACCATTATTTTTGTCAGAATATCGGTTTGTGTCAACTTTTCTCCAACTTTTGAAGCTTTCAAAAACTTGGGCACGACCAATCTCCATAAACATCGTTTCTAATTGGCATAATCTGCTTGCATGAATACCTTCTGTAAAATATTCTTAATTCCTGTAGCATCATTTTTTGAAAGTTTCATCACGCATATCAACATTTTCTAAAAATAATGAAAACCTTATGATCATTTGTCACTTTTAATGGTTGAGACATTGTAAATTTATTCTGGATTGCCTTATAAACTTCTTCCATACATTGCTTTTTCCATATACTCTAAGTAATAAGGTTTATCCTCTAATTCCTTATTATTATAAATATTGAAATAAATTGTAGCCATACTCCACAATGTCTAATTGTTCCTTTAATACTTGTTATGAAACTGGATATTTTCGGCCATAATTTGCCTCCTTAATTTCATTTTTTAAATCATCAAAAATTTTTTTAACAGTTTTTCTTCTTAATCAATACATAGCACATCATAGTGAATGCGAATGCGATTAAGCAAGGTAAAATCATATTTAAGTAGTTTTGGATTACAATTGGATCACCTTCACCATTAGCGATTGAGATACCTAATTTAGTTCCTCCACCATAGTTAGAAATTAAAGCACCAACAACGAATACACCTAATACACTTGCGTGAGTGAATGCTTTAGCGTTAGCAGTCATCATCTTAACAAGCAGTTAAACCTAAGTTGTATGACCAGTACATTAAAGCATAACGTAAAACCATTTCAACACCGAATGCGATAACGAAGTATAAGATTGGTCCCATGATACTACATCAATAGCCATGTTTGCAGTTAAACCAGCAGTGATAGGAATTAATGTATACCAGAACAATGCGTCACCAATACCACCTAATGGAGCAAAAGCAGTTGAGATACGTACAGAACGAATTGTCTGAATATCCGTTTTTTGTTGTTCCATTGATAATACGATACCCATAACGAATGTTACGAAGAATGGGTGAGTATTAAGGAAATCCATGTTGTGAGTCATAGATGCAACTAAGTCATCTTTATTTGTGTGGATTTTTTTCCAAACCAGGTAACATAGCCCATAACCAACTGTAGCAGATTGCGTTCGTAGTTGAACGCACCTGTAATTGGCAAGAACGCCATACCATTTTATTTAAAGTTTGTTTATCTAATCTTGCAGCAGGAGTAGTATCCTTGTAAGAAGTCATTGCATTAGATTCCATCACTTACACCTCCCTGCGCGACTTTTGTTTCAATAGAAGTAATCTTGAAGTCTAATAATGCGATTGCAACACCGATGAATGCAACTAAGATCAAGCAAGCAGAAGCAGTAGCTTCAACGTTACCAAATAGCAATGCAGTTGCAAAACCACCTAGTAACCATCCCCACAAGTCGTTAGAAAGCATAATCTTTAACAATACAGCAGAAACCTACGAAACGCATCATTCCACCGGCAGCACTTAAAACCACCCATGAAGACCACTTGCTTCTTCACTTAAGCTTTGTAAAGCACCAGAAGCGCAGTTCCACCAACATATGCTAAAATAGCGATTACAAGCAAATAAAGTACCTAAGATAGCCATAGAAGTATTACATACAAGCTGTAATTCCTTTAGGGTTAGCTTCATTAGCAGCTTTATCAGCTTTAGCCATTAAACCAGACATGATTGTAAATGTTAATGTTACAACGTATTGTCCGAATCTTAGCGAAAATCATACAAGCTCCCTAAAGCAAAGCATTAATGTCCATTTTTTGCTTTAACAGCGAAAATCATAGCAACAACTGATCCTAATACAGCGTTAGGAGGCTGTGCTCCACCAACTGGCATGTTACCAACCATCATTAACTCATATGTACCACCAACAACTAAGCCAGTGTTTACATCACCTAGATTGCACCAATAATTGGACAAGCAATGATAGGACGATAAACGATTTCAGTTAATGAGAATTGGTCGATGGCAAAAAGAATGTTACAATTGCCAATAACACAATTTCTACAATATTCATTTTTCATTTTCTCCTTTTTTGGATTAACTCCAAAGTTTATTAATATCTTCAGGTGCGATGTCAGGTACACGTTGAATTTCTAATTCAACACCTAATTCTTGCAATTTCTTGAATGCAGAACATCATCGTCATTTACAGCTACAGTAGTAGCAACTTGACGTTTACCTTCAGACATGTGCATGTTTCCAATATTACATTTTTAATTGGAACACCACCCTCAACTAGACGTAATACATCTTGAGGTGTTTCACAAATGATGAAGATTTTTTGAGCAGGACTTGCTTTTCCAATAATGTCGATTGTCTTCTGAATTGAGAAGTAACGAGTCTGAGCATAAGCTGGAGCAGACCATGTTCATCAAACCTTGACGGAATTCATCTTTTGCGACAGCGTCATTTGCAACTAATAATAAGTTAGCTCCTAGAACTCCACTCCATTGAGTTGCAACTTGACCGTGAATCAAACGATTGTCGATTCTTGTTAATAAGATATTTGGCATATTCTCTCTCCTTCCTGATAGCGCTTTCTTCTTTAAAAGAATAACTATCTTGACTATATTATACATTTTCTATGCATAAATGCTTTACATTTTAAGCAATTTTTGCACTTTTTAGTATTTTTTAATATTTATCACTAACAATTATAAAAATTGGCAAAAAAATACATAATTATCACAAAAATCAATTTAAAAAGCCCATTTTGAAAACCTTTTCACAAAGTAAAAAAGAACATGCTAATTAGCATGTCCCTTCTTTAAACTCTTTTTTGCTTTTCTAACTTTTCAGGTTCAGTAATCAAATCTAAACCAATTAACGCAATAATGTTCTTTGTTACTAATCCAAACTTTTCCATCTTCACTAATTGTTGCGACCGCCATTTCTTTAGAATGACCAAAGAACTGAGCAATCTGCGATTTTGATAGTTCCTGAATTGTTGGACAAACATAACTTACACTTCCAACATCTGTAGAACCACATGGAATTTCATCAACCGGATTAATTTGCTCGACTCCTAGCTCTTTATATTTTTCTGTCAACATATCACTAGTGTATAGTTGATTTTTGTATCTTCATAAGGACATTCATACATACTTGTTTTGTAAGTTGTTTGGCTTGCAATACAAGAACCCTTCACACAATCCTCTGCACGAGTTGCAATCTCTTTACAATATGCCATCGTAGTTGCTCTAAAATAATACTCCATACTTGCATAAGCAGGAATTACATTGGCGACTAAACCTCCGTCGCGAATAATTCCATGAATATATGATCCTGGAGTCACAAATTGACGTAACATTGAAATCTGTGTATATGTACTAATCGTCGCGTCTAATGCACTGTGCCCCTCTTTGAGGACGACATCCATGCGCATTCTTACCAAAGAATTCATACTTAATTGGTAAAATAGCTAATGATCTAGATCCGACACCATTTTCTGTACTTGGATGAACCATTAAAATTTTGCATCTACATCATCAAATACCCCGACTTCACTCATCTTAACTTTTTCCACCAAAGTTTTCTTCACCAGGCGTACCCACAACACGTACTGTTCCACCAATTTCATCAACAACACTCTTTAATGCTTCACCACCGCAATACCAATACCAAGCAATCAAGTTATGTCCACATCCGTGTCCAACTTCAGGAAGTGCATCATATTCACACATATAAGCAATTGTTGGCCCTTCTTTACCCGATTTATACTCACCACAAAATCTGTATCGATCACAACACTCGATTTCACATCGAATCCAAAGCATCTTCTAAATATTTCACCAATACCTTCTGTGTTTCATACTCCTCAAAACCTGTTTCCGGATTATCGTATAGTGTTTTTACAATATCCATATATGCATCTAAATGCTCTTGAATAGATGCCTCAATTCTAGTTTTATAATCCATTCTAAATACCTCCGTATATGAAAATATCATACCTCATTTTCAGATATTTGAAAAGTTTTTACAAAAAAAAGCCAGGCAAAGCCTAGCTTAAATATTAGATACCATCTGAAAAATCGTCGTTTTGCTCAATGTGTTGGAATACATAACGCATAACTTGATCTTTTTCCAACGTTGCAAGCTGATTCACTAAAGCATGAACATCTTCAGAGAAAGTACGAGTTAAGTTGATTTCAACTAACATACCTAAGTTTGTACCTGCAACAACTTCTACGTTTCCTCTTGGGAATCCAATTTCAACAAGCCGTTTTGAATGGAGAACCACCGCTAAATCACTTAATACAATGATTCCTTCGCAGTCTTTTAATGAATCCATAGCATCTGTTAATTTTTTTGCTAAATCATCCGTTGAATCTGTGGATTCAAAATCTACAAGCAACATATTCTTTTTTGCATCTCCAAAGCAATCAAGTTTAAGCTTGTAGTTAAACCTGTCGCAAAGTGGCCATGACCAGTAACAATTAATCCTATCATCTTCTTTTTTCTCCTCTAATTTTCTCCTCTAAATTCTTACTTTTGCAGTATATGGGTAAATAGTAACACCCTTAACAACACGGTTTACTTCACCTGTTGGACATGGATTGTCTGGTGTAATCTTGTAGCTCAATGATTTAAATAACGCAATAACCTGAGCAACTAAAATATAGTCAAATCCTAAGAAAATATTATCTTTTGGCGCATCTAAATCAAAGTTAATGAATGTATCTACTAATCCTTCGATTTCAAAGCATCTGCATGACTAGAAACTGCAACTAAACGGTTCTTTTTTGCGTTGTCCACTCATTTCTTTAATAATGTCATATTCATATTGTCTTTGATATTCATCATCTGATAAATAAACAACTGTTAAACATTCATCGTTGATAACTGATTTAGGTCCGTGACGGAATCCCATTGGACTATCAAATGTAGTTGTAACTGTACCGACAGTTAATTCACAAATTTTTAATTGACTTTCTTGAGCAATACCCTTCAATGTATTTGCACCTAAGTATACAATACGGTTAAATTCCGCAAAGTCGGCAACTAAATTTTCACATACTTTGTATCCTTCATCAACAAATTTTTGTCCTTGAGCGATAACACTCTCCATTTCTTTTTTGCAACTTCATCAATATCATCTAAACGGAAACATAATAATGCGAGCCAACATCATGTTAGAGAAACTTGAAGTCATTGCGAAAGACTGATCATGAGTTTCTGGTGTTAAGTTAATATCATAAGCATTGTCACGAGTAGCTGCCGCTTTTTGCTAAAGCCCCGTCTTTGTTACATGTAATGAATAAATGATACACATTTTCCTTACATACTTCATCAAAGAACTTGTACTGAGCCAACACTTTCAGGAGAGTTTCCTGAACGACCAAAGTTCACTAATAAAGTCTTTTTATTTCTTGATAAATAGTTTTCTGGAGTTTCTACTAAATCAGTAGAAGCATATGATTTTGCATGGTAACCAGTATAACGGTTAACATATGAATATAATGCATTACCTACATATTCACTTGTTCCAAAGCACCTGTAAACACGATATCACAATCTGGATCACTTAATACAGGTTCCATGAATTTCTTTAAAGCTTCCTTTTCATTTTTTAATTTGAGCAATTGTTTTTGCCCAAGTGGCAGGTTGTTGGTAGATTTCCTGTGCAGTAAAAATACCACTTAATTCTTCCCAAGTTGATTTTTTCTTTTCCGAACATTTTTTCTTTCTCCTTCTGAACTAATTTCATTATAACCGTTTTTAACCAAAATAAAAAGATTTTAGGTGAAAGTAAACTAAAAAGTGCAAATTTGTTCTTTAAAAATACAAATTCTTATTAAAAAGAAGGATTTCTCCTTCTTAAAGTACCTCGATCCAGTATGAACAAGACCACACTTCATTTGGTTTTAAAACCATAGTTCCTTCTCTATGATAGAAATCTGGTGTTTCTTTTTCGAAATCCCCATGGGAATACCAAGGTTCAATGCATAAGAAATCCGATGCACTATCATGAGTCCATAAAGCCAAATATGGATATCCCTCAATCGATACGCGAACCACTTCTTCATCTCCATGTTTTAAAGTTACATAATTTGATTTTAAATCCTTATAAATAATCGTCGCATACTTCTTTACATCTTCTCTAGATAATTTCCATTCTTTAAATGCAACATCCTGATACTCTACATTCTTTTTCGTAGCTAGGATCAAACAACAATTGTTTCGTATTTTCTTCTTTTTCAAATACCAAAGTATACGTAGAAAACTCATCATCCAATTTAAAGGCAGGATGCAAACCAAACCCAAAAGGCATGTCCTTAGAGTCATTATTTTTTACATGATACTGAATTAAAACTTTATTTCCATCAATTTATATCCAATCTCAAAATGGAAATTAAAAGGATATTGAGCTAACGTATCCTCATTCGCATCTAAGCTAAATACAAGTTCATCTTCTTGACTTTCACCCTTTAAAGTCGCATAACGAATCAATCCATGATTTTTCATCGCATATTTTTTACCATCAATCTCATAATCCTTTGTATATGTATTTCCTACCATTGGAAATAAAGAAGGATTTCTACCAGACCACCCTGATCTCCTTGATATAAAGTTTCATGATCTGTACTCTTCTTTACTAAGTGCGACATTTCGCCACCCTTTCCGGCACACTCTAATTTCAATACATCATTCTCTAAAATATAAGCCATCTTATTCTCCTCCTATTCAGACTTTTTATTTTCCCATTAAGAAATTGTAGATACCATCCTCATCCACCCTTCCAATTACAACATCACTAACTTCTTTTAATGCATCACATGCATTGCCCATCGCAACACCCACGTCGGCAAGCTTCAACATATCAATGTCATTGGTTCCATCCCCAAAACAATACGTTGTTTCAAATGCATGAGCAACCATGATTTTTTTCACAGCCGTTGCCTTATCTACTTGATTCGCACGCAATTCAAAACAATCCGGATATTCAACATACCCTAAATCCTTGATCAAAGGTCTTAACGCCTCTTTTGTTTCTCCTTGGCAAAAAAGTAAAACGTTCAACACTTCATCCTCTTTATAAGGTTTATAAACTGGACTGTTCAGATACAATTCAAAGTATATATTATGCGCAAAACTAGAATATGGCATACCAAAATAATTTCCCCCTCTCGTACTATAACGATATTCCAAGTTTCGTTCCTTACAAAATTGATCTATACTTCTCATTTTTTCTTTTGGAATGCAATTCATTTCAAGAATCTCTTTTTGTTTATCCAAAATCAAAGCGCCACCATCACTGATCATACAATCAAATTGAAATGAACGCATACAAGAAGGAAGATTCTTTAATTCAGATTGACAACGACTCGTTGATAAAGCTACAAAGTGTCCTTGGCTTTGTAGTTCATTTAACATTTTAAAAGTTTTTCTCACTCACTTCATGGAACCTGTTATTATAAAGTGTTCCATCCATATCAAAAAAATAACCATTCATATCTTAATAATAGCCTCTTTCTAATCTTTTTTAAAAAGAATTTTGATTTTTAATAATAAATTCACATTGAACCTCTATAATCAGAAATGTGACTACAATCTCTTTTCTAGTAGTTTAAAACATATAACACTTCGCACAATGTGGTCACTAATGCCGCAATACACCTCCTTAAATGATTGTTGTGGCAAAAGAAAAAACCTGGAAATCCAGGTTTTTCGGATATTTAAATTCTTGTAGGGTCGAACATAGTCCTTAAATTTTTATAGGGTCGTTTTATAAGTAGTAAAAAATTCTATAAAATATCGTAGGGTCGTGTTCGTCCCATTTTTTTATATTTCCTTAAAAAAAAAAAAACCTTCCATAGTAGAATCATATTTGGCCTAATGATTTTCATGGAAGGAGTGATTTTTATCACTGATGAAATTATAACAGATATTCTAAACATTGAACTAAAAGACTTGGAAGATTTTTCAAGCTATTCAAAAGATGGTATTTTGTATCATGATTTTACTCTCAAAAAAGAAGAGAAACTTCATGTCCAAGCTGCGGTTCGTATTCATGCAACATAAAAGAATATAAAGTTCGAAAAATCAAACATTCTGCATATAATCGGCGTAATTGTGTGCTTCTCTATCATGCTAGAAGATTTGTATGTAAAGACTGTGGAAGGACTTTTTATGAACCAAATCCTTTTGTGGCTACCGAACATTCAATAAGTAAACTCACTATTATAAACGTACTTAATGAGCTGAAAGAATACAATTCAACATTTTCTTCAGCTGCGAAGCACAACAATATATCAAGTACACAAGCTGAAGCTATATTTGATGATTATGTGAACATACCTCGTCAGACACTTCCCAGAGTCATTTGTATAGATGAGATCTATTCAAAAACATCTAGAAAGAATAAATACTCTTGTCTTCTTTTAGATTTTGAAACTAGCAATCTAATCGATGTCATTATAAACAGGCGCAAAACCACCTTGTTAAACTATTTTGAAAAGATACCTAAATCAGAAAAGAGAAAATGTAGAATATGTATCTATGGATCTTTATGAAACTTACAGATCTGTTGTAAAACTACGTCTTCCAAAAAGCTAAAGTATGTGCGGATCCGTTTCATGTGATCAAAAACTATAATGAAGCCTTAGATAAAGTTCGAAAACGCGTAATGAACAAGTTCCCAAAAAAGTCTGTTGAATATTACCTTTTGAAAAAATTCAATTGGACCCTGTTCAAAGATGAAGTTCGTGAAAACGAATCAAAATGGAACAAGAAACTACACAGGTATATCAACTACCCACAAATTCTGGACCTTATTCTTGGAATATCTGATGAATTAAGGACTGCGTACTATTTAAAAGTGATTACGTGTATTTTAATAAGCATTCTAATTTAGAAAATGCAGAAAATGATTTATGGAAACATATCGAGGAAATGAAAAGAGCAATATTCAAGAAATTTTAAAATTAAAAAAGACACTGATTAACTGGTCTCAAGAAATAATCAATTCTTTTACTTTTATAGATGGTCGACGCATTACGAATGGAATCATGGAATCAAAAATGGAATCGCAAAAGGAAATTAAAAACAACGCAAAAGGATATAAAAACTTTCTGAGATATAGAAACAGATGCCTTTATTGCATGAATAAAACTACTAAGCCAAATTACGCAGGTTCACACAAATCCATTCGTATGAAAGGTTGGCCTAGAGGACGTTACAAAGAAAAATAAATAAAACATCAAATAAATCATTAGACCAAAAAAAAGGGGTATCCAAATTTTCTAGGGGGCTCAAATTTAGGGGGCAATCTGGGGACAATAATGAGAAATGAATTTAGGGGTCTATGAAATGTGATTATTTCATCCCTTATTCATTTTCTTTTTTTATGTCTGATATAACCGTTTATAATTATTTCGTTATGTTCATTGTCTTCAACCAGGAGGTATATAAATGAACAATAATGAAAATATTTCTATTTCAAAACTATTAGCTGTACTTGATATTCAAGATGATGACTCTTTTATTATTACTGATATCGAATTGATTGATGAAAATAAATATATACACATCCAGAAGAAGTTGGAACCTATGTATTGTCCTAGATGTGGTTCAAGGATGCATTCTAAAGGTTTCTATACTCGTAAGCTTAATCATCCCGTTCTTCAGGATTACACTAAATTTTATATGATTGTTAAACAACGTAAGTGGCATTGTGATGAGTGTAATCTTTATATGAATGATTCATTTCCTTTTTTGGATAGATATGCTCATTCTACAACTATCACTCCACTTCTTATTCTAAATGCGTTTAAACACCTGGATCAAAGTACTGCAGCCATTGCCGAAAGATTTAATATTTCTGATACTCTCGCTCACATTTTATTTGAAAGGTATGTGGATCTTCCTAGACTTCCTCTTCCAGAATATATGTCAATTGATGAAGTATACTTGAACATTAGTAATTCTCAAAAGTATGCATTTGTCATTATGGATTTTTCAAATGGTGAAATTGTGGATATTGTGCACAATCGCTGGAGTTCTACTTTAGAAGATTATTTTCTTCACATTCCTTTAGAGGAACGTCTTAAAGTAAAAGCTGTAATCTGTGATGCATACCAGACTTATTTGACCATGCCAGAAAAATATTTTCCCAATGCCTGTACAGTTTTAGATTCGTTTCATGCAGTAAAAGTTATTATCACTTACCTGAATGGATATATCAATAAAGTCATGAAGAAATATCAGGATCGTGACAAAAAGCTCTGGAAGAAAAAAAAATCACGATACAAACCGTGATAACAAATCAATCAAAAATCTAAAGAAGTTTCTACTTCAAAACTATCATTGGGTATTGCTCAAGAATCGAGATGAGATCAATTACTCATACAATCGACACTATCATAAAATGCTTGGCATGAATGTTGATACTTATACAATAGAAAAATTATTTCTTGACTAGACCCAAACTTCGAAGGCCTTCGTGACCTTAAGGAAGAATATATTCAATTCAATCACACAGAATACGATAACGAATTCGATGTTCTTCTTGATTTAAACGCATTGATTGATAAATATGACAAATCTGATCAGTCTATCTTTCGTGATTTTGCAGGTTTCTTAAGAAGGAATCTTAGACCTATAGTTAATTCCTTCACCCGTATAAAAGTGTATAGAAAAAGCGCACGTACAGAAAAAGAATATTACGCGCGCCTTTCCAATGGACCAATGGAATCCTTTAATCGAAAGCCAAAAGATTTAAAAAGAGATTCCAGAGGTTTCTCCGATTTCAATTATACACGCAATCGCATTCTATGGGCTACAAGGAAAAATCCAAGCACAAAAGGAGTTCCTAAATCTATGGATCAGATTCTTTCAAAAAAAAGGAAAGAAACGTGGATCATACAAAAAGAAAAATCAAAAGTAATAAATAGAAAATTATAATAATGTTGAACAATGAACATAACAAAAAAAGGATCTCAGTTTTATAACCATAACTGAAATCCTTTTAATCATTAAAAACAAATCTAGGGGTCTATAGGTTCATGCCGATATGGCATCAGTCCCCTAAATTGACCCCTAGATATTTCTTGGAAACCCCTAGACATATCCTAATTGAAACCAAGGACCCAATTTTTCTGGATCTGTTGTATAACGAGTGACTCCAAGATCTTTATGAGGACGCAAAACCAATGCCTTACCCTCTTTTTCAAGTTCAAAGCAATCTTATCCCACTGTTCCTTATAGCGAACATGACGATTTCTTTTAAATCATCTGTAATTTGTTTATCCTTATAAACCAAGTTTGACAGCCACAATTGCCATTTGGGAGCCGGCTTACGAACATAGCCCTCTTCCTTTGTAGAAATCACTATATGCTTATCGTTTCCAGCGCGAAGACTTTGTTCAATGCTAATCATATCTACAAGACCAGCGTCCATCCACATTTCCCCATTAAACTTATAAGGTTTAGCTAGAAGCAACAAAGCACAACTTGCCTTGATCAACGTTTCATCTTTATCAATATAACTTTTATTAAAATATTCTACCTTATGTGTTTTTAGATTATACAATCCTACTTCCATTTGCGTTTCACTATTTTGGAAAGCTTCTAAATCCAATGGAACTCTAGACTCAATAAAATCATACGTAGCTTCAATACCAAAGATCGAACCTTCTTTAAAGAATGGTCGCCATCCAACTACACCCTTTTGACAAGGTGCATCAACACCTGTAACCTCTAAACGATCCACCTGTTTTGAAACATAACTCAATAAAATTTCTGTACCCGCACTAATTCCTACACAATAAGGAAGAATAATGTCGTGTTCGAGTAAACATTTTTAATACTCCTGCAGAATAAAACCTTTAGTACCTCCACCTTCTGCAACAATACCAACTCTACTCACGCACTACACCACTTTCTTTTGCCGCATCTGCAACTGCTTGAGCCACAACATCTGCAACTCTTGGATCTAAAGCGGAAACAATAATATGTTCACTATCCAACATATCTTCTGTAATCATTGAACTGATCGCATAAACGGCCCGCTTCTTTTTCATCGCATCATTGATACAAGTTGCACCTGCTTTTAATGCACCTTTAAAGATACCTGGGAAAGCCAACACATTATTGATTTGGTTTGGATGATCACTATGACCTGTACCCACAATATAGGCACCGGCTTCTTTTGCGTCTTCCGGCTCAATTTCAGGCACTGGATTCGCCATTGGGAATACAATTGCCTTTTCATTCATAGACGCAATCATTTCTTTAGATACGATATGACCTGCACTAACACCAATAAATACATCTGCACCAACTAACGCATCCTTTAAAGAACCTGTTTTTTCCTTCTTTATTTAACTTATCAATCAATCCTCTTTGACCACTTGTTAAATCCATATCAGCTGTTAAGATACCTTGCTTATCCACTAAAATAACATTACCCAAACCAATCTTTTAAAATCAAAGTCGCAATCGCAACACCAAAGACTGCCCGCACCATTGATTACGATTGTTGAATTTTGTTTTTCAAGCCAATTTCAAAGCATTTACCAAAGCAAAAGACAAACTACAATAGTCTGTACCATGCTGATCGTCATGGAAAACAGGAATATTCATTTTTTCCTGTAATCTTTTTTCAACTTCAAAACAACGAGGAGCCGCAATATCTTCTAAGTTAATTCCACCAAAGCTTGGCTCTAAGCTCGAAATAATCCGAACCAATTCATCTGTATCTTGTGTATTCAAGCATAATGGAACGGCATTCACATTTCCTAGCGCCTTAAACAATACACATTTACCTTCCATTACCGGCATACCTGCTTCAGGACCAATATTTCCTAATCCCAAAACCGCACTACCATCACTAATAACCGCAACAGTATGTGCTCTACCCGTATAGACATAACTGTTCTTTTTATCTTTTTCGATTTCTAAACAAGGTGCCGCAACACCCGGTGTGTAGGCAATCGATAAATCATCTCTATTTTCAATCTTCATTTTTGGAACAGTTTCTAATTTACCATTCCACTTAGCATGTAGCCTTAAAGCTTCTTTAGCGTAATCCATGACAACCTCCTACTCAACGATTTTTAATACGATTTCAACCATCTTTTCCATCTTTTGAATACTTGCGAATTCAAAACGACCATGATGATTAAATGAACCCGTACCTAAGTTTGGACAAATTAATCCTCTTGCCGTCAACATTGCACCATCAGTTCCACCACGAATTGGTGTACTAACTGGTGTTACATCACATTGACGCAATGCATATTTTGCCTTATTCACACTACGCATATCCCCATGCATATATTGACGCATGTTTTCGTATTGATCACGAATCGATACATGAACACGATTTCCGTATTTTTCATTCATATTATCCGCAATTGCTTCCATCTTCTGTTTTTGTGCAATAAAACTTTGTTTACTGTGATTACGAAGAATGTAAGTTAATTTTGCATCTTCACAAATTCCTTCCATATCCACTAAATGATAGAATCCTTGACGCCCCTGTGTATGTGAAGGTGTTTGTTTTTTGGAAGACTCGAAGCATATTCCATTGCTAATAAACTCGCATTGACCATACGATCCTTAGCATCTCCAGGATGAATGCTTGTACCATCAAATGTGACAATAGCTTCAGCCGCATTAAATGTCTCATAATCAACCGAATCAATACGATCACCATCAATTGTGAACGCGTAATCCACGGTAAACTTATCTAACTCAAAGTTTTCGACACCACGACCTACTTCTTCATCTGGAGCAAAGGCAACCGCAATAAATCCATGTTCTTTTTCTGATCGAATCAACTGTTCCATAGCCTCTAAAATAATCGCAATTCCTGCTTTATCATCTGCACCAAGTAATGTCGTCCCATCTGTAACAATCAAATCATCTCCAATGCAGTTTGCCAAATTTGGAAATTCTTCTTTAGACATGGAATACTCTTCATTTAATTGAATTGTATTTCCATCGTATTTTGAAATTACACGACACTTTACATTCGCCCCCGTTATTTCAGTTGCCGTATCCATATGTGCAATAAACCCAATACGATCCATCTTCTTATCTGTATTCGCATTTAGGTATGCATACACAATACCTGTATCGGTTAATTCAACAGAATCAAAGCCTAATTTTTCACATTCAAGCATTTAGTTCACTAGCCAAAATCAATTGTTTTTCAGTGCTAGGTGCACTTGTACTTTCTTCACTTGACTGTGTGTCAAATGATGCATAATGCATTAATCTTTTTTCTACTGCCATATTAAATCCCCCTTTATGCCAGTTCTTGTGCTAAACGAGGCACAATTTGTTTTTACGAGAAACAAATCCTTGATCCTTGAATTCTTCTACGACATCACGAACAAAATGCGATAACTTACCTACATATAAGAAACGTGAACCACGACCTTCGACATTAGTGATAACCATCAACATCAAGTCATATTCATGTATCGTGTTTTTGTTCATCCATGTACTTCAAGAAATCCTCTTTAATTTCATCCACAATACTCAAATCAAACGTAAAAACCTGACTTACCGCAATATGATATCCACTCAACATATATTCTTTAACATCATTGTAAAGAATATTCTTGAATTCTTTTCCACGAATCGTAGCCGTATTTTCGAATAATTCTTTAGCCATCGCATCAAAATCAATATCATATTCACTTGATAAACGCTTTGCCAAATTACGATCAATTGTCGTACATGTTGGTGAATTAAAATTCATTGTATCACTAATCATGCCATACGCAATCAATTTTGCGATGATCTCAGGCATTTTAACACCATATTCTGCATACATCAATCCAACAATCGTACAAGAACTACCTACTATCATATTTCTAAATACAATTGGACGATCTGTTTCAATATCACCAATACGATGGTGATCCACAATCTCTACAATATTCGCCGTTTCAATATCGCTGATACTCTGTTTCTTTTTCATTATGATCCACAAGAATAAACTGTTTCTTTTCAGCCTTCAATAAGTTATATCGAGCGACAGACCCCAATATTTTTTCTGAAACACAACAGGATAAGATGAGTGACGCGTCTTCAACATTTCACGTTCCACATCCTCTACATATTCACTTTTATTAAAGCGAATCACTTTATTAGCCGGAGTCATAATCAATTCAACCGGAATCGAACGATAAATCATTTGAATGATTTTCATAATATTATAAGGCGTACTAATTAAAGTAACTCCCATTTGTTTTGCCATTTCAATAATATAGCTATTTGGAACAAAATTTTCTGCCACGACAATAACAAAGCACAACCCTTTGCCATACTCTTGATCATACTATCTTCATGATCATTTAAAACCATGATGGCACCTTTTTAGATCTCTATCCATCAAGCGTTTGTCCGCAATACGAACAAATCCACTTCTTTCAAGATTTCCCTTTAAAATAAAAGACCCCTTTACACTGGCAACTAAATTTTCTAATGGTGTTTCTTTTAATAATTCACTCGTAATATTTAAATCCTGCATCTGAATCTTAGAAACATCACCTAAAGTAACCATACCCTTATATTCATTTTTATCATCAACAACATACAAAGTCTTTACATGATTTTCTAAGCATAAATCCCATGCACGACGAATCGTTTGCCCTTCTTCAATTGTCACCCGCATCATCAATTTCAATTTCTTCCAACGTTGAACGTGCAGTCGTTAATAAAACTGGCATATTTACATGTAATTTATCTAATATAAATTTAGTTTCTGGATTCAAAGTCCCCAAACGGCGACTACCGCATTGATTCCAGTCTGTCTTTTTAATTCTGCAAGAGCTAAAAAAGACAAATTGAATCTGTATCAGGGTTTTTTGTGTCCAATTACATAAATTGGTAAACTCATCGAATTCTCCTCTCAATTATCTTAATTTTGTATTTAATATTATAACATGAAAAAAAGAAGATTCATTATCGAATCTTCTTACTTTTAAACGTCTTTCAAAGCTTTGCTAGCTTTAAATTTTACAGATTTGCTTTGCAGCAATTTCAATTTTTTCCTTAGTAGCCGGATTGATACCAGTACGATTTTGCTCTTTCACTAATTGAGAATTTACCAAATCCGAATACATCTACAGTACCATTATCTTTTAAAGTATCCGCTACTGTATCGAATACGAATTGAACATAATTTTGTTGCGTCTTTTTTGAACAACCGAATTCTTGACCAATTTTTTATTAAATCTTTTTTATTAATAACATTAGACATTTACATGTTCCTCCTCTAATTATTACCACGCTATTTTATCATTTCTATAACTAGAGTGCAACGTCTTTTCATTATTGATTCCACCACATATTTTGGTAAGCCTACCACATTGGTATAATCACCTTCAATATGATCCACAAAATCACATTCCTGTATACCATAAGAGCCTGCTTTATCCATACACTTCCCACTATTTACATACGAAATAATATCTTGTTCTGTAAGTTTCTTAAAATAAACATCTGTCGTTTCGACATGTAAAAAAGTTTGTTTTTTATAGATTACACAAACACCCGTTTTTACTTGATGCCTACGATTTGATAATGCGTTCAACGTCTTTATCGCATCCTCTTTTGATTTTGGCTTACCCAATATTTTTTTTGATTCAAACATACAATCGTATCTGCCGATATAATAATCGAGTCTGAATAGAATTCTCTTACTTCTTTTGCCTTAGATTCAGCAACTCTTTTTTAAAGCCTCATCCAAACCTAAACTTAAATCAAACACTTCATCCTTTTTGGCTGGACAAACAATAAAATCGTAGCCCAAGTCTTTTTAATATCTCTTTTTCTTCGCGGAGATTTAGACGCAAGTACAATCATCTTTCAAAACCTATCGGTGCCTTTTTTCACCATATAATAAATAGCCAATCCACTTGCCAGAGCAACAAAACAAATCACTTTGATTACACAAGCAAGTACTAGCTTATAAAAATTGTTTCTGGAAGCATACAAATCATGAAATCCGTATTGGGGTCTAACAGCCACAATTGATTCGTAAAGAAAATCGTATGAAACCATGTCCAGAAACTTGTAAAATCTGTAAAGATCCAAAACCCAAAGAACACAAGCATTACTATGAATGTAAACATGGCCGTTAAAAAACCTTTACTCAAATACGCAAACATCAATTCTTTTCATTCCAGTAAAAATATAAAATAATCAACACTAGAATAATAAGCGCTGTTTTAGCAAACCTTAAAGCATTCTGATACAACGCCTTTACATCCACCATATGACTCGTTTCTTTTTTCATTAAAAGTTTCTTGAGATACACCATACCACGTGATATGTCCCTTGATATCATCACGCTTGTCATCTAAATAATCCAACAATAAACGAATACTTTGATTCAAATCTTTCTTAGAAACACCAATATCACTAGCCAAATCCATCTCTTCATATTCAGGAATATAAAATCTGGATTTAATCTTTGTACTTTGATACTAAACACAACACAAACAATGATAAAGCACCAGCCAAATATAAAACTTAAAACACGTCTCATTATTCTACAGCTACCAAATCGCTAGCCTTTTCTACCATTGGCATAGCCTCAATCAAACTGACTAAAGACTGAATACCGATTTCTAAATCACTAATATCTAAAAGTAAGTGCTACGTTGGCAATTCCATTAATAGGAATCGTTTGGTTAATAGCTAAAACATTAACTTGTTTTTTACAGATACTAAAGATAAAACTTTAGAAAGTGTGCCCTTTTCATTTCTTAAAATCATCGAAATAATTGCCTTACGATTCGATTGTTCTGCATTAAATGAAAAAAAAACGGCATCCTTATATTTATAATATGTGCCCCGCGAAATACCAACCATTTTAACAGCTTCACTAATTCTTTTGCCTTGCCCGACTGTAATAAAATACGTGCCTGCATAACTTGTTCTAAAACATCCGGTAAAATATCGCCACTCACAACATAATATTTACTCATATTTTATAAACGCCCCTCTTTGGCTATAGTTAAAAATCTATAATCCAATTCACTAAAACAAGATTCTAAAATCTTGGATAATTCAACCAAATGAGATTCTTCTAACGAAACAACCATAATAGTTGAACCACTTCCTGAAATCCACATTGAAGTTGTTTTGAATCACAATACTTCTTTATCCTATCATATTCCTTAATAAATTGCCTACGATATGGTTCATGCAACAAATCCCTACAAGAACTTGCAAAGTAAAGACTCATCCCCCTGTTGCAAAGCCTGAATAAAGACGAGTGCATGCGATACTTGTGAAACACAATCTTTAAATGCCATACCAGTCGGCAAAAACCTTTCTTGCCTGAGAAGTTTTTACTTCATAACGAGGTACAATGACCAAACAGTGATAGTTTGCACATGGAACAAGACTCATTTTCACATCTTCTCTTTCCATAAAACAAGTCTGTAGCCTGACCAAAAATAGCCGGTGCTACATTATCAGGATGTCCCTCTATACTTGTGGCAATCTTTAAGATTTCCATCTTGTCCATACCCTTTTAAACCATGCATCACAAGCTAAGATTCCCGCAACAACACACGTTGAACTTGAACCCAAGCCACGGGCAAAAGGCACATCTGTATCTATCGTTAGTTTAAAAGTCGGATATCCCAAATGTAAATAGTCACAAGTTGTATAAAAGGCTTGCACGACTAAATTGTTTTGTCCTTTAAATTCACCGGACAACCTTTCTACAATCAACGTATCACTTTCTTCAAAAGTAAAGTGAGCCCACCAGTCTACTGCCTACCACCATACCAAGACAATCAAATCCCACGCAAAATTTGCAGGCTTGTTCTTTGGGACACACACTAATCATGGAATACCTCTTTTTGTACTTTCACATACCACGTCTTTCATAGATGCTACATCGATAACACGATCATGTAAAACATCTAAGTCTTGAAGTTCCTTTAATTGAGTAGGAATTGCATCTTGACAATATTTTGATAAATCTTGCATAGCCATCCATTCATTATCTTCCGTATATCCTAATGCTTTCAAAACATCTTGACTGAATTTATAAGGTGAAGTCGTAGCCAAAGAAAACAATAGGACGATCTTTACATTCTTTTGCGACTTTGTACGCAATGGCCGAATGCGGATCTAAAAACATAGTTTGTCTTATCATAAACCAATTTGATTTCTTCACTCGTTTTTTTGTCATCTACACTGCCACACGTAAATAAGTTTTGAATGGTTTAAAAAAAGTTTCATCATCAATCTGATAACGACCCTTTTCATTTTAATTCCTGCATCCATTTCGATACTTTTTGTGTATCCTTATTAGATGCATAATATAATAGTCGTTCTAAGTTTGAACTAATCAAAAAATATCCATACTTGGTGAAATAGTCTGGATAAAATCTCGATTTCGATCATAGATACCTGTCGTTAAAAATCTGTTAATACACGATTCGCATTGCGGCAACATAGAATTTTCTACAGCAACCCCATCAAATATGCATAATATCGACTAAAAACATCTCCAAATTTCCAGTTAAGACACTAAATGAAACTTTATCCCCCAATTTGATAGCACCTTGATGCACTAATTGTTTGTAGCTATCAAAATAGTAAACGATTTGAGGAACCAGACGACCCCATTAATGGAATTAGCACTTGTCAAAAAGAATATTTTGTTTCTGCACAATACGCATTCAATTCTTCATCTAAGAATAGACGTTTTACTTGGCTTTGCGCATCATCAAAATTCGCTCCTTGAATTCCAAATACATTCACATTCTTTCCTTTTTTGCGTAACCATCTGACGATATTGAATGGCACTAACCTTTTTATATGGATAGAAAACATTAATACCAATATTTTCTACATCACCAAAATCCAGATAAAGCCGCTTTTTACCTGTATCTCCACTTGTGGCAGTTAAAATCAATGCTTTTTGGTTCGTAGTTTTTTAAGGCACAGGACATTAATTGTGGTAAAAAGAGTTAACGCAACATCTTTAAAAAGGCACATACTAGGACCGTGGAAAAGTTCTAACACATAAACATCATCTACTTTTTTACAGGTGTAATCTCTTTTTTTAGAGAAAGAATTCGCATATGCATTTTCAACACATGTCATAATTCTTCCCTTATAATCTGTAAGAAGATGTGAAAATATATAAACGGCATTTTCTTTATAAGACTTTGAACATGTTAAGGATAAATCTAAATGAATTTGATCTAAAGTTGGAAGTACGTATAAACCTCCATCTGGACTCATTCCATTTAGTATGGCTTTTCTTGCTGGAAACGCTTTTGGTGTGCGTCTCTTGTAGAAATATAATCGTTCATGTGAATCCTCCTTGAAAATCTATATTCCATATGATACAATGTTCACACTTTAAAAACAAGTGTTTTCTAAAAAGATACAGGAGGAACTATATGAACGCAGTTATCTTAGGTTATGGAGTTGTCGGAAAAGGAATTGAAATCTGGCAAAAACATTGGATGATATCAATATAAAATACGTTTATGTACGTAAAGAAAAAAAGAAAACCTACCTTATTTTTCTAACAATGAAGATATGGTAGTTCAAGATGATATTGATATCGTTTTTTGAATGTTTAAACAGATTAGAACCTGCCAACACATTGATTCAAAAAGCTTTGAAAAAAGGAAAACATGTCATCAGCTCAAATAAAGCTGTTGTCGCAACCTATCTCGATACCTATTTAGAGCTTGAAAAAGAATATGGAGGAAGCATTCAGGTAGAAGCTTGTGTTGCAGGTAGTATTCCATTTATCGATGCCTTATTAAAACTAAAAAAGACTTGAACCACTACAAGGCTATGAAGGTATCTTTAATGGCACAAGCAACTACATTTTAGATTCTATGCAAAAAAAACAACTTGGATTTTTGAAGACGTTTTAAAAGAAGCTCAAGATAAAGGATATCTTTGAAAAAGATCCATCTAACGATATTGATGGTGTTGACGTATATTATAAAACAAAGATTTCTAACAAATTTTTAGCTTTCAACACACCCATCGTTGACATTCCATATTATGCAGGAATTCGTACAATCAAAATGTTGGACATTAAATTCATCAAAATGAACAATAAAGTCATACGTCATTTATCCATATCAAGACAAATTGACGATAAAATTATTTCCATTATCGCTCCATGTTGCATGGATGAAAATGATTTTTTAGCCAATGTTCCTAGCAACTACAACGCACAAAAAATCCTATCTCATAGCTTTGATACACTAGGCTATTATGGTCAGGGCGCCGGCCAATTACCTGACGCAAGCCATGGTACAGAATGCTTTAGATACACTTGAAAATAAAGAAAGAAAAATTGTTTATTCAACACCAAAAGAATTTGATACGTCTCTATTAAAAGAAACGTGGCTAATTCGCAGTGATGTTTCCCTAGAGAATTACTATCCTATTCAAAAGAAAGAAGCAAACTATTACTGGATTGAAAACCAGGATATGTCAATCATTAAGAAAGTTAAAGAATTAGATAAAAATAGTTTTATCGCATTATGGAGGTAGTCATATGTTAAAAATCACTAAATTTGGTGGTTCTAGTGTCGCAAATCTTTGAACAGTTCAAAAAAAAAATCAAAGCCATCATCCAACAAGATCCAACACGCCGATACATTGTTGTATCGGCTCCTGGAAAACGTTTTGCGGCCGACAATAAAATCACAGATCTGCTTTTTACTTGTTAGATGCCCACAGAAAATACCATGTTGATGCATCGAGCGTCTTTAAACTCATCAAAAACCGTTTCATCGAAATAAAAAATGAATTAGGCCTTAAACAACCCATCGAAAAAGAGTTGGATGCCTTTTACACCAATCTTAACCAAATGTCCCCAAGTGTTATCGTCAGTCGCGGTGAATACTTCTGTGCTAAATTAATGGTCGAATATCTAGGTTATGCCTTTGTGGATGCCAAAGATATTATTCGTTTTTAAACTAGATAAATCCATTGACTGGGATGCGACCAGCGCAAAACTTCAAGCTAAATATGCTCAATACGACCACTTTGTTTTCCCAGGCTTCTATGGCACAAGTGCAAATGGACACATTCAAGTCTTCCCACGTGGCGGAGGCGATATTACAGGGGCTATTTTAGCAAAATGTCTTCATGCCGACGTATATGAAAACTGGACCGATGTGTCTGGATTTTAATGGCCGATCCTACAATTGTTAAAAAACCCAAAAAGGAATTACTCATATCACATATTCAGAACTAAGAGAACTTTCCTATATGGGAGCTAGCGTTTTTACATGAAGAAGCTATTTTCCCGGTTAAAGAAGCTAACATTCAATCCACATTTTAAATACCAATCGCCCTCAAGACGCAGGTACAATCATCCAAGAACATTCAAAAAGTAAAAAGTGGATATCCAATTACAGGTATTGCAGGTAAAAAAGGATTTTATGTCTATCTATGTTTATAAAAAGCATATGTCAAATGAAGTCGGTTTCATTCGTAAAGCTCTATCCATCCTAGAAAAATACCACATCAGTATTGAACACATTCCTAGTGGAATTGACTCATTCAATATTGTTGTAGAGAAAAAAGAAATTGAAGAGAGTCTTTATGAAATCTTGGCACACTTCAAAGATGAACTAAACCAGATAAATTAACTGTCCAAGAGGATTTAGCTTTAATTTCTACTGTAGGTAAAAACATGTCCGATAAGCCAGGTACAAGTGGCAAAGTTATTTGGTGCCTTAGGTAAAAAATAACATCAACATTGTCATGATTGCCCAAGGTAGTGATGAAATCAATATCACAGTGGGAGTCAAGAAAAAGACTTCACAAAAACAGTCCAAGTTATATATGATACTTTCGTAGGAGGAAATGAAGAATGACAACAATCGCAATTGCCGGTGCTACAGGTCTTTGAGGACAACAAATGTTAGAATGCTTAAAAAGAAAAGAAACATTCAGGTCGACCTTAAATTATTGGCTAGTGCCAGATCAAAAAAGGCAAAGAAATCGATGGACACATTGTTGAAGAACTCACAAAAGAAAGTTTTCAAGGTGTTGACTATGTTTTAGAGCAACTGGAAATGACATCACAAAAATGTGGATGCCATGGGCCAAAGAAGCAGGATGTATCGTTGTTGATAATTCAAGTGCATTCCGTTTAGACAAAGATGTTCCTTTGGTAATTCCTGAAGTGAACAAAGAAGATATTAAAGGCCATCATGGCTTGATTGCCAATCCAAACTGTGCAACGATTATTGCCCTTTGTAGCTTTACAAGCTTTACATAAAAAAATACCGCATCAAACGAATGATTGTGACAACATTTCAAAGCCGTATCAGGTGCGGTGTTCAAGGAATTGAAGATTTAAAGAATCAAATTGAAGATGAAAATGTTCCATCAAAAGCTTTCCCCTACCAAATCGCATTTAACTTGATTCCTCAAATCGGAGATTTTGATGATTTAGGCATCTCAAAGGAAGAATGGAAGATGCAAAAATGAGGCAAGAAAAATGTGGCACGATGATGATTTTTAAAAAGTTAACTGTACTTGTGTACGTGTCCCTATTTGGCGTTCTCATTCTGAAAGTATCACCATCGAATGTGAAAATGAAGTGGATGTCAATGAGGCGAGAGAATTAGTATCCAAAGCTGAAGGCGTACTATTAAAAGATGATCCAAAAAATCAAATCTATCCAATGCCAAAGGATACGACAAATCAAGACTTAGTTCATGTTGGAAGAATTCGTAAAGACATCACGGATGAAACAAATCATACATTATCTCTATTCTGCTGCGGAGACCAGATTCGTAAAGGTGTTGCTACAAATGCAGTCCAAATTCTAGAAGAATTATTAAAGGCAAACGATTAATTTCGCTTGCCTATTTTTTAGTTAATTTCAATATCTCCACTTGTTGTATTTAAAGTTAAGGTCGCATTATTTGTTCCTAGCACACGAGTTACAGAACCCGTTAATTCTTCTTCCCCAATTTCAATATCTCCACTCGTTGTAGAAGCTGTGACTGAAACATTATTGATATTTTCTACACTTACATCTCCTGATGTGGTATTTAATGTATTATCTCCAGTTAATTGGCCATCAAATTTATATCTCCACTTGTAGTTACAAAAGTACAATTATTTAAATTTCCATTCTCAATAGAAATATCACCAGACACACTTGTCACTCTAGAATCCTTTTAATGCCACGTTTTGAGTTTCAACATCCCCTGCAACAATATTGCCATTCACAATTAAAGAATCATTTATCGTATAAATAATCACTTCATTATCATCGTGACCGACAAAATGTTTATCTGAAATTGTTTCTTTTACAGTTAAAAACACCATCATCAACAGAATAATCCAGTTTTTGTTTCTTCGCATCCTGCAAACGATAAGAAATCGCGTTCTCACTTGATTTCTCAATTTTAACATCCATACTTGTCAAATCTAAATTGACAGAAGTAAAATCTTCGATTTGTTCATGGTTCAAAGGTTCTTTCGCAATAGATATTTCTTCAGATACTTCGCCAATGTCCACATTCGTATTCGTAATTAAATGAATCGCAAGAAAGCTACCTCCTGCAATACAAACAAGAATAAGAATAAATACTATAATGAATCCTTTTTTCATCAAACCACCTCTTTCACTACTAGTTTATCACCACTACTTTGTTTTGTACAGTAGTATGCTCAAAAAAAAGAAGAATTACTCTTTAATTCTTCCCTTCTCAACATTAGGAATAATGAAATGCTCATACATATACTTCCACAACACTTCACTACCCTCATGTGTTTTTTTTTCGTTTCGCTTTAATATCTTTTCAAGATGCACACCATTTTCAACCCACATTCTTCCATCCGTCGCAAAGCATTCAACATAACAGGCTGAAAATTATCCATCACTCTGGCAAACTTAGCTTCCGGTGTTCTTATTTCTTCAAATTCATTCCACAAATGTAATACTTTCTTTGCCTGATCTTCTGGCAATAAATTAAAAAATGCGATTAGCTGCTAAATTCTCTCTTTCATTTTGCGTTTTCAAGCCTTGATCATCATATGCATAGGTATCCCCTGCATCAATTTCCACAAGATCATGAATCAACAACATAGAAATTGTTTTTAATACATCAACTTTTTCATTGGCATATTCACTTAATAATAGTGTCATAATAGCCATATGCCAAGCATGTTGAGCATCATCCTCAAAGTCTTTCCCATTGCTTTGAAGTGTCTTTCTTTTGATTTGTTTTTCTTTATCAATTTCCAAAATAAATTGCATCTGTTTTTCAATTCGTTCCATACCATCACCAACACCATTTTAACACACAAAAAGGCCCGGATTCACTCAGGCCTAATCTATTACGTCAACTTCGAAATCATTAGTGAACTTGAGGAAGGAGCAAAATACGATTTCTATTGACGCAAACCTTCTTAAAACTTCCTTTCGAAGCCAATGAAATTATATCATCATTTGCAACTGTTTACAATATAGTTGTAAATATTTTACATTTTCGTGAAAGTATAAACATATATAATATTACACAAGATATCACACTTACCAAAAACAACTCCGATTACAGATAACTTTTTGGCTTAACCTTCAATTTGTTGTTATGACATAAATAATGTCAAAATTGCTTGTATACTTTAAGTATCTAAAAGGTAGGCACTTATATGAACACAATCAATTCCTCTAATTTCTTACTTCCTAATATTGCGGACAAACTATGCTCTTATCAAAAAGAACGTGTATCTTTGATGATCAATGATTTTATTGAAATAAACAAGCAGATGGATAGTTATCATTTTGAATACTGTCCTAAATGTGGTGCTTATCATCCAGTTCTTGTAAAGGCAGGTAAGACAAAAGCAGGGAAACAGATGCTTAAGTGCAATGCATGCAATAAAAGATTTGTCTGTGATCATGGTCAGTTGACATTTTATTCACACCAGAGCCAAGCAAAATGGAACGATCTAATCATTCAAACACAGAACGGAAATTCTATTCTTAAAACAGACGCAAAAATAAATGTAAATGAATCCACTGCTTTTTCGCATGCGTTATAAATATCTTCATTTTATTGAAGTTATGGAGTATCCCATACAAGCTTACGAAAGAGATTGAAGTTGATGAAACGTATATAACACATTGCAGAAAAGGACGAAAAAAATAGAGGGTCATCAGGGAAGAAACGAGGAACACCCGCTAGAAAAAAAAGAGGCTTGTCAAAAGAAAAGATATGTATCCTAACAGCGGTGCAGCGCTCGGGAAACTGCATTGCTCGTTCTTTTAATGTGGCTAAACCAAGAATTGACGATGTGTTACAGTTTAGTCGCTGTATTGAAGATAAAAGCTATGTATGGACAGATGGATTAGCTAGTTACCAGAAGGTGCTCGAAGAAAAAGAGATGCGAGAATAAAATTCTAGTCAGCTATAAAGTTATGACTCTGTAAATCATCTAAACAATGTTAATTCTTTTCATTCACAAATTCAGGCACAATATACGTGTTATAAAGGTATATCTAGTAAATACATCAATCGATATAACGCCTTGTTCACCTGCAACGCCAATATCTTGGAATGGATTCACAAGAAATGTTACGTTTGATCATGAAACGTTTGAGAAAGATCCATGTATATTTTTATATACGCCAAATTCGTAAAGAATGTTTATTTCCGTTCGCTATCGTTTAGAAAAAGTACCTATATCAACAAATTAAAGGTTAAGCCATACCAAATTATCATTCAGCGATAAAAAATATTCATTCCATTCAAGTGTTGATTTATATAATTGCTTACCTTTGAACATAAATGACAATATAATAAGCACTAATGCTAAACCTTTTTTGATAATAAAATTTTTACAAGAATAATTGGCGCCAGTAGTAATAATTTCATCATCATTAAAATTCCTCTCCTTCGTTTCTTTTCATAATATATGGTTGTTATTAGTTCGATTATCCAACTAATAGATAATAAAAGTCCTAAACAATCAGAATTGCTACTGTTAAAATATTTTCAGTAAAATAGAATGCAATCATAGACAATATTACGCAGATGAAGATAAGTGCTTGAAGAATGACAAACGCCGAACATAGACTTTCAATTTGACAATACTGTT
>VOFC01001992.1_pt1 | contig 40001 bp, 64 predicted proteins | sample 5384161 | NCBI WGS metagenome assembly VOFC01 (sample SAMN12384722, study PRJNA508395) | human gut metagenome | isolation source: healthy gut B | host: Homo sapiens
AGGCTGGTCATGATGACCGGCGACGCTCCCGGAAGACAAGGCCGCCTTCATGCGGCTTTTCCGAAGCAACGGCGGATGATTACAATTTCTATTTTGACGGCACGACGCTGTTTTGCGAAACGCCGATCTTAAAGGGAACGGGGAATCAGCCGATGGGCTCCGCTTTGCTCACGGTCTTTATCCCGCTTGTTATAGATCTGACGGGAGAAAAACCGCTTCAGCGTGAATGCCAACGATACTCAATCACCGGCGGCGACATTACCATCCGGGGCGACGGGTCTCTCGCTCTGGAGGGAGGGATAACGGCTATTACCAGACTGACGATGGAAAGCGGAACGGTTATTGCCGATAGGATTCAGCCGCAGTCTTTTTGGTGCGTCGGGCAAGGGACTTTATTATAAAGGCGGCAATTTTACTGCCGCAGCATTCGGCGGCGGTGGCGACGGCAGCTACGGCCCGTACTACGGATTGTACATCAGTGCAGAATTTTACCGATGGAAAACGGATTCCGGCAAGGATTATATGCCGTCCATCTTTGAGACCTGCCCGGATCCCAACGGAACATATCTGAGCCTTGTTCAGATGGACGATCCGTTCCGCTCGAAGCTGCGCGTCAATCCCGATACGAACGAGTGGGAGGTATCCTACGACAGCGGGATCACATGGAAATCTCTCGGTGTGAAAGCCACCGGAGAGGACGGAAAGGACGGGCGGGACGGCCGGACGCCTTCCGTCGGTCTGAACGGCAACTGGTGGATCGGCAGTATGGACACCGGCGTGAAAGCGGTCGGTACAGACGGACGGGACGGCGTCGACGGTAAGAATGGCGCGGACGGTCTGACGCCCGCCATCGGCGAGAATGGAAATTGGTGGATCGGCGATACCGACACCGGCGTAAAGGCCGGAGGTGCGGACGGCAAGGATGGCACGGACGGCTTGACGCCGACCATCGGCGAAAAACGGGAACTGGTGGATCGGTGACACGGACACCGGCGTAAAAGCCGCCGCTGCGGACGGCAGAGACGGCGCTGACGGTAAAGACGGTGTCGATGGGAAGGACGGAGCAAACGGAAAAGACGGCATCGACGGCAAGGATGGCGTTGACGGAAAAGACGGCACGGACGGCGCGCAGGGCGCGCCCGGCCTGACGCCCTCCATCGGCGGCAACGGCAACTGGTGGCTGGGCAATACGGACACCGGTGTGCGGGCCGCCGGAACGACCGGAGCCACGGGCGCTGCGGGTGCGACCGGAGCCACAGGCGCGACCGGCGCCGCCGGACGAAACGGCACGGACGGCAAAGACGGCAAAGACGGAAAAGACGGCGTCGGCATCCGGGAGGTATCGCTGAACGACTCCGGGAGCTGATCGTTACGCTCACGGACGGAACGGAAACGAATCTTGGCAAAATCACGGGAGAGGACGGCGCGCCCGGCGTCGGCATTTCCTCCGTGCAGGTGGGGGAAACGGCATGCTCACCGTGACGCTTTCGAACGGGGAGAGCGTGGAGGCGGGCGCGGTGTTCAGCGCGCAGGAGGGGAAAACGGTGAGAACCGTTTCCTATATCACCGCCGCGGCAGCGGCGCTGGCATTGCTCTGGCTCGCAGTGCTGACGACGCTTTTCGCCAAATCCCGCCGCACGGCAATTCACAATAAAGATTAGTATCCCCATTTGCTTGGCAAATGGGGGATACTTATGTTCGCGCGCACGACAAATTCCGTCGAGGCGCAGGCGCTGCTTGCGTATATGCAGCAGAGGCTGGCATAAAAAATCTCCCTCCATCGGCGGCAGCGCTGAAAAAAGAGGGAGAACTGTATGCGGTTGGGGCAGAGCCCCAACCCCTACGGGCGTTCTTTGAAAATTTCTGCGAGGGCGGGGCTCTGCTCCGCCCGCTGTATTATTTTCCAGATAATCGAGGCACGCTTCCACATCCGTGAAGCGGGCGTAGTGGTCTTCAAGCTCTCTGCCCGCAAAGCCCTTTTCCACCGCGCCGCGCAGCAGCTCGACCGCGGGTTCCCAATAGCTTTCCGCATCGAGAAACGCGCTCTTTTTCTGCATCCGCCCAAGGGATGAGAGCGTGATGACCTCGAAGATCTCCTCCATCGTGCCGATGCCGCCGGGCAGGGCGATGAAAGCGTCCGAGCGCTCTTCCATGATCGTTTTGCGCTCCGCCATCGTTTCCATGCGGATAAGCTCCGTGCAGTGCTCAAATAGGATGCCGGGAGTGTTGAAAAAATACGGCACGACGCCGATGATCTTCCCGCCCATTTCGTAGGCCCGCGCGCCGCGGCACCCATCATGCCGTGGCCGCCTGCGCCGAACACGAGCGTATGCCCGCGCGCCGCGAGCTCGCGGCCGAGCGCCGTGCCGAGAGCCATAAAGTCCTCGCCGATCTCATCGCGCGCCGCGCCGAATACACAGATATTCAATATCCCATCTCCTCCAGTTTTTTTCGGTAATACCGGAACGCCGTGGGCATGGCGAGCGCTTCGCGCTCGGCTCGCGTCACCCAGACATAGCCGGAAGCTTCTCCCTGCAGCGGACGATGTACCCGCGCATATGCCATTCCACATGGCTGAAAATGTGCACCGCCTCGCCGCAGGGCTCGCCGGTTTCCGGCGCGTCCGGCAAAAGGTCGTTCGGCAGCTCCCACATCGAGGCGAGAAGCCCCGTATCCGCACGCCGCTGCACGGCGCACATATCGCCGCAGAGCAAAAGCAGCACCCGCCGGTTTTCGATCCGGCGCGGTTTTTTCTCCGGCAACACGGGGTAGAGCGCTTCCTCGCCGCAGCGGTGCGCCGCGCAGTACGCTGCGACCGGGCAGCGCGCGCAGCTTGGCGTGCCGACGGTGCACACCGTCTCGCCCAGCTCCATGAGCGCGCTCGTAAAAGCGCCGCATTCGCCCGTTGGATAGATATCCCGGAGCGCTTCGCGGAAGCGCTTTTTCACCTTGTCGCTGCCGATGCTCTCGCCGAAGCACTCCATGCGCGCGAGCACGCGCAGCACGTTTCCGTCTACCGCCGGTTCCGGCAGTCCATAGGCGATCGAGGCGATCGCCCCGGCGGTATAGTCCCCGATGCCGGGCAGCGCGCGCAGCGCCGCGGCGTCCGGGGAAATACGCCGCCGTAAGTCTCGCACACGGTTTTGGCGCATTTGTGGAGATTCCGCGCGCGGGAGTAGTACCCCAGCCCTTCCCAGAGCTTGAGCACATCGTCAAGCTCCGCCGCGGCGAGCGCTTCCACGGTCGGGAACGCGCGCGTGAAGCGGTTGAAGTATTCGCGCGCGGCCTCGATGCGCGTCTGCTGCAGCATGATCTCCGAAACCCACACGCGGTACGGCGTCGGCTCCTCCCCGCCAGGGGAGAGGGCGCGCCTCTTTTTTGTACCAGTCCACCAGCGGACGGGAAAAGTTTTCCATAGGCCGATCCTTTCGTTTCTCCGGATATTATACGCGATGGACCGAGCCTTGACAACCTTGATTTACGCTCGCCGAGCGGCTATAATACAGATACATCCCATGCAAAGGGAGATACGAACTATGGACTACCGGCGTTTTGGAAATACGATCGTTGCGCGCTTCGACCGCGGCGAGGAGATCACGGCGCAGCTTCGCGCGCTGTGCGAAAAGGAAAAATATCCGTCTGGCGAGCGTTGAGGCGCTCGGCGCGACGGACGAGTTCACCGTCGGTGTGTACAACGTGGACGAGCACCAGTACCACGCGCTCACGTTCACCGGCGCGCACGAGATCGTGTCGCTGACCGGCACGGTGAACACGGTGAACGGCGAATACTACAGCCATCTGCACATGAGTGCCGCGAACGAGTCCGGCGCGGTCGTCGGCGGGCATCTCAACGCCGCGCGCGTGAGCGCGACGTGCGAGATGGTCATCCGCGTGATCGACGGCGCGGTGGACCGCTTCAAGGACGATGTGACCGGGCTGAATCTCTTTAAGTTCTGATCCCATGACCGAAAAGCTGTTTTATGCCGACGCGCATATGCGAAAAATTCACCGCGCGCGTCCTCTCGTGCGAAGAGCGCGGCGGCCGCTTTGCCGTAACGCTCGACCGCACCGCCTTCTTCCCTGAGGGCGGCGGACAGGGCGGCGATACCGGCGCGCTCGGCGGCGTGCGCGTGACGGATACGCGCGAGGAAAAGGGCGAGATCGTCCATTTCTGCGTCGCTCCGCTCGTCCCCCGGCACGGAAGTGACGGGCGAGCTTGACGGGGAAACGCGCTTTGCGCGCATGCAGATCCACTCGGCCGAGCATCTGGTGTCCGGCCATGCGCACACGCTCTGGGGCTGCGAGAACATCGGCTTCCACATGGACGAGCACGGCGCGACGATCGACTTTGACCGCGAGATTGACGCGGAGCAGCTTTTTGCGGCTCGAGCGTCTTGCAAACGAGGACGTGTGGAAAAACCTTCCGATAAACATCCTCTGGCCGGCGGAGGAAGAGCTTGCGGCGATGCCGTTCCGGCAGAAAAAAGGCGCTCGCGATGCCGGTGCGCATCGTGGAGGTGCCGGGCGTGGATCTTTGCGCGTGCTGCGCGCCGCATGTGAGCTTCACCGGCGAGATCGGTCTCATCCGCTTGAAGGACCGGATGCGTCATCGCGGCGGCGTGCGCTTTACGATGCTCGCCGGGCGCGCGGCCTATGAGGACGCCGCGCTCTGCGCCGCCGAGACCGAAGCGCTCTCCCGTCTCTTTTCCGCGCCGCAGAACGCCCTTTGCGCCGCCGCCGAGCGCGTGCTCGGCGAGCTGGAAGCGGAGAAGTACGCCCGTGCCGCCGCGGAGCGGCGGTATGTCGAGGCGCGGCTCGCCGCAATGGAACCGCGCGAGGGAAATCTGCTTTTTTTGAAGAGAGCCTTTCGCCCGCCGCGCAGCGCGCCTTGCCGAGGGCGGGAAAGACGCGCTGCACGGGCGTCTGCGCCGCGCTCTGCGCGGAGGACGGGGATACCGGTATGTGATGGCGTCGGAAACGGTCGACCTTCGCGCCGCGGCGCGAAGCATCAACGCCGCGCTCTCCGGCCGGGGCGGCGGCGCGTCGGCATGATCCAGGGGAGCCTTTTTGCTTCCCGTGAACAAATCGAGGAATACTTTCATGGCAAAATCGGATAAGGCAAACGAAAAAACGAACGTGATGCGTCTGCTCGATCAGGCGGGCATTGCGTATACGCCGCGTTATTACGACGCCTCGCTCGCCTCCGGCACGGAGGTGGCCGCCGCGCTCGGGCAGAGCGCGGAGTGCGTTTTCAAAACGCTTGTGGCGGAGGCGAATACCGGCGAACACTTCGTGTTCGTCATCCCCGCGCCGGAAACGCTCTCGCTCAAAAAGGCGGCGAAGGCGGCGGGCGTGAAAGCATCGCCATGCTGCCGCAGAAAAAGCTGCTGCCGCTCACCGGCTATGTCCACGGCGGCTGCTCCCCGGTGGGGATGAAAAACCGTTTCCCACATGGATCGACGAAACGGCGCTTTTGACGGACGCCTTTTTCTGCAGCGCCGGACGGCTCGGCGCGCAGATCGGGATCGATCCCGAAGCTCTGGCGGCTATATCGGGCGCGCAGTTCGCCGATCTCACCGAAGAATAAACAACAGAGAATAACAACATAAGGAGGCTCTTTTTTATGCATCCCGAAATGGAACGCATCCAGAACTGTCTCGCCGCGGTGCGGCGCCACACCGACTTTGTCCCGGAGGTCGCCGTCGTGCTCGGCTCCGGTCTCGGCGGCTTTGCCGACATGGTGAAGCAGACCGCCGTTGTGCCGTACAGCGAGATCCCCGGCTTCCCGGTGTCCACCGCGCCCGGCCACGCCGGACGGTTCGTGTTCGGCTATGTGGAGGAAACGCCCGTCGTCGTCATGCAGGGGCGCGTGCACCTCTACGAAGGCTACACGCCGCACGACGTTGTGCTGCCCGTGCGCCTTATGAAGGCCATGGGCGCGAAGATCCTCTTCGTCACGAACGCCTCGGGCGGCATCCGCGGCGATCTCACCGCCGGAACGCTTATGAGCATCACCGATCACATCAGCGCGCTCATCCCAACCCGCTCATCGGCGCGAACATCGACGAGCTCGGCGTCCGCTTCCCGGATATGTCGAACGCCTACGATAAGGGCCTGCGCGCCATTCTGCGCGAAACGGCGAAGAAGGACGGCATCGATCTCAAGGAGGGTGTGTACATCCAGTTCACCGGCCCGAGCTACGAGTCGCCCGCCGACATCCGCGCCTCCCGCGCGATGGGCGCGGACGCCGTGGGCATGTCCACGGTCGTGGAGGTCATCGCGGCCAACCACGCCGGCATGCGCGTGTGCGGCGTTTCGTGCGTGGCAAATCTCGCCGCCGGTCTCTCCGACCGCCCGCTTGACGGCGACGAGGTCATTGAAGCGGCCAACGCCGCCGCGCCGAAGTTCAAAAAAGCTCATGTGGGATTCCATCGCCGCCATGCATGCGGAGGAGAAGGCATGATTCGCTTTTTATAACGGCAAGCTCCTTTCGCTCAGCGGCGGATTTGAGATCTCCGACTGGGAGGTCTGGGTCGAGGAAACGATGATTCTCTATGTCGGGCCTGCCATCGGCGCGCACCCGCCGTTTGAGCGCGAGATCGATCTCAAGGGCAACCTCCTGATGCCCGGCTTCAAGAACGCCCACGCGCACAGCGCGATGACGTTCCTGCGCTCCTACGCCGACGATCTGCCGCTGCAGAGCTGGCTTTTTCGACAAGGTGTTCCCGCTGGAGGCCAAGCTCACGCCGGACGATATTTACGCTCTCACGAAGCTCGCGATTCTCGAATATCTCAAGGGCGGCATCACGAGCGCGTTCGACATGTACTATAAGCGCGATGCTTTCGCGCAGGCGTCTATTGACTGCGGCTTCCGCATGGTGCTCTGCGGCGCGCTCGCCGCGGGGGACGACTGGACGGTCGGCGAGATGGATACGATCAAGTTCAACAATCTCCACCCGCTCATCTCCTATATCCCCGGCATCCACGCCGAGTATACGGCCAATCTCGATCTGCTCATGTTTATGAAAATGCTGCTGGACGAGTACAAAATGCCATTTTTTCACCCACAATTCGGAGACGAAGCGCGAGGTGGAGGAATGCATCGCGCGCCACGGCCTCACACCGACGCAGCTTTTCGAGGAGAACGGCCTCTTTGAGCACGGCGGCGGCGGGTTCCACTGCGTGTGGCTAGATGAGACGGACATGGACATTTTTGCCCGCCGCGGGCTGTACGCCGTGACGTGTCCGGCCTCGAACGCGAAGCTCGCGAGCGGAATCGCGCCGGTGAGCGAATTTCTGCGCCGGAAGATCCCCCTCGCCATCGGCACGGACGGCCCGGCGAGCAACAACGCGCTCAACATGTTCCGCGAAATGTATCTCGCCGCGGTGCTGCAGAAGCTCCGGGAGGAGGACGCCGCCTCGTGCGACGCGCGCGAAATTCTCCGCGCCGCGTGCTCCACGGGCGCGCGCGCCATGCGCATCGACGCCGACTGCATCGCCCCCGGCAAGCTTGCCGATCTCGTCGTGATCGACCTGCACCAGGCAAACATGCAGCCCGAGCACAACACCGTGAAAAACCTTGTTTACAGCGGATCGAATACAAATGTGCTCCTCACGATGGTGAACGGAAAGATCCTCTATGAGAACGGTGTTTACCACGTCGGCGAATCGCCGGAGGACATCATCGCCCATGCCCGCGCCGCCACGGAGCGGATCATAAACAGCTGAAAACCGCATATGAAAACCGCCGAAGGATTTTTTCCTTCGGCGGTTTTCATATGGGCGGCAGTCAGACGACGCGGTTGGGCGCGTTCTTGCCGGCGAGAATGAGTGAGAGCTGGCGGAGCATGATCTCCACGGAATTGGCAAAGGCGTCTACGGTCGTGCCGGCAATGTGCGGCGTGAGCGTGACGTTGTCGAGCGTGAGCAGGGGAGAGTCCGGCGAGAGCGGCTCTTCGTCGAACACGTCGATCGCCGCGCCGCCGATGCGGTGGGCGCGCAGCGCCTCGACGAGCGCCGCCGTGTCCACGAGCCCCGCGCGGGCGCAGTTGACGAGAATGGCGTTCTCCTTCATCATGGCAAGCTCGTCCGCGCCGATGAGGGCGCTCTGCCCGGCCTCGTGGCGCATGTGGATGGTGACGAAGTCAGACTGCCGCAGCAGCTCTTCCTTTGATACCGGCTCGCAGCCGCGCTTTTCGATCTCCTCGGGGAGAGGAAAATGTCGCAGCCGAGAATGCGGCAGCCGAAGCCCTTGAGCCGCGCGGCGACCATTGTGCCGATCTTGCCGACACCGATGATGCCGACGGTGCAGCGGCACATATCGCGGTTCATCATGATATTCGGGAACATTTTGACCCATTTGCCCTGCACGAGCGCGCCATGGGCGCGGGCAATGTTGCGCATTTCGCAGAGCATGAGCGCCACGACGAGATCGGCGACGGCGGTGGAGTTGCGCCCCTCGGCGTTGTATACGGCGATGCCGCGCTCGCGGCAGAGGTCAAGATTGACATTTTCCGTGCCGGTGCGCAGCACGCCGACGATCTTCACGTTCGGCGCGGCGTCGAGCACCGCACGGTTCACGGGCGCAACGTGCGTTACAAGGATCTCCGCCTCGCGGACGGCTTCCAGCATTTCCGCGCTCACAGGGCACGCCTCCGCGCCGCGAAGCTCGGCGGTACGCTCGCACGTCGTGAGGGACTTGATGTCCGTGAGCGTCTTTTCGGTATAGAGCGTCACGTCGCACCCGGGGAGCTTTTTCATGTACTGCATGAGCATTTCCGGCACACCGGCGTCACAGATGCATACGACTTTCATTCGATCGTCTCCTTTCCTTCCGCGCCGTATTTTTCGATCAGCGCGCGGATGGTTTTCGTGAGATACGGCTCTTCAAACGCGATGTTCCAGTGACGGCGCAGGATGAGCGCCGCGAGACGGTAGCGGTCGATCTCCTCCGCGGAAAGCGGCGAGAGCTTCTGGTACTCCTTGAAAAAGCCCTTCCCGATGGAGCCGCGGATGGCGGAAAAGAGGGCAATTTTTGCTTTGCTCGCCTCCGGGAACAGCTCGGCCTCCGAGAAGAAGAACTCCATGAGCGCTTCCTCCACGGCGCGATTGCCGCGCGCGGCGGTCATCCAGTCGATGATCTTGCACTCGCCGGACTTGTCCACGAGGACATTGCCGGTGTGAAAGTCGAGATGGAGCACCGTGTCGTCATCCGGGAGAGAGCGGAGATATCCGGCGGCGCGCGATTTTTCCTCCGGTGTCAGAAACGCCATACAGTCCTCGCCGAGAATACCGAGACATACCTCGCGCACGTCGTCAAGCTCGCGCGTGTGCGCCTTCTGCACGCGGACGTGGCAGCGGGCAAGGTCTTTGCCGGCCTCAAAAAGATATGCCGGCTTTTTCCCCGGCATGTCGTTTTGCGAAACGCCGTCGATGCAGTCCATTACGAAGCCGAAGCGTCCGCCGCGCTCGACCATATCGTAGACCTGCATCCCCGTGCAGCCGAGATGCGGCGATCTTCGTGTTTTTGTATTCCTTTTCGGCATACTCCCTCGGATAGTCGGGGGAAAAATAGCTTTAAGATCTTCCCGTCCTCCGTGCGGAATATCTCCGCCGACCGGCCCCGCGCAAAATGTTCTCCCATAGTCCGCCCTCCTATATTTTCGGCAGCGCCGCAGAATGCAGCACTGCCGATTTTTATTCCGATTCCAGTATCCGCTTTGCGGCCTTCTTCGGCGGCGACGGCGCGAGAGAGCGCCGTTTCAAGATCCGCTGCCACCGCGGTAAAGCCGTGATTTGCCATGATGCAGAGATCGTGAGAGCGCAGCACCTCGGACGCGCTCTCCGCGAGCTTCTTCGAGCCGCTCACGCCGTAGGCGGCGCAGGGGCGACGATCTCCGGCGTGCGCAGACTCTCCCGGCACGCGGCGAACGTTTGCAGCGCCGCGGAGTGCGTGTGGATCACGGCGCGCACGTCGCCGCGCGCGGCATAGATGCGCCGGTGCATCTCCCGCTCGCTGGAAGGGCGCTGCCCGGCGGCGAAGCTGCCGTCGGCAATGCGGATCTCCACAATATCCTCTCCGGACGGATGCGGTCATAGTCCACGCCGGACGGCGTGATGAGAAAGCGATCGGCATCGATACGCGCCGAAACGTTCCCCACGTCGCCTGAATGAGGCGGTTTTCCACGAGCTTTTTCCCGTAGGCAATGACCGACTCGCGCAGCGCGAGATCGGAAACGTCCTGTGCCACCGGCGCGGCTTCTTCCCCCTGCGCCGCGGCGAGCGACGGACGGGAGTATTTTTTCGTATAGACCGCGTGCTCTATAAGGCAGAGCGGCGCGGCGAGCGGCTTCGGCGTCCCCGATGCGGCGCGAGAGCAGCGCCGTCATGCACAGCTTTTCGAGCAGGATACACGCGGCGATGAGCTCATTTTCAAACCGCGCCGTCACGACAAAGCCGCGGTTCGGAACGATGCACGCGGCATCGCCGCCGCCGCGGCGCTTCTTACCGGCACGCGCACGCCGAACATCTGCGCGGCGTCGTCGGTCTCGGCGCAAAGCGCGTGAGGATCTTTGGCAAATTCGCGGGCGTACCGCCCGGCGGTAAAAACCGCCATGGGCGCGGAAACGGCGGAGAACAGCGCCGCTTCGACCGGCTCTCCGGCGGCGCTGCATACGGCGCCGGGCGCTGTCATCACGAGCGAATCAGCGTCCCAAAGCTCCAGCTCCATGAGCCGGGCGCGGACGGAGGCGAAGCGCTGCCGCGCGGAGATCTGTGTCATGGTGATACCGCCTTTTTAAAATACAGCCAGATAGTGAAGGAGACTGTAAAGATTGAGCACGATGATGAGGATGCCGACGACGGCGAGCAGCGGGCGGACGGGGATCTTCTTGCAGATCCACGCCGCGAGGGGAGCTGCGCACACCCCGCCGATGATGAGACCGAGGATCGTCTGCCAGTAGGACGTAAAATCGCGGATGAGAACGACGAACGTGGTCGTCTCCGCGAGCGTTACGAGAAATTCGGCGGTATTCACCGTGCCGATCGTCTTTTCACGTCGTGGCCGACGGCGAGCATCGTGGACGTTACGACCGGGCCCCAGCCTCCGCCGCCGGTGGCGTCAAGAAAGCCTCCGGCGAGACCGAGCGGGTAAATGCCCTTTCCGATGTGGCGCTCCTTCTGGCTTTTCAGGAACGCCTTGCGCAGAATAACAACGCCCATGATAATGAGATAGGCGTCGATGAACGGCTCGAGCGCGTCGCCGGCGCTCGAGAGGAACCACGCGCCCGCCACGCCGCCGATCACGCCGGGGATGGCCAGATGGAAAAAAGAGCGACTTATCCACGTTCTTGAGCTTGATATGGGAGAGACCGGACGCGAGCGTCGTCGGGACCTCCGCCACATGGACGACCGCGCTCGCAAGCGCGGAGGGAAGCCCCGCCACGGTTTTGAGAAACGTCCGGCAGCTCACGCCGTAGGCCATGCCGAGCGTGCCGTCGATGATCTGCGCGGCGAAGCCGATGACGATGAAAAGAAGAAATTTACCCCAGTTCATAGTGTGTCTCCGCCTTCCAGATAGTCAAAAATGGCATCGGTGAGCCGGTTGACGCATTCCTCTTCGTTGAGAACCTCGGTATCCAGCACAAGCTCGGCGTCGGTCGGCTCCTCATACGGAGAGTCTATGCCCGTGAACGAGCGGATCTTTCCCTCGAGAGCTTTCTGATAGAGCTTTTTTCGGGTCGCGCGCCTTGCAGGTCTCCAGACCGGCCCGCACCCAGACTTCGAGAAAGCGCCCGTCGGCGATGCGGCGCGCCTCGGCGCGCCCGGCGGCAAACGGGGAGATGAACGTGCAGAGCGTCACGAGTCCCGCGTCGCGGAAGAGCCCCGCGACCTCGGCGGCGCGGCGGATGTTTTCGATCCGGTCGTCATCCGAGAAGCCGAGATCGCCGCAGAGACCGCGGCGCAGCTTGTCGCCGTCGAGCATGTAGGCGGCAACGCCCTTTTTCGCAGAGCCGCCGCTCGACCTCCTGCGCGATCGTCGTTTTGCCGGAGCCGGAAAGCCCGGTCATCCATACGACGAGCCCGCGCCGCCCGGTGAGCTGCTCGCGCTCGGCGCCGGTCATGGCCTCGGCCGACCAGCGGATGTTGCGCTTATCGTAATCCTCGGAGAGCAGCGCCTCAGTGACGATGCCGCCGCCCGCGATCTCGTAATCGTCCACGATAACGAACCGGCGCGTGCCGTCGCAGCCGGAGTCGGCGGTGTCGAACGCCGTCGGGCGGTCGAGCCGGAGGATCACCTCGGCGACTTCGTTTTTTCTGCACCTCGCTGCGCTCCAGACTGTCCAGCTCCGAGGCGTCTACGACGCGGAGGATGCTCTCGAGCTTTGCCTCCACCTTGGCGGTGCCGCACTTGAAGAAATAGCGCTTGCCGGGGCGCAGCGGTTCCTTGCCGAGCCAGAACACGTTGGCGCGCAGCCGCACGCCGACGAAGGGGCTTCTTCGCTCTCCAGACACGCGATCTCGCCGCGGCGGACGAAGATCTGCTCGGTCATCGTAAAGCCGGCGGCGTCCCCGGCAATGAATTTCTCCGGCGTGGGCGCGGAGAACACCTCGAGCGAGGCGACCGTCGTTTTCTTCCCGGAGGGGTAGAATACGATCTTATCGCCCGCGCGGAGACTTCCGGCCTCGAGCGTTCCGGCCACGATGCGGCGCTCGTCGCCGCCCTCGGTGAATTTGTAAACGCCCTGCACCGGCATGCGCAGCGGACGGTTTTCCGGGCTCGGCACGGGGACGAAGGCGTCCATCTGCTCGAGCACCGTGGGGCCGAAGTACCACGGCGTGCGCTCGCTGCGGATGGCGATGTTGTCGCCCTCCATGCCGCTCACGGGGATGAACGCTGCGGGCGAGATGTTGATTTTGGCGAGAAATTCGGTGAACTCCGTGACGATGGAGCGGTAGACCTCCTCGGAATAGCCGACGAGATCCATTTTGTTCACGAGCACCGCCACCTGGCGGATGCCGAGCATGGAGAGAAAGTACCCGTGACGGCGGGTGTTTTTCCTCCACGCCGCGCGCGGCGTCGATCACCATGAGCGCGGCCTCGGCGCGGGAAGCGCCGGTGACCATGTTTTTGAGAAATTCAATGTGGCCGGGCGCGTCGATGATGATGTACCGGCGCTTGTCAGACTTGAAGAAGCAGCGCGCCGTGTCGATCGTGATGCCCTGATCCTGCTCGTTGTGCAGCGCGTCGAGCAGGAAGGCGTACTCGAACGGCTTCGAGTTGCGGCGGCAATTTTCCCGTATGGATTCGAGCTTGCCCTTCGGCAGCGCTCCGGCGTCGGCGAGGAGACGGCCGATCACGGTGGATTTGCCGTGATCGACGTGGCCGACGGTGACGATATTCAAAAGCTCCTCGTTTTCCCAGACGTTTCTTGTTTCTTCCATTACATGTACCCTCCCCGGCGAAGCGTTTGAGCCCGCCGCCGTCCTCGGCGTCCTGGGGCGCGGCCGCTGCGCTCGGCAATGTTGGAAAGAGCGCCGGTGCGCAGCTCCTCAATGATCTCGTGAACGTTCCGGCTCTCGGACCGGATCGGCTTTGTGCACGGCGCGCAGCCGAGCGAGCGGTAGCGCGTGCCGTCGCCCTGGTTATAGTAGAGCGACACGGTGGGGATGTGCTCGCGCTCGATGTATTCCCAGACATTCAGCTCCGTCCAGTCGAGCAGGGGGTGGATGCGCACATGCGTGCCGGGAGCAAAGTCGGTTTTGAACTGGTTCCAGAACTCGGGCGGCTGGTCGTCCAGATCCCAGTCGTTGTGCTTGTCGCGCGGGGAGAAATAGCGCTCCTTGCTGCGCGAGCCCTCTTCATCGGCGCGCGCGCCGACGATGACGCCGGTGTAGGCGTCGGTGTTCGTGTCGCGCTCGTATTTCCCGGTCTGAAGATTGAGCCGGTAGCGCGGCCAGGTGCCGTCGAGCGTGTGGGTGAGCGCCTCGGTTTTGAGCCGGCGGCAGCACTCGACGCGCGAGCACTTCCCGTCCGGGAACGTTTCGTGGTTTTCAAGCGCTTCGCGGTTCTCACCGTAGACCATGTAAAGACCGTACTCCATGGCGAGCTTGTCGCGGTACTCGATCATTTCGGGAATTTTATAATGTGTGTCGATGTGGACGAGCGGGAAGGGGACGTGGCCGTAAAACGCCTTGCGCGCGAGCCAGAAGAAGGACCGTGGAGTCCTTGCCGATGCTCCAGAGCATGCAGAGATTGCCGAACGCGGCGTAAGCCTCGCGCAGGATGTGCACGCTTTTGCTTTCCAGTTTATCGAGATGATCTCTCATTCTTCCTCAACCTCCCGCATTTCGTAGCCGTAGTGTTCCATGTAGAAGCCCAGCTTCGCGTTGATCTTGCGCACGAGCCGGGGCGAAATGTCAAATTTATTCTTCTGGTATCCGCGCTGCGAATCGACATACGCCTGAAAGCGCGGCGCGGCCGCCTCAAAGCCGGAGAGCTCCAGACGCCGGTAAATATCGCGCAGCGTATCGACCGGGGCGCGGCAAATCGGTGTACGCGATGTCCACGTACCGGTTCTTCGGGAAAAAGCCCTCAAGCTCGAAAAGCTCGCGGTACATGCGCTCGAAAATATCGATGACCGTGTTTTCGATGAGCTTCGTCGATGTTATCCGGCTCTTCGGTCAGCCGGAGCGAGTCCATCTCGGTGCGGAACATGTGGATCGTGGAGCGGACGGTCTTGTAGGGGTCGCGGTGGATGTTGATGAACCGCGCGTCCGGATACATGCCCCACAGCTCGCGGATGCGCGCGGTGTTGTCCGGACTTTTGAGAATGAGCTGTTTGCCCTTTTTGATGTAGGTGAGCTTGCGGACGGCGTAATCGTAGCTGCGCTCCCATTTGCGCAGTTCCTCCACGGAAAGGTCGCTCACGAACGCGCCCTCGATGTACTTTTTATAATTTTCCGGGAACGCGATCATGTGGATGATCGAATACGGCGAGATCGTCAGCACGCCGAACGTCTCCTCCATCGGGAGATCGAGCGAGTACTGCACGTTATCCTGCGGGCGGCCGTTCCGGATGCCCTTTTCGATCGGCGGCTGGATGAGCCGGCCGAGCAGCAGCGAGTAGGGCAGGCCGATCGTGTTCACGGGATCGAACCAGCCGAACTGCTCGTCTCGCGAGAGGACGTTCTGCAGATACGTTGTGCCGCTGCGCCAGTGGCCGAGAATGAAGATCGGGTCCTTTTCGATCTTCGTTTCACGGATGCGCTTGCGGTAAATGAGCGATTCCGCCGCCGCCGCGGGCGCGAGCGCGAGCGCCGTTGCGGAAATGTACAGCGCCTGCGGCAGCCGGTCGCGGGCGATATGGAAGTGGTTCTCTTCCAGCAGATGCACCCAGTTGTCCAGCCGGCAGGTCAGAAGAAAGTGTCCGGGATTGATAGCTTTCACGGTGTTGCCTCGCTAACATATAAAAATCTGGATATTAACATAGCAGGGGAATGTGAACTTAACGTTAAACATTCCCCCTGCTATGGAGTCTCTTTACATGAATTTTGCGGCCTTTGCCGGCAGTGCGACGACGCTGAAGCGGCTGCCCTCTCCGGGACGGCTCTCCGCGGAGATCGTTCCGCCGTGCTGCTCCACGATGCGCTTGCAGAGCGTGAGACCCAGCCCGCAGCCGTCGGCGCGGCGGTCGGTGTCGCCCTGATAGAACTGCTCAAAAATGCGCGGGAGCGTTTCCGCGTCCATGCCGCAGCCGGTGTCCCACACCGTCACGGTGACGGTGTCCGCTGCGGCGGCAAGACAGATGCCGATGCGCCCGCCGGGGCGTGAACTTCACGGCGTTTTCCAGCAGATTCACCCATACCTGATAGAGAAGCTCGCTGTCGCCGACGTAGTCGAGATCCGGGATGTCGGCGGAGACGGAAAGCCCGGCCTCCGTCCAGCGCGGCTCGAGCTGCAGCACGGCGCGCCGGAGCTGCTCGCCGAGCGGGAAGATCTCCGCCTTTCGATGAATCTCCCGGTGGTCGATGCGCGAGAGGCGCAGCATGTCATCGATGAGCCCGACGAGCCGGTCGGATTCCTGCGCGATGTACTGGCTGTACTCGTGCTCCTCGGTCTCGGAAAGACCGCCTTCGGCGAGAAGCTGGGCATAGCCGTTGAGAATGGAGAGCGGCGTTTTGAGTTGGTGGGATACGCTCGAAATGAGGTCCTTGCGCAGATATTCGTTGGAGCGGAGCTCCGCCGTCATAAGATTGAAGTTGCGCTCAAGCTCGCCGAATTCCTCCACGCGGTCACGCTCCGGCACGGTGACGTCGTAATACCACCGGCGATCTCGCGCGCGCGGCGCGGGAGGCTCGCGGATGGGATTCGTCGTCGAGCGGGATGTGACCGTGATGAGCACCGCCACTGCCGCCACGGCGACGAGCAGAAGCAGTATGTCCTTGGCGGCGTAGCCGAAAAACAAGATAGCGTATGTTGTCGCGCTGCTGGAAGATGATGCCGTTTCGCACGAGCGCGCCGAAGGTGAGAGAGAAAAGCGACGTGACGATCACGAGGATCAGCAGGAGGATCGTCAGCCGCGAGCGGACGCGCCTCATCGGATCACCGCCCGGTAGCCGAGACCGCGGACGGTCTGGATCTCAAATCCGGCACGCCGGCGAGCTTTTCGCGCAGACGCCGGATGTGCGTATCCACGGTGCGCGGGTCAGACTCGCTGTCGTACCCCCAGAGCTCGTCCATGAGCATCTGGCGCGTGAAGATCTTCGTGGGCGCGGCGAGCAGCGTTTGCAGCAGCGCAAACTCCCGCGGGCGCAGCTCATAGGAGAACCCCTCGCCGGTGACGAGCAGCGTGTCGGCGTGCAGCGTGCACCTGCCCACGGCAATCTCGCCGGAGTGCTGGATGCCGCAGCGGCGCAGCAGCGCCCCCACGCGCAGCAGCAGCTCCTCAAAAATTCACGGGCTTTGTGAGATAGTCGTCCGCCCCGGCGTGAAAGCCGGTGCGCATATCGTCAAAGGAGTCCTTTACCGTTACCATCAGCACCGGCGTCGTGTCGCCCGCTTCGCGCAGCTCGCGGATGAGCCCGTAGCCGTCGAGCCGGGGCATCATCACGTCGGTGATGATGAGATGCACGCGGCTGTGCTCCAAAAGATCGAGCGCCGCCTGCCCGTCGGCGGCCTCCGATACCTCATATCCGGCGCGGCGGAGATGGATGCCGATCAGCCGCCGCAGCCCGGCATTGTCTTCAACGACGAGAATGTTCGTCATGCTTTGCCCTGCCGGGGGAGAAGATACACTATAATAATAAAGCGCGGAAAAAACGCTGTCAAGCTCCGGCGCACGGCGGAAAAGTTCACAAAACATTAATAAAGAAATGGTTGCGTTATTTGACGAAACGTGGTAGTATATGAACCGAAAAGGGCGAACCAATAAAAATGTGTTTGTTATTAGAACATAATGGGGATTGTGTTCGATTACAAATGCTCTGGTGGAAATTTCGCAAGAAACCGCCTGTTTCATGTTTCTCTTTTTCTTCTTCTCTTTCTCCTCTTTTTACAAAGGATAAGCCGTTGGATATCGGATCGATGTCCAGCGGCTTATCTTTCATACGCCGCAACTTTCTCTCGCCAAACGAGAAATTATATTGTATAATGACCCGTTATCACACAGGAGGACAGACGATGGAAAGACCGTTTGCAAGCGTTACCGTCACGGAAAAGGCCGCGCGCCTCTGCGCGGCGGGCATCCTGGGTGTTCGCCGGGGAGGTGCTCACGAAAGAAAGCCCCTGCCCGGACGGGGGGAAATCGTGGACGTATATACCGAAAAGGGCCGCTGGCAGGGCGCGGGGTTCTATAACGGCCACTCGCTCATCCGCGTGCGCATTCTCTCGCGCAACACGAACGACAAAATGGACGAGGCGTTTTTCCGCCGCCGTATCCGGTATGCGCTCGCCTACCGGCAGCAGGTCATGGGCGAGGACTTTGCCGCCTGCCGCCTTATTTTCGGCGAGGCGGACGGCTTCCCGGCTGGACGGTGGACCGCTACGGCGATGTGCTTGTGAGCGAGGTGCTCTCGCTCGGCATCGAGCAGCGGCGCGCGATGCTCTATGCGCTGCTGCGCGAGGAGCTCGCGGCGCTCGGCGTGAACGTATCGTGCATCTATGAGCGCAACGAATCGCTCATCCGCGAAAAGAGGGCATGACCTGCGGCAAGGGGCCGTATGCCGCGCCCGGTTTGGAGACAAACCCCTCCGGCCACGCGGAGATCTGCGAAAACGGCATCTATTTCGACGTGGACTACATAAACGGCCAGAAGACCGGCTATTTCCTCGACCAGAAATATAACCGCGCGGCGGCGGGACGGCTGGCCCATGGGCGGCGCGTGCTCGACTGCTTCACGCACACCGGCGCATTCGCGCTCCACTGCGCGGCCGGCGGCGCGGAGAGCGTCACGGCGGTGGACGTGTCCGCGTCCGCACTCGAACAGGCGCGGCGCAACGCCGAGAGAAACGGGCTCGAAGGGCGCATGGAGTTCCGGCAGGCGGATGTGTTCGAGCTTCTCACGGAGCTCGGAAAGAGCGGCGAAAAAGCCCTGGGATTACATCATCCTCGACCCGCCCGCCTTTACGAAAAGCGGCGCGACGGTAGAAAACGCGCGGCGCGGCTACCGGGAGATCAACCGCCGCGCCATGCAGATATTGCCGCGGGGCGGGTATCTGGCAACGTGCTCGTGCTCGCACTTTATGACCGACACGCTTTTCCGCGCCATGCTGGCGGACGCGGCGCGCGACGCGAGCGTACAGCTCCGCCAGATCGAGGCGCGGCAGCAGAGTCCCGACCACCCGATCCTCTGGGGCGTGCCGGAGACGGATTATCTGAAATTCTATCTCTTCCAGATCGTATAAACGCCGAGGGGTTGAAAACGGCGGAGAAATAGGGTAAAATCCAACTTGAATGACAGTTCTTTCTTTGAATGGAGCACGGCTATGGTTCCGGTGAAAAAAGAAAACAAAGATCGCGATCCTCATCGCCTCGCTCGCGGTGTTCGCGCTGGTGCTGGCCGCGGGCGCTGCTGCTCTCGCGCGGCGCGGGCGGCGACCGCGTGCAGAGCGGGGAGCACCCGCTGCGCATCAGTGAATATATGAGCGCGAACACGGCGTATCCGAACGCTGACGGGCGCATCTGCGACTGGATCGAGATACACAATACGTCCGATAAGCCCTTCAACGTTTCCGGCTACCGCCTTTCGGACGACGTGACGCAGGCCAAATACGCCTTCCCGGTCGGGACGGTGATCCCCGCGGACGGGTACATCGTCGTCTACTGCGACCCGGAGACATCCGGCGGGCTGTACGCGCCGTTTTCGCTGCGGCGGCTCGGCGGGGAAACGCTTCTGCTGATGAACAGCGCCAACACGGTGCTCGACGAGATCGAAACGCTCCGCTGCCGGAAGAACATGTCCATTGTGCGGGAGACCGACGGCAGCTTTTTACCGTCTCCGCTGCGCCGACGCCGGGCTATGCGAACACCGACGAAGGATACACCGCGTATCTGGCCGCCTCCCGGACAGGGCATGGGCGCGCTGCGGCTGAGCGAGATCATGGCCGCGGAAACGCTCTTCACCGCGCCGAACGGCGCGCTCTGCGACTGGGTCGAGATCGAAAATACCGGCTCCGAGACCGCCGATCTCTCCGGCATGCATCTCACCGACAAGGCGGGCGAGGCGCGCTACACGTTCCCGGAGGGAACGCTGCTCGCGCCGGGCGCGTTCACGGTCGTCTGGTGCTCCGGCGACGGGACGGAGGGCGCGGACTACGCCGCCATCCGGCTCGCCAAGGCCGGAGAGAGCGTCATTCTGACCGACGCCGACGGCAATGCGCTTGACCGCATCCAGACGCCGTTCCTCGCGGACGACACGGCGTATGCCCGCGTTTTCGGGCGAGTGGTGCGTCACGAACCGGCCGACGCCGGGCTTTGCGAACACCGAAGAGGGCTACGCCGCCTTTGCCGCCTCGCGCGGCTTCGGGGACGTTGCGGTGCAGATCACCGAGGTCTGCCTCCGCAGTGAAGCCGGTCTGCGGGACGCCGACGGCGATTCGCCGGACTGGATCGAACTTTATAACGCCGGAACGGAGAGCGTATCGCTCGACGGCTGGTATCTCTCCGATGATCCGGAGGAGCCGGCACGCTGGCGCATTCCGGACATTACGCTCGCGCCGGGCGAGTATTACATCATTTTCGCCTCCGGCAAAACCGGACGCAGGGCGAGCTGCACACGGATTTTGCCCTCTCCGCGGGCGAGAGCGTGATTTTGACAACGCCGATCGGCAGCACCGCCGACCGTGTGGAGCTCACGCAGACCGAGCCGGACGCCTCACTCGCACGCATCGGCTCCGACTGGCGCGAATGCGCTTCCCCACGCCGGGGAAGGCCAACGGGTAAGGGGGAGAGCTATGGCAGAGATCAAACGCCACGAGATCAAATACATCATCTCCCTGCGGGAGGCGGAGCTTTTGAAATACCGGCTGCGCGCCCTGCTCCGGCCCGACCCGCACGTCCGAGCCGACGGCAGCTACTTTATCCGCAGTCTCTATTTTGACGATACCGACTACCGCGCCTATCACGAGAAGATCGCGGGCGTAAAGGAACGCACCAAGTACCGCATCCGGTTTTACAACATGGACGATTCGCGCATCACGCTCGAAAAGAAGAGCAAGGACGGCGACTTCTCCGGCAAGGAATCGGTGCGCATCTCCCGCGAACTTGCGGAGGCGTTCCTCACCGGCGGCGAGGCGCTGCGCGATACCGAAGAGCTCGCACGAGAGCTTGCCCGGCTTCGGCAGAACGGCTGGAAGCCTGCGGTGCTGGTCGATTACGTCCGGTATCCGTTCGTCTATCCGACGGGCAACGTCCGCGTCACGATCGACACGGAGCTTCGCACCGCGCCGTTCAAAACCAACCTTTTCGACGACCGCGCACTTACTGTGCCGGTGCTCGATGAGGGCGAGGCGGTGCTGGAGGTCAAGTACGACGCGTTCCTCCCCGCACCGGTCCGCGCGCTGCTCGAGGGCGTGACAAAGCAGCGCTGCGCCGTTTCCAAGTACACCAAATGCTTAGACATTCTGGAATAAAGAGGGGTAAAAACCAATGAGCATTTCCGATCTCATCAAAAACAAATTCGTTGAGGAATTCACCGCGATCTCCGTCGGCACGCTGCTCACGACGCTCCTGCTGAGCTTTGCGCTGGGTCTGTTCGTGCTGGTGATCTACCGCGTGACCTACGGCGGCGTCAGCTTCAGCAAGAGCTTTGCGCTCTCGCTCGTGATGCTCTCGATGGTCACGGCGCTCGCCATTTTGACGGTGCGCTCCAACGTCGTGCTCTCGCTCGGCATGGTCGGCGCGCTCTCCATCGTCCGCTTCCGCACGGCGATCAAGGACCCGATGGACACGGTGTTCATGTTCTGGAGCATCGTTATCGGCATCATCACCGGCGCGGGGTACATCACGGTTGCCATTCTCGCGGCGTTGCTGCTCGGCGCGCTGTTCCTGGCGCTCAATCTGCTCTCCGGGAAGCTGCACACCAACTCGTATCTTGTCGTTATGCGCTATACGCCGGAGGGGGAGAGCGCGGTGCGCTCCAAGCTCGGCACGCTCGGCAAATATAAGCTCAAGAGCCGCACGATGAATCTCGCCGAGACCGAGCTCGTCGTGGAGGCAAAGCTCAGCCAGAAGCAGATGGATTCGCTCGAAGCGCTGCTCGATAACGAAGGCGTTTCCGATGTCAACATTGTCAGCTACAACGGCAGCACCTTTGCTTTGAGCTTCGCTCTCAAACGAACCCCGCTTCGTTGAGGGGTTCGTTTGAAAAGGCTGCGGCTCGCCGCAGCACTCGCTTACGCTCACGTTTGCGAGCCGAGAGGAATTTTCTCCGACGTACACGCCGCCGGAGAAAATGATTGGGAACTCATTTGTGCCTGCGGGCACAAACTCTGCGAGGCATATTAGTTTTTCGATAAGGAGATAAGGACATGACACACGAATATACGACGCGGGGCACCTGCTCCCGCAAGATCCTCTTCGAGGTGGAAGACGGAAAGGTGCACAACGTGCAGTTCATCAGCGGCTGCAGCGGCAACACGCAGGGCGTTGCGAAGCTCTGCGAGGGCATGGATGTGAACGAAGTCATCGACCGGCTCGAGGGCATCCGCTGCGGCATGAAGCCGACGTCCTGCCCGGACCAGCTCGCGCAGGCGCTCAAGGCCGTGCGCGGCAACGGCGAATGACCTTTGCTTGATATCGATTCCAATAGAAAGCTGTGGGAGGCTCATCCGTGAAGGGATGGCCTCCCACAGCTTTTTGCGAAGGCGCGCTCATTTCCGGCGATGCTTGGCCTCCTCGCTGACGAAGGCGTTCATCCTCTTTATAATCCGCTTCCAGAGCAGGTACTGGGAAATCCAGACAACAACAAAGATCGCCGAGAAGAGCCCCACATAGGAGAGGACACCGGCAAGCGAGTGTTTCATCCAGTTCGCAAAGTAGGCGACCGGCAGCGTGATGATGCTGATGATCAGAAAGTATATGCCGCTCTGCTTTGCAAGGCTCCAGGAATCAAGCTCCCAGATAACCGACGCCGCCGCAAAGCCTGCACCCATAATTGCGCACAGTACGGTCTGCAAAATGACCGCATTCAGTTCGTTTCCCATTGCGCCGATGAGCTCCGGCGCGACAGGATAAAAAAAAGATCCGTCCCCAACGCAGGCAGAAATAATCAGAGTTATTACAAATCCAATGGCAATTCCTATGGGTAATCCGAACAGCCCGCGCCGTATAGTTTTCTTTTTTCACTTTTACCGCCTCACAATCCCAATAGTTGTTTGATTTTTGAAACGTACCGCCTGGAAACATAAGAAACCGTTCCGTTTGCGAGAGAAACACAGATGGTTCCGCAAAGCTCAGATCAAACCCCCGAACCTTTTTCAGATTGACGATTTCGCCGTTTGATATTCGCACGAAGGAACGGCCTGCAAGGCGCCGCTCCGCTTCATACAGCCGCATCCGGAGAAGATAGGGCTCGCCATCCGCTTCGGCATAAACCTTGCCGCCCGAGGCATACACCCGATAAATCTGGTTGGGCTCAAGTATGCTTGCCCGCTCGTCCCGGAAGCCGGCCAGCATTTCGGACGGATCTTCCGAAAGCTTTTTTTCAGGATTTCGCTGATTTCCTCGGTCACCCTGCGTGTCATAACGACGATCTTCGGCTCGTCACAGCTCTCGTCGATTTGGTTTCGATCTTCATCCGATCCCCTTCCTTCCATGGCCATATAATAAGGGATCGGCGAAAAAAACGTCCACTATTTTGCGACAGACGGTCGAAATCGGCCGACAGGCGGCGGAGAAGAGCAGGCAGCGGTGCGGACGCAAAGGCCGTGCGCGATAACGGCGGATACAGAATCAAAAAACCGGAGAAGCGCGTAAAGAGACACCCCGCGGAAGCTCGCTTTGCAGCGAGCCCCCGCGGGGGTATTTGGAGAACTGGGAAAGGGGAGAGAAAAGAAGATCAGTACTCGTAGGGCTTGATGACCGGCTTGATCAAAACCATCGCGTTTGACCGCAAAGTCCTCATAGACCTGGGCGATTTCATTGAGGGTGTATTCCTTATTGAACAACGGCGTGGGATCCAGCTTTCCTTCGGAGATCAGCTGCACCAGATAAGCATCCTTGCAGGCGTCTACGCCGCCGGATTTCCAGGTGAGGTTCTTGCCATACATGCTGGGCAGGGGCAGAACCTGATCTTCCTCGTACATGGCGAGGAGGAGATGACCGCATTGGGACGGGCGATCTTCCAGGCCAGCTGGAAGGTGCCGTCCTTACCGGCGGGCCTCGATAACGGCGTCGGCGCCGCGGCCTTCGGTCAGCTCCTTTGACGCGGGCCTCTACGTCCTCCTTCTTGGAGTTGATGAACACATCGGCCCAGCCGTGATCCAGCGCGAACTGGCCGCGCTCGTCATGGCGGTCCACCGCGATGATGCGGGCGGGCTTGAACAGCCGGGCGCTCATCATGGAAGTATAGCCGCAGGGGCCGCAGCCGAGAACCACCACGGTGTCCCCTTCCTTGATCTCAGCCAGCTCCGCGCCAAAATAGCCGGAGGGCAGCACGCAGCTGACGGCAAGAACGTCTTTGTATGTCAGATTGTCGGGGATCAGTTCCAGACCGTTGTCGGCGATGGGAACGCGGACATACTCCGTCTGGCAGCCGTCGATCTTGTGGCCCAGATACCAACCGCCCTCTACGCAGTTGTTAACATAGCCGCGTTCACAGAAGAAGCACTCGCCGCAGAAGGTCTCCACGTTGGCGACGACGCGGTCACCCACCTTGATTTTCTTGCAGGCATCGCCCACGGCAACCACTTCACCGGCAAACTCATGACCCAGAATGATGTCCTTGTTGGCGGAGGGCACGGCGCCCACCTTGATATGGAAGTCACTGGCGCAGATGGAGGACAGAGCAACCCTTACGATGGCGTCCCGGGGATCCTGAATGGTAGGAATGGGACGATCCTCCAGACGAAGATCGTTAACGTCTTTAAACACATAACCCTTCATGGTTTCAGCCATAGTAAATTACCGCCTTTCTAAAACTTTTTCGATTTTTTGCAGGGGCAAAATTTTTTCTCCGAGCGGACAGCCGCTCCGGGCTGTGGTTGGATCCGACAGGGAATATCAGATTTCTTCGTAGGTCAGGTCTTCGTTGCCGCCCACTTATTGACCAGAGGCGAGAGCTTGTTCAGCACGGGACCCAAAAACCGGGGCCGACGCAGAACATACCTACCAGCGTGGCCACATGGATGACGCCGCCCATGATCAGAGCGCCCACCACCATGATGGCGTCGAATATCATACGCCACCACTTCAGCTTCATCTTCAGGGTCTTGGCCATGAACTGGTTGAAGCCGTCAGAGGGGCCTGCGCCGCTAGCCGGCGGCCTGATAGCTGCCAAGGCCGACGCCAAGAGCCAGCGTGCCGGTGATGACCAGAATGACGCGGGTGACCATAGAGGGAGTGGGGCCGATGAGGCGATGATCAGGGGCTCCATCATGGAGCAGAAGGTGCCCAGCGTGAAGGTGTACAGGACCGTGGCAACACCGATGCCCTTCCGGTACGATCAGGATGACGACGAAGCAGAGGACGTTGAATACGTTCATGGCCATGCCAAAGTCGCCATGCACGAAGGGCAGCACCTTGCTGAGTCCCTGTACAAACGCTGTGACCGGGTCAGAACCCAGATTGGCCAGAACAAACGCTTCGGCGCCGTAGGCAGTGATGAAGACGCCGACCATAATGACAACGCAGCGGACGATGATACTTCTCAGAGTGTATTTGCCTTTACCCATGTTAGAATGCCTCCTTTTTTTTGCGTTGCTTGAAACACATGGTTCTCCTGAAGTTGCGCGTGGTCTGTGCCGGCTGCCCGTTTTCCGAGCTGCCGGCCGCCTTGGAATAACGGACTCGCTGTGCAGCAGGATGCGGAGATGTGCTTTTGTTGTGCGCCCGAATATCGGGAAAGAAAGGGGTGGGTGCGCTGCTGGGGGTGGAACCTTGTAATGATCCAGCCTCCGGAGGATATCGTCATATGCTCCGGAGCACTGTCTGCTGACGAGCCGCTTCCGCCATCCGGCAGGAAATGGCCGTGCAGATTTCCTTCCTACGCCGTTCTCCTTTTTGGGTTTCTCAGCTGCTTATCTAGAATGGTCAGCTTCACTATAATCAGTAAGCCAGAAAGAAAATCTTTTGTCAAGATTGCATGAATAAAAAACCCTCCCTCGGGTGAAGGTTACTCTGTCCTACCTCGCTTTCTTTGTAATAATCTGCTAGTTTCGCTCGGGGTCCTTTATGCATTCCTTCCAGACCGGAAGAAAAAACCGCGCCGACGCATTCCGAAGAGATGCGCCGACGCAGCGATTTTTTGGTATTTGCTTGATGCACCGACGCAGCGATTTGGCATTTGCTTGTCGGATATTGGAGACTCAGCCGGCAACGTAGAGCGGCATGTAGAGCGTCTGGCCGACGTAGTACGTGGCGAGATTGTCGCGGTTGTTCAGCCGCTGCAGGAAGGTGATGTTGTTCTCATAGCTCAGGCCGTAGGTGAGGCAGAGACCGTAGACCGTGTCGCCTGCGACGAGCTTGTGCGCCATGATCTTGTAGTACGGACCGGAGGAGGGTACGTGGTCGAGGGGATGAGGATAATGTTGCCGGGGAGCAGGTAGCTGTAGCTCACGCTCGGGTTCAGACGCTGGATCGCGGCGTCGTTCGCAGCGAAGTCCACTTTGTACTTATCGCAGATACTCATGACGGTGTCGCCGGCCTGAATCTTGTGCGGGATGATGAGATAGCTGAGCGTATCCTCGGCGGGGATGTTGGGCGTCGTAGTGGGCTTGGCGGAAGCGGCGGCTGTGGCGCTCGGCGCAGCGGAAGCCGTTGTGCCGGCAGACGCGCTCGGAGCAGGCGTCGCAGCCGGGCGGCCGTCGTACCGGCAGAGGCGGCCGGGCGGGCGTTGCGGCGGGCTTCACCGTTGTAGAGGCGGCAACATACTGCGGCATATAAAGGATATTGCCGGGGAGCAGGTTATAATAGGCCGCGTTGGGGTTGAGCAGGGAGATCAGCTTGGAATAGGCGTAGTAATCCAGACCGTAGGAGGCGCAGAGCGCGTAGAGCGTGTCGCCGGAGACGATCTTGTGCGCCATGATCTTGTAGTAAGAACCGGAATCCGGGACCGTTTTCGTCGGAATGAGGATGACCTTTCCGGGCATCATATAGTTGTAGTTGGTGATGTTGTTGATCTTGCGGATCGTCGCATCGTTCGAGGAGAAGTCCACGCCGAGCGCGGCGCAGACGCCGGAAACGGTTTCGCCGTACTGCAGCGTGTGCTGCGCGAGATAATAGCTCACCGTGTCGCCGGTGGGGACGTTCGCCGTCGGGGCGGGCGTCGTGCCGGGCTTGGGCGTGGCGGTCGGCGCGGCAGAGGTGCCGGAGGTCGGCGCCGGAGTCGGCGTCGCGGCGCCGGCAGGCGTTACGTACAGAGGCAGAATGAACTGCTGGCCTGCCATGAACACGTTGAGATTGTTGTTGAGCGCGGCGAGCAGCTTGTAGTTGGCGTTGTAGTCAATGCCGTAGCTCTGGCAGAGCGCGGCAGGCGTCTCCCCCGGCGACGAGCGTGTGCGAGAGGAGAGAATAATACGACTCGAAGTCGTAGCCGTCTTCGTCGGCAGCCAGAGAACCTTGCCGGGCATCATATAGTTGTAGTTCGTGATGCCGTTGATCTTGCCGATCATGGCGAGGTTGGCGTTGAAGTCGATCTTTTCGCTTCACACACACCGTAGATCGTGTCGCCCGCTTTGAGAGTATAGCTCGTAAGATAGCCCACGACCTTGTCGTTGGCGGCATTCGCCGTGCCGGTGAGACCGGTGAAGAGCGCTGCAACGAGACATACGGTCAGCAGCAGGGAAAGAAGGCGTTTTTTCATATCAGTTTTCTCCCTCCGTTGACCCCGCGCGGGGGGTCGCGTAGTTTGGAAAATCGTTCGTATCGGTTTACCTATAATAATGACGCATGGACGGGGCGATCCGTTCACGCAAGAAGCGTGATCGGCGCGATGTCCTGCCAGACGATGCCGGTGCGGTTGCCGTCCTGATCAACGAGATCCTGCGAGATCTTGCCGGTATAAACCATTTCGCCGTTTTGCAGCGTGATGACATACTGCGCGTCGGCATCGCCGGTGATCCAGTCCGTGCCGGAGAAGGAAGCGCCCTCACCGGGGAAGAAGTCCTGCTCGGCAAGGCTCATAAGCCGCATGTCACCGGGGGAACAGGCCCTGCGCCGGCTCACTGATGCGGTGGGCGTGCCAGAGCGCAGTGATCTCGCCCCTCGATGTACTCGACGATCGCCTTGTCGGTCGCGGTGTAGAGCAGGTACCGGCTGCCGCCGAAGGGGGACAAACTCGGTGAACTCGGTCAGCTCGCCGTCAATGTACGCGCGGACGCGGATCGCGCCGGTCAGCCCGTCGCAGTCCCACTGGCATTTGCCCTCACGCTGCACCTCCGTGCCGGAGGTCTTGTCCACATAGGTGTATACTGCCTCGAAGCGTCCCGGCGCGGTCATCGTGAGCACGGCGTCGGGGAACGTTTCGCGGAGCGACGTCTGCGCTGCGTCCAGATTGTCGGCGCGCAGCTCGCGTCCGAGCGACGGATACGCCGTCGTGAACGGAACGTACACGAGCAGAAGGTAATCGGAGTTCATGTAGTAGCTGTCCGGATACGCGGCCTGGAGTCTGGCGTCGTGCGTGTCGAGCCGCTGCTGCACGGCGTTGAGCAGCGCGCCGTAGATCGCGGTGTACTGCGCGTAGGCATCGGCATAGGAAATGCCCTCCGCCGCGGCGGGGTTTTCGCTGTTCGGAGCGGTCTCCGTTCCGGCACTTGCCGTCGGCTGCGGCACTTCGGTCTTGCCGCAGGCGGCGAGAGAGAAGAGCAGCGCGCAGCAGAGGATCAGAGAAAGGATCTTTCGTTTCATGGAGTATCTCCCGGTATGTACCTTCTAAATACAGATAGACCTGTTAACATAATATTATGCCACAAGACAGGAAAATTGCAAGCCCCGCCGCACATTTTTCGCGGAAAAATCCGGCAGCGGAGGGAAATCGGGCGGAAAAAGTTTCCGCCCGTGAAAAAATCAGTTCACGTCCTCCTCCACGGACTCCGGAGCCAGCTCCAGAAGGTGGGGGTTGCGCAGGAAATATTTCAGGCATTTGAGAGCGCTGGCAAAGTAATAGCTGTCGGCGATGCGCTCGTCGCAGGCGATGCGCAGATCGACATAGTGCCGCTCGACGCCGGAGGCGGTGCCGTCCGCCTCGTTCACCTTGCGCCGCGCGCCGAACGAAACGGCGCAGGGCATGTTGCCGAAATCGGCAAGGTGCGGATCCGCGGGCGGGACGCCGAAGCTGCCGAGATCGAGCATCGTTACGCTGCCGTGGAACGGGCTGACATCCAGCCAGGTGCGCGGCAGCCAGTCAAAATAATCCATCAGACGGAAAATGCTCATCGCCATGCGCAGCAGAACGCGGGGGAAGCGCATGAGCGTGTTGGCGAGCTTTTCCGGGGCGCTCAGGGAAATGTCGGCGCGGACCTCGTCCGTGGCCTCGGTGAGCTTGCGGTAAACGTCGAACACCGTGTCGGTCGGCGCGAAGCGGACCTTGATGCTCGTCTCCGTCGCGGTGACGGAGGCGCTGCGCTTGACGGGGAGAACGACTTCAATGTCGTTGCGGGCATAGATGCGCCGTCCGGATACGAACCGGTTGATGCCCGGACGCATGGACACCGTGCGGACGTAAGCCGCGATGATCAGATGCAGAAAGCCGAGGTTCGCCCAGCCGCCGGCGCGCTTTTTCCCGCAGCCATTTCTCCACGCCCGTGACTTCCACGCTGTCCGAGAGGAAGCAGGCGGCGTCGCTCCGGCGGCGGAGGATGTACGGCTGGATGCGGGCGTAGGCGGGAAGCGTATAGAGCTGGCGGCCCTCCCGCCGATCGTTCATATGTCGGGTGTATCGCTCTGCCATGAAAGAGTCTCCTTTTATGGGTGCAGAATGGGGCTTTTTCGTGCCCGTTCGATGGGTACAATTTGTTTATTATATAATATTATATAGTTTCTTCTCGATTTTGCAAGCATAAAATGCAACTTGCCCAAACACGGCGGTCTTCATTTGGTTAAAACGGAAAAAATGCTGCGCACAAGACTTTTTGGGTGACAATTTAACGACATTATCACTTGAATTTGATGAAAAAAAGAGTGTACATTTACGATGTCAGAAAATTTGGCTTTGACGGGAGGTGTTTCAAAAAATGGCACTGGAAGCAATTCTTGCCGTAGAGCAGGCGGAACAGGATGCAGCCCGAAAAAAGGCGGAAGCGGCGCAGAAAGCAAAGGAAATTGCCGCGAAAGCCGACAGAGAGGGACCGCAGCTGTGAAGGAAGCCGGAGAAAGAGCTGCGGCAGAGCTCTGGACTCTCGCGAAGAGCGCAGAGGAAAAGAGCGCTGCGGAAAGTGAAAAGATCCGGGAAGCGGCGCGCGAGGAGATGGATTCTCTGCGCAGTCACGCGGAGGACCGTCTGGAAGAGGCGGCAGACCGGATCGTGGAAAGGATCGTGAACGGATAAATGAGCATTGTAGCCATGAAAAAGCTCCGGCTCATCGGCGTTCATTCCCAGAAGGAAGAACTGCTGCGTGAGCTGATGCTTCTCGGCTGCGTGGAGGTGTCGGATCCGGCCGGCCGGCCGGACCGGGAGGAGCTGGCGGCCTTCCGGCGTCCGGACGGCGGAAAGGTCTGGCAGAAGCGCTCGGAACAGACAACAATCGTCAACGCACTGCGGCTGCTGGACAAGCACGCCCCTGCCAAAAAAGGGCCTGCTTACGCCGAAGCCGGAGGTCGAATGCGCCAAGCTGCTCGACGAGAGCGCTTTGGCCGGCGATCTCGCTCTGGCGGGAGAGATCCCTCGCTGGATGCGGAGGCGCGCAGCCTTCTCACCCGCGCAAGCCGGGAACGCGCCTCGGCGGAGGCCATGACTCCGTGGACGGCGCTGAACGTCCCGCTTGAGCGCATGGAGACGCAAAGCTGCGAAATGCAGCTCGGCACACTTCCCGCCGCTGTCCCCATGGAGGAAGTAAACGCCGCACTCTCGGAGCTGGAGGTCAGCTTTGATCTCGTTTCCGAGGACAAAACCAGCCGGTATGTATCGCTGCTCTTCCGCCGGGAGGACCGCGAGACGGTTACCGCGGCGCTGCGGCCGTTCGGCTTTTTCGGCCATTTCGCTGCCGGAGGGCACCGGAACGCCGGAGCAGGTCTATAACGCCGCGCTCCGCCGCAGCGAGGAGCTGACGGCACAGGCGGCCAAAAAGATCGAAGAGCTTGCCTCCTACGCGGCGCACCGCGACGCGCTGCAGCTCGGCGCGGACACGCTCTCGACGCGCATTGCGCGCGAAGAGACGGCCGAAAAAGCTCCTGCAGTCGGACAGCACCTTCTATTTTTGAAGGCTGGCTCACCGCGCCGGAGGAGAAAAAGCTCGGCGAGACTCTCTCGAAATACTGCTGCGCCTGGGAAACGGAGGGGCCCGATCCGGAGCACCCGGAGGAGGTCCCCATCCAGCTGCGCAATAACGCGCTGACCCGTCCGTACAACATCGTCACGGAGATGTATTTCTCCCGGCGTACAACGGACTTGACCCCAACCCCTTTATCATGCCGTTTTTCGCGCTGTTCTTCGGCATCATGTTCGCGGATATGGCGTACGGCCTGATATTGCTGATCGCGGACTGCTCTTTCTCTGGAAGGCAAAGCCGAAGGGAAGCATGAAAAAAACGCCGCGGGCTGCTGATCGAATGCGGCATTTCCACATTCATCATAGGCTTCCTAACCGGCGGTTTCTTCGGCGACGTTGTCTCCGTCATCGGCAGTTGGTTCGGCAGGGACTGGTCGATCGTACCGCACCTCGGCACGATCCATATCGGCAGCATCGCGATCGATCTGCCGCTCAACCTGCTCGAGGGCAACAACCCGCTGTATGTCCTCATCGCGGCGATCTGCCTCGGCGCGATCCATCTAGCGCTCGGCACGGGCATCGGCATCTATCTCAAGCTCAAGGACGGCGAGTGGGCGGACGCTCTGCTCAACGATCTGTGCTGGTGGGTGATGATCGCGGGCATTCTCGTCATGGTGACCGGCGGGACGAAGATCGTTCTCTTCGTCGGCATCGGCATGCTCGTGCTCGGACAGCTCATCACCGGCAAGGGCTTCGGAAAGATCACCGGCATTTTCGGCGCGGTGTACAACGGCGCGACCGGGTATCTGGGCGATCTGCTCTCTTACTCGCGTCTGATGGCGCTGATGCTCGCCGGCAGCGTTATTGCGAGTGTATTCAACCAGCTCGGCTCGCTCGGCAACGCCAACGGCATGACCGTGGGCGGCACGATCCTCTTCGTGCTCGTGTTCTGCATCGGCCATGCACTGAACTTTGCGCTGAACCTGATCGGCTGCTTCGTGCACACGCTGCGACTGCAGTTCCTCGAGTTCTTCGGCAGTGGTACCGGGACGGCGGCAAGGCTTTCCGTCCTTTGAAAATTCAAACGAAATATGTAGATATCAAGGAGGAGTAAAACAATGATCACTGCATTCTTTGAGAGCTTCGGCGGTCTCGCCATCGGTTTCCTGGGGGCGTCCCTCGCGTGCGGTCTCTGCTGCGCCGGTTCTGCCAAGGGCTGCGGCCTTGCCGGTGAGGCCGGCACCGGCCTTCTCAGCGAAGATCCCTCTTACTTCGGCAAAGTTCTGATCCTTCAGGTCATCCCCGGCACCCAGGGTCTGTACGGCCTCGTCGTCTGGTTCTTTGCGCTGCTTCAGATGGGCGTGTTCGGCGGCAACGTCGATCCGACCAGCCTCACCGTCGTTGACGGTCTGCGCGTTGCGTGCGCGTGCCTCCCGATGGCGACCGGCGCCGCTATCTCCGCTCCGGCGCAGGGCCGCGTGGCCGCTACCGCCGTCAACCTGATGGCCAAGCGTCCGGACGACTGGGCGAAGGGCATCATCCTCTGCATCACGGTCGAGTTTTACGCCATCCTCTCGCTGCTCGCCTCCTTCCTGATGCTGCTGAACCTGCACCTCGGCGCCTGATCCGGAAAGGACCGGTATCGCCATGAACGGAATTGAAAAATCACGGCCCGTATCACGGCAGAGGCGAACGAAGCCGCCGCCGCCGTGATCGCCGAGGCCGAAAAAGACGGCGGGGAGATCCGCGCCGCCTACCAGAAAAAAAAGCGGACGAGGCGTATGAAGCGCGCATGAACGAGGGCAATACCGAGGTCCGCCTCGGCGCCGAGCGCGAACAGCGCGCCGCAAAGCTCCAGAGCCGCAGGATACGCTCGCGCTCAAGCAGAGCATTCTCGAGCGCGCCTACGGCAGAGCAAAGGAAAAGCTCCTCGCCCTGCCGGAGGAAAAATATACGGCGTTCCTCGCGTCCCAGGCGGGCCATGCCGCCGTCCCCGGGCATGAACGCATCGTCATCAACAGCCAGGACCGCTCCATGGGCGAGGCGATCGTCCGCGGCGCGAACGCGATCCTGACCGAGCGGGGACTCCCCGCCGGGCTCACGCTCTCGGACGAGAGCGGCGACTTCTCCGGCGGTCTCAAGCTCCGCGAGGGCAGCGTGGAAGTCAACTGCACCGTTGACACGCTTCTTGCGCTGAGCCGGAACAGTCTGGATGCGGAGATCGCCGCCATCCTCTTTGACTGATCCGGTTGGAAGGCGGGAAGAAAATGGCAAACAAAAAAGTTTCGGACAAAGATTATCTGTTCATCTCCTCGATGCTCAAGGCACGGGAGAACCGCATGCTCCGCCGTGACCGGCTCGAGCAGATGCTCTCCTCCGGCAGCTTTGAGGAAGCCGCAAGGCTCCTCGCCGAGATCGGCTGGCCCGATCTTTCCGGCAAGGGCAGCGCAGCGGTGAGCGAGGCGCTGGCCAAGCGCCAGGCGGAGATCTATGCGGAGATCACCCGCTTCGTTCCGGAAAAAGGAGCTGGTGGGCATCTTCCGGCTGAAGTACGACTACCACAACGCCAAAACCATCGTCAAGGGCGAGGGCGCGGGCGTTGACGCGGCGTACCTCCTCTCCGACGCCGGACAGGTCGAGCCGGAAAAGCTCGAAGCGGCGTTCCGCGAGGACAGCTTCCAGTTCATCCACGGAAAGCTCGGCCCCGCCATGGCGGAGGCCAAGGGCATTCTTGCCCGCACCGGCAATCCGCAGCTGGCGGACTTCGCGCTCGACAAGGCGTACTATGAGGATCTCAAGGCACTGGCCGACGCGGTGTCGAGCCCCTTCGTGAAGGGCTATGTCACAACGCTCATCGACAGTGCGAACCTCCGCGCCGCGGTGCGCTGCGTGCGCATGGGCAAGGACGCGGAGTTCCTCCGCGGCGCGCTCGTCGCGGGCGGCAATGTTCCGGTGCAGCGGCTCGTGCAGGCGGTGTTCTCCGGCGAGGGGATCGCCGCGGCGTTCGCTTCGACGCCGTTCAGCGATGCCGCCGCGCTCGGCGCGGCCGCGATCGAGGGCGGCACGATGACGGAGTTTGAGCGTGAGTGCGACAACGCCGTCAACCGCTACATGACCGGCGCGCATCTCAAGAGCTTCGGCCCCGAACAGGTCGTCGGCTATCTGACGGCGGAGGAGGGCAACACCATGGCGGTCCGCATGGTGCTCACCGGGCTTCTGGCCGGCATCGACCCGGAGCGACTGAAAGAAAGGCTGCGTGAGAGCTATGTATAAGATCGGCGTCATGGGCGGCAGAGAGACCGTTATGGGCTTTAAAGCGCTCGGGCTGGACGTGTTCCCCGTGGACAGCGCGGACGAGGCGCGGCACACTCTCCGCCGGATCACCTCCGGCGAGAGCGAATACGCCATCCTCTATCTGGAGGAGAACCTTGCCGCGGAGCTCTCGCATGAGATCGACCGCTTCAAGGACAGCCCCACCCCGGCGATCATCCTCATCCCCGGACGGGACGGGACGCTCGGTCTCGGCCAGAGCGCGCTGCGCTCGGCGGTGGAAACGCGCCGTCGGCAGCAATATCCTGTAAGTTATAAAGACGACCCTTTTGCGCCGCATGCGGCGCGCCGGGCGGCAGGCAGCGCGCCGGAACCTTAACGGAAAGAAGGTAGAACATTGAGCGGAAAAAGTGATTAAAGTATCCGGACCGCTGGTGGTGGCCGACGGTCTGGAGGACGCCAACGTATCGGACGTTGTCCGTGTCGGCGAACAGCACCTGATCGGCGAGATACTGAATATGACCGGAGGCAGCGCCTCCATTCAGGTCTACGAAGAGACCTCCGGCCTTGGCCCCGGCGCCGAGGTCGTGACGACCGGTATGCCGCTGAGCGTGGAGCTCGGGCCCGGCATGCTCGAAAACATCTATGACGGCATCCAGCGTCCCCTGCCGGAGATCCGTGATCTCACCGGCGAAACGATCGCCCGCGGCGTGAGCGTTCCGGCGCTCAACCGCAAGAAGATCTGGAACTTCGTCCCCGCGGCGAAGGAGGGCGATGAGCTCGTCGCCGGCGACGTGCTCGGCACCGTGCAGGAGACGACCGCCATCCTCCACAAGATCATGGTCCCCCCGACGATCAAGAAGGGCACCGTGAAGTGGATCCGCGGCGGCGAATTCACCGTCGAGGAAAAGATCGCCTGCCTGACGCTCGGCGACGGCAGCGAGATCGAGCTGGATATGATCCAGCGCTGGCCGGTGCGTATCCAGCGCCCGAACGCCGGCAAATTCCCCCCAGCCGTCCGCTGAACTCCGGACAGCGCATCATCGACACCATGTTCCCCGTCGCCAAGGGCGGCACGGCAGCCGTCCCCGGCCCGTTCGGCAGCGGCAAGACCGTCGTGCAGCACCAGCTTGCAAAGTGGTCGGATGTGGATATCGTCGTCTACATCGGCTGCGGCGAGCGCGGCAACGAGATGACCGACGTTCTCAACGAGTTCCCCGAGCTGAAAGATCCCCGCAGCGGCGAACCGCTGATGAAGCGCACGGTGCTTATCGCGAACACCTCCGATATGCCCGTGGCCGCGCGTGAGGCTTCCATCTACACCGGCATCACCATCGCGGAGTATTTCCGCGACATGGGCTATGACGTTGCCGTTCTCGCCGACTCCACGTCCCGCTGGGCCGAGGCGCTGCGCGAAATGTCCGGCCGTCTGGAAGAGATGCCCGGCGAAGAGGGCTACCCCGCGTACCTCGCCAGCCGTATCGCGCAGTTCTACGAGCGCGCCGGCTGCGTCACCTGCCTCGGCAGCGACAAGCGTCAGGGCAGCGTCACCGCCATCGGCGCCGTCTCGCCTCCGGGCGGCGACACGTCCGAGCCGGTCTCGCAGGCGACGATGCGTATCGTCAAGGTGTTCTGGGCGCTTGACAGCTCTCTGGCCTACGCCCGCCACTTCCCGGCGATCAACTGGCTGACGTCGTACTCGCTGTACACCGACTCGCTGCGCGAGTTCTACGACAAGGAATTCGGCGCGACGTATATGGCCAACCGCACGAAGGCCATGAGCATTCTGCAGGAAGAGGCAGAGCTTCAGGAGATCGTCCGTCTCGTCGGTCAGGACGCGCTCAGCCCCGCCGACCGCATGACGATGGAGACCGCGCGTATGATCCGCGAGGACTTCCTGCAGCAGAACGCCTTCATCACCGAGGACGCCTACTCCTCTTACGGCAAGCAGTACCGCCTGCTTGATCTCGTGCTGCAGTACGACGCGAAGTGCCGCGCCCGTTGCTCGCCAAGGGCGCCGAGCTCAACGGTCTCTTCAACATCCGGCGCGCGCGAGGCCATCGGCCGCGCGAAAATGGCGCCGCAGGGAAGAAGAATATGAGAAGGTTTACGACGGCATTCTCGACGAGATGCAGTCCGAGATCGACGAAGTTGTCCGGGGAGGTGAGGCGCAGTGATCCGCGAATATAAGACAATTAAAGAGATCGCCAGCCCCTGATGATCGTGGAGCACGTCGATGGCGTCACCTACGACGAGCTGGCGGAGATCGAGCTGCCGAACGGCAGCGTCCGGCGCTGCAAAGGTGCTCGAAGTGGAAGGCGACCGCGCGGTCGTGCAGCTCTTCGAGTCGGCGCAGGGCATCAACCTTGCCGAGAGCAAGGTCCGCTTCCTCGGCCACCCGCTCCAGCTTGGCGTGAGCGAGGATATGCTCGGCCGTGTCTTCAACGGCATGGGCGAGCCGATCGACGAAGGCCCGGCCATCATCGCCGAGGAGCACCGCGACATCAACGGTCTTCCCATGAACCCCGCCGCCCGCGCTTACCCCGCCGAGTTCATCCAGACCGGCGTTTCCACCATCGACGGATTGAACACCCTCGTCCGCGGCCAGAAGCTGCCCATCTTCTCCTGCTCCGGTCTGCCCCACGCGGCGCTCGCCGCGCAGATCGCGCGTCAGGCGAAGGTGCTCGGCGACGGTGAGAACTTCGCCGTTGTGTTCGCCGCCATCGGCATCACGTTCGAGGAATCCGAATACTTCATTCAGGAGTTCCGCCGCACCGGCGCCATCGACCGCACGGTCGTATTCTCCAACCTTGCGAACGACCCCGCCGTCGAGCGTATCGCCACGCCGCGTATGGCGCTGACCGCCGCGGAGTATCTGGCGTTTGAGAAGGATATGCACGTCCTCGTCATCCTCACGGATATCACGAACTACGCCGAAGCGCTGCGCGAGATCTCCGCCGCAAAGAAGGAAGTCCCCGGCCGCCGCGGCTATCCCGGCTATCTGTACACCGACCTTGCGACGATGTACGAGCGCGCCGGCCGCCGTGTGGGCCGCGCCGGCTCGATCACCATGATCCCCATCCTGACCATGCCGGAAGACGACAAGACCCACCCAATCCCCGACCTTACCGGCTATATCACCGAGGGCCAGATCATCCTCAGCCGCGATCTGTACCGCAAGGGCGTCGTTCCCCCGGTGGACGTGCTGCCGAGCCTCTCCCGACTCAAGGACAAGGGCATCGGCGAGGGCAAGACCCGCGCCGACCACGCCGGTACGATGAACCAGCTGTTCGCGGCCTACGCCCGCGGCAAAGGAAGCCAAGGAGCTTATGACGATCCTGGGCGAAGCGGCGCTGAGCGACGATGACAAGCTCTACGCGAAGTTCGCCGAAGAGTTTGAAAAGCGCTATGTCTCCCAGGGCAATGAGACCAACCGCTCCATTGAAGAGACGCTCACCATCGGCTGGGAGCTGCTCTCCATCCTGCCCGAGCGCGAGCTCAAGCGCATCAAGCCGGAGTTCATTGCGAAGTATCTTCCCAAGAAGCACAGTAATGCGCTTCGCGGAAAGGAAGAGGTGATCCCATGGCAACCATAACACCGACCCGAATGGTGCTCAACCAGATGAAGGGCCGACTGAAAACCGCCTCCCGCGGCCATAAGCTTATGAAGGATAAGCGCGATGAGCTGATGCGTCAGTTCATGGACGTTGTCCGCCGCAACAAGGAGCTGCGCACGAAGGTCGAGCAGGGACTGACCGAAGCGTTCGGCGCGCTGAGCGTGGCGAGCGCGGTCATGTCGCCGGAAATGCTCGAGCAGGCGCTGCTCTATCCGCGGCAGAGCGTGGCGCTCGATGTGAGCTTCAAGAACATCATGAGCGTCAACGTCCCGGTCTACGATTTCCAGACCAAGACCGCCGAGGAAGGGGACATCTTCCCCTACGGTCTCGCGCAGACCTCCGGCGAGCTGGACGACGCCATGACCGCTCTCGGGCGTGTTTGAGGACATGCTGGAGCTGGCGCAGGTAGAAAAAAAACGATGCAGCTTCTCGCGCAGGAGATCGAAAAGACGCGCCGCCGCGTGAACGCGCTCGAGTACGTCATGATCCCCGATCTGCAGAAGAACATCAAATACATCTCCATGAAGCTCGAGGAGAACGAAAACTCCACGAAGGTACGCCTCATGAAGGTGAAGGAAATGGTCTTGCAGGACGCGCACCATTACCAGTATTGATTATGCGAAAAGGCACTCTCGTAAGAGAGTGCCTTTTGCGCGCGTCAAAAAGGGTTTTTGTCACGCTCTCAAACGAGACCCACTGCGTTTGGATCTCGTTTGAAAAGGCCGCGGCTCGCCGCAGCGCGCGCTGTGCGCATCATCCGCGACTACGATTTCTTCCGGACGCTCGTGCCAAAATGGTATTCCGAGATCACTTTCCGGTGAGAGAGCCCCACCATTCGAGCAGACGGAAGCGGAGAACGTAGCCCTCGCCGTCCTCGGTGATGAGCTTTACGTCGTCATCGGAGAGCACGGCGGCTTCCTGCGCCGTCTCCACGCCCGATGTACAGAGCGGAGGATACACCACGGACCACCAGTTTCGCCCGCTGCCCGCGCCGAGCGTTATGCGAAGCGACGTATACACGCCCGCCGGGAGCGAGAAGGTTTCGTATTCTCGCGTGGGGTACGTTTCACGCCCGAGCTCCACGCGGGCGCTGCCGCCGCTTGCGGTCTCCGCGATACGCTGAAGCTCCCCGACGCCGCGGCGATCACCGCGGCGGCATCCTGCGCCGGACGCGGCTTCCAGCCGCGGCGTAAGATACGCGAGCAGCGCATCCCGCACCTCGAGCTTCACACGCTGATCCTCCGCGCTGTCGGACGCGGCGATCACGTGCAGCCGCACGACCTTGTCCGCAAGCGCGCTCTGCCGCCCCTGTGCCCACACGCCGGTGAGCAGCGTTACGCACACCGCCGCGAGCAGCGCCGTTTCCCATGGCCGCAGCCTGTCGTTTTATGCATAAAAAGAACCGCCCTTCTATGTAGGTTATACACATAGTATGGGCGGTTCTGTGTTTTTTAAACCGGTACGGTCAGGGCTGCGGTGTTTCCGCGGGAGGTTCAGGCGTCGGCTCCGGCATGGAGAGGCCGATGTCCGTGATGATCTGGCAGGCGGGGAGAGCCTCCTGCAGCGAGCGCACCATATCAGCGGTGAGAGCCGGATTTCCGGTGATGTTCAGCGTGCGAAGCTGCGTGAGCGAGCGGAGCGCCGCAAGGGAGTTCAGGTCGTTATGGCTGAGATCAAGCTCCTCAAGCGCGGTGCAGCCGGAGAGTGCGGTGATGTCGCGCAGGGCGTTGTGGTCGAGAATGAGTCGCCGCAGCGCCGTGTGGCCGGTGAGCGGAGAGATCGCAGAGGTTGTTATAGCCCAATTGCAGCTCCTCCACGGAGAACAGCTCCGCGAGCGGCGCAAGGTCGGTGAGCGTGTTGCCGTAGGCGCTCAGCCGCCGCAGCTGGTGGAATTTCTCGATGCCGGAGAGCGTTGTGAGTCCCAGCGCGTCCACCGTCACATCGGAGGCGTCCGACGAGAAGGACTGGTCGCCGAAAACGACGGTATAGTACTTCGGCTCATGGACGATCTGGCAGCTCGGCAGCGCCGATTGCA
>VOFC01000167.1_pt1 | contig 40000 bp, 62 predicted proteins | sample 5384161 | NCBI WGS metagenome assembly VOFC01 (sample SAMN12384722, study PRJNA508395) | human gut metagenome | isolation source: healthy gut B | host: Homo sapiens
AATTTCATATTAAATGATATTGGAGGTACTCATGTCACAGTCGGTTACGATAAAGAGTAATAAATATGGAATCAATTTAGTTTTAGATGCGGATATGTCATTTGCTGATTTGATAAAGGCAGTTGTAGAGAAGTTTAAGGCATCCGCCAATTTTTTATAAAAACGCAAAGCTTGCTATTTCATTTGAGGGAAGGCATCTTTCAGATGAAGAACAGCAGCAGATAATTGCAGCTATTGAGGAAAATACCACAATTGAGATTTTGTGCATTGTGGAGAGTGGTACCGAGCAGGAAGCCATTATGAAGGAGCAGGTTGAGGCATTTAATGAGGCAGTGCAGAAGCAGTGCGAGAATGTTGCGACAGTCAGTGTTCCGGAGCAGTTTTACCGTGGTACGCTCAGGTCAGGCCAGGTGATTACCAGCGAGTCTTCGGTCACAATCATAGGTGATGTCAATCCGGGAGCCAAGATTATAGCTCAGGGCAATATCGTTATTCTTGGTGCATTAAAGGGCAATGTTCACGCCGGATGTACAGGTGACAGGAGCTGTTTTGTATTTGCACTTGACACGCAGCCGATTCAGATTCAGATTGGTGATTTGATTGCGAAGAGTCCGGACGAGCCTCAGCCAAAGCACAGGGTAAGGCGCAAGGAAAAGCCGGCACAGGAGCAGGCACAGATAGCCATCGCAAAGGATGGATATATTTACATCGAACCAATTACTAAAAATATTTTAAATAGCATTTAGGAACGTAGGAGGAATAAAGTTCATGAGCGAAGTAATCGTTATCACATCAGGAAAGGGTGGTGTGGGCAAGACCACAACCACAGCAAATATTGGTACAGGTCTTGCACAGTTAAATAAAAAGGTTGTTATGATTGATACTGACATCGGACTGCGTAACCTGGATGTTGTTATGGGACTTGAGAATCGTATTGTATACAATCTCGTAGACGTCGTTGAGGGCAAATGTCGTATACGTCAGGCCCTTATCAAGGATAAGAAATATCCTGATCTGTGTCTGCTTCCATCAGCCCAGACAAGGGACAAGGATGCTGTTACACCGGAGCAGATGGTTGAGCTTATCAATGAGCTTCGTGAAGAGTTTGATTATATCTTGCTTGATTGTCCGGCAGGTATTGAGCAGGGATTCAAAAATGCAGTTGCAGGAGCAGATCGTGCACTTGTTGTTACAACACCTGAGGTGTCTGCAATCCGTGATGCAGACCGTATTGTTGGTTTGCTTGAAGCAAATGAGATGAAACGCATTGATTTGATTGTCAACCGTCTGCGTGTCGATATGGTTAAGCGCGGTGATATGATGAATGTGGATGATGTAACAGAGATCCTTGCAGTCAACTTAATCGGTGCCGTACCGGATGATGAGCAGATTGTTGTTTCTACAAACCGTGGAGAGCCGTTAGTTGGCTCAGACAGCCTTGCAGGAAAGGCATATATGAATATATGTCACCGCATATTGGGTGAAGAGGTTCCATTACTGGATCTGAACCAAAAGCATGGAGTTTTCGAAAAGTTGAAAGATATGTTTAAGAAAAAATTAAAGGGGGATACGTACCATGGGTATAATGGATTTATTTAAAAAGAAATCTTCTGGTAATGTTGCAAAGGATCGCCTGAAGCTGGTGTTGGTTTCTGACCGTGCAAACTGCTCATCGGAGATGATGGAGATGATGAAAAGGGATATCATTGAGGTTATTTCCCGCTATATGGATATTGATGCGGAAGCTCTTGATGTGAAAATCACAGAGACAGAGTCTGATTCTAACAACGGAATGGTTCCGGCACTTGTTGCCAATATTCCTATCCGTGACATGAAGCATCGTCCGGATCCAAGATAGAGTAAATAAAATAATAGGATACGATAAGATATGAGGGTCAAAAGATGTTTTGGCCCTTTAATTATTATATTGAATAAAAAGACTTGATTTGATATTAGAGTGTGATATACTTTAATACGTTACAAATAAATAAATTTTAGCAGAGTAGACACATGTGCGTTAAGTGCCGGATGAACAGGGAGTTGTCACCCGGACGAAAAGAAAATCTTGCGGTACATGAGTCGCATCCCGCTGCATCCGAAGATATTAATTATCTCCTGTTGTAGTTCGGTGAGGTCTGCAAAGGAGGTAATTTTTAATGAAAAAATTCGTTACTTTGTTCACCGATTCTGCCCGAGAGCTTAAATCGGTCAGAACCATCACAACTATGGCTATGCTTGCTGCAGTTGCCGTTATCCTTGGATATTTCTCCATCGAATATGGACAGCTTATCCGTATCGGTTTTTCCGGTATTCCGAATGGTATCGTTGATTACCTGTTTGGACCGGTTGCCGGAGCTGTTTTCCACGGAGCGCTTGACATAATCAAGTATCTGATGAAGCCTACAGGACCATTTTGTCCACAGCTTACACTTGTTGTAATGCTTGCAGGTGTTTTATATGGATGTTTCTTTTATAAGAAAAAGCTTACCATATGGAGAGTGCTTGCTGCGAAGTTTGTAGTAATGCTCATCTGCAATGTCATTCTCAATACTCTGTGTCTGCAGGTACTGTATGGACAGGCACTTATGGCAATCCTTCCAATGCGTGCACTTAAGAACCTTATTATGTGGCCAATAGATTCAATTGTCTTTTTTCGGCATTGCAAAGGCACTGGAGCAGATTGGATTGTTCCGTACCTTCCGTAAACCGGAGCTTATAAAGAATGCATAGCAACAGGTGAATGGACCGGGTACTCAAATGAGAGTACCCGGATTTTTTATTTAATGGAAAGAAATACGTATAATGTGGTATGTGTATCATGTTCTTTATAATATATATAAATGATGAAAAGGAACATAGCAACAGAATAATGTACAGACAATATAATGCACAAAACATTACATTAAAATGATATTTTAAGCATTAAATGGCAATTTATGTTAAAATTTTAAGGATAAACCACCTTTAAACTGACATTGTGAGGTATTTCGCATTTTTAATGAAAATTATTGACACAATATATTGAACGTGATATTGTTTACTTGTTCAAAATAATACAAAAAGAAAACGAACAAACAACTACATATTAATTATGAATATTTAAGAGCAAAGACGCTAACCGGTGAAGCACTTTGCTCTTTTTTTATTTATCAAAATCACAAGGATATTTAAATTAGGAGGCAATATATTATGAAATTAAAAGACACAGGATTAACAGCACAGGACATCAAAGACAAAGTAAAGAAGTATATGATTGAGACATATGAGCGTTTCGATTTCATCGCTGAGACTGCTGAGGGCATGTATCTATATGATGAGAATGGCACACCATACCTTGACTTTTACGCAGGAATCGCCGTAAACAATGCCGGCAGCAGAAACCCTAAGGTTGTTGCAGCAGTCAAGGATCAGGTGGATGACATCATGCATACACTCAACTATCCATACACCATTCCGCAGGCACTGCTTGCTGAGAAGGTTTGCAAGACTATCGGAATGGACAAGATTTTCTACCAGAACTCAGGAACTGAGGCAAATGAGGCTATGATTAAGATGGCTCGTAAATATGGTATAGAGAAATATGGTCCAAACAGATATCACATCGTAACTGCTAAGGATGGCTTCCACGGCAGAACCTTCGGTGCTATGTCAGCAACAGGACAGCCTGGAAACGGATGCCAGGTGGGCTTTGGTCCAATGACATACGGCTTCTCATATGCTCCTTACAATGACTTAAAGGCTTTCAAGGATGCATGTACAGAGAACACAATCGCTATCATGATTGAGCCTGTACAGGGCGAGGGCGGTGTTCATCCTGCAACACCTGAATTCATGAAGGGACTTCGCGAGTTCTGTGATGAGAAGGGCATGCTCCTCCTTATCGATGAGGTTCAGACAGGATGGTGCAGAACCGGAGCTGTAATGAGCTACATGAACTACGGCATCAAACCTGATATCGTTTCTATGGCAAAGGGGTCTTGGCGGTGGAATGCCAATCGGTGCTATCTGTGCTACAGAGGAGGTTTCAAAAGCATTCTCAGCCGGTTCACACGGTACAACCTTTGGTGGACACCCTGTATGCTGTGCAGCAGCACTTGCAGAAGTAAACGAGCTGCTTGACAGAGATCTTGCCGGAAATGCAAAGAAGGTTGGTGATTATTTCGCAGCTAAGCTTGAGAAGCTTCCACACGTAAAAGAGGTAAGACATCAGGGACTCTTAGTTGGTGTTGAGTTTGACGATACAATCTCAGGTGTAGATGTAAAGCATGGCTGCTTTCGACCGCCATATGCTTATCACAGCAATCGGAAGCCATATCATCCGTATGGTTCCACCGCTTATCGTAAGCGAGGAAGAGTGCGACAAGGCATTTGATATTATAAAGGAAACTGTTGAGTCACTTTCATAGAAGGTTTGAATTATATTTGAGGCAGGTAACAGAATATATTGCGGCAGATTTTACGAGCCGGATAAAAGACAAGGGCGTCACGATTAGCTTCGTGCGCCCTTCTTTTTAAACAAAGAATATAGGTAACTAAGCGGAACAAGTTTATATAACAACATATGATTAAAGTGTCAAAAGGTATCGTCGATGCATACCTTAGCAACTTTCATATCAACATAGTATAAAGATGTATATATAAGAAAAGCGAGGGGAACGAAATGGCACATCTTGTTATTACAATAGGATGCGAATATGGCGCTGAAGGAAACCAGATTGGCAAAAAGGTTGCTAAAGACCTGGGAATCAAATTTTATGACAGGGATACTGTAGATGAAATAATAAAAGAGGTCGGTATTCCCAAAGGATATCATGGAAAAGGTTGAGGAAGGTATCACCATCGCCGGAAAAGGTGCAGAGGGTGATGTCAGAGGCTCTTTTCTCCAAATATGCAGACCTCACAGAGCGTGCAATTCATGTCCAGAAAACTATAATCAGAAAATTATCAGACCGTGAGTCGTGTGTGATTATCGGTCGTTCAGCAGACTATATACTAAAGGAACACAAACCGATTTTACGTATTTTCATATATTCACCGGATGAAGTGAGGATTGAAAACGTAATGAAGAGCCACAATTTGTCGGAGGATGATGCAAAGCTTTTTATCACTGAAAAGGATAAGCGTTATCATAAGCGTCACATGGCGCTGACAGGAAGCAACCGAGGCGACAGACACAACAGGGATATGCTTATAGACAGCAGCCTGTTAGGAGTGGATGGCACAGCGGAGCTTATTGAGTCTCTGGCAAGAAAAGTGGTAGAGAATGAAAGTAAGACAGAAGCTGGAGGTGACAAGTAATGGAACAGAAAAAATCAGAATTTAACAAAGTCCTGAATGCCTGGGACGTACTTGTAATTGCATTTGGAGCCATGATTGGCTGGGGCTGGGTTGTCTCAACCGGAGGCTGGATTGAAAAGGGCGGAGTGCTCGGTGCCGCAATCGGCTTCGTTATCGGCGGTATCATGATATTTTTCGTGGGAATGACCTACGCGGAGCTGACAGCAGCCATGCCTCAGTGCGGTGGCGAGCATGTATTCAGCTACAAGGCAATGGGTTCGACAGGCTCATTCATATGTACGTGGATGATTATCCTTGGATATGTCAGTGTGGCATGCTTTGAGGCGTGCGCTTTCCCAACAATCATCACATATCTGTGGCCGGGCTTTTTGAAGGGATATCTGTATACGGTAGCAGGCTTTGATATCTATGCTTCATGGCTTATTGTGGCGATAGTTGTGGCATTTTTAATCATGATGATAAACATTATCGGCGCAAAGACAGCAGCGATTTTGCAGACTGTGCTCACATGTATTATTGGTGGCGCCGGAATTTTGTTGATAATTGCATCGGTAATCAATGGAACAGTTGATAACCTGGATGGACAGATGTTTGCAGGCAGCTCTGCAGGTCTGAACGTAAAGGCAATTATCGGAGTGGCAGCTCTGTCACCATTTTACTTTATCGGATTTGACGTAATACCTCAGGCGGCTGAGGAAATCAATGTTCCGGCAAAGAAAATCGGCTCAATACTTATCTTATCAGTAGTTCTGGCAGTTGTGTTCTATGCACTTGTCATTGTTGCGGTAGGTCTTGTCATGGGGCCCACAGGCAATTGTTGATTCAGAGCAGGCAACAGGACTTGTCACAGCAGATGCAATGGCTGCCGCATTCAACACAAAGATAATGGCAAAGGTTATAATAGTCGGCGGAATGTGCGGTATCGTAACCTCATGGAACTCATTTTTGCTCGGTGGCTCGCGTGCCATGTACTCAATGGCAGAGTCATACATGATTCCGAAGTTTTTTGCAAAGCTTCATCCAAAGCACAAGACACCAATCAATGCACTGATTCTCATCGGATCTCTCACAATGCTTGCACCTTTTGCAGGTAGAAAGATGCTCGTATGGATCAGTGATGCCGGCAACTTTGGATGCTGCGTGGCATATTGCATGGTTGCTCTTTCATTTATTATTCTTCGCAAGAAGGCGCCGGATATGCCAAGACCTTACAAGGTTCCCGCATACAAGTTCTTTGGAACGATGGCGGTCATCATGTCAGGCTTCATGGTTGCAATGTACTGCATACCGGGAAGCGGCGGATCACTTATCATCCAGGAGTGGGGCATCGTGCTTGCATGGTGTGCACTCGGCGTGGTGTTCTTCGTCTTCTGTAAAAAGAAATACAAGGAGACATTTGGTACACTTGTTGAGCTCATCTCAGATGAGGATGCTGCAACACTTATGCCTGAGGCAGATGAGGTTGAGCTGGATAAGGTTATCGATGCTGCAATAGACAGGGTACTTGCCAAGAAAGCCAGCTAGGAAACAGAAAGGACAGATTATATATGGAAACATTTAATTTCTCGGTGCCACAGGACATCACAGTGGGAAAGGGCAGTCTTTCAAAGCTGCCGGAAATAGCCAAAAAACTTGGAGGTAAGCATGCACTCATCATTTCAGGACCTCATCTTGAGAAGATGGGACTTGTAAAAAAAAGGCAGCAGATTATCTGGCATCAGTTGACATAAAAGCAGACACTTTTACAGATATAGAGGCAAATCCATCTGTCACAACAGTGGAGAAAGCCACAGCAAAATACCTGGAGTCGGGCGCAGACTTTATCGTGGCATTCGGAGGCGGCTCACCGATGGACGTGGCAAAAGCAGTGGGGTGTGGTTGCCAAATATGGCGGAAGCGTCACAGACTATGAGGGAGCACACAAGGTGCCGGGACCAATCGTACCGCTCATTGCGATACCAACCACCGCAGGAACCGGCTCAGAGGTGACAGCATTCTCTGTAATCACAGATCATAGCAGAAACTATAAGCTCACAGTATTCAGCTACGAGATATTGCCAAAATATGCAATACTAGATGCAGAACTCATCACAACAGCACCGGCAAGCGTAGCGGCAGCCTGCGGAATTGATGCATTTATCCATGCCGAGGAGGCGTATGTATCCACAGCAGCTTCGCCATTTTCTGATGCACTGGCAGAAAAAGCGATGGCACTTATCGGAAAAAATATCCGCAGATTTGTAGCAAACAGAAACGATATCGAGGCTGCAGAAGCTATGATGACAGGCTCACTTTTTGCAGGAATAGCATTCTCGTTTGCAAGGCTTGGAAATGTGCATGCAATGAGCCATCCGGTCAGCGCATTTTTCGATGTGCCTCACGGAGTGGCAAACGCAGTGCTGCTTCCTGTAATCGCAGAGTACAATGCACTTGCAGATCATGGAAAGTATCTGACCATCTACAATGATATAAGCCCGATTCCTGCGTATGCGGACGAATTTGAGCCTATGATGCTTGTAGATGCAATCAGGGAGCTTTGCACAGACATCGGAATCCCTGAGAATCTGACCATCGCAATCAACAATGCCAGCAAAAACGGAACAGTCACAAAGGAAGAGATAGAAAGCAAGATAGAGCCGATGGCTGTCGATGCCATGAAGAGCGGCAACATTGCTGTCAATCCAAGGGCTTCACGCCAGTGCGATATCGAGATGCTGTATCGCAGGGCACTGTAAAACTTATAAAATACAACATGTAAGGTAACTATTCCGAATAGTTACCTTATATGATTATAAACAGTATAGTTAGAAAATTAAATGCAAACGGAGATATGAGTATGGATTATCTGTCACACAATGTATCTGAAAATTTAAAAAAGAATACGCCAGTCAAAGGGCATGAGCTTAGACCAGGTAGCGGAACAGACCGGTGTGAGTAAAAGCATGCTTGCTCAGATAGAAAAGGGCACAGCAAATCCATCTATCGGAGTGCTTGGTAAAATCACAAGCGGTCTGCGAATTGAGTTTCAAAGACTTATAGATCCGCCGAGAGTGGACTATGCGCTCATATCTCCGGATGATCTGGTACCGACAAAGGAGCTTTTGGGACAGTACAGGGTATGGACATGCTTCCCATACGAGGACTCAAGGGAGGTAGAGGTATACCGTATCGACGTGGAGCCGGGCGGCGTGTATACAAGCGGTGGGCATGGCGAGAAAACACGCGAATATCTTACAGTCACGGACGGTGTGCTGACAGTCGAGTGTCACGATCATGTGCAGGAAATCCATAGGGGCAGGTGTATAAGTTTGAGACCGATCAGCCTCATTTGTATCGCAATGATGGTGATAGGGTGGCAAGCTGCATGTGCAACCTTCAGGTATCCGGCTACCAGAAGAAAGCTGTATATACTATATGGATTATTCTGAACCCGGATAGATAACACCGGTATCAATATAGGCTGCGATTTTTTCACCACAGAGCAGCTTATAAAGGTCTTTTAATTTCAGGCGTAGCTGCCTGGATAATTTCTCCGATTATCTCATTGCTGCCGGTGGATTGCCAGAATGCTTTCGGAAAGCAGTTGTCAGAGATAATTGATTACAGACCATGGATCAGTATTGCCAAAACGATATCCATCGTACCATTTCGCTGAGCTCATTATATTTATCATCTTTTTCCATAGTATCGCAGCATGTCTTTTTACCTCTTTTTTTCAGTAAAACCAAAATAAGAGCTGTAGCCATCATCGAGAATAGAATAGGTTTTCAGATTGTTCATGCCGCTGAAGATACTTTCCTTTGCTACACGCAGTATTCCTGTAAGAAAGCCAAAGGCAAGGTGTGGATTTTGAGATGCTTGCGGTTCCTATGCTTATTCTTGTGGTGCTTATGCTTGTATTTTCATATGGACAGAATAAGAAAATGCAGGAAACCTTTATGGATAACAGATGTATGGGAAGCTTTATGAGCGGAAATGCATTTTTCCAGGGGATGATGTATCTTGTCACGCTGGTATTTGGTGGTTTTTTGATAGCACATGGAAGGATGGAGGCATCCGACCTTGCTATGTATGCGCTGTATATAGGTATCTTTATCAGTCCTATCCAGATACTTGTAGAGCTGACTGAGATGATGCAGAAGGGGCTTTCGGGCTTCAGAAGATTCTTAGAGGTGGTGGAAACTGAGCCGGATATAGTTGATGCTGCTGATGCAAAACCGCTTAAAAATGTAAAGGGAAAGGTCTGTTACGAGGATGTTTCGTTCCACTATAGCGATGATGATACACCGGTGCTTTCGCATGTATCCTTTGAGATACCGGCAGGAAAATCAATTGCGCTTGTTGGACCGTCAGGAAGCGGAAAGACGACAATATGCTCACTGCTTCCGCGGTTTTTGATGACGTGACGGAGGGCAGGGTCACAATAGATGGAAATGATGTGAGAAAGCTCACGCTTGAAAGCCTGCGCTCGCAGATTGGACTGGTTTCGCAGGATGTTTATCTGTTTGGCGGAAGTATAAAGGACAACATAGCCTATGGAAAACCGGATGCGACGATGGATGAGATTGTAGATGCGGCCAAAAAGGCGAATATACACGATTTTATCATGGAGCTGCCGGATAAATACGATACGTTTGTCGGTGAGAGAGGCACCCGATTGTCAGGAGGGCAGAAACAGAGGATTTCCATTGCGAGGGTGTTCCTTAAAAATCCGCCTGTGCTAATACTTGATGAGGCAACCAGTGCCCTTGACAATGAGAGCGAGCGCTTTATCCAGAAAAGTCTGGAGGAGCTGGCAAAGGACAGAACGACTATCACAATTGCCCACAGGCTTTCGACAATCAGAAATGCAGACGAAATTCTCGTGGTAGCTGATTGTGGCATTGCTGAAAGAGGCACACACGAGGAGCTTTTGGCACAGGACGGAATATATGCGCGCTATTATGATATGAGCAGGTAGGATTAAGGAAATTTCCACTGATTAATCATAAATGAAGGGCAAAATACCTTTTGACCCTTTAATCATGTTATTATAGCTGCATAAACTAACTATATAGGAGCAGACACTATGCAGGCAATGTTCATAGACGTAGACGGCACTTTAAGCAGTCCGTGCTACAAGGTAAACGGAAAATTTCAGATAGGAATGTCAGATGTGCAGTGGGCAGACTACTGCAGTAAGCATGGTGAGGATACATATGAGTGGTGCCGTCCTGTGATGCAGGTAAAGGAGTATGCCATGAAGGCAAAGGAAAAAGGCACGAAGTTGTATGTGCTTACCACATCAGGCACAAAAATCGAGACAGCTGCAAAGCGCAGATTTTTAGACAGATACTATGCAGGTATGTTTGATGACATCTATGCGGTGGAGCATGATGATGACAAGGTCAGGTTCATTCTAAAAAAAGCAGCAGAGCTTGGGATTGAACCGTCGGACTGTGAGCTTGTGGAGGATACATACCGCATACTTTTGCAGACAGTGACAGAGGGGATTAAATCCACTCACATCACAACGATTCTCACAGGCGGATGCGAACGGTAACCAAAAATTTTTCACGGTCTATAAAGAAATAAAAAAAACATCCGATAAATATGTCAGGAAGCAAAATTTACATATTTCAAGGATGAAATATAAATAGAAAGGAGATCCTGTTATGCGTATAGATGCATATAATCAGATAGCCCAGTTGTATGGCGTATCAAGAACAACAAAGACAGCAAAGACACAAAGCGCGTCGAGGATGTCTGATCAGGTATCAATTTCGCAGGCCGGTAGAGATTACCAGATTGCGAAAAAAGCAGTATCAGAGGCTTCGGACATCAGGGAAGATAAAGTCGCTTTGCTTAAGAACATGGTAGACTCCGGACAGTATGAGGTCAGTGGAGATGATTTCGCCAGCAAGCTGTTAGAGAGGTACAACTCTCTATAATATGATAATCATATCATATATCAAAGGTAAAAAAGAGGATTTTATAGTGGCTAGTTTAGTGGAAGAGCTTATAAATGTGCTCACAGAGGAAGAAAAAGTATACAGAACACTCGCTGCAAATGGGGAGAAGAAACGTCAGATAATCATAGATGCCGATATCCCTGCGCTTGAAGCAATAACTGATTTGGATCAGCAGGCAGGCGATGAGCTTCTTATTATGAGCAATAAGCAGGTTTCACTTCTCACAGATATTGCCAATGTACTGGGCAAATCAGATGAGAAGATGACAGTCACAAGGCTGATTGGATATCTCGGCACACAGCCGGATATTCAGGCGAAGCTTACAGCAGCGCGCGACAGTCTGATTGAAGCAGCTGCGCAGATGAAAGAAATCAACGATTTAAACTCACAATTCCTTGCTCAGGCAATAGAGCTTACAGAGTTTGACATCACCCTGTTCAAGAGCATGAAACACGCGCCGGAGACCGCCAATTATGACAGAAATGCATATAACACAGGCGATATCTTAGGCAGCAGCGGTTTTGATGCAAAGCAATAATCATTAACCGGGAGGACAGGAACATGGCAAATGGATTCGGAAGTTTTTACGTAGGTAGTTCCGGACTTAAAAACTCGCAGAATGCTCTTAATACAACAGCAAACAACATGGCCAATGTCAATACGACAGGCTATGTGCGCCAGCAGGTAAGATTTTCAGATAAACATTATATCACCAGAAATAACCCTACAGCAGGCACCAACATCCAGCAGAGCGGACTGGGTGTTTCCGTATCGGATGTGGCACATGTCAGGGATATATTCTTAGATAAATCGTATAGGCAGGAGAATGGTCGAAAGGGCTTTTACTCGACACTTTACAGCACCACATCATATGTGGAGGATATCATGCAGGAGATGAACGGTGCTGAGTTTAAGGAGAGTATATCAGAGCTATGGCAGGCTTTTCAGGAGTATGGCAAGGATCCGACGAATTCGACGAATCAGAACCTTATTATCCAAAAGAGCGAGCTTTTTCTGACCAGATGCAATACGGTTTATTCTGATCTTCAGAAATACCAGTCAAATATCAACTTACAAATTAAAGACCAGGTTGACAGAATCAACGAAATCGGCGACAAGATTTATGCGCTCAACCTTGAGATCAAAAAAAGACAGAGTCAGGCGGTGTAGAGACTGCCATGACAGCGCGCGATGCCAGGGACAGTCTGATTGATGAGCTCGCAGGTTACGCTAAGATAGAGGCTGAGGAGGATTCCACCGGCTACGTGCGTATCAAGCTCGAGGGACAGCAGTTTGTACAGGATAACAAGTGTAACCATATAGGCCTGACCGAGGAAAAGGGTACAGGCTTTTATACCGTACTGGCCTCATATTACTACACAGGAGAGCTATATGCCGGTGTTTAGCGACGTTGCGCTGCCGTCAGCGCTGGCTGAAAGAGTCGGCTGCACGCAGACCACCAACATAGCAACCAGCCTGAATAATGATATAGGAAGCCTGAAGGCACTCCTTGTATCAAGAGGCTCAGAGTATGGCAACGATGATTTCATGAGCGAGGAGAATTACAGTAGGGTGGAGGACAATGTGGTCATGGAGACACAGGCCGAGATATCATATCTGGCGCGAAACATCATGATGGCCATGAACGATATATTTTGTCCGAATACCACATACACAGCGGCAGACGGTACCACATACACGGTTTTGGATACGGCAAACTGCTCGGTAGGAGCTGATGGCAGCCTGCCACCGCATGAGCTCTTTGCAAGAGAAGGATATGACCGTTACACGCAGATGGAAATAGATGGCAAACAGTTTTATGTATACAATGATGAGACAAAGGCTAACAACTCATCATGGTACAAGCTTGGAAATGTTTCAGTAAATCCAAAGCTTGCAGCGCAGGTGACACTGATGCCGTCATACAAGCAGGACGGATCCGCAAATTATGGTCTTGCAGACCAGATTACAAAGGCGTGGTCAGCAGAGAATCTATACATCAACCCAAAGGATACGTCGAAGTGCAATTTTGAGGGATATTATGACAAGATAATCTCGCATCTCGGAACAAACGGCAGCATATATAAGGCGTCATCAGACACTATGACATCGACAGCAGCGGCCATAGACAACCAGAGAAACCAGATAATGGGTGTGTCGAGTGACGAGGAGCTGACAAACATGATCAAGTATCAGTCAGCATACAACGCATCAAGCCGTTTTATCACTGTAATCAGTCAGATGACTGAGCTCATAGTACAGCTCATATAGTTTTAGGATACGACAAGAGAGTATGAACAGGAGGAGTCGATATGGCTTCAACATTTTTTGGATTACATATAGGGTCAAGCGCCTGAGCTCATTTCAGGTAGCGACCAATACAACTGCAAACAACATAGCCAATGTCAAGACGACCGGATACACCAGGCAGGAGGCTACCCTGCAGGCAAAGGATGCCATAAATGTCACAGCCCGCTACGGAAGCGTCGGCACAGGTGTTACAGTCACCTCAATCAAACAGCAGCGTGACCTGTACTACGACAATAAATACTGGGAAAACAATTCCTGCTATGGACGCTATGAGCAGAAGCTGTATTACATGGAACAGATTCAGAACTACTTTAAGGATAACGGCTCATCGGTTAAGGGCTTTTCGAGTGTTTTTTCACAGATGTTTTCAGACCTTGATACACTGCGCAGCAAGCCGTCCGACAAGACAGTGAGAAATCAGTTTATCAGCAGTGCACAGAGTCTGTGTACATATTTCAACCAGATGAGTGACAATCTCTCAAAGCTGCAGGATGACTGCAACGAAGAAATCAGAAACAACGTAGACAAAATCAATTCAATCAGTGAGAAAATTTCACTGTTAAATAAGGAGATTAACCAGATAGAGACAGGAACCGGTGTCGAGGCCGGCTCACTTAGGGATGAGAGGGCGAATCTCATCGACAGCCTGTCCAAGATTGTTAATGTATCTTATAATGAGACAGAGGTGCAAAACACCAATGGAGACAACTTGGGCGGCACAAATTTCTCGCTCTATATAAATGGAGAGAAGGTTGTGGAGGGCAAGGATTACCGAAAGCTCATCTGTGAGTCGTCAAAGACGAAAAACAATCAGACAGACAACGACGATCTGTATAAAATATATTGGGAAGATACTAAGATGGAGTTTTCCGCGACAGCCGGAACCGCAGGGGGAAGCCTGAAAGCTCTCTTTGAGGTGAGAGACGGTGATAATCTGGAGAATTTCAAGGGTAAGGTCACAAAGGCTGATTCGTATTCGCTCACAGTGGAGAATATATCAATAGACAATATAAAATCACTCAATCTGCCGGACAAGGACGGCATCACTGTAAATAATATCAGCTACAGCTATGACAGCTGGGAGGCACAGGTGGATGCGCAGGGCAATATCAAGTCTGTAACATTTAATCTGAGCAAGGACAAGGCCATAGCAGACCCTGAAAAGACTGTGGCAGAGGGATATCTTTTAAATGCGGGCTCTGCAATAAATGCGAGGGGAATCCCTTACTATATGACACAGCTCAACGAGTTTGTCAGAAATTTTTCAGAGATGTTCAATCAGATAGAGAGCAAAGGACAGAATCTGAATGGGGATACACCACCTACATTTTTTGAAGCAATCACAAACACAGCCAAGGTATATGATTTCTCGGAATCAGAGGCTTACAGCAAGCTGCCTGATGGACAGACTGCCACAATAAACAGCAGCTCCAACACGTATTACAGGATGACAGCGGCCAATTTCTCCGTAAACAAGGATGTGATGAACGATGTATCGCTTTTTTGCGACTTCCACAGACTATGTCAAGACAGATTCATGTGATATAGTTGATGAGTTAAAGAAGCTGCAGTCGGAGAAAACAGTATACAGAGGCGATAAAGCGGAATCATTCCTTGAGACAATCATCTCCAATGTGTCAGTGGATACGGAAAAGGCAGAGACCTACAACAAGCTCTATAGCAATCTGGAGCAGACTATTGCAAACCAAAGAACATCGGTATCAGGTGTGGATGAGGATGAGGAGGCATTAAACCTCGTGAAGTTCCAGTATTCATACAATATGGCATCTAAAATCATATCGGTTATGAACCAGATGCTTGATAAGCTCATAAACGATACGGGCGTGGCATAGAAGCGGGAGGCATAATATGAGAATCACAAACAATATGATAATGGGAAATACCAAGACAAATATCAATTCAACAAAGGTTTTGGTGGACAAATACAATACCCAGATGACTACTCAAAAGAAGATATCCAAGGCATCAGAGGATCCGGTTATCGCAATCAGATCGCTTCGCTTGTCGACCAGCCTGTCGCATCTTGACCAGTACAAGGACAACAATATCCCGGATGCTTCTTCGTGGATGGATGTCACACAGACAGCCCTTAGCAACATGAAATCACTCCTCACAGATATCCGTACACAGTGTGTAAACGGCTCTACAGATACGCTCACAGCTGATGTCAGAAACACTATATTACAGCAGCTTACAGCGCTGTCAGAGCAGGTGTATACAGAGGGCAATGCAGACTACGCAGGAAGAACGGTATTTACGGGCTACCGCACATCATCAAAGCTCACATTCCAGAAGGACACAAAGAGCACATATCAGATAACACAGGAGTTTTCTGCCGCTGATTTGTCAGAGAAGCGGTATTATACAAATGGCGTGACTGTTCCAAATAGTATAAATGCGGCAACACCTGACTGTACCACAGATGTCACAGAGCACAGCTTCCAGAGAATCCGTCTGGGCTACGGTAATACGACAGATGATGTGAAGCTTTCTATCGATGGAAAAGAGCTGACACAGGCAGATTATACTGTATACAAGAGTGTGTCTGATTTTGACCCATCAAAGCTCTCTGCTGATGATACGGCATATATACAGGAAACCGGTGAATTTGTTTTTGGTAAAAAAAATGTAGCTGCTTCAATTAAGGATAATGAAAAGAAGCTGTCTGTCACATATGTAAAGACAGGCTTTGACAGCAGTGATGCTAGACCTGAGTATTATTACAACTGCAAGGATATTACAAATGCTGTGACACTCGATGCAGGTGGCAATGTACCCCATGATGCAGCAGGAGATATCATATACTCCGATCCATCAAAGGTAGTGGATTTTAAGTTTTCAAGTCAGGAAATCAAATACACAGTGGCAAACAGCACCGATATCACTGTCAATACACAGGCGAAGGACGTCATGGATACAGGCATCAAGCGTGATGTGGATGAGTTGATTGATGTAGTTCAGAATGCTGTCAATGCTCACGACAAGGTCTCACAGATAAAGAAGATGATGCAGCAACAGCAGTACTCTGACAAGGATTCACAGGCAAAGCTTAAGACATATTTAGAGGCTGCATAGCAGGAGGCTGACTATGCCGACAACAATTTGCAAAAGACCTACAGCCAGTACATCACACGCTTTGATGATCATTTGAATAAGGTAAATCTGGCACTCACCAATTCGGGAAGCACAAAGAGCCGCCTCACTCTCATCAAGAACAGAGTTGAGGAGCAGCAGACGACCATAGAGGAGCTTAAATCGACAAATGAGGATAGGGATATTTCTGATATAATCATTGATTTTTACGCTATGTACAATGCATATCAGTCCAGTCTGACAGCGGCATCAAAGGCAAACTCACAGACATTGCTTGATTATCTGTAAGGATTTTAAAAACGGTACACAGCTACCGGATTATATAACGCTCGCGGAGCGGGCGAAAAGGAGGAAGCCATGAGGGCAAAAACGAGAATATTTGGGGAAATTGACATCCCACAGGACAAAATCATCACAATGAGAAAGGGATGATAGGCTTTTCGGAGCTGAAAAACTACACTCTGATATACAATTCGGAGAAGGAGAATGATAAGAAGTCTATCATGTGGCTTCAATCGATGGATGATGGAGACATTGCATTTCCTGTCATGACACCGGATATCATCATGCCGGACTACAAGCCGACGGTCAACGAGGAGCTTCTTGCGCCTCTTGGAGATCTGAATGAGGAGAATATGTATGTGATCGTCACTGTAAATGTGCCTAGCGACATCACAAAGATTGCCTGCAATTTAAAGGCTCCTATTGTTGTCAATACCGACAGCAACAAAGCAGCACAGCTTATAGTTGAGGATGACTACAAGGTGCACTTCCCGATTTATGACATTATAAAAGGAAAAAAAAGAAAGGGCGGGTGAATAGTATGCTGGCTCTTACAAGAAAAAAAGGGTGAATCTCTGGTGATTAATAATGACATCGAGATTACTATTCTGGAAATCAGAGGCGACCAGATTAGCTCGGTGTAAGTGCACCGAAGGAGGTGCCGATTTACCGCAAGGAGGTTTATACGCAGATACAGCAGGAGAACAGGAAATCTGCGGATGCACAGAATGCACAGGCTCTCAAGGAGCTGTTTGGATAGCTTAAGACAGAGAGTTATATGTCGAAAGTTGCGACCGAAACCAATTGAATGAGAGTTCTATCAAGGCTATAATTGAACCAGTACAGCGATATAACTTTTTTCGCAGTGCTGGTTCTTTTCGATGTGCCAAAAGCGTATAGCGAATAAAATATAATTTCAGACAGGAGGACTTCAATTTGGAGAAAGTACGTTACATGATTTCCGATGCGGCAGCCGCCGTGGATGTGGAGACTCATGTGTTGCGTTACTGGGAGGATGAGCTGGGACTTGATGTGCCTAGAAATGAACTTGGTCACAGATACTATACAAGAGACAATATAAAACAGTTTTTGAGGATAAAGGAGCTTAAGGAGAAGGGGTATCAGGCGCAATCCGTGATATGCTTCATTCGGATGCACCGGGTGAGCCGTTAAATCCACCGAATCCTGCGGCTATGGAAAAATCCGTGCAGCCTGTAAATTACACGAATATCACAAATCAGACGGTGAAACAGGAGATGTCAGGGTATAATCCGGCATATCACGATGAACTGCCGGGATACAATCATACATATCGAAGCCGCACGGCAGATGAGCGTATGGATGAGTTTCGCGAGCTGATGAGCAATATCGTGGGGAGAGCCATAGCACTGAACAATGAGGAGCTGAGTCAGCAGATATCCACTGAGGTGCAGGGAGCGGATATTAAAGGAAATGAACTATCTGATGCGCGAACAGGATATTGCGCAGGAGGAGAGATATAAAAAGCTGGACGCTGCCATACGCGGAAATCTGCGCAGAAAGGGACTTTTTTTCAAGGAAAAGGAACGCGGACATGCCTGCAGATACAAAAATAAGCGCTGCAGACACCAAGGGAAAGAAGGGGGCGCGACAAGACGCATACGCATGAGCTTAATCCGGTGAGACTATAGAGCATGCATGACAAGCTTACACTATAAAAATAATTACTGCAAAAAACGCTTACAGCATAAAAATGATTACAATACAAAGACGATTACAACAAAAAAAAGACGACCCATAACAGGTCGTCTTTATTTCTTACAGTATGCTAAAAATTAGCCCTGGCTGATTGCTCCAGTTGGGCAAACACCAGCACATGTACCACAATCGAGACAAGAATCTGCATCGATTACGTACTGTGAATCACCAGCAGAGATAGCTCCTACTGGGCACTCACCAGCACATGTACCACAGCTAACGCATGAATCAGAAATTACGTATGCCATAATGAAATCCTCCTTATAAAATAATGATCATTATTCGCCGTTATTGGCTTATCTGCATTGTAGTACAAAACACAGAATAATGCAATGCCAAATAAAATTGTACTTACTTTTACACAATCTTATATAAAAATTACCAAATATTGAGTAAAACTTGAAATGCTATTGTTACTATTGTATAATAAATAGAAAACAATTCAGACCTCCGAGAACAAAAGCTGATAAGTCATGTTTACATGTAAGCAGCAGATTTTCCTGCTCTCGAGGTAGCTCTTAAGTGTTACAATAAAAACACATGATTATTTAGAAAAACTGGTGTTTGCACATGGTATATTACTGTAGTATGTGTGGTGAGGATATAAAATGGAAACAAAAATTATAAAAATAGATCAGGACAATTTAGACCATAAGCTCATGCAGGAGGCAGGTGATTTGATTGCAGCCGGTGAGCTTGTAGCGTTTCCGACAGAGACAGTGTATGGGCTTGGCGGTGATGCTTTAGATCCGGAGGCATCAAAGAAGATATACAGTGCAAAGGGGCGTCCGTCGGACAATCCGCTTATCGTACACATATCAGATTTTTCGGATTTGGAGCGCATCGCAAAGACAGTGCCGGAGGATGCAAGGAAGCTTTCGGATGCTTTCTGGCCGGGACCTCTTACCATGATAGTGGAGAAGGGCGATGCAGTGCCTTATGCCACAACAGGCGGCATGGACACAGTGGCTGTGCGAATGCCGAGTCATCCTATAGCGCTTGATCTTATAAGAAGAAGCGGCTGTCTTATCGCGGCGCCAAGCGCCAACACATCCGGCAGACCGAGCCCAACAGAGGCTGCACATGTGGCTGAGGATCTAAGCGGCAAAATAGCTATGATAATAGACGGAGGACCGGTTGGCATAGGAATAGAGTCCACCATCATTGACCTGACAGAGGATACACCTATGGTGCTGCGTCCGGGCTATATTACACCACAGATGCTTTCAAAGGTATTAGGCAAAGAGGTTATCATAGATCCGGGAATCATAGCGGCAGATGACACGAGAAAGCCCAAGGCCCCGGCATGAAGTACAAGCACTATGCGCCAAAGGCTGACATGGTCATCGTGGACGGTACCAGAAAGCATGTGATTGCAAAGATAAATGAGCTTGTGGCTTCGCACAGGGATGATGGCAAAAAGATAGCAGTCATTGCGACAGAGGAGACAAAGCAGTTTTATGATGCAGATGTTGTCCTGTCGATGGGAAGCAGGGCGGATGAGGATTCGATAGCGCATGAGCTATACCGTATATTAAGGGATTGTGATGAGCTCGATGTGGATGTGATTTTCTCGGAGAGCTTCTCCACACCACGTATAGGACAGGCCATCATGAACCGTATGCTAAAAGGCGGCAGGCCATCAGGTGATAGACACACATGTGAAGTATGACAAAATCATTTTTGTCGCACAGACCGGCACATGCAGGGAGCAGATGGCAAAGGGCATCATGAACGACTTTGTACTCAAGGTGCCGATGGAGATTGAGGCGAGAGGACTTGTTGTCCAGTTTCCGGAGCCGGTCAATCAGAAGGCAGAGGCAGTGCTCATAAGCAATGGTATTTCCACGGAGGGCATGGTGTCAACGCAGCTTGAGGAATCGGATATCACGGAGAGTACTATGGTATTTACCATGGAGTCATCACAGCGCGAGCGCATTATAGAAAGCTTTGCCGATATCGACCCGGAGCAGGTTTTTGTGCTTTCACAGTATGTGGGCGATGAGCTTGAGATACTGGATCCTTACGGCGGCACACTTCAAAGCTACGGACTGTGCTATGAAAGCCTCAGGGCTACGCTTAAGAAGCTGGTAAAGCGCTTAAATGCAAATACATAAAAGACAAACAAATATAACACAATATAAGACAAAGGAGAACAGATATTATGGGTAAGGTAGTAGTTATGGATCATCCGCTTATTCAGCACAAGATTGGAATTATGAGAAGAACCGACACAGGTTCAAAGGATTTCAGAACACTTGTCAGCGAGGTTGCGATGCTTGAGTGCTACGAGGCAACAAGAGATCTGGAGCTTACAGATGTGGAGATTGAGACTCCTATCTGTAAGGCCACTGTAAAGGAATTAAAGGGCAAAAAAGCTTGCAGTTGTTCCTATCTTAAGAGCCGGACTTGGTATGGTGGAGGGCATGCTTGAGCTCATCCCTGCCGCAAAGGTTGGACACATCGGCATGTATCGTGACCCGGAGACAGCAGAGCCTATCGAGTACTATTGCAAGCTTCCGGCAGACTGCGCAAACAGAGAGGTATTTGTGGTAGATCCGATGCTCGCAACAGGTGGTTCAGCAGTTGCTGCACTTGATATGCTCAAAAAGCGCGGTGTGAAAAACATCCACTTTATGTGCATAATTGCAGCTCCTGAGGGAGTAAAGAGACTCACAGAGGCACATCCTGATGTGGATGTATATATAGGAGCGCTCGATGATCATCTCAATGAGCACGCTCAATGCCATCTTAAACTACAGGGGTGGAAGCCTTGAGGGAGCGACCATATATGTCACCCTGTTTCCGTGCAATGAGTGCGCTAAGGCAATCATACAGTCCGGCATCAGGGAAGTAGTCTACGACTGTGACAAATACGAGGGCACGGCCAGCGTGACAGCTTCAAAAGGATGCTGAGGGCAGCGGGGGTTACAATTCGCAGGTATGAGCACAGGCCGTGAGGTGCCGTGAGGTGACGCTTGTGCTGTAATGTACACTTATTGGTTGTATGGTTTTGCTGTCAGATTACAGGGACACAGAGAATGACATGGGAGTAATCGTCGTGAATAGTGATAATACTGCAATTGTTATGTCAAATTGACGTGATTTAACATGAAACGCATGTATTTTTTATGCATTTTACACATAAAAATGTAGACAAAAGCAATAAAAATGATATAATAATTTGTATATGAAAAGAGATAATAAGAAAGAGGTAATGAATGCACTTATCATGGTTTTCCAGTTTGGAATCAACATGATTGTGCCGATATTTCTCTGCACACTGGCCGGTGTGTGGATTGGGAAAAAGACCGGAGCGGACTGGGTAACTGTTCCATTGTTTTTCCTTGGAGCATTTGCGGGGGCAAACAATATATACCGCATGGTTCAAAAATTCCTGAAGCCGGAGGATGATGGCAGAGCCGTCAGACAGACACCGGGCAGGCAGAGTACTACGGAAACAGAGATATCAGACAGTATTAGCAGGGTAGAGAAGGATGTTAAAAAGAATAAATGACGCATTGCCGGGACTTGTATTTGGGATAGTTTTTTACGGGATTGTTGTGCAGCTTATTGGGGTATGGTTTGTCACAGACAAAATTTCATATTCTATCGGCTTATGGTATGGGATAGCGATAGCTGTTGGTATAGCTGTCAATATTGCCACAGTCATATATGACGCGACCGCCATATATGGACAAAAGGATGCCAATCGCAGGATCGTAGCAAAATCACTTTTAAGGTATATTGTTGTTGCGGTCCTGTTATTTATATTGGGACTATTTGATTTTGGAAATCTGATAATGGCCTTTGTCGGTATGCTGGGACTCAAGATTTCAGCGTATTTACAGCCTTTATTTATGAAGGTGACAGACAGATTTTCCGGGAGAAGTGATGCATCTTCCGCCGGCGAAATGGAGACAGAGTAGCAAAACAGCAGGTAAACTTAATAAGGAGGAGGTGATAATGTGAATCAGGCGATTTTACTGGAAAGTAACGCAGACAATATCGACTTTATGATCCATGGTATTTTTTTCGATAAAGGTATTCGGTCAGGAGGTCTGGATTACCACATCGCATGCCTGTATCCTCATAGTGATGGCCATTATGGTCATATTCGCTATAGTGGCAAACAGGAAGCTTAAAAAGCAAAGGAAGTACCGGATGGCTTTCAGAATATCATCGAGCTCATCGTAGAGATGCTCGACAAGATGGTCGAGGGAACCATGGGTAAGTGGGCTCCGAGGTTTGTAAACTACATCAGCACGATTTTTTTATATTTATACTGATGAGTAATATCTCCGGACTGTTTGGTTTAAGACCACCAACAGCCGATTATGGTACAACACTTGCACTTGGTCTTATTACATTTTTCATGATCAGGTTCAATAAGGCTAAGCATCAAAGCGCAAAGGATATCTGGACCGGTATGTGTTCACCACTGCCGCCGTGGCTGCCTATATGGGCGCCAATCAACATTATCAGTGAGATTGCAATTCCTATCTCATTATCATTGCGTTTGTTCGCCAATGTGTTGTCAGGAACTGTTATCATGGCGCTGGTATATGGTCTGCTAAGGTTTATAGCCATAGCGTGGCCGTCAGTACTGCATGTATACTTTGATTTGTTCTCGGGAGCAATTCAGACATACGTATTCTGTATGTTGACGATGACATACGTTACACAGGCATGTGAGACGGATGAGTAAAACTATAAGATGTATTTTTAGGAGGATTCAATTATGGATATCAATGGACAGGATTTAATCAGAGCATGCTCAGCAATCGGTGCAGGTTTGGCAGTTATCGCCGGAATCGGACCTGGTGTTGGACAGGGTATCGCAGCAGGACATGGTGCAGCAGCCGTAGGACGTAACCCGGGAGCAAGAGGACAGATTATGTCAACCATGCTTTTAGGACAGGCGGTTGCAGAGACAACAGGTCTTTATGGTCTCGTTGTTGCATTACTTTTTACTTTTCGTTCATCCGCTCGGATAGTATATTACGGTTTGCCGCAGAGGATTACCGTGCGGCGATACAGCCAACGGAAAGGAGAGTAAAAGTTGTTAGCACAGGGATATACATTTTTGTTTAATCTGGATGCGCAGTTGCTCTTTGATACAGTACTTTTGGCAGTTGCAGTATTTTTCCTTTTCATGCTGATGTCGTATCTGCTTTTCAACCCTGCAAGGAAGCTGTTAAAGGACAGGCAGGACAGGATAGAAAGCGATATAAACACATGTTGCTGACAAGGAAAGTGCCGCAGCACTAAAGGCAGAGTACGAGGGAAAGCTTAAGGACATCGATAAAGAGGCTGAGGCTATTCTCACAGAGGCGAGACAGAAGGCGCTTAAAAACCAGAACAAGATTGTGGATGATGCAAAGGAAGAGGCTTCACGCATCATAAAGAGAGCCAGAGAAGAGGCAGAGCTTGAGAAGAAGCATGCCATGGATGATATGAAGCAGGAGATGATACAGATAGCATCGCTTATGGCACAAAAGGCTGTCGCAGCTTCGATCACCACAGACATTCAGGATACACTCGTTGAAGAGACACTTAAGGAAATGGGAGAATCAACATGGCTAAGCTAGTATCTAAGGTATACGGTGATGCATTGTTTGAGGCTGCCCTTGAGGACAACAGGCTATCCAGCCTGTCTGACGAGGTAACGGCAGTAAAGGAAATCATTGCTGCAAATGATGACCTCTCAAAGCTGATGGATCATCCGCAGATTGATAAAGAAAAAAAGGTCAGAATCATCGAAGAAATATTTGGGGAAGAGTTTCAGCGGAGCTGGTAGGGCTTATGAGGATGATTATAGAAAAGAATCACTACAAAGAGCTTACCTTAGTTTTCGACTACTTTCTTGACAGAGTCAAGGAGTACCAAAATATCGGAACAGCATATGTCACATCTGCATTTGAGCTTTCAAAGGAGCAGAAGCTTGCTGTGGAGAAACGACTTCTTGACACGACAAAATACGTGAAATTTGAGATGCATTTTGAGGTGGATACCGCGCTCATAGGCGGTATGAAAATCAGAATCGGGGACAGAGTGGTGGATTCATCTGTCAGCAGCAGATTAGAAAGACTCACCCGCGATTTGACAAAAATACAATTGAAAGTAGGTGAATGCGCTCCATGAATCTAAAGCCGGAAGAAATCAGCTCAGTAATAAAGGAGCAGATTAAAAGATACGCTTCCCAGCTCGAAGTCGCTGATGTAGGAACAGTCATTCAGGTGGCAGACGGAATCGCACGTATTCATGGTCTTGAGAATGCGATGCAGGGAGAGCTTTTGGAATTTCCAGGGGAAGTATATGGAATGGTATTAAACCTCGAGGAGGACAATGTCGGTGCTGTTTTACTTGGACAGCAGCGCAATATCAACGAGGGAGATACAGTTAAGACCACAGGACGAGTGGTAGAGGTGCCAGTAGGCGATGCGATGCTCGGCCGAGTAGTAAATGCACTCGGACAGCCAATCGACGGAAAGGGACCTATCCAGTCGGACAAATATCGTCAGATAGAGAGAGTAGCATCGGGAGTTATCTCGAGAAAGTCAGTAGATACACCGCTTCAGACCGGTATAAAGGCTATTGACTCAATGGTTCCTATCGGACGAGGACAAAGAGAGCTTATTATCGGAGACAGACAGACCGGAAAGACGGCTATCGCGATAGATACCATAATCAACCAGAAGGGACAGGGTGTGAAATGTATCTATGTAGCTATCGGTCAGAAGGCTTCTACGGTTGCATCCATAGTAAATGAGCTCGAGGAGTTCGGAGCCATGAGCTACACGACAGTAGTGGCTGCGACAGCATCAGAGCTTGCACCGTTACAGTATATCGCACCATACTCAGGCTGCGCTATAGGTGAGGAATGGATGGAAAACGGACAGGATGTGCTCATAGTTTACGATGATCTGAGTAAGCATGCAGCAGCATACCGTACACTTTCACTCCTTTTTAAAGAGAGCGCCAGGACGAGAGGCTTATCCGGGAGATGTTTTCTATCTCCATTCAAGGCTTCTGGAGAGAGCAGCGAGACTGTCAGACAAGCTGGGCGGAGGCTCACTCACAGCCCTTCCTATCATTGAGACACAGGCGGGTGATGTATCGGCATATATCCCGACCAATGTTATCTCAATCACAGACGGTCAGATATATCTCGAGACAGAGATGTTCAACGCGGGCTTCAGACCTGCCATAAATGCCGGACTTTCAGTTTCACGAGTTGAGGCTCGGCACAGATAAAGGCAATGAAAAAGATTGCAGCACCTATCCGAGTAGAGCTGGCTCAGTACAGAGAGCTTGCAGCGTTCTCACAGTTTGGCTCAGAGCTTGATGCAAGCACAGCAGAGCAGCTCGCACAGGGAGCACGAATCAAGGAGATTTTAAAGCAGCCGCAGTACAAGCCGATGCCTGTAGAGAAGCAGGTTATCATAATATACGCTGCGACAAAGAAGTATCTTATCGATATCAAAATCGAGGATATTTTAAGATTTGAGGCAGAGCTGTTTGATTTCATTGATACCAGATATCCTGAGATTCCTGAAGCAATCAGGGAGAAAAAGGTGATGGACGATGATACGGAGCAGGCACTTATAAAGGCAATCGAGGAATGCAAAAAGCAGTTCCGTTAGACGGTTGGATATTAGTAGAAGGCAGGTGGTAAAATGGCTTCGATGCGAGACATAAAGCGCAGAAAAAGCAGTATTACAAGTACTCAGCAGATCACAAAGGCCATGAAGCTCGTTTCTACCGTCAAGCTGCAAAAGGCGAGAGCACATGCGGAGGCAACAGATCCGTATTTCAACTATATGTACAGGACAGTAAGCTCGATGCTTGCAAAGAGCGGCAATCTGGAGCACCCATACTTAAAGGCCGGTGATTCGCCAAGGAAGGCGGTAGTTGTTTTGACATCAAACCGCGGACTGGCAGGCGGATACAACAGCAATATAGTAAAGCTCATCACACACGGAGACTTCAAAAAAGAAGAACTCGATATATATGCTGTGGGAGCAAAGGGTGAGGAGCTGCTTACGTCAAAGGGCTATCATATAGTTGAGAGTGCACCGGAGATGATGGAGGACCCGACCTATGAGGATGCTGCGGCACTTTGCAAAAAAGAGTGTTAAAGGCATTTACAGACGGTCAGGTGGGGGAGATTTATCTCGCATATACCCATTTCAAAAACACAGTTACACAGGAGGCGAAGCTCATAAAGCTTTTGCCGGTGGAGCTGGATGAGAGCGGGGCAGATGAGAAAGAGGACTCCAATATTCTCATGAATTTTGAACCGAATCCGGAGGAGGCTTTGGAGCTTATTATACCAAAATATGTGACTAGCCTGTTTTACGGAGCACTGGTGGAGTCATTTGCCAGTGAAAACGGAGCGAGAATGCAGGCGATGGATTCTGCTACGAGCAATGCAGAGGATATGATCAGTGATCTGACATTGAAATATAACAGAGCGCGTCAGGGCTCAATCACGCAGGAGCTTACTGAGATAATTGCAGGAGCTAATGCGATAGAGTGATACATGCATATTCGGTCATGGGAAGGCAGGTATGTCTGTGAATGGCCAAAAGGCGAGTGTATCATATGAATTAAAAAAGAAGGAGAAACTATAAATGGCAGATAAAAATGTAGGTAAAATCATACAGGTTATCAGTGCCGTTCTGGATATCAAATTCACAGAAGGCAACCTGCCTGAGATCAACGATGCAGTCGAGTACCGCTGAAAAACGGCGGAAAGCTGGTCGTTGAGGTTGCACAGCATCTGGGCGACGATACAGTCAGATGTATCGCCATGGGACCTACTGATGGTCTCGTCCGCGGCATGGACGCTATCGCAACAGGAGCACCTATTTCTGTGCCGGTGGGGGAGAATACACTTGGAAGAATGTTCAATGTGCTCGGAGAGCCTATCGACGAGGTTGAGCCTCCACAGACAGAGGAGAAATGGGCAATCCACAGACCTGCGCCTAGCTTTGAGGAGCAGGCTACATCGCAGGAGATGCTTGAGACAGGAATAAAGGTAGTAGATTTGCTCTGCCCATACCAGAAGGGTGGAAAAATCGGACTCTTCGGAGGTGCCGGAGTAGGAAAGACGGTGCTCATCCAGGAGCTTATTCACAACATCGCTACACAGCATGGTGGATACTCAGTATTTACCGGTGTAGGAGAGCGTACACGAGAGGGAAATGACCTGTACTACGAGATGAAGGAGTCAGGTGTTATCGACAAGACCACCATGGTGTTCGGACAGATGAACGAGCCACCTGGAGCACGTATGAGAGTTGCCCTGGCAGGACTTACCATGGCAGAGTATTTCCGTGACAGAGGCGGCAAGGATGTGCTTCTCTTTGTGGACAATATCTTCCGTTTCACACAGGCAGGTTCAGAGGTATCAGCACTTTTAGGACGTATGCCTTCAGCCGTTGGTTACCAGCCGACACTGCAGACAGAGATGGGTGCTCTTCAGGAGCGTATCACATCAACAAAGAACGGTTCAATCACATCGGTTCAGGCCGTATATGTGCCTGCAGATGACCTTACAGACCCGGCACCGGCGACTACCTTCGCACATCTCGATGCCACGACAGTACTTGAGCGTTCTATCGCAGAGCTTGGTATTTATCCGGCTGTAGACCCGCTGGCCTCCACATCGCGTATCCTTGATCCGCGTATCGTGGGACAGGAGCATTTTGAGGTGGCACACGCTGTCCAGGAGATACTCCAGAAGTACAAGGAGCTGCAGGATATCATCGCAATCCTCGGTATGGATGAGCTCTCAGAGGAGGATAAGCTCGTAGTAAGCCGTGCACGTAAGGTGCAGCGTTTCCTGTCCCAGCCCTTCTTCGTGGCAGGACAGTTTACAGGACTCGAGGGCAAATATGTGCCTATCGCCGAGACCATCAGAGGCTTTAAGGAGATACTCGAAGGAAAGCATGATGATGTACCGGAGAGCTATTTCTTAAACGTTGGAAGCATAGATGAAGTCCGTGCCAAGATGCAGTAATGTGAGGTGATTTCATGGCAGATAACATTTTTGACATAGAAATAATCACACCGGACAGGGTGTTCTACAAGGGAGAGACAGATTTCCTTGAGTTCAATACCCAAAACGGAGAGATTGGTGTATACAAAAACCATATACCGCTCACGACAGTGCTTGCACCGGGAATCGTGACTATCCATAATGGCGATGAGGAGAAAATAGCCGCAATCCACAGGATTTGCGGAAATACTTGGAGACAAGGTCACATTTCTCGCAGAGCTTGCAGAGTGGCCTGATGAGATAGACATAGATCGCGCACAGGCCGCAAAGGAGCGGGCAGAGCAGCGCCTTTCAAATCACACAGCAGAGATTGATGTGAAGAGAGCAGAGTTTGCACTCAGGAAGGCACTTATCAGAATAGATGTGGCACATCATATATAGTTATAAAATCCCGGAATCTGCAGGTAAGCGGATTTCCGGGATTTTTGCAGTTTATAAAAATTGCGGATATCATGCGCATATTCTATGGAAAATTCCGCTAAAATATGCTTTAATAGAAGATATATAGCAGTAAAGGAGATGAACGCAATGGGGAGATTTGTAAATCCTGGAAACAGTGCATTCAAGGTAGCATTAGCTTCCGAGATATATATAGACAAAACAGGCTTGCTCGATTTTACCAATAGTGTGCTTGGAACAAAGCAGGCATATATATGTAATAGCCGACCGAGAAGGTTTGGCAAGTCTATTACGGCCGATATGCTTACAGCATATTACAGCAGGGGCTGTGATTCCAGAGAATTATTTATGAACTATAACATTGCACAGATAGAATACTTTGAGAAATATCTCAACAAGTATGATGTTATTCATCTCGATATGCAGTGGATACTAATGGATGCCGGTGCGCCGGAAAGAATATCAGGATATATAAATAAAAATGTTATATCAGAGTTGGCAGATCTATACAAGGATATTGATTTAAGAGATCAGAAGACATTGTATGGTGCTCTATCGGTTATTAACAGTATGACGAACAATAAATTTGTAATTATAATCGATGAGTGGGATGTTTTGATACGTGATGAAGCAGCAAATTCCTCAGTTCAGGAGGAATATATCAATTTCATGCGCGGAATGTTTAAAGGAAGTGAACCAACAAAGTATATAGAGCTTGCATTTCTCACAGGAATTTTACCGATAAAAAGCTAAAGACGCAGTCGGCACTTAATAATTTTGATGAATATACCATGTTATATGCGGGACGTTTGTCACCATATATTGGCTTTACTGAGGATGAGGTCAGAGTCATATGTGATCGCTATGGCAGGGATTTTAGCCAGGTAGAGCGGTGGTATGATGGATATATGCTGGGAGATTGCCATGTATACAATCCGCGTGCAGTAGTAAATTACATGCTTCAGGGAGACTTAAAGAGTTATTGGTCAGAGACCGGGTCTTATGATGTCATAGTTCCACTTATAAATTTGGATTTTGATGGATTAAAGACCGCAATAATTCAGATGCTGTCCGGTGGAGAAATAAAGGTGAACACCGGCAGTTTTATGAATGATACGGTTAGCTTTTTAAAAATAAAGATGATGTTTTAACATATCTTGTTCATTTAGGGTATCTGGGATTTGATCAGAAAAAGAGTTGTGCGTTTATTCCAAATGAGGAGATACGGCAGGATATTGAAAATGCTTGTCGGCATAAGCTATGATAAGAAGAAAAAGAAGCATCATTGTATTATAGAAGAGTACATGAAAAAATAATCAGATAACATTTGGATAGCAGGATAACGACTGCAAGAGGAAAAGAAAATGTCTAGAAGAAAGAGGCAGAAAACCGGAATGATAAATAAAGAAAAGGAAAATAACAGCATGACGCAGGAGACTCAAACACCGCAGCAGACAGTTGACGCGCAGCAGATGGTTATACCGCAGGAGAGCGAGCGCATCTTGACATAGAAATAATCACACCGGACAGGGTGTTCTACAAAGGGAGCGACAGATTTCCTCGAGTTCAATACCCAAAACGGAGAGATTGGTGTATACAAAAACCATAGACCGCGCACAGGCCGCAAAGGAGCGGGCAGAGCAGCGCCTTTCAAATCACACAGCAGAGATTGATGTGAAGAGAGCAGAGTTTGCACTCAGGAAGGCACTTATCAGAATAGATGTGGCACATCATATGTAATTATAAAATCCCGGAATCTGCAGATAAGCGGATTTCCGGGATTTTTAATATAAGACCGATTAATTATTTTTTTTTTCTCTTTCCAATCCGGCTGATAGGCATAGTTTCCCCGAAAGATATGATATTCTTTCGGGGAAATTTTTAGAAAATTATTTTTTTATGTAAAAATGAAACATGGTCATGTCCTGACACGGTGGGATTTGCGGAACTGCTGTGGCGATTCATGAAAATTTTTCTGGAAGGACTGCGAAAAATAACTGGTAGAGGAAAACCCGATACATCCGGCAATCTCTTCGATACTGTGATTGGTTGTGAGCAGCAGGTCACGCGCAGACGCCAGCCGCACTTCATTCAGGTAAGCGATGGGAGATTTTCCATACAGCTCTGCAAAACGGTGTGAAAGGTAATATTTTGAGAGACTGCAGTTCTCTGCAAGCGAATCCAGAGAGATCATGCTCTGGTAATTGTGCTCGATAAAGCGTTTTACCTTATGGCATTCGTGGCTGCTGTTCTGCGCATCCACCACTTCATAGGATACATGGTCTTTCCGGCAGAAATATAAAATTAAAATATCCAGATAATGCTGACAGATCTCTGCGTAGCGGTCCTGTTTATTATGCATTTCCCGCAGGATATTTTCAAAACACTGGCGGATAAAAGGTGAGTTTGCGGAAGCAGGGACATGAATGTATTCCGGTTCTTTGTCGGTATTCAGTTTTAATCCCTCCACCCCGAGCACATAATAATCCAGTGGATTTTCCGGATCGGAAAACTCTGTGTGTGTTACCTGTGCACCGATCACGACAAGGCTGTTTGAGGAGACAGGAAGAGATTCATTTTCAATCAGCATGCGTCCGGTGCCGTCTTTAATAAAGAAGATTTCCGTAAAATGATGGCTGTGGGGAAACGAAGTCCAGTCATTTTCAAATTTGGATGCTGATATGGAAAGCAGGCGGAAATGGATTTCCGGCTGTACCTCATTATCCAGATTAAATTTTCGGTTACTCATGGAAAATACAGTCCTTTCATGTTATAATTGCAATGATTTCCTATTTATAAAGGAACGGTGTTGTACTTAGTATACAATGAAAAAAGCAAAATAACAAGATTTTTAAAATAAAGCAAGAATTATAAAAAATATAGAGCAATATATGGATAGGAAAAAAAGAGATGGCGTACTCTATAATAACAAATGTAAGGAAGGAAACATAAGAATTTATAGTGAAAATTAACAAAAATGGGAGGTTACTATGAAGAAAAAAAATTTTATGTACAATGATAAGTATGGTAATGGTAGCATCTTTATTTGCAGGGTGCGGTACAGATTCAGGAAAGGAGAATTCTGCGTCAGATACCAGCAAGACAAAAGAAGCTGGAACAACAATCAGTGTAGCTGCTATTGAGACAGCTTATGGTTCTGAAATGTGGCAGAAGGTGGCAGATGCATTTACAGAAGAAACCGGAATTAAAGTAGAACTTACAACAGATAAAAAATTAGAGGATGTAATTGGACCATCCATGCAGGGAGGCGAATACGGATGTTATTCATCTTGCCACGGGACGTGAAGCTGCGTTGACGGAACAGTTTATTAAGGGACATATGATTACTGACATTACAGATGTTTTATCTATGAAAGTTCCGGGAGAAGACAAACTTGTTTCAGAGAAGATTGCAGGAGGATTTACAGACACATCATTGACCAATCCTTATGGTGATGGAAAGACATATCTTGCACCAATGTTTTATTCTCCATGTGGTCTGTTTTATAATGCAGGTCTTTTAGAAGAAAAAGGATGGGATGTTCCAAAGACATGGGATGAAATGTGGGAATTAGGAGATAAAGCAAAAGAAGAGGGAATTTACTTATTTACATATCCTACAACAGGTTATTTTGATGCATTCTTCTACGCACTGATGTATTCAGCAGGTGGTCCGGAATTTTTGATAAAGCAACAAATTATGCGGAAGGCATCTGGGAAACTCCGGAAGCACAGACATGCTTTGATATTGTTGCAAAGTTAGCTGAGTACACAAATCCGGTCACACCTGCGCAGGCAAATGATCAGGACTTCACACAGAATCAGCAGTTAGTACTTGACAATAAAGCAATCTTTATGCCAAATGGAACATGGATCGTTGGAGAAATGGCAGAAGCACCTCGTGCAGATGGATTTAAGTGGGGAATGACAGCTCTTCCGGCAGTAAAAGATGGCGGAGATGCATACAGTTATACATGGTTTGAGCAGGCATGGATTCCTTCTGGTGCAGAGCATCAGGATGCAGCAAAATTATTTATCTCTTATTTATACAGTGACAAAGCATGTGAAATTTTTTGCAAAAGCAGGAGCTATCCAGCCAGTATTAGGCATTGCAGACAAATTAAGTGGTGATAACGTAATGTTCTACTCTATTTATGATAATGGAGCAAAGGCAGCTATGGGTAATTTCGCAGCATTTGAAGCAATTCCGGGCGTGGAAGTGCGAACAGTATTCTTTGACCCGGTAAACTCATTAGTATCAGGCGATATGGAGAGCAGGCATGGATTGACGGAATTATTTCGGCAAGTGACCAGATGCGGGCGAATTTGAAATAAGAGTTTTTAGTTTGCCTTAATGCTATAGTGGTAAAAATGAGTCGGCGGACAGAATTTTTGTCCGCCGAATTTTAAATAGTACGGTTTGTTTGAAAGGAACGTGAAAGTATGAAAAAAGCCAGAGGACGAAGCGGTTTTTTGGCGGTATGCATAGCACCCGCAGTAATTTTATTTTTTGTGTTTATGATATTGCCTACCTTAAATGTATTCCGGATGTCGTTATTTGAAAAGGGTGCATATTCACCGAATGAAGCATTTGTTGGTCTGAAAAATTTTAAAACATTAATATCGGATACTAATTTTATAAGGTCCATGCAAAACATGATTTTACTTATTGTTGTTGTTACAATAGTTACCTTTGCATTTGCACTTGTTTTTGCAGGCATTCTGTCAAGAGAAAAAATCAGGGGACAGAATTTTTTCCGTATTATTTTTTATATTCCCAATATTTTATCGGTTGTAGTAATTGCAGGTATTTTTTCTGCAATTTATAAGCCGGAGAACGGAATGTTAAATAGTATTATCGGACTGTTTCATAAAATGGAGAACCCGATTTTGTGGAAAGGTGAATCGCTTGTGATCGTCAGTCTTATTATTGCAATGATCTGGCAGGCGATTGGTTATTATATGGTAATGTATATGGCATCTATGGCAAGCGTACCGGAAAGCCTTTATGAAAGTGCTGGATTAGATGGTGCAGGCAGGCTCGTTCAGTTTTTTCAGATTACAATTCCGTTGATCTGGACTAATATTCGTACAACATTAACATTTTTTATTATTTCTACTATTAATATGGCATTTCTTTTTGTAAAAGCTATGACTTCAGGTGGCCCAAACGGAGCTTCTGAAGTGTCACTAAGCTATATGTATGGACAGAAGGATGCCGGATTATATGGATACAGTATGGCAATAGGTGTTGTAATATTTATTTTCTCGTGCATTGTCTGCACTTGTAAATAAAGTTACAGAGCGTGAACCACTGGAGTTTTAAGGAGAGAAAATATGAGAGAGAAAAAAAATCCGAATTCTGCGGAACGGTTGTATAAATTTTTTATCTATTTAGTTTTAATAATGCTTGCAGTCAGTATTATTATTCCGGTGGCATGGGTGTTTATGGCATCTATCAAACAGAATAAAGAATTTTATGGAAATCCGTGGACTTTGCCGGAGGGTTTTTATTTTCAGAACTTTATTGATGCCTGGAATACAGCAAAAATGGGAGATTACATGTTAAACTCCGCATTTGTTACAGCTTTGGCACTTGTAATTTCTTTTAATTGTTGCGCTGCCGGCAGCTTACTGTTTGTCACGTTTTAAATTTAAAGGAAGTAAAATTTTTTAAATGCGGCTTTTTATGGGTGGTCTTTTTATTAACGTGAATTACATTGTTGTTCCAATTTTTTTGATGCTGCGAGATGGGGACAATTGGCTGAAATCAGTAATTGGGAAAAGTTTTCTGTTAAATAATCTGGTTATACTTGCAATCGTATATGCTGCAACAGCACTTCCGTTTACAATTTATCTGTTGTCGGGGTATTTTTCAACATTGGCACATGATTATGAAGAGGCGGCATATATTGATGGAGCAGGTTATAGTACAACGATGTGGAAAATTATTTTTCCAATGGCAAAACCATCTATTATTACGATAATCTTGTTTAATTTTCTTTCTTTTTGGAATGAATATATCATTTCCATGACACTAATGAGTTCGGCAAAGGGACCGAAAACGTTACCGGTAGGATTATTAAATCTGATGCAGGCACAGCAGTCAGCAGCACAGTATGGAATTATGTATGCAGGACTTGTAATAGTAATGCTTCCTACATTAATTTTATATATATGTGTTCAGAATAAACTGACACAGGGAATGACTGTTGGTGGTTTAAAGGGTTGATGAGAAGGGAGATTAAAATGGAATTTTGGAAAAAGCACACAAAATGCAGAATAATTTTAATGGCAGCTTTTTTTTATTGCCGGAATAAGCCTGTCTGTTTTTGGATGGGGTATGACAGGAAAAATGACAGGTTTAGGAATTATGCTTATTGGAATTATCTGTTTATTAATGGCATTGTGGATTTATAATTGCCCTTTTGCAGAAAAGAAGAAAAGAAAGTAATTATATGGATGAAATAGAGTGAGGAAGAAAAATGAGTGAGAAAAATACAGGCCGTGTCACAATTCCTACAAATCTGGATGTGGTTCCAGAGACAATTGAGTTAATGAAACGCTGGGGTGCAGATGCAATCCGCGATTGTGACGGAACAGAATTCCCGGAAGAGCTGACAAAGACCGGGGCAAAGATTTATGCAACTTACTACACCACGAGAAAAGATAATGAGTGGGCGAAGGCGAACCCGGATGAGGTGCAGCAGTGTTATATTATGAGTGGATTTTATACGGCTGTTGAAAGCGAACTGCAAATTCCTCTGATGAAGGGGATTTCGGATGAGTTAATGCAGGTCAATACAAGAGATGATATTAAACGATGGTGGGAGGTTGTTGACCGTTCCACAGGTCAGGTGGTATCGACCAAACAGTGGGAATATAATGAGGAGTCAGGGTGCGTCTGTATTCATGAGGCAGAACCGTTTCATGAATATACAGTAAGCTTTCTGGCATATATTATCTGGGATCCGGTACATATGTACAATGCGGTGACAAATGACTGGAAAGATTTCGAACATCAGATTACGTTTGACGTACGGCAGCCGAAAACACATAAATATTCCATGGAGCGCCTGCGTAAATTCTGCGAGGAGCATCCATATGTCAATGTCATTCGCTATACGACGTTTTTCCATCAGTTTACATTAATGTTCGATGAACTAAAGAGGGAGAAATATGTGGATTGGTATGGTTATTCCGCGTCAGTAAGCCCTTATATTTTAGAGCAGTTTGAAAAAGAAATGGGTTATAAATTCCGCCCGGAATATATCATTGACCAGGGATATTATAACAATCAGTACCGTGTACCTGGTAAAGAATATAAGGATTTTCAGGCATTCCAGCGCAGGGAAGTTGCAAAGCTTGCAAAAGAGATGGTTGACATCACACATGAATGCGGCAAAGAGGCAATGATGTTTCTGGGAGATCACTGGATCGGCACAGAACCTTTCATGGAAGAGTTTGCAACGATCGGTCTTGACGCAGTGGTAGGAAGCGTTGGAAACGGAAGCACACTTCGTCTGATCTCTGATATTGAAGGTGTAAAATATACAGAAGGAAGATTCCTTCCATACTTTTTCCCGGATACCTTCCATGAGGGCGGAGATCCTGTCAAGGAAGCAAAGGAAAACTGGGTGACAGCACGCCGTGCCATCTTAAGAAAACCAATCGACCGTATCGGATATGGCGGATATTTAAAGCTTGCATTAGATTTCCCGGAGTTTTTGGACTATGTGGAGAGCGTGTGCAATGAATTCCGTGAACTATATGAGAATGCAAAAGGAACAACACCATACTGTGTGAAGAAGGTTGCTGTTTTAAACAGCTGGGGCAAAATCCGCAGCTGGGGCTGCCATATGGTACACCATGCCTTATATCAGAAACAGAATTACAGTTATGCGGGAATTATCGAGGCGTTAAGCGGCGCACCGTTTGATGTGAAATTTATTTCATTTGATGATATTTTAAAGGATAAGGATATATTAAAGGATATTGATGTCATTATCAATGTCGGGGACGGGGATACGGCACACACCGGCGGGGCAGTCTGGGAGAATGCAGTTATTTCCGCAGCCATTCGTGAATTTGTCTATCGGGGCGGTGGATTTATCGGTGTCGGGGAACCGGCAGGACACCAGTATCAGGGACATTATCTGCAGCTTGCCTGATTTAATTGGTGTGGAAAAAGAAACCGGATTTACCTTAAACTACGATAAGTATAACTGGGAAGAACACAAAAATCACTTTATTCTTGCAGATACAACAAAGCCTGTTGACTTCGGAGAGGGCAAGAAGAATATGTTTGCGTATGAGGGAACAGAAATTCTGGTACAGAGGGACAAAGAAGTTCAGATGGCTGTGCATGAATTTGGTGAGGGCCGTTCGGTCTATATCAGTGGACTGCCATATAGCTTTGAGAACAGCAGAATTCTTTATCGAAGCATTTTGTGGAGTACACATGGCGAAAACTTATTACATCAGTGGTTTAGTACAAATTTCAATGTGGAAGTACATGCATATGTAAAAAATGGCAAATTCTGTGTTGTAAATAATACCTACGAGTCACAGAATACGGTTATCTATCGCGGAGATGGAAGCAGTTTTGCGTTGAAAATAGAGGCAAATGAGATTAAATGGTACGCTGTTTAATCAGGAGGTATAAAGAATATGAAGAAACCTGTACTTGTAATTATGGCAGCCGGAATGGGAAGCCGTTACGGTGGAATGAAACAGATTGATCCAGTAGATGAATATGGACATATTATTGTTGTTTTCTATTTATGATGCTTATCTTGCAGGATTTGAAGAGGTTATTTTTGTAATAAAAAAGAGAGAATGCGGAAGATTTTCATAATGTCATAGGGAATCGTATAGAAAAGATTATGAAAGTAAGATATGCATTTCAGGAGCTGGAAAATCTGCCGGAGGGATTTGAAGTTCCGGCCGGAAGAGTAAAGCCATGGGGAACTGCGCATGCAATTTTAAGCTGTAAAGATATGATTGACGGACCATTTGCAGTGATTAATGCAGACGACTATTATGGAAGAGAAGCATTTAAGCAGATTTATGATTATCTGAGTGTGCATGAAGATAATGAAAAGTATCAGTATGCAATGGTAGGATATCAGTTGAAAAATACTTTGACGGAGAATGGAAGTGTGGCAAGAGGTGTCTGTGATATTGATGGTGATGGAAAACTTGTCAGTGTAACAGAACATACAACGATTGTAAAACGTGGAGAGAATGCTGCATATACGGAAGACGATGGAAGTTATACGGATTTGGCAGGAGATACGATTGTTTCCATGAATTTATGGGGATTTAGCAAGGGATTTTTGTCAGAGATTGCGTATGGATTTCGTGATTTTCTGCAGGAGGGTCTGCAACATAATCCACTGAAATGTGAATATTATCTTCCGTCGGTCGTCAGCAGACTGTTAGATAGCAATAAAGCAGAAGTAAAAGTTCTTCTTACAACAGAAAAGTGGTATGGAGTTACCTACAGGGAAGATAAACCAATGGTTATGGCAGCAGTGAAAAAGCTGGAAGAGAATGATTTTTATCCAAAACAGCTCTGTGGAAAATTAGAAGCGGCTGCAAACTTCTGTTTTGAAGGTGTATATAAAGAAGAAATTCCATGGGGAAATGGACATATTAATGATACTTACCGTGTTACATTTGAAAACGAGCAGGGAGTAAAAAAGCATTATATTTTACAGCAGATGAACAAGAGTATCTTTAAAAACCCGGTTGAATTAATGGAAAATATCGTTGGAGTCACTGAATTCTTAAAAAGAAAAATTTCAGCTAACGGTGGAAATCCAGAGAGGGAGACATTAAATGTCATTCCTGCAAAAGACGGAAACCCTATTACGTGGACTCGGAAGGTGAGTATTGGAGAGCTTATGTATTCATTGAAAATACTGTAAGCTATGATTTGATAGATAATCCTGAAATACTTTATGAGGGCGGTCTGGCATTTGGCAGATTTCAAAGTATGTTAGCGGATTATCCGGCGAAAACACTTCATGAGACAATTCCGGGATTTCATGATACCAGAGAAAGATTTGAGACATTCAAAAGGCCGTCAACTCTATATGGACTTTTAATTCTGACACTCTATTTATAATAGGATAGCATGTACACATAGAAACACATAGAATTTATAATTCAGTCCTGTATTATGACACCAGAAATAAGCCTCCCTAAGGAAGCTAAAAAAATATACAGTTATGATACGTTAACAGAGCATATGTGGTTTTGGTTTTATAAAATGTTGTTCTGCAGGCAGAGGAATAATCTTACCACCACATGAAGAGCACTTGCATATATCTTTATTATAAAGAAGACGGATAATGGCAGGTGCATCCATATCTTTCAGCTTAGAAATATATTTTTTGCAACCAAGGATGTTTCTGCATAGGGTAATCTTTTTTCTTCTTATTTCTGGATGAAAGAAGACCATAGTGCCTGATACGTACAAAACGTTTTGGAGGAACATGCATTAAAAATCGACGGATAAATTCCTCGCCGGTATGGTGATCTCTTTCCAAAGCCCTTGGTTTTTGTAATCTTTAGCAGAAAATGTAACTGTAAATTCTGTCATGTCTTTGATACGGTAGTTGCTGATAGCAATCCGGTGGGTGTATTTTCCAAGGTACCGGATGACAGATTCAGCACCGTCAAATGGTTTCTTGCAATAAGGAATCCATTCCTTTGCATAGCAGGTATTTAACAATTCCTTGTAAGTATAGTAGTTTTTGTAAGGTGCAGCCGATCCATGAAATTCAAGCCTGTCATTTTCCCAGAGCTGCTTAAGTTCAGCCATGTATTTTCCACG
>VOFC01000257.1_pt1 | contig 40000 bp, 85 predicted proteins | sample 5384161 | NCBI WGS metagenome assembly VOFC01 (sample SAMN12384722, study PRJNA508395) | human gut metagenome | isolation source: healthy gut B | host: Homo sapiens
GAAGCATCTCGATAAACTTGACAAAAAAATCTCCGCCGTACATGCCGCGTCATCGACCGCCCGGTGATGGTGATCCAGCGATACACCGACCGCCTTTGCCACGGTATCCAGCTTGAAACGGTTTAACTGCGGCAGCAGGATTCTCGCCAGCGCCACGGTATCTGCGATGGTAAAATCAAACGGCAGTCCCATGCGCTCGCAGTTCTTGCGGATGAATCCGGTATCGAACTCTGCATTGTGTGCCACCATGACGGTTCCCTCGCAGAACTTCATGAATTCGGGCAGGATCTCCTCAATCCTGGGCGCATCGAGCACCATGTCATCCTTGATGGACGTCAGCTGCTCAATATTATACGGGATCGGCACCTCCGGATTGACGAAGGTCGAAAAACGCTCCGTGATAGCTCCGTCCACCACCTTGACGGCACCGATCTCAATGATCTTATTCTTATCCGGCGAAAGTCCGGTTGTCTCCAGGTCAAATACGACATAGCTGTCATTTAAGCTCTGTCCTTTTGAGTCAACGATAATATCCTTCAAATCGTCCACCAGATACGCTTCCACGCCGTAGATGATCTTAAAATCTGAATCCGGCGGAACCGCATGGTTCGCGTCAGGGAAAGCCTGTACATCGCCGTGGTCCGTGATGGCGATCGCCTTGTGTCCCCACTTCATGGCGCGTTTTACAATATCCTTGACATCCGAGACGCCATCCATATCGCTCATCTTCGTATGGCAGTGCAACTCCACGCGCTTCTCCGGGCTGGTGTCTGCACGTGTGGACGTAAAATCCGCAATCTTTTTGATGCCGACGATGGAACCGATCGTGAGCTCACCGTCGAACTTGTCGATCGTCGTCACACCCTTTGATCTTTAAAAACGCTCCCTTTGCGAGTCCCCCGTCAAGCAGTTCCTGCAGCTGATCGTTTCTGGTAAAGATTTTTTAACACAATCGAATCGGTAAAATCCGTCACGGACATAATCACGATCGTCTTCTCATTCCGGATCTCTGGTCTCTAACGTCATGACCTGGCAGCGGATCGTCACCCTCCCATCTCTCCCACAATCTTCTCGATCGCGATCGGTTCATCCTCAAAATCACGCCCGTAGATCACATCCGGATTGTCCGACTTTTTAAAGCCGCCGCCCTCGAATCTGCGCTTGAATTCCTTCTTCCCTTTTTCGCCATTTCCTGCAGTTTTTCCTGCATGTTCCGCAGGTTTTGCAGTATTTTTGCAGAAGAACGGTATTTGTGGTGACATTGCCGCCTGTACCACCAGATGTTGTTGTGCCATCGGAAACCGCCTCGGCACCGCCTTCTACGACCGCCGGCACACTCTCCCCGTCGTCATTGCGGATATGTACCTTTTTCATGATGTTTTTAATCTCAAACTGAATCTGCAGATCACTGTTTTTCTTATATTTGCTCTCCTTCGGCTCCTCATAGGCAAGCTCCACCGCCAGATCGAGTCCGCAGCGCTCACAGATCACCTTCTCTAAAAACTCCACGATCTCATGGGGAACGTGTCTGTGCGATAATCGTGTTCTCAGCGTGAGCAGCATGTGGCTTTCGCTCGTAAACTCCATCTTCGCCGTCCGAAGAAGATTGTATTCCATCAGGCTGTAATCTTTCAGTTCTTCTAAAATGCTGTCGCGGTACAGATCAAGCAGCTTTTCCGGCGTATACTGTTCCGAGAGATGATACTTTTCAATGACCTTGACCTGCATCATCCTGCCCTTAAAAATCTGTTGTGCAATGGCAGATTCCAACTGGCGGATATCTTTTTTGTGAATCAGACGCGTGCTGCTTAAATAGACGCGCAGATGATTGCGCTCATGATTCATGCCCACCTTTCGTTACTTCCGTCTCCGTCAGCAGATTTTTCATGTCGCCTTCTACCTGCAGTGATGGAAATACATCAAAAAAAACCGTTTTGCCATGCCCTTTTCTCACTTCTTCCTCAGTCTGTTCTACTTCTGCTGCTCATTCCAGTGCAGCAGTAGCTCATAGCGCAATGCCTCAAGCAGTTCGCCCTCCGGCACCCTTTTTATACACTTCCCCGTTCTTGATCAAAAGTCCCTCTCCGATTCCTCCGGCAATACCGATATCCGCTTCCTTTGCCTCACCCGGTCCGTTGACAACGCAGCCCATAACCGCCACCTTGATGTCTAACGGGATGTCTGCCACCATATTTTCCACCTGGTTGGCAAGCCCGATCAGATCGATTCTGGTTCTGCCGCAGGTCGGACAGGACACGACCTCCACACCGCCTTTGCGCAGCCCTAAGGTACGCAGAATCAGCTTCGCGGACTTGATCTCCTCCAACGGGTCTCCCGTGAGCGATACGCGGATTGTATCACCGATTCCCTGATGCAGAATGAGTCCCAGTCCGATCGAAGATTTGATATTGCCGCTGATGATGGTGCCGGACTCCGTGATACCGACATGCAGCGGATGATCCGTCTGTGTCGCAATCAGCTCGTGCGCCTTCACGCACATCATCACATCGGAGGATTTGATGCTGATGACCAGATTGTCATACCCCATATCCTCGATCAGATGTACTTTATCGAGGGCGCTCTCGACAATCCCCTCCGCCGTCACACCGTGATATTTTTCCACAAGATCTTTTTCCAGAGATCCACTGTTGACGCCGACACGGATTGGAATACCGCGCTTTTTGCGGCATCCACCACTGCGCGCACACGCTCTGTACTTCCGATATTTCCCGGATTGATGCGGATCTTATCAGCACCGTGCTCGATCGCGGCAAGCGCCAGGCGGTAATCAAATGAATATCTGCCACAACGGGAATGCTCACCTGCTTTTTGATCTCGGTCAATGCCTCCGCCGCCTCCATAGTCGGCACGGCGCAGCGGATAATATCACATCCGGCAGCGGTAAGCGCCTGAATCTGCGCCACAGTTGCAGCCACGTCCTCCGTCTTTGTATTTGTCATGGACTGATCAGGATCGGATTGCCTCCGCCGATCACCCGGTCGCCAATTTTCACTACTTTTTGTCATTTTTTGCCTTTCTATCCGAACAGCTTGCGGATATCGTTAAAAAATGTAAAGAACATGAGTGCAAACAACAGCATCATGCCAATAAAATGCACCATGCCTTCCTTGTCGGGGATCGACGCGCTTTCCGCGGATCACCTCGACAATCAGAAACAATAGTCTGCCTCCGTCCAGCGCCGGAAGCGGCAGCAGATTCATCACACCGAGGTTCGCCGATAAGAAGATCGCAATATAAAGCATCTGCAAAAAATACCATATAATAGCCGTACGTCACGCTCTGCTCATAGCTGTCCCCGATCATATTGACGATCCCGACCGGACCGCTCATGTCATTGACGCTCACCTTTCCGCCCACCAGAGACTTTAAGCTGTCAATCGTCACCGGATCCAGTATTCCACCTCATATACGCTGTATTTTAAATTGAAAGCACAGAACCTTTCGTCTTTTGCGCGCTTTCCCTGAAAGCCGTACATATAATAGCCGTATTCTTCGTTATATTTGGGCGTGAGCACCGTCTGATAGCGTTCTCCGTCCCGCTCATAGGTCACTGTGACCGCGTTCCCGGAATGAAACTGTGTGTAGGCGCTGATGTCCCGGAAAAATGTATCCGGGTGTGATCAATCTTTAAGATTGTATCTCCCGCCTGCATTCCCCGCCTCCTCGGCCGGATATCCCTCCGTCACTCCGGCGAGCACCGGCAGATCATAGCCGATATTGCATAACAGAATAAAAGCAAAGACAAACGCCATCAGGAAATTGAATACCGGCCCGGCAATCACCACACTGATGCGCGCCCAGACTGATTTTTTCCCGAACGCCCTGCCGTCCTCGCTCTCCGTATCCTCTCCCTCCATCATGCACGCTCCACCGATCGGGGAACAGATGCAGGGAGTATGTCGTCTCTCCCTTTGTGATGCCAAACACCTTCGGTCCCAGCCCGAGACAGAATTCATTCACCCGGATTCCGTTTGCCTTCGCCAGAAGGAAATGCCCCAGTTCATGAAAAATAATAATCAGACTGAATATCAGAATTGCGATAATAATCTTCATGCAAAAAACCTTTCCCCATTTGCCTGCAATGTGTTCATATGCGGCTGCCTCCGTCTCCAGGATCTCATCAACCGTCGGATTGGCAATAAAATCAGCTGCCTCCATACACGATTCAATCATCTCCGGGATCTGCTGATAGGCAATTTTTCGATCCAGGAAAAGCGCTACCGCCTTTTCATTCGCCGCATTAAATGCCGTCGGAATATTACCGCCGCGGCGCATCGCCTCGATAGGCTAACGCAAGACCGCGGAACGTCTCCGTGTCCGGTTTCTCAAACGTCAACTGTCCCAATGCAAACAGATCCAGTCTGTCGCCCGAGAGCGGTCTGCGCTTCGGATAATAGAGCGCATACTGGATCGGCAGACGCATATCCGGTGTGCCGAGCTGCGCAATGACTGCGCCGTCCTCATACTGCACCGCAGAATGAATCACACTCTGCGGATGGACAACCACCTCAATCTGCTCCAGTTCCACATCAAACAGCCACTTTGCCTCCATAACTTCCAGGCCTTTATTGACAAGCGTTGACGAATCGATCGTGATCTTGCGTCCCATTGTCCAGTTCGGATGACGCAGCGCATCCTCCACCTGAATGTGTGCCAGATCTTCCGGCTTTTTCCCGCGGAACGGTCCGCCGGACGCCGTGAGAAGAATCTTCGCAATGCGGTTCCCGTTTTCTCCCTGCAGCGACTGGAAAATAGCGCTGTGCTCGCTGTCGACCGGCAGAATCGGCACGCCGCATTTTTTGCCAGCGGCATAATAATATGGCCTGCCGTCACAAGCGTCTCCTTGTTCGCAAAGTGCAATCTTTTTCCCCGCTTCAATGGCTGCAATCGTCGGTCTTATGCCGAGCATCCCGACAATCGCCGTCAAGGATCTCGCTCTCCGGCTGTACCGCCACCTCCAGAAGTCCATCCATGCCGGACACCACGCGGATATTCAGATCCTTCGTGCGATCGCGCAGTTCTTTGGCGGCGTCCTCCTGAAAAACGCATACCAGCAGCGGATGAAACTCTCTCATCTGCTCTTCCAGCTTTTTGATGTTGCTTCCGGCCGCAATCGCCGTCACCTGTATGTCGCCCTGCTCCCGCACAATATCTAACGTCTGTGTCCCAATGGAGCCTGTCGATCCCAAAATAGCTATCTTCATCATAGGTCTCTCCCAAAATTACAATACAATCAAATTAGCGGCAAGGAAATAGATGAGCGGCGCCGTAAAAATGACGCTGTCGAAACGATCCAGGATACCGCCGTGTCCCGGAATGAGTTTTCCATAATCCTTGATGCCGTAATTGCGCTTGATGGCGGAAGCTGTCAGATCTCCCACCATGGATACCAGTGCGCCGCCGCACTGATGGCTGCCATAATCCAGACATGTGACATCTCACTTCCCATCGCCCCGCGAAATACCATGCCGTAAATCACGGTGAGAAGCGCAGCTCCGATCACACCACCCACGGCGCCCTCCACGGACTTTTTCGGACTCAGCTTCGGCGTCATCTTATGCTTCCCGATCAGCATGCCGACACAGTACGCGCAGGTGTCGCATCCCCAGGAACACAGAAAAATAAGCCACACAATGTAGGTTCCGGCGCTAAGCATTCTGGTCTGATACACGTAGGACAACATCACTGCCACATAGAACACGCCGAAAAATGCGGCGAGCAGCTGCTCCGTCTGATACTTCGGGTAAGTGAACACATACACGAACATCAATACGATCAGAAGACCTAAAACCAGCATCATCAGATCCGGCAGAAAGCCGAAGCGCAGATTCGCATAGTAGACCGCCGCCGTTGCATACCCGACAATGCCCGGCGCAGACTTCTCAATATGAAAAATCCGGTATAATTCAAACATCCCGATCCAGGAAATCAGCAACGTGGACACCAGCAGCACATCCCCGCCGGTAATAATCAATACCAATGCGGCAATCACAAGAACGATTCCGCTCAATAATCTCGTCTTAAACATATCTCCTCCATCCGGCAGTCCAGCCTACTTATTGTCCGTCAAACCGCCAAATCTTCTGTCTCTTTTATTATACGCTTCAATGGCACGCTCTAATTCCTCTTTGTGAAAATCCGGCCACGGCACATCGGTAAAGTAAAATTCACTGTATGCGAGCTGCCAGAGTAAGAAATTGGACAACCTGAGTTCCCCACTCGTGCGGATTAAAAGATCCGGATCCGGAATGCCTGCGGTATCCAGATACTCCTCAAACACACTTTCCGTGATCTCTTCCGGCTTTTCTTCCCCGCCGCAACATCTTCGCTCATACGGCGCATTGCGCGTGTCATCTCGTCGCGGCTGCCGTAATTGATGGCAATCTGAAGATTCAAGCCGTCATTTTTTGCGGAGGCAGCCTCCAGTTCACGGATGCGCTCCTGAAAGCGCTCACTGAGTCTCGTCGTATCGCCGATCACGCGCACGCGCATATTGTTTTTTGTCTGCTGTCTTAATGCAGTTCTTCAGATAGCTTTCCAAAAGCTTCATCAGCGCTTCCACTTCGCCCTCCGGGCGGTTCCAGTTTTCCGTCGAAAATGCGTACATGGTAACATACTTTACGCCGAGATCATGTGCTGCCTGGCATACCGTCTCGACATTCTTGGCTCCCGCTGTATGTCCGTAATTCCGGGGCATTCCCTTTGCCTTTGCCCATCTTCCGTTTCCATCCAGTATGATCGCTATATGCTGTGGAATCTTTCTTCCCGTCTCCATACCTGTGCTTCTCCCTCGTATCTGTACTGAAGTATCAACTATACAAAATAACGGAAAAGATACAGATGTATGCCTCCATAAACATCTGTATCTCCTCTCGTTTCAAATCTATCCAAACTATACGGTAAGGATTTCCTTTGTCTTTGCCTCAACGGCACGATCCACATCTGCGATGTACTTATCGGTCATCTTCTGGGCCTGATCTTCCAGCTGCTTGATCTCATCCTCGGAGACATCCTCCTTGGCAAGCTTTTTAAAGGAATCATTGGCATCACGGCGGATATTGCGGATTGCAACCTTCGCATTTTCGCCCTTTTTCTTTACATCTTTTGCAAGATCTTTACGTCTCTCCTCGGTAAGCTCCGGGAACAGAAGACGGACTGTCTTTCCATCATTCGTAGGATTGATTCCAAGATCGGAAGTAAGGATCGCCTTCTCAATCTCCTTTACCATGGATGCCTCCCACGGCTGAATCTGAATCATACGCGGCTCCGGAACACTGACATTCGCCACCTGCTGAATTGCTGTCGGAGTACCGTAGTAATCCACTCTCAACTTGTCAAGCACATGCGGATTGGCGCGTCCCGCGCGGATCCCACCAAACTCCTCCGCAAGATTGTTCATTGTCTTGCCCATCTTTTCATCAAATACCGCTAATCTCTGATCCATATATACACCATGCCTTTCTATCAATTCTAAGAAACCGTAACCTTCGTGCCGCTAAACTCTCCCGTCATGGCTTTTTACGATACTATTCTCTTCATTCAGTCCGAATACATACATCGGCATCCGGTTCTCCATACACATAATGGAAGCTGTCAGATCCACCACCGCAAGCTTCTTGTCAATTACTTCCTGAATAGGAGACTTCATCATACTTCACTGCGTTCGGATTCAGCTTCGGATCACTATCATACACGCCGTCAATCGCTTTTGCGAGGTAGATTCCGTCCGCCTCCATCTCAATCGCACGCAGAACAATTCCCGTATCTGTCGAAAAAGTATGGATGACCCGTTCCCCTGCAAAAAAATACAACCATTCCCTTTGCAAAATACTTGTTTGCACGATCCTTGGAAAACAGCTTTGTCATGCTTCCACACTCAAAAGGTGTCAGAATCTGTGTCTGCATGCCCACAGAGCGGAAAATCTCTGAAACATAGATGCAGTTCATGATCGTTGCAAGCATGCCGATCTGATCCGCTTTGGTGCGGTCGATCGTCTCGCTGGTGCGTCCTCTCCAGAAAGTTGCCGCCGCCGATCACGATACCTACCTCGGTACCGCCATCCACGATCTGTCTTTACCTGCTTTGCAACCTCTGTGACTGTCGGCTCGTCAAATCCTGTGTGCTTATCACCTGCAAGCGCCTCGCCGCTTAACTTTAACAGAACTCTCTTCATAATGCTTAGTTTCCTTTCTTGGCATTGAACAGACTCTGAACATCCCACATCTGCATAGCACTGAGAGCAGAATCCCTCAATCACAGCGCCGTTGTTGATCTGAACAGAACGGGACTGATGTTACCCATAACCACTGCGGAAGTATCCACAACAACCGGTCCCCTGCACATCGATGTCCCTTGATAGCACCCGCGATCACTGCGGAGCTGGATGTTACATTACCTATAATCACGGAGCCAAGACCAATCTTAACCGTACCGGAGCTACGACTTCACCCTCTACCTGTGCAGAATCCGCAAAGAATTCTAGAAGTGTTGCTGTTGCCGTTGACAACGCCTGTCACGGTAAGCTTTCCGTTGCAGCTTACATTTCCGTCTACCTGACCTCTGATGTCGAGAGATCCGTTTGAGATCACATCACCGTTGATAATCGTTCCCTCTGTAATCACGGAAACCTCGTCCGATACAATCGGCTTCTCCTGTGGTGCGGTCTGCGGTGCTGCCGCTGCCTGTGCTCCTGTCTGTGCTACCTGTACTGGTGTTACTGTATTATCAGCCATTTTCTTCTCCTCCTGTGCTGCTGCCATTGCATGCTGCATGTGTATTCTTCTCTTGTTTTCTGTGGCTCTACCGACGCTGCAGGTGTCCGCTCCAAAGCCGGCTCCTGCTTCGTCACCTGCTCTAACAGGCCATCCAGCTTCGACAGTTCGCTCGCCACATCCACTTCATCTTCCAGTGTGTTCACGACCATGTCATCATCCTTGTCCGTGCTTTCGAGATTGTCTTCTCCCGGCATAAGTTCATTCACTGCCTGTGAGAAATCATCCTTAAAGTCCTTGAAAAATCCCATGTTCTTACCTCCATTTTATAATCTGGTCATCTGGCACTGTTGGCTTTGACATACTGGATAACCTGTGTATCTTCATCAATCGGTAAAATCTCGGCATCCATATCCTGCAATGCCTCGATCAGCGGTCCTACCGCTTCTACCGTTGTTGACCTATCTTCCGAGTCGTGCAAAGCACAACCGAGGTCTTGTATTTTGAAACATCTGGAAACAACATTCTCGACCAGTTCTTCCGGTGTATATGCAGCATTTGCCGCATCGCCTGCCGAGACGTTCCAGTCGTAATAAACGACGTCCTCGCTGTTTAAAAACCGGATCAGCGAACTCATCGGCACATTGCTGATCTGATTGCTGCTCCCGCCCGGAAACCGGTAATAGCGGCTCTTTTCACCGGTCACCTCATAGAGATAATCCTGCAGCTGATGAAAATCCGCCTCGAACGCATCCTCCGACTGATAGATCAGACTGTACTTATTAGAATAGGAATGCATTCCCAGCGTATGCCCCTCATCCACGATCCTCTGGTAGATGGCTGCCGATGCCTCATCCTCTTTTCCGACCACAAAAAAGGTTGCCTTGACATCGTACTCCGACAGCACATCTAAAATGGCGTCCGTATTCTCAGACGGCCCGTCATCAAACGTCAGATAAACTTTATGTACATCTCCATCCTGTGCCAGATTGTCTGTCTCGTCGATCCCGGATGCAGGTGCCGTCACAGCCACTGTCTCCGTATCCATGCCGCTGGTCTCTTCCTGGGGTAGTGCCTCCGTATCCGGCACCTGCTGGTTCATCACCCGCTGCATCTGCCAGAGTTCATCTAACTTTCTCTCCATGGATCTCGTCCGGACAAGCAGAAAAATGATCAGAATCATGGACAGGATGATCCACCCGGCAATTATCGCGATTATGGTATGTTTCATTCTTGCAATCCGCTTTCTCCGCCTGCGTTGATTGCGGAGTGCCTCAGAATCCTTATCCTGCATGTAGAACCCCAAGTTAATCATAATACTTTATCTATTGTATCATCACATTTTTGTATTTTAGAAAAAAGCGCAAAAAAATCGTATGATTTTTTCTACACTTTTTCATGTATTTTCTGAATTTTTATGTTTCTCCCGCTAAAAGCCCGGTGACCACCCCCCCACACTAAACAGCATCACGCCCCAGGCGATGACAGCCGGCGATGTCCCGCGCAGCGGATTTTCCCTAATATGGCAACCGGGGACGCCGCCAGCAGCCCGAAAAATTGCCCAGTAGGTCAGCCTCTCAAACCTGCAGAGCAGATATTCCATCAGCTTTGCGACAAGAAAAATACCTCCAAGCACGCCGCATCCGAACGGGACTAATAGGACAAGACAGTACCACGCCGTCCCGGCATCCAGCATGACCACCGCCACAACGAACGCATTGATATGGTCAATGACCGGCGTGTAATATCCGAGCGCCATCAAAAGCATCGAACCGCTCACCCCGGAATGACCATCGTAGCCGCGGCAGCCAGCCCCACCGCAAAAAAAGCTTCACTGCCGTCCCAGGACCGGCGGCAAGAACCTGTTCGCTGCCTTTCCAAGGAACTGCATTCCAATCATCAGGCAGAAGAATCCCAAAAACAGTGCCAGCTCCGGCACCTTCGGATATCCCCTGGACACCTTGCGCCAGATGAGCGGCACGCCGCCGAAAATCAGTCCGATAAAAAGCATCGCGGTCTGGAACGGAAAATTCTCAAAAGATAACCGATCATAAAGGAAAGGCAGATAATTCCGATCCCCATTCCAAACAGATACGGAAACAGCTTTTAAGATGCTTTTCCCTTTTTATGACGAAAAAACCGGTGACCGCCTGCAGAAGTTCATCATAAATCCCCAGCGACACCATGATCGTACCGCCGCTCACTCCTGGAACTACATTGGCGATTCCGATCGTAATTCCTCTTATGACATTCTTTATGAATTCCATACATCCTCCACTTTTTGCATGCTGCCTTTCTCTGTTCCGCCGCAAGCGATTCGCTCTTCTTATCCGGAAGAAGATGCTCTGCCATCCCTGCCAGCAGATTTCCGGCCGGAAGCAAAAAGCAGGGTCGTTCCGATATTAAAAATCGTATGCATGTTGGCAATCTGGGCAGCCGGACGTCCCGGCGTCAGCCTGTGCAACCAGCGAGACGAGCGGCGTTGTCATGCACAGCACGGTAAACACCACCGTTCCGATCAGATTAAACGAAAGATGAATGATCGTCGTGCGCTTGGCGTTCCTTCCGGTGCCTATGGCAGCCAGAACCGCCGTAATGCAGGTTCCGATATTCTGCCCGAACAGCACAAACACCGCCCCCACGAAAGATACGGCTCCTCCCTGTGCCAGAGTCTGCAGGATACCGACCGAAGCCGAGGATGACTGAATGGCTGCCGTGAACGCCGCGCCCGCCAGGATTCCAAGCAGTGGATGTTCAAACTTTGTCATTGCCTGAAGGAACACCTGCGAATCACAGAGCGGCTGCATGGCTTCCCCATCATCTCCATGCCGATAAACAGGATTCCAAGCCCCGCCACAATCTCGCCTGTACCGGATCCGGTCTTTTTCCCGCAAACAGAATCAGAACCACCCCAAAAAGCCAGAAGCGGCGCAACGGCTCCCGCATCCAGTGCAATCAGCTGACCGGTGATTTGGTGCCGATATTTGCCCCCCATGATAATCCAGACCGCCTGGCGCAGAGTCATCATCCCGAATTCACAAAGCCAACGACCATGACCGTGGTGGCTGAGGATGACTGGATCACCGCCGTCACCGCTGCTCCGACGCCCACGCCAAGGAAGCGGTTCTTTGTCAGCCGCTCCAGGATCTGCTTCATCTTCTCACCTGCGGCAGCATTTAAGCCCTCGCTCATCTGATGCATTCCATACAAAAAAGAGTGCAAGCCCGCCCAGCAGTGCAAAAAAATTTCTATATTCCATTTTCTTCTTTTCCCTTTTCTTATCCTAATCTTATGACGCTTCTCAATACCTGTGATAACCAAAAGGGCAAATCTTTTTACCGTCGGAATTGTGCACGAATCGTACCATGCGGTAACCTGCCAGGCAGATGCACGCCGCCGTGACGGTAAGCACTACCGCCTCTGCATAGGGGAATCTCTGCTATTTTGAATAAAACAGCAGTAAAAAGATGAAAAAGACGCTGCTCCGCCGCCCCGGTCATTTTTTCTCGTCACGACAATCATACTCTGTGACAATCCTGCTTCCGGTTCCGCTGAGAGCGCGTTTGAGACATAATCGGAGTCCGTCGTCCGTAAAATACCCCTGTGCTTCCCCTCCGGCCTCTGCCGTCAGATTCTGCACCTGGGCGATCTGTGTCTGCCACAGACAGACACCAAGATGGGAAAACAGCAGAACCGCCATCATGCAAACCCGCAAAAAAATGCTTTTCTTCTATCTGCACTGCACATGTTCCCTGCTCCTTTCCCATTCCAAGACTCTTTCCTCACGATAGCAAAGCACTTACGACTTGTCAATAGATGCTGATATATTTTCCATAAACCTGCGCAGTGTCTGTTCCGTCGTCGCAATCGCTTCCTCCGGAATACCTTCGCCAGCCTGCGGAAAAACGCAGCTTTTTCTCCGTCATCTGCTCTGTGAGCGCACTGCATTGCTGCGTGAGATATAAATGGCAGATTCTCTTATCGGCAGCATCCCGTTTCCACCACAAGAAACTGCTTTTCCACGAGGCTCTCCACCGATCTGGCAACCAGTCCCTTGGACACCCCTCGTACTGCGCAATATCCCGCGCCGTATTGCATCCGCCGTTGTCGCGTGCCAAAAAAAGAAGCACCAGCAATTCGTTCGGCGTGAGATGATATTTCTCCATCTCATCCTGAAAGTATTTCCGGTATGCTTTCTCTATCTTAAAATAATTTTCAAAAAAAGTCCTCCCAGCATGTTCCCCCTCCTTTCCGCCGGTTCATGCCTTCTCTTTGCTTTAGTTGATTTGTGAACTGTTTATATAGAAACTTTTATTTGAAATCTGTATAAAAGTCAATTAAAAAGTGTTAAAATTTCAGAAAAATCACTCCGACTCGGTTGACTTTCTACACAACAACCGATAAAATAATAGTTGATTTGTGAACTGTTTAACTGGTAACTCTATTAACCGAATCCTAGAAAGTGTGTGATGTTATTTTGAACAAAAAATTAAAAGAGAAATTCGACGAATCTGTAAGCGCCGTTCTTCCCCATCACCGTCATTGTGCTGCTGCTCAGCATTTTTGTCGTACCGATGGAGACCGGAACCATTGCCCTGTTTCTGGTCGGAGCGTTCATGCTGATCATCGGCATGGCATTTTTTCCAGCTGGGTGCTGAGATGGCGATGACACCGCTCGGCGAAGGTGTCGGTTCCCATATCATGAAGACGAAGCGTCTTTCGATTCTGATTATTGTCTGCTTTGTGATGGGTGTCATCATCACAATCGCGGAACGGATCTGCAGGTTCTCGCCAATCAGGTTCCTTCTATTCCAAACGAAACCTTAATCTGGACGGTCGCTCTCGGCGTCGGTGTCTTTCTGGTCATCGCCGTTTTGCGTATCATTTTCAAGCTGAGCCTCCCCCTGCTGCTGTGTATCCTCTATGCCGCACTGATTTTTGCTCTCCTTTGCGGCGCCGGCTGATTTCATCGCAGTCGCATTTGACTCCGGCGGTGTGACGACAGGTCCGATGACTGTTCCTTTTATTATGGCCATCGGTGTTGGTCTCTCCTCCACGCGAAGTGACAAGGACGGTTCGAGCGACAGTTTCGGTCTGATCTCCTTCTGCAGCATCGGACCGATTGCCATGGTACTCCTGCTTGGTATTTTCTACCATCCAGCCGGTGCATCCTACAATGCCACCGAAATACCGGATGTTGTGACCATGCAGGATGTCATGCGTCAGTTTGTACATATGCTGCCGGGCTATGGCAGGGAAGTCATTTCTTCCATCCTTCCGGTACTGATCGTCTTTTTACTGTTTCAGCTCATTTCCAGGCGCTACCACAAGAACCAGATGATCAAGATGCTTATGGGCTTTCTCACCATCATCGGACTGATCCTGTTTCTGACCGGTGTCAACGTAGGATTTGCTCCCGTCGGAAGTCTGCTCGGCAGCAATCTCGCCGCACAGACATGGCGCTTTGTTCTGATTCCCATCGGCGCGTTAATCGGTTATTATATTGTAAAGCCGAGCCTGCCGTGCAGGTGCTCAACAAGCAGGTGGAGGATGTGACAAACGGTTCCATTTCGCGCAGTGCGATGAACCTCTGTCTCTCCATCGGTGTCTCCGCTTCCGTTGCGCTGGCGCTGCTCCGGGTTCTGACCGGACTTAACATTTACTGGCTCTTAATTCCGGGCTACATCATTGCTCTGGTGCTCACCCGGTTTGTTCCAAAAGTATTTGTCGGTATCGCTTTCGACTCCGGCGGTGTTGCCAGCGGTCCCATGACCTCCACGTTTCTTCTTCCGCTTGCCATGGGCGCATGTACCGCCGTGGGCGGCAATGTGGTAACCGATGCGTTCGGCGTCGTGGCGATGGTCGCAATGGCACCGTTAATTGCCATTCAGATCATGGGCGTACTGTATCAGCTGAAGCTTAAGAGGGCGACATCCGATGCGCTTATCATGATCGATGTCGACGACAATGCCATTATGGATATTGAGGAGGAATAATTATGCAGGATCATACCATGCAACATAAAAAAAAGATGCCGGCATTCCGGTGCCTCGTCATTATCATAGATTCCAATATCCGTGATAAACTGACCGAATTTCTCACCGATGCCTCCATCCCGATCTATTACCAGATGCACGGCGTCGGCACCGTCAGTTCCGATTTTCTGAATCTGTGCGGTCTCGGCGACACCAACAAAACCATCATGCTATGCATCGTCCCGAAGGAACGCACCCGTATGCTGCTGGCGGAGATGAATCAGGCGCTGCAGCTTCACAAGAGAGGAACCGGTATTGCTGTCAGCATACCGTTATCCGGCATTCAGGGATGGATCTATAAAGTTCTCGGTTCCGGTTCTTTGGACTCCTCTGAGCCGGAGATAGAAAAAGAGGTGAAAAAAATGAGTGAAACGATTACACATGCAATGATTCTTGTCACAATCAATCAGGGATACAGCGATGATGTCATGTACACCGCGCGCGCTGCCGGCGCTACCGGCGGAACGATCTTAAAGGGTCTGCGCTGCAGTCCGGAGGAGGTTGCCAAACATTTCGGCATGGCTCTACAGGAGGAGCAGGAAGTCCTTGCCATCGTCGTTCCAAAGGATAAAAGACCGAAATCATGACCGCCATCAGCAAGCAGCACGGCATTGACACACCGGCGCACGGCATCAGCTTTGCCCTGCCGGTCGATGCAATCATGGGACTGTAGCATTTATACTTTATGACGCAAAAAACCTTATCGAATCATAACCAGGTTCGATAAGGTTTTTTCCAAAATGACCCCTGCAAATAGTGTCTCCACCATTCGTAGGGGTCATTATCCTTCAACAATTTAGCACCATATCAAATTATGCGTTCATCTGTGCTGCAACTTCTGCTGCAAAATCTTCGTTCTTCTTCTCAAGACCTTCACCAGTCTCAAAACGAACATATCCCTTAACCTTCACAGTACCGCCAACTGCCTTGGATACTTCCTCAAGATACTTGTCAACGGTCTGCTTGCCGTCCTCAGCCTTAACGTAAACCTGATCTACCAGGCATACTTCCTTGAGTTCTTTGCTTACACGTCCTTCGATCATACCATTGATTACCTTCTCCGGCTTCTGGGACTCTTTTGGATCGTTCATGATCTGAGCTAAGAGAATCTCTTTCTCATGTGCGATGTAATCAGCACTTACCTCGTCTCTGGAAACATACTTCGGATTAAGTGCTGCGATCTGCATTGCGATATTGTGCATTGCTTCCTTTACAGTGTCATTTACAACATCGGTGTCTGCATCAACGATAACGCCGATTCTTCCGCCGCCGTGTACATACGGTTACAACACAGCCATGCTCAGCTACAACCTTCTCAAATCTGCGGATCTTTAAGTTCTCGCCGATCACTGCAACCTTCTCAACCAGTGCTTCACTTACAGTCTTGCTGGCATCCTCATTCCACTTCTCAGCCATGAAAGCATCCATGTCTGCTGCATCGGAATTCACTGCCTGTGTTGCAACAGCCTTAACAAACTCCTGGAATGTTGCATTCTTTGCAACGAAGTCTGTCTCAGAGTTTACCTCAACAACCGCTGCTGTCTGGTCATCCTTGGTCACTACCATGCAAAGGCCCTCTGCTGCGATTCTGCTTGCGCTTCTTCTCAGCCTTAGCCTGTCCGTTCTTTCTTAAGAACTCTACAGCCTCGTCCATGTTACCGTTTGTCTCATTTAATGCCTTCTTGCAATCCATCATGCCTGCGCCGGTCATCTCACGCAGTTCCTTTACCATAGCTGCTGTAATTGCCATTTTTCTCATCCTCAAAAAATAATTTATCCTGATTCTTTATATCTTTATGCCACAGAAAGGGACGTAACACGCGTCCCTTTCCGATTGTTGACATATGGGCGATCCTGCCAATCAGGCACCCGTTGTTTCCAACTTATTATGCTTCCTCTGCTGCATCTGCCTCTGCGGACTCAGCCTCTTCTGCAGTCATCTCTGCACCCTGGTTTGCCTCGATCACTGCGTCTGCCATCTTGGAAACGATCAGTTTTACGGCTCTGATAGCATCATCATTGCCCGGGATCACATAATCAAGTTCCTCGGGATCACAGTTTGTATCTGCAATACCGATCAGGGTAATTCCTAATGTATGAGCCTCCTGAATACAGATTCTTCTCCTTCTTCGGGTCTACAACGAAGATTGCATCCGGGAAGCTTCTTCATCTCCTTGATACCGCCAAGGTTCTTCTCTAACTTCTCCCACTCTTTCTTAAGTGCGATAACTTCCTTTCGGCAGTACCTCGAATGTACCGTCGGTTGCCATTGTCTCGATCTCTTTCAATCTTGCAATACGGCTCTGGATGGTCTTGAAGTTGGTAAGCATACCACCTAACCATCTCTCATTTACATAGAACATGCCGCAGCGCTCTGCTTCGGTCTTGATTGCATCCTGTGCCTGCTTCTTGGTACCTACGAAAAGAATGGTGCCGCCCTCAGCTGCAATATCAGATACTGCTTTGTAAGCCTCGTCTACCTTGCCTACAGATTTCTGTAAGTCGATGATGTAGATGCCATTTCTCTCTGTGTGAACAGATGTATCGGAGCCATTTTATGGGATTCCATCTTCTGGTCTGATGTACGAAGTGAACACCTGCTTCAAGTAACTGTTTCATTGAAATAACGCTCATTTGCTCCGGTATCGCCCTGCTCTCCGGTGTGTCTCCTGTCTCTCTGTTGTCTCCGTCTCCCATGACCCAAGCTGTGCCGCCCGCGCCATGATCTCCTCATCAGACATCTTGATCTCTTTCTTTGAAAAACTGACTGCCAGTATCACCGTTTGTGACAATGATTCCGATCCCCAGGCCCCGCAAATAATATTTCAGTTTCACGAATCACTCTCTCCTCTGTAAAGCCCATTGACCAGGCGAACTTCACCGATTCCGATTCCAAGCTTCTTGGCAATCTGAACCTCCGTCATTCCGAGTTTTTTTTTTCAACTTCAGAATCTCTGCATGCAGTCCTTCCTGCTTTGTCTCTTCCGTCTCCGGCATCTCTTCCTTCTGCTCTGCCGGTGCAGCAGCCGTCTCTCTCTCCGTCGTATCTGCCGTCTCAACCGGTACCGGTGTTACTGCCGAAGCCGCAGATACCGCTGCGGCACGCTCCGGTGCAGTCAAAGGTGCTTTCTCCTCAAGGCTTCTTACATCCGCAGCCAGGCGCTGCAGATCCGCCGCCATACCGGTAAGCTCCGTGTGTTTATCGTTCAGCATACTGTATAAGAACATAATCTCATTATGCGTTTTATTCATGCTCTCGATCACCGTGTCGGAATATTCACTGATCGCCATGATCTTATCGTTTGTCACTTTTTTCAAGGGAACGATCCACCTTTTCGGAAGACTGGTCAACCTGCTCATCAATCGCATCCTCAATCCGTGTCTCCGCATTCTTGAGTCCCCGGTCAATGATTCTCTTTAATTCCTCTTCGCTCAACTCTGCAATCTGGTTCAATTCTGACGGCGATAACTTTTCCGTCACAAAAAGCTTCCGATCATAAAAAACCACACCGATCAGAAGTAATATCCATGCTACTCCGGTCATATGCTTCTCCTCACCTATCTATATCTTGATATCAAAATGGCTGCCCTGCCCTTTTAATATGACTTTTCCCTCATTCTCAGGCTCCTCTTCGCGGCGCTTTTTGTGCCTGCCAGATTCGCCCTCATATTCGTTATTGCCCTTTTCCTTGGCATCATAACGATAGCCATCGTTCTCCTTTTCCTCCGGATCCTGCACACGATGGGTCAGCTGGTCTTCGTGCTTCTGCTGTTCAATCTGAATATTCTGCTGTTCGACAATCGGCCTATTATCCTCCTGCTGCTTCAGATTCCCGACATCCTGCGTCCTCTGAATCATCCCGTTTAAAACAACTGGTCTTATTGACATGCAACACACCTCCGCTCATCTGCTACTCAGTCAGAATTCCCATATAGCTTCCCATCTTTTTGCGCATCTTAAGCAGCGCCTTTGTGTGAAGCTGCGACACGCGCGATTCAGACACTTCCAATATATTGCTGATCTCCTTTAACGTGAGTTCTTCATAATAATACAGAAGAATCACCTTGCGCTCTTTTTCCGTGAGCAGATCCATTGTCTCGGACAGAACTTTTTTCAGTTCTTCCTCCTCAATATTGTCCTCCGGCTGTGCGAAATGGGAGTTCCCTGCGCGCATCCATCACCGGCTCTCCGCCCTGCTCCACGAACTCATTGAGAGATACCACGTTTGTGACTTTTAACTGCGACTGCCACTCATTCAGTTCAGCCGCCGCAATTCCAATCTCCCCTGCAATCTCTTCATCCGCCGCAGCACGTCCCGTCCGCGCCTCGATATTTTTGATTGCTTCCTCAATCCGCTTCTGCTTCTGTCTGACAGTCCTTGGTATCCAGTCCATCTTGCGGATCTGATCCAGAATGGAACCGCGGATACGCAGGCTCGCATATGTCTCAAACTTTACGTCTTTTCCGGGATCAAACTTATCAATGGCATCGATAAGTCCGAATATTCCATAACTAACCAGATCTTCGTATTCCACATTGTATCCAAGATACATGCTGAGCCGGCCCGCAACCACTTTCACAAGCGGTGCATATTCCGTAATCAGCTTTTCTCTCAGCGCAGACGATGGATTTTTCTGGTATTCTCCCATAGTTTTTCTCTGTCAACCGTTTTCATTGGAAGCCCCCACGTCTAAAGATTACTGTTCTTTTTCGCATCGGCATTCTCTGTCTCCTCCGATGCCGTTTCATTCTCTTCTGCCTCAGGATCCTCTTCTTCCTGCGGCAATGTACCATCCGTGGTTTCCTCGTCATTCATCCCGGCAAAATTGCGGTCAAGAACAATTTTGACCACACCGCCCAGAAGGTAAAATACAATCAGGACAATCAAAAGCATTTTCATGAAATCTGCCACTTCCATGTGTGCACAGATGCCCGCTACGCAGGCGACAAACCCGGCTGACAGCATCACAATCGCAGGTACTGATTTTTGTTTTCATACTTACAGCCCTTCCTTAAATAATCTTAAGCGGCTTGCCCACCGACTTAATATAAAATTCTCCGGTATCACAATGCAGTTCCACTGTTCTACCATAATTGAGTCCTGTATCTTCCGCTACCAGCCGGATTCCAAGTTCTTTTTAAAATCGCTTTGGCAGCCTCCGCATTCCTCGCTCCGATATTTCCCACATCCGAAAGTCCGCTTACCTCAAACATCCGCGCGCCCCCGGCAATCTTGGCGATCAGTCTTGGCTTACTTGCTCCCGCTGCAACAACACGCTTTAACAATTCCCCGAATTCCCGTATCTCCAAACTTAGCTATATTGCTGTTGTTTCTTACTTTTGTACTGTCAGGAAGCATATAATGCACCATGCCTCCCACTTTTGTCACCGGATCATAAAGAACCAGTCCAATACAGGAACCGAGACCTAAAGTCGTAATTACATCCGGAGCCTTGCAAACGTTCGGGTCCGCCATGCCTACTTTTATGACTTCGCTCATATACTCATTCTCCTTATATTGAGATACCAAGTGACGTTAATATTTTTCGTAAGAATCCTGCTCCGGCATCAAGATAAAATATCCGTTGATCGCCACATCCGCACAGATCTCCGTCTGTATCAACAATGCATTGTCACCGTACTGTCCAAATTCAATCGCCGGCACGCTCAAAATCGATGCTGCCATGTCCACCGCGATGTATGGAACGGACGGGTGATGACAAGATTGGTCAGGGAGGACAATGCGGACAGATAAGATCCCGCAATGATATTGCCGATCTCTTTTAATGCGGAAAGTTCCATCTCGCCAAACGGCTGGTCATCCGGTTCGTTTGTCATCATCAGCTTGTTGACCAGATAACGTGCAGACGGAATATCCAGAAGGAACATCATGCTTCCCTCAATATCTGTCTCCACCTCAAGGAAAATGCCGACAATTGTCTCATCTTCCGCTCCTACCGCCATTCCCAACTGTGATACTTCCATCAGCCGGATGCTCGGTACATTCATATCGATCTTCATGCCAAGCATATTTGCAATGGCTGAAGTGGCATTTCCTGCTCCAATATTGCCGATTTCACGCAATACGTCCAGGTACATGTCATTCACTTGCTCTAGTGTCATATTACCCATGAACGGTTTTTCTCCTCTCAACATAATATATCCATGGTTTTCTAAGAGGAATGTCTCCGGTTTCTCTCCCGCTGCATTCCCTGTAGTAAAACAAGCAGGTTAGCGGAATGTATTCCATTCCGCTAACCTGCGCACACGTCTATCACGCATATGTTCTGTGTGCTTATGCGTTTGTCATCCACCACCGAGTTAATCTCGAGAAGTGAGATCAGATCATCGCCGTGTTTACCGATTCCATTGATGAATTTACCCTTGTTGGTCGATTTTTCAATTTCATCCTCACTTAAATTGACGACTTCCTTCACCTCGTCGACAATCACACCGATCGCGCCCCTTTTCTTCCAGCTTTAAGATGATGATACGGCTTGCGTTCGTGAACACATCATCCTCCAGCCCCATCTTGTTGCGGATACTCATTACGGATACGCTCTCACCGCGCAGATTGATCACGCCCTTAAAGTAAGACTGGATCTTCGGGACACGGGTAATCTTCTGCATACGCACGATGTTGTCAATATAGCTGATATCAATTCCGTACTGCTCGCTTCCGACCATTACGACAATATACTGTTTTGACTCTTTGTAATTACTTCCACGTTCTTTTTCTGCCATGTTGTCCGCCTCCTCTTACATCAGTACATTCACATCAAGGATCAGTGCCACTTCACCATCGCCAAGGATCGTTGCGCCGCTGATGATCTTGTTGTTGTTTATGTATTTACCAAGTGACTTGATAACGATTTCCTGCTGTCCGATCAGGTTGTCGACCACAAGGCCTGCCAATTCTCGCCCTTCTGTACAATAACAACCGTCAGGCTCTCCGGCTCTTCTTCTTTCGGCTCAATATCAGAACCTGATCCATACGGATCAGCGGAATTACCTTGCCGCGGAGGTGAATCACTTCCTGAGCCTCCACATACTTGATATCCTTCACCGGAATATCCTCGATGTTGGAAATGGAACCAAGTGCGATTGCGTATTTCTCATCGCGGATCTCTACCATGAGTGCCTGGATGATCGCAAGTGTCAGCGGCAGGCGTACGGTAAAGGTCGTTCCCACACCGAGCTCTGTCTTTACTTCCACATCGCCGCCGAGAGCCTCGATGTTGGATTTTACAACGTCAAGTCCTACGCCACGTCCGGAAATATCGGTAATCTTCTTCGCCATGGAAAAGCTCGGCAGAAACAGCAGATTGATGATCTCTTTCTGGCTCATTGTCTCAGCCTGCTCCTCAGTGATGACACCGCGCTCGATTGCCTTGTTGCGCACAGCCTCCACGTCGATTCCGTTACCGTCATCGCCAACCTGGATGATGACATTGTTGCCTTCCTGGAATGCGTTGAGGAAAATGCTTCCGACTTCCGGCTTGCCCTTTGCAATACGGGTTGCGTTGTCTTCAAGTCCGTGATCCGCGGAATTACGAAGCAGATGCTGCAGCGGGTCACCGATCTGATCGACTACGGTACGGTCAAGTTCTGTATCTTCACCTGTCATGTACAATTCCATCTTCTTGTCCAGCTTTCTGGAAAGATCACGGATCATACGCGGGAATTTTTGCAACTACACTCTCGATTGGCACCATCCGGACTTTCATCACGGACTCATGAAGATTGGTCGTGATACGCTCCAGATATTCAATCTGCTCATGGAAGGACTGGTTCTGGAAATCTCCGGAATCGGTGGAGCTGATCGACACCAGACTGTTCTTTGCGATGATAAGCTCGGATACCTGGTTCATCAATGCATCCAGCTTCTCAATATCTACACGGACAGTACGGTTTGTGACAGGCTTTGCAACCGTCTGCTTTTTTTGCCGCTGCTCTGTGTCTTCGCTGCCGGCTTTGCTGCCTGTGCCTGTGGCTGCTCCTGTGCCGGTGCCGCCTCAGCCGGTGCATCCTGAGACTTCTCTGCCGCCGCAGCGTCCGCTTCCGCTTTCTCCTGCTTTGCAGCCAGCGTCTCGTATTTTACTTCCTCACCGACAACCTTATCAATCTCGGATACCGACTTTGCAGCTTCCGCAATCTTCTCATACGGCTCGTCCGACGCAATAAAAATGCTGAAATCGCAGTCGAACTTCTCATCCTCAATATCCTGGGAGCTCGGATTGTATACAAGGATCTCTCCAAACTCTTCCACTGCCTTGAATACCAGGAATGCTCTCGCTGCCTTTAACAGGCACTCTTTCTGGATATAGATAGTCATGCCATAAATGTGTGCGCCGCCCTCTTCCGCCTGCTTGATTTTATCCTTCTCGGACTCGCTGAGACCGAACTCAAAATACTTTTTATCATCTCCGCCCGCGGTCTGTGCCGGTGCCTCTTCTTTTTCGGCTCCGCCTGTGCGGTGCAGCTGCTGCGCCATCCTCCGCCGCGATGAAATCATTCAGTTCCTTGATGATCAGTTCGTTGTCCTCTGTTCCCTCATCCGAACTTGCCTTTACGTTGTCGAGATAGCCCTCGATCGCATCCAGGCACTTGAACAGAAGGTCAATCATAGAACTGGTCACTTTGACTTTCTCACTGCGGACCTCCTGGAACACATTCTCCATGTCATGTGTCAGGCGCTGCATTCTCTTAAAGCCCATGGTTCCAGCCATTCCCTTTAAGGAGTGTGCTGCACGGAAAATCTCGTTGATCGTGTCCATGTTCTCCGGATCTTTTTCCAGCTCCATGATGCAGTCACTTAAATTCTGTAAATGTTCACTTGTCTCATCAATAAAAATCTCAAGGTATTGGCTTACATCCATATTACTTTACCCCACATTCTTAATAATTGATTTAGCTACGTCATTAAGAGGAACCACTTCATCCACAACGCCCGCCTCGGCAACCGCCTTCGGCATTCCGTATACCACGCACGACGCGGCGTCCTGTGCGATCACATAGACCGGCTTCTTCCCGGCAAGGGAAACAATCCCTTGGTGCCGTCCGCACCCATTCCGGTGAGAACCACGCATACAACCTGATCGTAACCGCAGTCCGCAGGGAATCGTACGTGATGTTGGCACGGCTTCAAGCCGCCGATCGCAGGCATATCGTTCAACCGGATCCTGTGACTTCCATCCGGCTGGCGCTTCACTTCCATGTGCTTGCCGCCCGGTGCGATGTACACCGTTCCTTTCATCAGCACATCTCCGTCTTCCGCCTCCTTGACATGAATCGGGCTGACCTCGTCCAGTCTGTCTGCCATTGACTTGGTAAATCCGGCAGGCATATGCTGAACCAGTACCATCGGTGCGTCCAGATTTTTGGGAAGATACGGAATGACACTCTGCAGCGCCTTCGGACCGCCCGTCGAACATGCAAGCGCAACGATCTTGCTGCCGCTCTTGATCGCATGTCCGGCTGTTGCAACCGGCTTTGCGGTCCCCGCAGGAAGCCGATACAGCCTTAGTCTGCGGTGCGATGCGCCGTTCACGATTGTAACTCTGGGTCGCGCATACCGCCGAGAGCACGTCGAGAAGCTGTTTTTGAACTCCTCGCCCTTTGCCTCAATAACATTGGTTGGCTTCGTGACAAAATCGACTGCCCCGCGCTCCATCGCCCGGATCGTGACATCCGCATCCTTGGTTGTCGTCGTACTTACCATGATGACCGTTGCACGGATTCTGTCCTTCTGTAACTGTTCCAAAAGCTGCAGTCCGTCCATGCCGGGGCATATTGACATCGAGAACAACGCCATCATAGCGCGTCGTCTTAAGCTTCTCATATGCCTCAAGACCGTCACGGCAAGTATCTGTGACTGAAATGTTCCGTCTGAATTGATTATATCACACATGACCCTTCTCATGAGTGCAGAGTCATCAACAATCAAAATCTTTTTTTACTCATATCTTATGCTCTACCCCTTTGACGCGCTTTGCGTTCTTCTTCAAAGATGAACCGGATGATTTCCTCCCTTACGCTGCTGTCGGTAATCAGGAATTTGGCTCTGGCCTCGTAGGGCGTTTCCGGCGTTTTTTCTGTCTTGATACAGGAAATAATTGTTCCAATGATATAATATTGTTTGTCTAAATTTTCATTCTGCAGATGTATCTCAAAGAGAACATACTGATTCTCCCGAAGCTTCTGATCCGTCCGAAACCGGATACCGCCGCCGCTTAGATCCACGATCCTTCCGGCATATTCCCGGTCTCTGCTCTTTCCCTCCGCTTCCTGCAGTTCAATAAATAGGGCTTCTCCCGTCTTTAATGCGGCTTCCTGTTCCTCAATGGTGTAATAATTCATGTCCATAATACATGGAAACCGGAAGAATTCTCTTCTCTGATACTTGGAGATCTGGGATTTTAATTCGATCTCTAACATGTATACATTCTCTCTTTTGTAGCGCTCCCGCACCTGGCCGACGGCGCGGTAAAGCGTTCCCTTCGAAAAAAGATAAACTCCATCCGGATGCCCAGCGGAAGCAGCACCAGTTTTCCTCTCTCCACCGGCATGGAAATCTCAAGATTGCCGTTCTCCTTTAAATCCAGCACCTGGCTTTTTGTAGATTTTCGGCATGGACTGGTCTTTTTTTGCCCGTTCCACATTCTGTACGAAACTGATGTCAACTTTATCTCCCGGTTGAATAATTTCAGCTATTGTCATCATTCCACTCCTTCATTCTTCTGTTTCCAAAATCCCGAAAACAATCTTGACAGTCCAAAAAGAACGATATGCGTCACTGCTCTCACCCTGCAGCAATTCCGCAGCCACTACTTCAAATGCTCTTGCAGATTTTTGACAACGGTGCCTGAAGCGATACTGGTTTCTGCATCCGGATCGCCTTTTCAAGCGCGCGCTATCCTGGGGAATCATCCCCGCATATGTAATTTCCCCTCTAAGAACTGACCTACCACAGTATTCAGTTTGTCATAAACTCCTCTGCCTTCCGCAGCAGATATCACACGGTTGGAAAGAACCGATATCTTGGTGTACTCCCTGTCAAACTTCGGATTCCGGTACAGAGACTTTAACAGAGAATAAGAATCTGTCAGTGATGTCGGCTCCGGTGTTGTGACCACAAAGAACCTCCGGGCTTGCCAGCACGAACTCCAGTACATGATTGGCAAGCCCCGCGCCGGTGTCCACCAGAATCACATCTGCCATCTGATCCAGTTCCCCGAAACAGTGAAGCAGATAAAGAGATCTGTTCATCGGTCAGATTGCCCAGTCCGGTAACTCCGGTTCCCCCGAGACAAACCCGATTCCCATCGGACCTTCCGATATGATCTCCGTGATCTGTTTTCCATGATATATCACATCTGCCAGATTGTACTTGGGAATGGCGCCAAACATTACTTCGACATTGGCAAGGCCAAAATCCGCATCAAAAACAAGCACCCTTTTTCCCATCTTCTGCATCTGCACCGCAAGGTTCACAGCCCATTCGACTTTCCAACGCCACCTTTTCCCTTGTGACGGTATGACTCTGGCATCCGGCTTATAATTTTGTTTTTTTAATTTCACAACACTTCTAAGCTTCTCTGCCTGATCCATGTGTTATCTGCCTCCCAGCAGCTGTTTCACAATCTTTTGTGTATCAAATACTTCAATATCATCTGGTACATTCTGACCGCTCGTCATATAGGATAACTTTGCCCCCGAATACAGCTTGATATTTAAAATATTACCATAAGTAATTGTCTCATCCAGCTTTGTAAAAAAATCAACTTATAATTTGCTATTTCCCTGTAAGTATCTGCGATCTCCAGCAGATCCTTATATTTGGTCGTCGCACTGAGCACGAGGTATACCTCTTTTCTCGTAAGCCTCATCCAGTCCGTCGATCAGCTTTTTCATATCCTGGCACTGTGCCTCATTGCGGTGCGAGAATCCCGCCGTGTCAACAAATACCAGATCATATTCGCTCACGCGCGCAATGGCATCGTTCATCTCCTCCGGCGTATAGATAATGCTCATCGGAGCATCCAGAATATTTGCGTAGATGCGCAGCTGCTCTGTCGCAGCAATCCGGTAGGTGTCCGCAGTCAGAAATGCCACTTTCTTCTCTTTGTCTACCTTATAGCGTGACGCAATCTTGGCAAGCGTTGTTGTCTTTCCCACGCCGGTCGGTCCGATGAAAAAAATCACCTTCGGCTTTTTTGCCTGTAAGCTCAATCGTCTGCGGCTGATCGAACTTTAAGATCAGCTTCTGATAAACGTTGGAAAGAATAGAATCCACACTGCTTCCGTTGTGAAGCACCTTCTCCGCCTCGTCCATGATCTGATTGACATACTTCTCATTCACATCATTCTCCAGCAGCGTGCGGTAGAGCATCTTGATAAACTGGAACCCTTCCGTGCGGTTCTCCTTTTCCTGCGGCTCTACCGGATGAGACTTGCGCATCTCCTCCACGGAAAACTGCTTTTCCAGAATATTCGACAGGTTCTCCAGCCGCTTTTCCAGTCCCTCATTCGTAGATTCGCGCTTTGCTTCTTTCATAGGAACAACCTCCTGTTCCGCCGGTGCCGGTGCCACTGCCGGTCTGGTGTTTCTCTTGCCACCCCCGGAATGGTAATCTTTTCATCTGCAGCCAGACTGATCGTATCGTGCACAGGCTTTGTCTCGCTGCGGAGCGTCTGCGCCGGGAACGCTTCCCTTTTCCTCCACCGCAGCCGTCACCTCATACAGCGTGTTCTTAAACATCTTAAACATGCCCTTGGGCTTAATCTCCTTCACGTTCAGCACGACCGCCCCCGCGCCCAGCTCCTGCTTTGCCTTCTCGACGGCCTCTTCCTTTGTCTTGCCCCTGATATTTGTTAATGGTCATTTATATTGTCACCATCCCTACTGATTGTAATTCTACGTTGGATTCCACCTCATTGTAAGACAGCACCGTCAGATCCTTGAAGTAATCCTCGGTCAGCTTCTTAAAGTACATACGCACAATCGGCGATGTCATAATGATGGCAGGCTTGCCCATGTTCTCCAACTTCGCCACTTCCTCCTCAACGGATGCCATAATCGCCTTCGTGCGCTCCGGATCGAGCGTCAGATATGCCCCCTGCTCCGTCTGCTTGACAGAGCCCATGATCTCCTGCTCGATCTTCGGATCTACCGTGATCACGCTGGTTGTCTCATTCGCCGGGAAATATTTGCTGGAGATCGCGCGCTTTAAGCTCTGGCGTGCGTACCCGTCAACACATCGGTATCCCTGGTCGCCGGCGCATGGTCTGCCAGCGTCTCAAAAATTGTGAGCAGATCTCGGATGGAAATTCCCCTCCGAGAGCAGATTCTGCAGAACCTTCTGATCTCGCCAAGTCCAAGAAGCTTCGGCACCAGTTCATCCACGAGAACCGGATTGCTCTCCTTGAGGTTATTGACAAGGTTCTGTACATCCTGTCTGGTAAGCAGCTCTGCGATATGGGAACGGATCACCTCGGTCAGATGCGTCGCAATGATTGACGGCGGATCCACCACCGTATAGCCAAGGCTCTCCGCACGCTCTCTCTGGCTCTCCGTAATCCAGATTGCAGGGAGGTGGAACGAAGGTTCAAAAGTAGGAATTCCCGTAATTTCCTCCTCCACATATCCCGGATTCATTGCCATATAGTGATCGAACAGGATCTCTCCCTCGGTCACCTGAATTCCTTTGATCTTGATAATGTACTGGTTCGGATTCAGCTGAATGTTATCACGCAGTCGGATAATCGGCACAACCGTACCAAGTTCCAGTGCAATCTGTCTTCGTATCATAACCACGCGGTCTAAGAGATCTCCGCCCTGGTTCACATCCGCAAGCGGAATAATACCGTAGCCGAATTCCAGCTCGATCGGGTCCACCTGAAGCAGCGACACAACGTTCTCCGGCTTGCGGATCTCCTCCGCCTCCGTCTCTGCCTGGCTGACTTCCTCCTCGATATTCTCAATGCCGATGTTCTTGTCCACCATTCTGCCCGCTACGATAAACGCAGCGCCCAGCGCAGCAAACAATACCACATTCAGCGGTGTCACAGCACCGAGGAAGATCAACGATCCACCGACCAGATAAAGTGCCTTCGGAATACCGAACAGCTGTTTTACCAGAATGTTGGAGAAGTCTGCATTCTTGGATGCCTTCGTGACAAGGATACCGGTAGAAAGTGAGATCAGCAGGGACGGGATCTGGGAACAGAGTCCGTCACCCATGGTGAGAAGACCAGCGCTGAATCGCCTCCGAAAATCAAGTCCACCGCGCATCATCCCCATCGCGGTTCCACCGATTAAATTGACAAACGTGATAATCAGTCCGGCTGTGGCATCTCCCTTTGACATACTTCGTAGCACCATCCATCGAACCGAAGAAGCTTGCTTCTTCCTGAATCTTATTACGCCGCTCTTCGCCTGTGTCTCCGTAATGGCTCCGGTGTTTAAGTCAGCATCAATTGCCATCTGCTTACCGGGCATAGCATCCAGTGTAAATCGTGCGGATACCTCTGCCACTCGCTCGGAACCTTTATTGATAACGACGAACTGTATGATGATCAAAATGATAAATACGACCGCTCCGACGATCATATCACCACCGCCCACGAAGCTTCCGAATGTTTCAACGACGTTACCCGGAGCACCGGTCGTTAAGATCAGACGTGTCGAGGACACGTTAAGAGAAATACGGAATATGGTAGTAAACAACAGCAATGTCGGGAAAAAAGACATATCCAGAACTTCCTTCACAAACAATGTGTTGAACAGAACAATCAGTGCGATCGAGATATTCAGCGCCAGCATTACATCAAGTAACGTAGAGTTAATCGGCACAATTAAAAAGATGACTGCAGCAAGCAAATAAAGCGCAACACCTATGTCAGCCTTTTTTCATATCTCTTCCTCCTTCGTTTTACTGTCTCATATTATATACCATTGCAAGAATTCCGCTACTGCCGATACAATTCCGGCGGAATTTCATTGCCGATTTCGACATTGGCGTAGAGCATTCTTGCAAGCGGTTTGTTTTCTACAATTTCAATGTGATTCTCCCTGGCAGCTTCACGGATCTTCTGCGCCAGATAATCTTCACCCTTTGCCAGAACCACCGGTGCCTTATGCACCTCCGGTTCGTACTTGATGGCAACCGCCAGATGGGTCGGGTTGGTGATAACCACATCCGCTTTCGGGACATCCTGCATCATACGGCGCCTCGATGCCTCGCGCATACGCTGGCGCTGTCTGCCTTTTACTTCCGGATTTCCCTCCTGTATTTTTTGTACTCGTCCTTGACCTCCTGTTTGGTCATCTTCATCTCTTCATTAAAGCGGTATTTCTGATAGATGAAATCAGCAATTCCGACAACGAGATACACCAGACTGATCTTGAGCCCTGCACCGATAATCACATCTCCACACAGTGCGATCGCCCTGATTTAACGGAATATCATATAAAATAAAAAGGTCATTTTCGTGATCCTTGATTGCAGTATACGCGATATAGAGAATCAGTGCAATCTTAATCAGGGATTTGAACAGTTCAAAAACGGAATCCTTGGAGATAATCCGCTTCATTCCGTTCACCGGATTAAACCGGTCCAGCTTTGGCTGCATCGGTTTCGTGGAAACCTTCCACCCCACCTGCAGAATATTTACAAGTAGCGTCACGGCGAATCCGAAAATAAAAACGGCGCCACGATTTTGAGCATCTGTATATTCACCGGTGAAAAGAAAGACATTACCGCATAGGTGGACACATCCATCGCATTGATTCCGATAAAATCCGGAATCAGATTATATACATGGTAAAATATCTGAAGAAATCCGTCGCCAATCGTGGAGACAAAAATCTTCAGCATCAGAAACATCACAATCAGATCAAAGGCGGCGGTAAGCTCCTTGCTTTTTGGCGACCTTACCGTCCTCTCTGGCTTCTCTTAACTTTTTTCGCGGTTGCCGGTTCCGTCTTTTCTCCGCCCGGTCCATCCTTCGCAAACCACTGGAGGTGATAGGGAAGGATCTGTCTTCTGTCCTGTTCCAAGCTAATACATTCCCTCTATCATCGATACAATCATTCGTTTCATTTCTTTAAACACAAAATCGGAAATTCCGGAAGCAGCATTACCGTGAGGAACAATACCGTAAGTCCCAGGAGCACCTTCATCTGCATTCCGACCGCAAACATATTCATCTGCGGCGCTACCTTCGCCATAATGCCGAGGATGCAGTTTTAGTATCATCATGCAGGCAAATACCGGCAGCACAATGCGGAACGCGATCACAAAAAGAATCCGCCATGTAGGTTGTCATGGACTCTGCCAGGCTGTCCCATTGAAACACCTGCCCGTTGACGGGGATTACCTGATAGGAATCAATGAGCGCCCGCAGTACATAATGATGCATGTTCGTCACGACCATCATCAGAAGCAGCAGGTACTGATACAGATTTCCCGTGATGGTGACCTGCGAGTTGGTCATCGGATCGAACTCCTGCGCCATGGAAAGTCCGATATCCATATCAATGATATTACCCGCAAATAAAATAATGGAATTACAAACGTTTGCAGCAAGTCCCATCAGCAACCCTGTAATTCCTTCTCTTAGAACAATCACCGCATATCCAAACATGCCCGTGTAGGTAACCGCTGACTGATCGACCGAAGGGAACACCAGGATCGACAAAAGAAACGATAATCCGATCTTCACCTGACGGAACATTTTCATGCCGAAAAACGGAGCCGCGTACACAAAGCAGGATATGCGAACCAGTATTAAAATGAGTATTTCAAAATCCACCAACGAAAACGTATAATTTAACATTCCTCAACCTAACCCAGATATATACTAAAAGTCTGACCAGAGCGTATTGATAAACTCTGTCAGATTGGTTCAGTATCCAGGAACCAAATATCATCATTCCAAGAAATACACAGATAATCTTTGGCACGAAGGTAAGCGTCTGTTCCTGAATGGACGTCACCGTCTGAAAAATACTGACGACCAGTCCCCAACCAGAGAAATAATCAGCAACGGCGCCGAGCACAAAATAATATGTATACAATGCCTGTCTGGCAATGTCTAATACCTGTCCTTCTGTCATTTCACTTCATCTCCTGTTCCAAATGCACGCATCAGTAAAATGTCTTTACAACGCTTCCAATCACCAGATTCCAACCATCCGCCAGAATAAACAGCAGTATCTTAAACGGCAGTGAAATCGTTGTCGGCGGCAGCATCATCATACCCATGGACATAAGTACCGATGCCACTACCATATCGATTACAATAAACGGGATATAAATGAGGAAATCCCATAATAAACGCATACCGAAGTTCGCTGATGATAAATGCCGGAATCACGGTTGTCATCGGAACATCGTAATAAAGCTCCAGTGTCATCTGATCGGATAATCTTCTCCATCAATATCCATAAATGGTGCAGATCCTTTTCCTGTGTCTGACCGTACATAAAGTCGCGAATCGGTGTCTCCGCTGCCTTGTATGCCTCCTCAATGGTAATGTCGCCATTGTCTAACGGCTGTATGGCATCTTCGTTAATCTACTGAAAGGTCGGCCACATAATGAAAGAATGTCAAAAACAGGGCAAGACCGACGAGAATCTGATTCGGCGGTGCTGTCTGTGTTACCGATCGCGGTGCGCAGGAAATGCAGCACGATGATGATTCTGGTATAAGAAGTCATCATAATCAGAATGGACGGTGCCAGTGAAATGATCGTCAGCACCAGAAGTGCCTTGATCGGCGTGGATACGGCTCCGGTGTCGTTGTTGTATGTAATGGACAGGCCAGTTGTTGATATCGCTCGTCGCATCCGTCAGTCCATCGCTGCTATCGGTATTGCTCAAGCCAGTAATCTATCTGAAGATGTATCTGCCGCATAGACTCTGGTCTGTCCATGGACAACGTCATGAATGATCAGAACAACTGCCACCCAAAGACAAACGACATAATACAATATGATTTCTTTAATTTTGATTTTGTCATAATTTAATCCTGTTTTTCGGGAAATGTTCCTTAACTTTCAAGCGTCTCCTGGAAGGTCATCTGACCTTTTCTCCATTCTGTGGGAGTCTTTCCGTTGCAGATCTCTGCCTCCGTAAGTCCCATCTCTTCCTCGGTAAGCTTTGCGAGCATGGTCACATTATCTTTTGCAACCGCGATCAACAAGATACACATCTCCCATTTTTTATTACCTGAACCAGTTTGTTGTTGGCGATCCGTATGGTATCGACCACCTGAAAGATTCTGCGTCCGGACATCTGGACCTTCTGATATCCACCAATCCATTTGGTTGTGAAATAGGTAATCACAAGAACAAACAGAAAAATAAGCAGGACGCCAACAGCTGTATAAAACTGTTCAGGCTTGAACTGAGTAATATCATATTAACCTACAACTTTTTTTACTGCTTCAAGAACACGCTCTGCCTGGAATGGTTTGACGATAAAGTCTTTTGCTCCTGCCTGGATTGCTTCGATAACCATAGCCTGCTGTCCCATTGCAGAACACATAATAATTTTAGCTCCTGGATCTAATGCTTTGATCTTCTTCAGCGCTTCAATACCATCCATATCAGGCATTGTAATATCCATTAATACCAGATCTGGCTTTGCATCTGGATATTTTTCTACTGCTTTCTGTCCGTTTTCTGCCTCCGCAGCGATCTCATAACCATTCTTTGTTAAGATATCCTTAATCATCATTCTCATAAAAGCTGCATCATCGCAAATCATAATCTTTGCCATAACATTCTCTCCTTGTTTCTTTTCTTATATTGTTTTCTTATATCTTATCCTTTCCAATCAATTTCAATCTCGGTATTCGGACACCAAAAACTTTCCTCTATGATTACCACTTCACCCTTGGCAACGTATTTGCCGTTTACTAAAACGTCGATCGGTTCACCCGCAATACGATTTAACTCTATAATAGTTCCAGGTGCGAAATCAAGAATCTCTTTAATAGATTTTGTTCTTCCTAATTCCACCGTTACCTCAAGCGGAACATCCATGATCAGATCAATGTTTTCCGGTCCTGTATCCCACCGGAACGCTTCCGGTAAACGCCTGAAACTGTGCCGGCTGTACATTTACCGGCTGTCTGTGCATACATCTGTGGCATTTGCTGTGCCATCATCGGTTGTCCCATCATCTGGCCTCCCATCATCGGCGCTCCCATTGCCGGCTGTCCCCATCATTGGCTGAGCCCATGCTGTCTGTTGCCTGCGGTTGTGGTGCCGGCTGAGCCTGTGCCGGCACTGGTTTTGCTGCCCGTTCAGTGGAATTTGTTTCCACCTCCATGTTCTCCGTGTAATGCTTTTACACATTTCCTTTGCAAAAGGAATCGGATACAGCTGCATGATATCACTGTCGACCAGATCACCGATCTCCAGTCTGAACCGTATCTTTACAAACTCGAACCAGGAAATCATCGATTGATCCTCATCAATATTTCCTGAAGATCTATCAAATCCGCCTGTGGCGGGCTGATATCAATCTACTTTGTTCAGCATGGATGACATGGACGTCGCCGCCGAACCCATCATCTGGTTCATCGCCTCGCTGATCGCACTCAAGTGCAGCTCGCCGAGCTCTCCATCCGTATTGGTTCCGTCACCACCCATCATAAGGTCCGTGATTACCTTTACATCGTGTTCCTTTAAGACCAGTATATTGCTGCCATCCAGTCCGACGGTATATCCGATTCCGGATAAATACACACGGTTTTTCATATGCATCACAGATATCACTCCAATTTGCGAAAGATACCACCGGCGTTGAAATATCTACTTTACGATTTACAAGGGAAAACAACGTTGTTGCCGCTGTTCCCATGCTGATGTTACCAATCTCGCCAATCGCGTCTTTCTCAGCATCTGTCAGCAAATCTTCTGCCGCTTCTGCTGACGCTGTCCGCAGGTTATTCAGCAAAGCACTGATTTCTTCCTGTGACATTACACCATCCATTACTACTGCTCCTCTCTTACCACTGATGTCACTCTTACTGCATAATTATCACCGACAGCTCCCGGCAGAGCAGTAAATTTTTTTATATTACCGACAAACACCGACAGATCCTCATCCACTTTGGTGTCGAGATCGGATAATGTCTCCCACCTGAAGATTTACAAAATCATTGACTGATATACTGCTGTTACCTTAAAACAGCCTTGATCGGAATCGGTGCTTTTGAGATCAAAAGTGCCTCAATGGTCTCTGTATATTGCTGTTCATCCTTTCCTGCACTGGAATACCAGAACTTCGTATTCAGCTTGTCCATGACACTTTCCAATGTCAGATACGGAAGGCAGATGTTCATAAGACCCTCGACATCGCCAATCTTAATATTCAACGTAATTAACGCGATCATCTCCGTCGGGGAAATGATCTGGGCAGTACTGCGAATTCGTCTCAATCCGCTCCAGTCTCGGTGTCAGTTCACACACACTCGGCCACGGTTCGACCAGAAGATTCACGCATACGTTGTAGATCCGCTCAATCAGAAGAAGCGCGATTTCGGAGAACTCCCTCGTCTTGTCAAGCGGCGCCCCTGGCCGCCGAGCATACGATCCACGATCGTAAAGCCGACATTCTCTGCAATTTCAATAATGATATTGTTATTCAGCGGAGCAAAATTTACAATTCAAGCAAACACCGGATTCGATAGTGCATTCGCAAACTCTGAATACGTCACCGCCTCTGAATTCATCACTTCCACCTGAACATTTTTTCTTAGGTACACCGGCAGATTCGTTGAAAGCAATCTTCCATAATGTTCAAAAATAATCTCAAGCGTTCGCAAATGCTCTTTTGAGAACTTCGCGGGACGGGTAAAATCGTAGATTTTTGACCTGTTTTTCATTATCATCTTTTATTTCATCTACATCCAGTTCACCGCTGCTAAGAGCTTTCAGCAAACTGTCTATCTCATTTTGAGATAAGACTTCACCCATTCTCTCACCACCTACTGTCTTATTCTAGTGTGCTTCCTGTTGCCACGCTTGAGAAATTCACGCCCACGATATAGTCGGAGCCGAACAGATCCTGCATCTTGATAAGATCTCCTCCTTCACAGCCTTCTGTCCATCTGCGTTGAACTCCTCCTCGGTATACTTGGCCACTACCGTATTGATGTCGCTGCGGATAATGGTCTCCTTATCCGTAAGCTCTGTCATCTCGTCTCCCCGTAGGTGGCATAGGACTCGCTTGTCTTGTTGACGGAAAGTCCTACAGAAAATACAGCGTAATGCTTCTTTCCATCGCCGTTGTCTGCCAGATTCACGGTAAAATTATCTGTGATATTATAAACTGCAATTTCTTCGATCGGCACTGCGGAACTGTCTTTGTTCTGTCCGCCTCGAGTTCGATGTTGATTGCAGCGCACACCTGATCAATCAGTTCGTTTGACTTTTGGTCTGCGGAATAATGGAAAATACCAGCACCGCGGTCAGAATCAGATTCACGAGAACCAGTGCCAAAATAATTACTGCCAATAAATTTTTCTTCATTATGCTTCCTTCCTATTCGTTCACAACTTCTGTCGGTTCCACAGTCGCACCTGTTGTCGCTGCTTCCGGCGTATCTGTCACCGTCTCAGTGCTTAAAGCCGCATCCGCAGGCGTCTCTGTACCTGTGTCATCCGTGGATGTCCCGCTCACATTCGAGTTGTATGAGTTATAGATTTTAATCTCAACCCGGCGGTTCCTTGCCCTGCCCTCCGGCGTTGCATTATCTGCAATCGGCACATACTCTCCGCGGCCAGACGACTTTATGTATGCAGGATCCAGTGTTGTGGTATCCCGCAGATAGTTGGCAACCGCAAGCGCACGGTACATGGACAGTACGTTGTTGTCCTCATACTTGAAGAATGAATCGGCACATTGTCCGTGTGTCCCTCGACCTCAATGATGTTATTATCGTAAGTAACCAGTATCTTGCCAAGCTTGTTGACCAGCGGATACGCCTCATCTCTGAGTTCTGCGCTTGCAGAATCAAACAGCAGCGCGCCGTTCATGTTAAGCGTTACATACTCTGCATTAAAATCAACCTCGACGTCGTCCTGTATCCCATATTGCGAAAGTGCATTTTCAAGCTGCTGCGCCCATATCCTCAGACTCTTCCAGTTCCTGCTGTTCATATGCTTCGGTAATGTCTTTTCTTCCTCCGTCTGTCCGTCAGACTGGCTGCTCAGCTGCTGGTTGTAATAAGAATCAAAATTCTCAAGCTGACTGATTCCGGAAGAAATCAATTCACCCTCGCCGATCGATGCTCCGCCTCCCGGGAGTATGCTGAATGTACTCTGGAAAGAGGCAATGACCTTCTCAAACTTTTCCTCATTCACACTGGACATGGAGAAAAGCATTACGAAGAAACAGAGCAGGAGATTCATAAGGTCCGCGAAGGTATTCATCCATGCAGGTGAGCCTTTGGGTGATCTTCCTTTCTTCTCGCCACTATTCCTCACCTCCGACACTGCCCTCCGCAGTTTCTCTCTCGCTGAAGGTGACAGGAATGATTTCAGTTTTTCTTCTATAACACGTGGATTTCTCCTGCCTGGATCGACAGAATACCTTCCACGGTAATTTCCTTCATCATCATCTCGTTATTATTGTTTACAGAAAGCTTGGATGCCGTCGGATTACACAGCCAGTTGGCAATCAACGAACCGTACAGTGTTGTTACCAGTGCGACTGCCATCTTCGGTCCGGATCGTTGATGCATCATTCATATCCTTGAGCATCAGGATCAACCGATCAGTGTACCGATCATACCCCAGGCAGGACCAAGTTCTCCCATTTTTCCCATACAGCGATTGACTTTTTTGTGTCGCTGCTCGATACAGCCCAGATCCGTCTCCATGATACCTCTTACCAGTTCGGGATCGGTACCATCTACCACAAGCATGATTCCTTTTTGAGGAATTCATCCTCGATTCCGTTTGCCGCCTCCTCAAGTGCAAGCAGTCCCTCCTTGCGGGCGGTATTTGACAAATCAATGATATTCCGGATGACTGCCGCAGGATCCTGCGGTACCTCCTTAAATGTTAATGTAATACTCTTCAGACCTGCAATAAAATCCTGAAGTTTGTTGGACGCCAATGTACCCGATATGGAACCTCCCAGTGTGATAATGATTGAAGGGAAGTCAAACATATTGAAAAGACCCGAAGCTCCACCACTGGAAAATACACCGAACAAAAACATTACAACGCCAAGCAGCATCCCTGCTAAAAAGAAGCTATATATCCAATTCTTCCACCTACCATCCTTGATATTATAGTATTGCTGTCTCCAAGCGGAGACTGAAATCTCAACAAGTTGTCATCCTATATCTTGTATAATTTTACTAAACTTTTGACCGCTTGTCTACTTACTTTTAGCAAATTCTGTGTTTCTTCTTTCATGGAACCGGATTTTATCAGGAGACAAAACCCCGGTTCTCCAAAAATCTTATCCGTGATGCTGCTCTGTCATCTCGCAGCCGCTTATCTCTTCAGGTTCACAAGCTCCTCAAGCAAAGCGTATCGGATGTCGTGATTACACGGGAGTTCGCCTGGAATCCACGCTGTGTGGTAATCATCTGCGTAAACTCGGTGGAGAGATCCACGTTTGACATCTCTAACTCGCCGGATGTCATCTTGCTTCCTGTCCGCCGTAATATCCACACCGATTCCATCGAACTCACCGGAGTTTAAGGTTGTGCGGTAGCAGCTCTCTCCGACTTTCTCAAGACCTGCCGCATTGGCGAACTGTGCGACCGCGATCTGTCTAACAGGTTGCGGTTACCGTTGTCATAAGTACCGTAGATCTCGCCGTTGTTGCTGACTGAAAGTCCGATCAGGTTACCGAGCTTCTTACCTGCTCCAGTTGTTCCGTCTGTAGCGCCTTTGCTCATCGTTACAGTGGACTTGCCGCCGTTGTTCGTATTCTTGCAGGTGCTGAAGTCCACATTGATATTTGCGAACTGTCCGCCGAACAGGGGACATGTTCAGTCCAACACTCTTCGCATCCGCCACGTTTCCAACCTTTGAAAATGTTCCATCGTCCGTGCTGAAGCTTAATCTGTGATATACACTGTTGTATGTAAGTGTCAGTGCCCCGGTTGTTCCGTCAACCGCATATCGGTGCCATTTCCGGTGTAAGCATCCGCTTTCGCCAGAATGTCGCTCCTGCACCGTATATACCTGTGTGGGCTGAGTGCCCTGCTGTGACAACCGTCATGTCCGTCGCACTTTTTTACCTGGTTATAGCTGTGTGTCGCTGCATTGTACTGGTAGTAATTACCGCTCTTGTCCACGATGACGTTAGCGGACACATAAAGTGTAATCCTTGCCGAGCGTATAACTCTTTGTCGCATCCTCGGTGTTACCGAACAGTGCGTTTAACGCCGGCTGTCCCGCCTGAATATTCTCAGGATCGTAGTGGGTATTTCCGTCGCCGTCTAAAACATTCAACAGCTCTACCGTGAACTCTCCGTCCGTTCCGGTTGACTTAATGGAAAAACGTGCGGTGTACTCATATCCCAGGTTATCGTAGAACTTGAGGTTCTTGATCAATCCGTCGTCACTCAATACGTCGGTATCGTTCTTATCAATAATACCGCCGCAGGTTGCCTCAGAGGTTGCCTCTGGTGCGCTTGTCAGATTCTCCGTGCTCATGACGCGCAACGCGGATACGGTATCTTTCGGATATTTCCGGTTGTCTTATCTACCTGCCATCCCATGACCGTATATCCGGTAGACGTCATACACAGGTTGCCTGCACCGTCTACATAGAAAGATCCGGATCTGGTAAACAGATTGGAAGATCCGTTGTTGACAATAAAGAAATTGGTGGTCGACTGATCTGTCATACGCAGATCGAAAGCTCTTTCCGGTTGTCTCAGCTGCACCCGCGGATGTAATGCTGATATTTACCGCACCTGTGGTCACGCCAAGACCGATCTGCTTGGCATTCACACCGCCGACTCCCGTAGCCGCATTTGCTCCCCGATGCTCCGGATGTGTTCTGGTAGAGCATATCCTGGAATGTCACGGAAGAAGACTTGAATGCTACTGTGTTTACATTGGCGATATTGTCTCATCATAATGAACTGACCTCCTAAATTTGATATCTGACGCAGAACCCATCTGTCAGTCAGGGGTCTCACAGCCTCCATAAGGTCCGGCTATGCTATTACTGCACCATCAATATT
>VOFC01000284.1_pt1 | contig 40000 bp, 66 predicted proteins | sample 5384161 | NCBI WGS metagenome assembly VOFC01 (sample SAMN12384722, study PRJNA508395) | human gut metagenome | isolation source: healthy gut B | host: Homo sapiens
ATCCAATATCTCACTTTCAAATCGTACACTTCTGTACTCCAATGCACCATATTCATAGTTATAATAAGAATCTATTGTTCCTGTATAAACAATTTTATCGGCCAATGATGAAAGTTTTTTCTTTATCTTGTAAAAATCTACGTTTAAACGAACATCGCATGATTCTAACAATCGTTCAATTAAAACATTGTATCCTCCCTCGGGGATACCCTGATAACGGTCATTAAAATAATTGTTGTCATACGTATATCTGACAGGCAAACGCTTAATAATGAAGGCCGGTAATTCTTTGCAGTCTCTTCCCCACTGCTTTTCTGTATAACCTTTAATTAGTTTCTGATAAATATCTTGTCCAACTAGGCTGATTGGCTTTGCTCTTCCAAATTTCTAGGTTCTCCTGTAATTTGGGATCTTTGTTCATCTATTTTAGCTTTCGCGCCTCTGCAGGTGTTTTAATACCCCACATTTTAGAAAACGTGTTCATATTGAACGGCATATTATAAATTTCACCATAATAATTCGCAATAGGTGAATTGATATATTGATTGAATTCTACAAATTGGTTTACATAATTCCAAACCTTTTTATCACTTGTATGAAAAAAAATATGGGCTCCATATTCATGCACTGTAATTCCTTCTATTTCTTTACAATAAATATTTCCGCCCAAATGGTCTCTTTTTTCAATTATTAAGCAAGATTTTCCGTTCTCAGTCATCTGTTGAGCAAAAACTGCACCAAACAGACCACTGCCCACAATTAAATAATCATATTTACTCAATTTCTTCTTAACACCTTTCGTAAAAAAGTACAAACCTTCCCTTATACTCCGTACATTATAACATTTTTATAAATTGATTGCAACAAACGAACTTATATATGTATGTAGAAAAAACCTTCAATATTCACAAATTTTATGAAAATAATGGTGAAACATGCCGTTTATATTGCATTCAACCGGAGGATATGCTTAAATAATATAATAGAAAAATTAAAAAGTGGGAGGTTCTTGTTTGTGAATGATGTGCTTTATCTGGTTATCCCTTGTTATAACGAAGAAGCCGTACTTTATGAAACATCAAAGCGTTTATTAGATGTAATAAACCACCTGGTAAAAACAGAAAAAAAATTTCGTCCGAAAGCAAAATCATGTTTGTAAATGACGGTTCCAAAGACAAAACATGGGAAATCATCGAATCACTTCATACACAAAATCCCATTTTTTTGCGGTGTTTGTTTATCCAGAAACAGAGGCCACCAAAATGCATTGTTAGCCGGATTAATGACCGCAAAAAGAATATGCTGATATGGTTATTTCTTTGGATGCTGATTTACAAGACGATGTAAAGGCCATTGAAAAAATGGTCGATGAATATCATAATGGTTATGAAATTGTATACGGTGTTCGTTCCTCACGGGAAAAAGATACTTTTTTAAAAGACAACCGCTAAGGGCTTTTATAAATTTATGAAATTACTTGGCGTAGAGATTGTATTTAATCATGCTGATTACAGGCTGATGAGCAAAGCATCTTTTAGATGTTTTAGCGCAATTTGAAGAAGTAAATTTATTTTTGCGCGGAATTATTCCTTTAATTGGCTTTAAATCAACAACTGTAGAATATGAAAGAGATAAAAGATTCGCCGGAGAATCCAAATATCCCTTAAGTAAGATGTTAGCGTTTGCGTTTGATGGAATCACTTCTTTCAGTATTAAACCAATCCGAATGATTACTTGTTTGGGATTTTTAATATTTTTAGTAAGTTTAATTGCGCTTATCGTTTTCATTATTCTAAAATATACCGGTTTCACAATAGGAGGCTGGACCTCTACTGTGGCATCTATTTGGATGATAGGAGGCATACAGTTGCTTTGTTTAGGTGTCATAGGAGAATATATCGGAAAAAATATATAACGAAACAAAAAAACGTCCCCGCTACATTATTTCAAAAGTAATTCTAAATAAAGAAAGAACCGATTCATGAAGAAAAACAGAGCTGTCAAACCTATTGTAAGCCGTATTTTTCAAGGTTTATTTTTTATATCGTTTATATAGGTTTATGTTATTGTCACTTTAACAAATAGCGAGGATATGCCATGGCTTTCTGTACTGCTTGGAATGTTCATTTTAGATGCCGAGCATTGGTGCCGCTGATTTCTATAACAAAATCATTTTAAAATGAAAGAAAAACAATTTCTCAAATTTACATTTTCATTGATTGTCAACAAACTTTTCGGCGGACATATGGGATTACCAGCCGCCGTTATTGGTTTATTTTTTGTTCCCTTTATACATATGCGTCCCAATATGATACAGAGGTTTTTACTCTTCCGTTTGTAATAATTTCAATTTACCTGTATTTGTGTGCTATTGCAAAAAAGTACACGTAAAATATAAAAAATACCTAACTATATTTAGTATACCACCTGATTTCAATTAAAACTTTTACACAAATTGTAGATACCTATATATGATAAACAAAAACAGGAACTAAAAAAAGTGTATAACCCCTAAAAATTTGTGCATACAAATAATTAGTAGCTTAAAAAGGGGTGTAAAAAGTTTTGAAAGTGAATAGGGGAAGATTGCGAACCATAGCATAAGCCATGACGTGGAGGACCGCAGTGTAATACTGGGTCAATATATTTCCACAACACACTCCACCGTCCGAAGCACGGCTAAAAAATTTGGTGTTAGTAAAAGTACCGTTCATAAAGACGTAGCAGAACGTTTAAAATACATAGATCCCCAGTTATACAAAGAAGTAAAACAAATATTAGAAATTAACAAAGCACAACGTCATATCCGTGGCGGTATGGCAACAAAATTAAAATATAAAAAACATACAGATTGTGAAGAATCCTAGAATACATATATGAAAAGCAGCTGGCACCAAATATATCCGGTGTCAGCTGTTTTTATTTTATATCTATGATATCAATCACATATATTTCAAATAAATCAATCCGTCACCACTTTATGGCATCAGATTGTCTATCATTGGTTTTAAATAATAAACAGTAGTACTTATAGCCTACCAAAACATGATATATTTCTGAATACCAATATCACAATTCGTTTTTTGATTGTAATCCGCTTCATTTCCAATTTGTAGATGACTCCAGACATCCTCCTAAGTTTGTCCCCGGGCAAACTTGATTATCCTTTTTCCTCCTGCCGGACCGAAATCTCCCCTTGTCCTTTTCGGAATGTCCGGGAGTGGTTGTAAACAAAACACAAAACGATTTTAAATAACTATGTATAAGAAAAAAGTCAACGAACACCTGACTTTTTCTTTTTTATTCGCAACAATGAGCTATGCAGCCTCTTTTTAGAACTCTTGTAGGGTCAATCCAAACGCCTTCTTTTTTCATCTGAATATGCAAATGGGCCCCCAATTTCTCCTCAATCGGTATGGTACCAACGGTTCCTAAAATTTGGCCGTCTTCAACAGTATCTCCGGCGGCAAGAAGACTTTTATCTGTCAAGCCGCAATAACGCACCTCAATGTCCCCATGCTGTATCACAAGCACATTGCCCCACATAATGTCCTCATATGAGTCCACTACGGTTCCTGCACCAATACTCATTACATTTTGTCCTTTTTTTCCGCACCAATATCAAGGCCGTCATGTGTTCTCCAATCGTCCATTGTCATATTGTGTACAGGGTCTCCGTTACTGAACCCATTTAATATTTCTTGTCCGGCCACGGATAATTATAATATTCCGGCACTTGGCTTTCTACCGGCTGTTCGGATACAACCTCGCTGGAAACAGTCTCTTCACTGGAAGCAGATTCGGAAACAACCTCGCTTTCTGCAATCGGCAAGTTATCTTCCATCACATTATCTTTCGGAACACCGCTGACGGTTTGATTTACTTCCGCTGCAGAACTTTGCGGTGCAGACGAAGAAGCGGTATCCTGGGTTACATCAGAAATTTTCACTACTGTATCGTATGTTGCCCAAGCTCCCACGCCAAGTGCTACCAAACACAGCGCCATAGCCAAATAAACACCTAAATTTTTTTTGTTTTTTAGGCTGAGAAGCACCATCGTCTTTACAGCACTTTCTTCCTCTGCCTCTTCATCATCTTCTTGATATTCCTCGTCATCCAGTATATCATCAGTTTCCTCTTCCAGAAGCTCTTCTTCTAAATCATCATGCTCATCATATGGTTGTTTTTTATCATGTAAATCCATTTTAGCACCTCCTAAAAAGTATGTTGCCCGTTCTTAATACGGAATATGCCAAAACAGGATTTTTTATTTTTGGATTTTATTATTTTTATATTTTCTTATGAATTGTACACGCTATGCTTCATTTAAAATATCCAAAAATACCCACAAATATGAAAAAAAAATCATTTCACAAAATAAAACATAAAAAAAAAATGATATTTTTACGGCAATATTTAAAAAAACCTTAAAAATCTGCCTATTGCCTTGATAAATACCATTGTTTTTTATATAATAGTTGCCATGATATGGAACGATAAAATAACGTATAAGGAGCGCTGAAATTATGGGAAAAGCTTTGATGATTGGTGCCGGCGGCGTTGCCGGCGTAGTAGCACATAAATGTTGCCAAAATCCGGAAGTATTCCAGGAACTTTGCATTGCCAGCCGCACATTATCTAAATGTGACGCTTTAAAAAAAAAAAATTAGACGGCGGCAAAACAAAAGTAACCACAGCACAGTTAAACGCAGACAATACAGAAGAAATTATTGCATTAATTGAAACATTCAAACCGGATATTGTAATAAATGTTGCATTGCCATATCAAGATTTAACTATTATGGATGCATGCCTTGCAACAAAAGTCCACTATTTGGACACTGCGAACTATGAGCCGCCCGATACTGCAAAATTTGAGTATAAATGGCAGTGGGCTTATAAGAAAAAGTTTGAAGAAGCCGGCATTACCGCTATTTTGGGCAGTGGATTTGACCCAGGTGTTACAGGCGTCTTTTCCGCATACGCACAAAAAACATTATTTTGATGAAATTCATACCATTGATATTGTAGATGCCAACGCGGGAGACCATGGTTATCCTTTTGCAACGAATTTTAATCCTGAAATTAACATTCGTGAAGTTACCGCAAACGGCAGCTATTTTGAAAACGGCAAGTTCATTGAAACAGAGCCAATGTCAATCAAACGTGTCTATAATCTTCCACAAATCGGACCGAAAGACATTTATCTGCTTCATCATGAGGAAATGGAATCTTTGGCATTGAATATCAAAGGCATCAAACGAATTCGTTTTTGGATGACATTCTCCGAAAGCTACCTGACACATTTAAAGGTACTTGAAAATGTTGGCATGACCTCCATTGAACCCATTGAATTTGAAGGCAAACAAATTGTGCCTCTGCAATTTTTAAAAGCGGTGTTACCTGACCCTGCATCTCTTGGTCCAAGAACAAAAGGCAAAACCAATATCGGCTGTATTTTTACCGGTGTAAAAAGACGGACAAGAGAAAAAATACTATGTATATAATGTTTGCGATCATCAAGCATGTTATGCAGAGGTTGGTTCACAAGCAATTTCCTATACAACAGGTGTTCCTGCTATGATTGGCGCTATGATGGTACTCACAGGTAAATGGAATAAACCAGGTGTTTATAATGTGGAAGAGTTTGATCCGGACCCATTTATGGAAGCATTAAACAAATTCGGATTGCCTTGGGTGGAAGATTTTAACCCAAACTTAATTGACTAATCAATGGACAGTGTTGTTTACCACGTCGGATGTAAGCATCTGATTTGCGATTACAGTGAGTTGTGCAGTATCCTAATTTCATTTTGATACTGCTATGAGAATTTGCGACATTGATATTCTACAGTTGCAAAGCAGTGAAACACTGTCAAAACAATACATGATATAAAAAAGACTGCAGAATTTCGTATCGTACGTATATGCTGCAGCCTTTTCACTTTTGAAATAAAACGGATAAGGAAATAAAAACTATGGATATTGATATTTCAACACTGCCCACCCCCTCCTATTTGGTGGACCAACGGCTATTAATCAAAAATTTGGAACTGCTCTCCTCTGTGAAAGAACGAACAGGATGTAAAATTCTATTGGCACAAAAAGCCTTCTCTATGTTTTCCGTTTATCCGCTGATTGCCAAATATCTGGACGGCGTTACCTCCAGCGGTGTTATGGAAGCTCGTTTGGGATATGAAGAAATGGGAAAAGAAGTCCACACATATGCCCCGGCTTTTGCAGACCATGAAATGGACGATGTGATTCGTTATTCCGACCATATTGTTTTTAATTCATTTCATCAATGGAACAAATTCAAAGATAAAGTAAAAAACAGCGGAAAACAAATCGAATGCGGCTTACGTTTAAACCCAAAATATTCTGAAATTGACACAGATATTTACAATCCCTGCTTTACAGGTTCCGTCTCGGTATTACACCGGAACAATTTCAGCCTGACCAATTAGACGGCATTGACGGACTTCATTTTCATACCATGTGCGAACAAAATTCCGATACCCTGGAGCGCACCTTAAAAGTTGTGGATGATACCTTTGGTTCCTACATCAAACAAATGAAGTGGCTCAACTTCGGCGGCGGTCACCATATTACCCGTTCCGATTACGACATAGAAACCCTAATTCGCTGCATTCAATTTGCACAAGATACTTATGGGGTACAAGTATATTTAGAACCCGGAGAAGCTGTTGCATTGAATACAGGATATTTGGTATCTACTGTTTTGGATACCATTGAAAACGGAATGCATCTGGCTATTTTGGACACTTCCGCGGCTTGCCATATGCCGGATGTTTTGGAAATGCCGTATCGTCCTCATATCATTGGAGCAGGTTTACCCAACGAAAAACGTATACGTATCGTTTGGGCGGTCCTACCTGTCTTGCCGGTGATATCATAGGAGATTATTCCTTTGATGCGCCTTTAAAAGAAGGCGACAAATTAATCTTCTGTGATATGGCTCACTAGACTATGGTAAAAAACAATACGTTTAATGGAATGAACCTGCCATCTATTGCTTTATATTCTCAGGAAAACGGACTGCAAATCATCAAACAGTTTGGCTACGAAGATTTTAAAAGCAGATTGTCTTAACCTTCCACTTGACAATCTATTTTTACAGTGTTATAATAAACACATCATATAAAAATTTAATATAAGAACTGGGGAGTCAATGAAATTGGCTGAGAGTGAGGTGGTGTCCTCTTACTCATGGAACCTGTGCGGTTCATACCGGCGTAGGGAGTTTCTTTTTATGTATTTCCAGTTCAATTTTACAGTATATACTGGAACTTCAAAAACCGAACTCTTTACAAGGGTTCGGTTTTTTGTTTCCCTTTTTCTTGCGATAAAACAGGAGGTTCTTTGATGAAATTAAACGGGACAATCTATCATTTGGAACAACCGGTTATCTTACTGGATTTACTGAATGAATACGGATTTCAAACACAGCGGATTGCAGTAGAAATGAACGGCGCTATTATTCCAAAAGCAACGTATGAGCAAGTAACCGTAACCAATGACGATACACTGGAAGTCGTAAGCTTTGTAGGCGGTGGCTGATATGAAACTGATTGTAAACGGAAAGCCATATACCACCAACGCTTCCAAACTACTAGACTTAAAAGAAGAGTTGCAAATTCCGTCAGACGTTACCATCTTAAACGGATTTCAAGTATCAGAAAATCTCGATATCAAAGAGGGAGATTTGGTGACTCTGATTCAAAAAGGAAAAATGCCTTCTCAAGACGAATTGGAAAGCATGATGTGCGCACGGCATACTCCAAATGTCCATCATAAGGTAAAAAGAAGCAAAAGTGGCAATTGCAGGTCTGGGCGGGCTTGGGTCCAACATTGCAATTTTACTTGCCCGCACAGGTGTAGGCACTCTGTTTTTGGTGGATTTTGATGTTGTGGAACCCAGCAACCTCAACCGTCAAAGCTACTATATCTCTCATTTGGGATTGCCCAAAACAGAAGCGCTAAAACAACAAATTGAGCAAATCAATCCTTTTATCAAAGTAAAAACAAAGCAAATCCGTGTGACGGAAGAAAACGCGCATTCACTTTTTGAGGAGTATCCTATTGTTTGCGAAGCATTTGATAACCCGATTTCCAAAGCAATTTTAGTGAATACACTGCTGGAACAAAGTCCCCAAACAAAATTGGTATGCGGTTCCGGCATGGCAGGATACGGTTCTTCCAATACCATTCAAACAGCCAGAAAAATGAAACATTTATACATGTGCGGAGATGGCAGCACCGCGGCTGAAGTAGGCAACGGCTTGATGGCACCGCGTGTGACGGTATGCGCTGCTCATCAGGCCAATATGGTTCTCCGCTTAATTTTAGGAATAGAAGAGGTTTAACAAAATGAAAGATACATTGATTATCGGCGGTCATGAATTTCATTCCCGCTTTATCTTAGGGTCAGGAAAATATTCTCTTGAAAAAATGCCTGGAGTCATTGAAAACAGCGGAGCAGAAATCATCACACTTGCTTTGCGCCGCGCAAATACCGGAGGGGACGGAAATATTTTGGATTATCTCCCCAAAGGTATTACTCTTTTGCCCAATACATCAGGAGCCCGCAATGCAGAAGAAGCCGTACGCATTGCCCGACTTTCCCGCGAACTGGGCTGTGGTGATTTTATAAAAATAGAAGTCATCCACGACAGCAAATATTTAATGCCGGACAACCATGAAACCGTAAAAGCCACTGAAATTTTGGCAAAAGAAGGGTTCATCGTTATGCCTTATATGTGCCCTGATTTAATCACAGCCAGAGCATTGGTGGATGCAGGTGCAGCAGCAGTCATGCCTCTGGCAGCGCCTATCGGCAGCAATAAAGGGCTGGTATCACGGGAATTTATCAAAATGATTGTAAACGAAATAGACCTTCCCGTCATTGTAGATGCAGGAATCGGCGCACCGTCGCAGGCATGTGAAGCCATGGAACTGGGCGTTGACGCAGTGATGGCAAACACCGCAGTTGCAACCGCAAAAGACGTGGGCGCAATGGCAAAAGCATTTAAACTGGCCATTGAAGCAGGACGACTGGCTTATCTTGCAGGACTTGGACGCGTGCTGGACTTTACAGGAGAAGCCTCCTCTCCTTTGACCGGATTTTTTTAGAAGATTAACAGAACACAGAAAGGCAGGGAATGATGTATGGATACTTCTGCTATGATAGATGGAATCTCAAAAACAGAGCTGGAACATATGGAACGTATCGACAGTGATATCATGGAACGGACGCTTTCCTACTATCATCAATTTGATTTTTCCACATTTACCTCCGCAGATGTTCAAAACGCATTACAAAAAGAACAACTGTCTGCTTTAGATTTTGCAGCTTTACTCTCGCCCGCAGCACAACCATTGTTAGAACAAATGGCACAAAAAGCAAAACGGTTGACTTGTGCACAATTTGGCAATAACGTAGGCTTATATACCCCGCTGTATATTGCCAATTATTGCGTCAACGAATGTGTTTACTGTGGATTTAACTGCAAAAAATAAAATTCATCGCGGCAAACTTTCTATGGAGGAAATTGAATCAGAATTTCAGGCGATTGCCCAAACAGGTCTGGAAGAAATTTTAATTTTAACAGGCGAATCACGTCATCAATCAATCTTGATTACATTGGACAGGCAGTAGAATTGGCAAAAGAATATTTTACTACCATAGGTCTGGAAATTTATCCTCTGAATTCTGACGAGTACGCCTTTCTACATGAAAAAGGCGCCGACTTTGTCAGTGTTTATCAAGAAACGTATGATCCTATTTTTTACAAAGAAGTGCATTTGAAAGGTCCTAAGAGAGATTTTTCGTATCGATTCAACGCACAAGAGCGCGCTCTTATGGGAGGAATGCGCGGCGTAGGAATAGGTGCATTGTTAGGACTGCACAACTTTAGGAATGATGCACTTGCAACGGGACTGCATGCAAAGTTTTACAGCAGAAATATCCTCATGCAGAAATCAGCTTTTCTGTTCCCAGACTGCGTCCTTACATTAATAACAGCGAAAACAATCCCAATGATGTTCACGAAACACAGTTGCTCCAAATTATGCTGGCATACCGTATATTACTGCCATTTGCAGGCATTAATATTTCTACCCGCGAGCGTGCGGGATTCCGTGATAATGTAGTGGGACTCTGCGCAACAAAAATTTCCGCAGGTGTGAAAACCAGCGTGGGCGGCCATCAGCTGGAAGAAAAAGGCGACGCACAATTTGAAATTTCTGACCCCCGCAGTGTGGATGAAATCCGTAAAATGCTCAAAAAACGCGGATTACAAGAAGTGTTTACAGACTACATACGTTTGTGAGGATACAAGTATGGTAATTTGCGTTACAAACAGAACCTTATGTAAAGATAACTTTTTAAAGCGCGTCGAGTCTATCTGCCAAGCAGGACCAAAGTTTATCATCTTGCGGGAAAAAGATTTAGACAGAAAAAGAGTACACACAATTGGCCGCGCAGTGTCTTGCCATATGCAAAACATACGGAATACAATTGGTACTTCACACGCACATACAGTCTGCCCTTGACCTTGGTGTAACGGCAATTCATCTTCCCCTGTCTATTCTAAAACAAGAAAGTAAATATCTGAATGCGTTTACTATGATAGGCACTTCTGTTCATGCTGTGGAAGAAGTTGCTTTGGCACAGAATCTTGGGGCAACCTATCTTATCGCAGGTCATATCTTCCAAACGGACTGCAAAGCGGATTTAAAACCTCGCGGCATCTTTTTTATCAAAAGGTACAAAACGCATCACATATTCCCGTTTATCCCATTGAGGCATACATAAAGATACGGCGCAAGAAATCATAAATGCAGGAGCAACCGACTTTTGCATTATGTCAGAGCTGATGACTTGCGACCACGTAGAAGAGAATATAAACATATATCAGCAACTCACGCCAAAAACGGATTTATGTGCCATTCCTGGGGTAGGTCCAAACATGAAACAACATATGATTCGCTTGGGTTATCATTGGGTAGAAGATTTAAAACAAGCAAATCCGGACGAAATGTATCAACAAGATTGTATCTTACATGGCGGACAGTTGGACCGCTGTGTGTTATATGTATATCGTTTGGCTGTATACTTTGCAACAACGCCCAATCCGGAACCCCAAAAAGTTAAAATGGTGGTATTGGAAAAAGCATTGTTAGCATTTGACGTGCCATAACTGTTGTGCTATGATATGGTTAATATATCAGATTGGAGATGAAAGCATGATTCAACTTTCTTGCTAATAAAAATAGGCACAATAAATATCACTGTGTATGACATAAAATACACTTTATTTATTGTGCCTTTGCAAGAAAGTATTCTCTGTTTTCAACTCAAAATCATAACAATACATCCTCCTATTGGATTTTAGAATGATATTTTGAGCTGCAAGAAAGAACTTTCTTGCAGCTTTTATTTTGTTTTAAAGGGGATTTTCCATGTCGCAAATCAATATATCCAACCTCACTTTTTTCTTACAACGGAAGTTATGACACCATATTCAAACATGTCAGCTTTTGTATAGACACCAATTGGAAATTAGGTTTCATTGGAAGAAACGGAAAAGGGAAAACAACATTTTTTTCACTTGCTTATGGGAAAATATGACTACAGCGGTCATATCTCATCCAATGTAACATTCGAACATTTTCCCTATGATGTAAAAGATAAATCACAATGGACCATAGAAGTCATCTCGCAAATTTATCCTGATTATGTCCATTGGCAGTTGGTAAAAGAATTGTCTCTTTTTAGAAGCAGATGATTCCATTCTTTATCGCCCATTCCAAACTCTTTCCGACGGAGAACAAACCAAAGTATTGCTGGCAATTCTATTTTTAAAGGAAAACAGCTTCCTTCTTATCGACGAGCCTACCAATCATTTAGATGCACATGGAAGAGAAATTATCCGCAACTATCTCAATCAAAAAGCGGATTTATTCTAATTTCACATGACAGAGCATTTGTAGATGGATGTGTAGACCATATTCTATCCATTAATAATACCAACATCGAAATTCAAAAAAGGAAATTTCTCTTCTTGGCTTGTAAATAAAGAACGACAAGACTGCTACGAACTGACAGAGAATAAAAAGTGCATGAAAGAAATTTCTCGTTTATCCAAGGCAGCTAAACAAGCCAGCACTTGGTCATATCAAGTAGAAAAATCCAAATATGGTACAAAAAATTCAGGGTTACGGCCTGATAGAGGATATGTCGGTCATAAAGCCGCCAAAATGATGCAGCGTTCCAAATCCATACAAGGCCGTCGTCTGGAGGCAATCGAAGAAAAAGCAAAGCTGTTAAAAAATATCGACCAAACAGAGCATTTAAAATTATCTCAACCAGTTTACCATTCCCACCGTTTGGCATCTTTCCGAAATGTTTCTATTTGTTATGAGAACAATATCATTTGTAAAGATATCACATTTACTATTGAACAAGGTGACCGCATTGCTTTAAACGGAAATAATGGGTGCGGAAAATCCAGCATATTAAAACTTGTTTGCGGATACAATGTTCCATACTCAGGTGAATTTTATAAAGGCAGTAATATGATGATTTCTTATGTATCACAAAATACCGATGCATTATGCGGAACCTTATCCGACTATGCAGCAGCAAACAAAATTGCGGAAAGTGTATTCAAAGCAATTTTACGCAAATTAGATTTTACAAGAGAGCAATTTGACAAAAAGAAATACAATATTTCAGCGGCGGACAAAAGAAAAAAGTTTTAATTGCAAAAAAGTTTATGTCAGCCCTCACATCTGCTGATTTGGGATGAACCTCTGAATTATATAGATGTAATATCGCGTATGCAATTAGAGCAATTATTGTTGGAATACAAACCAACCATGTTATTTGTAGAACATGACCAAACATTTCGAGAACATATTGCGACAAAAACGATAGAGCTTTGAAATGAAAAAAGAGCAACCCATAAGGGCTGCTCTTTTTTTTTCATTTCAGATAGCAACAAATTTCCAATTATTTGTTGAAAAATCTTTTGATTTCAATCTTTGCATTTTCAACGGAGTCAGAACCGTGAATTACGTTTGCGCCGGTGCTGGAAGCAAAATCACCACGGATAGTACCTGCAGTAGCTTCTTCAAATTTGGTAGCGCCCATGATAATTCTCATACCTTGAACTGCATTTTCACCTTCTACAATCATGCCGAATACAGGACCGGAAGTCATGTATTCAACAATTTCAGGGAAGAATGGTTTGTCCGCAATGTGAGCATAGTGCTCTTTCAAAATAGCTTCGTCCAAATTCATCATTTTAGCGTCAATCAATCTGTAGCCTTTTCTCTCAATTCTTGCAATGATTTCGCCCATTAAACCTCTTTGAACTGCATCTGGTTTTAACATAATATAGGTTTGTTCGATCATAGTACCTAATCTCCTTTTAAAAATATTACATGGATATGATTATTATATCATAAAAAAAATTGCTTTGCAATTTTTAACGAATTCTTGCTAAAACGTTCCTATCAACATCCAAAATTTTAATTTTGCTACTGTTGCAGGGCTGCTATAACAAAAATTACAGAGCAGTCTTTCACTATAAAATACTAAAATGTTCTTATATCGTTCGAAATTTTTAATTTTGTCTCCATGATAGAGTTATTGCAACTAAGTATTTTAACAATAACACGATTTAATTTACAATGTTTTTCTCATATGTATATGCATTTTTCCGCAGTCGTCAAACTCTTCTCCAAAAAGGTTGATATCCGAGTTTTTCATAAAATCCTTTTGCATGCAACTGCGCTCCTAACATAGAAAACTGCGCACCTCTCTTCTTTGCCTCCTGTTCCAATTCACGTAACAAATATGCCCCTACTTTCTTTCCTCGATGCTCTTTTAACACCGCAATCCGTCCCAAGTACGCTGTAACATTATCCTCCATGATAAAAAAAACGACCTACTGCAACCGGAACAGAATCGGAAAATACCAAAACGTGAAATGCAGTCATATCTTTTTCATCAAATTCTAAATTAGGGTCAAAACCTTGCTCGTGTACAAAAACAGCTTGGCGAATTGCATATCCCGGATTATTTTTTTCCAAACCACAAAATAGTTCTGTATGCAACATAATTTAAAATCCATCCTTTTTAGCGTTATTTTATTATATCGATTTCCCACTTGTATTTCAACAAAGATCGCATAAATAAGAAAAAACAGGCTACATTAATATTGCGCTTGATTTCTATTTTATCCTTTGTCTTCTAAAAGGGAATCAATCACATTTTACGAAACCGTATATACCTCTTTATTCGTAAAAAATAAAACCATAATATATATATTATATCAAAATAACTTCATTATGTTTAAAATTATATTGACAAAACAACACATTATATATATTATTTTCTAAAAACATCTAATTTTATACCAAGAAATGAGAGGGGAGCCTTTTGGAAAAAAAGCGTACACAATTTTCAGGCAAAATAGGGTTTATTCTAGCTGCCGCCGGCTCTGCAGTAGGACTGGGAAATATATGGAGATTCCCCTATTTGGCAGCAGAATACGGCGGCGGCACCTTTTTATTTTTTTATATATTATTTGCCATCACATTTGGCTTTTCACTTATGATTGCAGAAGTTGCTCTGGGACGCAAAACAGGGAGAGGCGTTGTCGGTACCTTTCAATCTTTGGACAAACGCTTTACATTTATGGGTTGGCTTACCATGCTGGTTCCCATTCTAACACTGCCATATTACAGTGTTACGGGCGGCTGGGTAATGCATTATGGCATGCTGTTTTTAACGGGTCAAGGCGCCAAAACAGCAGAAACAGGTTTTTTCAGTCTTTTTCTGCCAATCCTTTATGGCCGGTATTCTGGTTGTGTATTTTTGTTGCTATCTCGTGCATCATTGTTATGTTCGGTGTAAAAAGGGAATTGAGAGAACCAGCAAAATCTTTCTTCCTATATTAATTGTATTAAATATTGCCATTGCCATCTATGTCATGACGTTACCCGGGGCACTGGATGGCGTTCTGTATTACATTACCCCTGATTTTTCAAAATTATCATTTGGCACAATTATTGCAGCATTGGGACAATTGTTTTACTCCATGTCATTGGCTATGGGTATTATGTTTACGTATGGCTCATATCTAAATAAAAAAAAGAGAACTTAGAAGCTTCTGTACGTCACATCGAATTATTTGATACCGGTATTGCATTTTTATCCGGTCTTATGATTCTACCCGCTGTATTTGTATTTTCGGGCGGAGATGCAAATGTGTTAAACTCCGGTTCCAGTCTTTTATTTATCACAATGCCCCAAGTATTTATGAGCATGCCGTTTGGGCAAGCGGTAGGAGCAGTCTTCTTCATTCTGGTATTTTTTGCAGCATTGACTTCAGCTATTTCGTTTGTAGAAACCATTGTTTCCGTATTTCAGGATCAATTTGGGTGGAAGCGAATCCCTATTTGCATCGGTACCTGTTTTGGAGCCATTGTAATTGGTTTGGCTGCTGCTTGGGGATTTGGCTGGTGGAGTGGAGTTACTATATTTGGAATGAACATCTCAGATTTTCTGGACTTTTTTCACAAACAGTATTTTTAATGCCAATCTCCGCATTGTTCACCTGTATTTTCTTAGGATTTATTGTAGGTACCAGCGTTGTTGCAGATGAAGTAAAACTATCGTCTCGCTTTCGTTCAGAAAAAATGTTTATTGTTATTACCAAATGGATTGCACCTGTATGTATTGTAGCAATTTTAGTTACTTCTATTTTATCCGCAGCAGGTTTATTTACAATTTAATTGCCTTTTATACTCTGCCTGTATATACAAAAATATATACAGGCAGAATTTTTATGCAAAAATGCTGTAGAATGATTCCACAACCTTCTTGACAAATGTTGATATATACGGTATAGTTTTAAAGATTATTTTCATTTTATTCATAAATTATTTACTGTATATTTAGTAAATCCAAATAGATTGAGGGGGGTCTTCGTTGGGAAAAAAAAAGCGTACACAGTTTTCAAGTAAAATCGGCTTTATTTTTGGCTGCTGCAGGTTCTGCCGTTGGTCTGGGCAACATTTGGCGTTTTCCATATTTAGCTGCAGAATATGGCGGCGGTATATTTTTATTTACCTATATTATTCTGGCAATTACATTCGGTTTTTGTCTCACTGTAACTGAAATTGCAATTGGCCGAAAAACCGGAACCAGCTTTTTGAACGCTTACAAAAAATTAGATAAACGATTTGCATTCATTGGCATTATTACACTGTTTATACCTATCTTAATTTTGCCTTATTACAGTGTAATCGGCGGCTGGGTTGTACATTTTGCATATATGTTTATATCCGGCCAAGGCATGCAAACTGCCAACCCGGATTATTTTGCAGGCTTTATCTCACAGCCCGGATGGCCTATCTTGTTCTTAGCTATTTTCCTTGGATTAACAGCTATTATTGTCATGCTGGGTGTAAAGCGCGGCATTGAATTAACATGTAAAATTTTTTATGCCTATGTTAGTACTGATGACAGTAGGCTTAGCAATTTACATTATGACATTGCCCGGTGCTATGGAGGGCGTAAAACACTATTTGATTCCAAACTTCAGCGATTTTTCTTTTGAAACCGTGCTGGCAGCATTGGGACAGCTATTTTACTCTATGTCATTGGCTATGGGTATTACCATTACATACGGCTCTTATATGAAAAAAAAAGACACCAATATCGAAAAATCCACATTTACAATCGGAATTTTTTGATACCGGTATTGCATTCTTCTCCGGATTGATGATTATTCCTGCAATTTTTGCTATTTCTCCGGGCGGTTCCACTGAGTTTGGACAAGGCAGTACCCTCATGTTTACTACTATGCCTCAAGTATTTGCAGGTATGCCTGGCGGACAAGTGGTAGGCGCCGTATTCTTTGTTCTCGTGTTTCTTGCAGCAATTACTTCTTCCATAGGACTTATGGAAGCAATTGTTGCGGCTATCCAAGACAAATTCGGCTGGAAACGTATCCCTGTCTGTATTGGTATACTGCTCTTTTCCATTGCTTTAGGCATTTGCTCATCTTTAGGCTTTGGTATTTGGGATGGCGTTCAAATATTCGGAAAATCCATTCTGGATTCCTTTGACTTCCTCACCAACAACATTCTAATGCCAATTGTGGCTTTATGTACCTGTATTTTTATAGGATTCTTCTTAAAACCCAAAAGTATCATTGATGAGGTACAGGAAACTGCCCGTTCCGCTTGAAAGGATTATATGTTGTCTTCACCAAATGGCTGGCTCCTGTCTGCATCGTTATTATATTGGTAACTGCTTTCTTGCAGGCTGCAGGCATTCTTGTCATTTTATATTGAAAAAAGGAAATGCTTAAAACAGGCATTTCCTTTTTTTCGTTCAAATGAATTTCAGAAAAACAGATGTTTTGGAATAGTATTGCAATTTTATGTCTGAAACGGTAGAATAGATTTATAAGATAAGACAAAAATACAAGAAAGGGCTTCTCATATGAAAAAAGAAAATTTGCAAATCTTGTTATGCTATCAGTGCATTATTTTTTCGCTCTTTCCTTTTATGGTTCCTGGTGTATCCGCTGCTTCTGCCGATGCCGTTTATAACGTTATGACAGGAGACCAAACCAACTGGCCTATGATTATAGGTATTTCTGTTGCTGCTGGTGTTGCTGCAATTGCGATTATTGTGGCGATTATCCTTACCATTGTATCCAAAGCGAAAAAGAACAAAGGTTACAAACCAAAACACTAATGCCATTCAGCATATGATGGAAAAATCAAATATGATAAAAAAGGACAACTTTCAGTTGTCCTTTTTTATTTTTTATTCATTAGGTACCTTGACATTTTTCTCCCAACAATTACAATTCCAATTATAAGGTACCTAATGAATTGGGAGGTTGTATAATGTTAAAACCGAATGATAACTTAACACTACTGCGTTTGTTGCATCAATGTGCTCACAGAATCAATATGTCCAGCAAATTTCCGGGTCAAGGAAGGTTGCTTGTTTTATTGCATAAAAAGGTACACTGACACAACGGGAACTAATCGAGATTACCCAACGCCGTTCCGCTACACTCAGCGAACAATTAGCCAGCATGGAAAAGTCGGGATATATTACCAGAACAAAAAAACTCACTGGATAACCGTAATATTGACGTCTCTTTAACCGCATTGGGAGAACAAGCAGCCATAGAGGCCGAACAGGCACGCGCAGAACTTGCCGACCGTGTATTTGGCACATTACAAAAAGAAGAAAAGATGCAGTTAGAAACTATACTATTAAAGCTATCTCAAACGCTCCCTCCCTCTTGTCATGAAAAAGGAGTATAGTGCATATGAAATTAATCTTTCACTATATTCGAAAACATCTTGGTTCTTTTATTGCAGCTATGATATTTCTATGTATAGAAGCAACTGCTGACCTGCTTCAGCCTACATTTATGGGGGTATATTGTAGATAACGGTGTAAAAGATGCCAACATTGGTCAAATTATGTATTATGGCGCTATTATGCTTTGGCATTGCAGCTGTCGGCGCCTTCAGCGCCGTTATGCGTAATATTTTTTCATGTCGTACTTCACAATATATCGGCAAAGAATTACGTGGTGATATTTATCGTAAAAAGTACAAACACTTTCCTTTTGAAAAATATAGACCGTTTGCAACCATCCTCCATTATTACGCGCATTACGAATGACGTTACACAAATACAGGATTTTACAAGCAGCAGTATGAGAATTATGATTAAAATGCCTATTACTTGTATTGAGCTATTGCATTAATCATAATCAAAACGCCGCAGCAAATTCCTGTTATGATTGTCACGCTGATTTTAGCGGCAATTATCATTATGGCAAATATGAAACTGGGTTATCCCCTGTTTTAGCAATTTACAGAAAAACTGGATAAGCTCAACAATGTAAGCCGTGAATTTTTAACCTCTATTCGCGTGGTAAAAGCATTTAATGCAGAAGGACAAGAACAGGAAAAATTTGAAGCTGCTTCTGAAAACCTTTCCAAGGCAAGCATCTCCACCATGCGTATTATGGCAATTTTCCCGGCATTGATTAATCTGGTTGTAAATTTAGGTATTGTTGTACTGCTATGGATTACGCAAAGCCAGGCCTCAAGTGAAATTGGCCAGATTATGGCTGCAGTGAATTATATGACGCAGGTATTATTCGCATTGAGCATGGTATCCTCTATTTTTAACACCGCAGTTCGCGCAATGGCCTCCCTCCAAGCGAGTAAGTGAAATCATGGAAGAGGTTCCTGCACAACTTTCTCCCAAAACCCCAATTTTTCCTAACATCAAAGGAGAAATTTCTTTTTTGAACATGTACACTTTTCTTATGCAGGTTCCAGCAGAGAATCTTTAAATCAAATTGATTTTCACATTATGCCGGGAGAAACTTTGGGAATCATTGGTCCCACCGGCTCCGGCAAAACTACATTGGTCAATCTGGTTCCCCGTTTCTATGATGCAACCAAAGGAAAAGTGTTAATTGACGGTCACAACATTAACACAATTGATGAACAAACATTAAGAACCGCTGTAGCTGTGGTCCCCCAAAAGCCTTATTATTTACAGGTACCATTTTAGATAATCTGCGCTGGGGAAAAAGAGATGCGACAGAAGAAGAAATTACACGCGCTGCCAAAATTGCCTGTGCAGACACGTTTGTAACCGCTATGAAAGACGGCTACAACACACAATTGGGGCAAAAGGAGGAGTCAATCTATCCGGGGACAAAAGCAACGCCTTTCCTTGCAAGAGCATTGATACGAAATCCTCGCATTTTAATCTTTAGACGACTGCACCAGCGCTCTCGACGCTTCCACCGAAGCAACTGTGTTAACTGGGTTACGGAAACAAGCCAAAGATATGACAGTACTGCTGATTAGCCAAAGGATTTCTACCGTAATGCGCGCCGACCGTATTTTTATGTATGGAAAACGGTACTGTACAAGGGCTTGGAACTCACCAAGAACTATTAGCTCAATGCCCTACATACCAGGCAATCTATGCCTCACAGATAGGAGGCGGTACCAATGGCTGATAAAAAAATATGACTCCACCCCCTATCAACCGAAATGGCAGAGGCCCTATGTTTCGTCCAAGAGAAAAGCCGAAAAACCTAAAAAGGTACACTACTCCGTTTATGGAGCCTGACCAAAGGCCAACGAAAAGGATTGGGTTGGATTTTGCTTCTATCTGCTTTGACATCTGCTTCTGCTATTCTATCTCCCTTTGTCATTGGCCAGGCAGTAACAGCATTGGATGCAGGTAATCCCGCACAAATCATTTTGTTGTTATTGCTTGCATTATATGTAAGCGACTGGCTTGTCCGTTTTTACAACAATTTTTATGGCTTCTATTGGGCAAAGAATGATACGCTATATCAGAAACAGTCTGTTTGACTGTATGAAAAAGTTACCTCTAGCCTTTTTTGACAGCAAGCAGCATGGCGAACTTATGAGCCGCCTTACTAATGATGTTGATAATATTAGTTCTACCATATCCATTCCATGACACAGCTATTAACAGCTGTTTTTACTATCATAGGTATTCTTTGTATTATGATTTCTCTCAATTTGCTGCTGACTGCTGTTTCTCTTCTGTCCGTTCTGATTATCTTTCTGTTTACCCGTGTGATTACAAAGCGTACTCGCAAAATGTTTTCTTCTCAGCAAAAGATATTAGGAAAACTAAATGGTCACATTGAAGAAAGTGTTTCGGGAGCCAACGTAGTAAAGGCATTTTGCCAAGAAGATGAAATGATAGCGCAATTTGATACTAGTAACGAGGAACTTCGTCAAGTATCAACCCGCGCCTTAATCTGGTCAGGATTTTTAATGCCGATTACAAACGTATTGAATAATTTAACCTATGTATTTCTTTCTATTTTCAGTGGAATTCTGGCAGTAAACGGTTCCATCGAAATTGGTATGATATCCAGCTTTTTGCTATACTCCAAACAATTTGCACGTCCCTTCATCAGCATTGCGGATATTTATAATAACTTTCAAACAGCTGTTGCAGGTGCGGAACGCATGTTTGAAATTATGGATGAAGAACCGGAACCAAAGGATATGGAACAAGCACTATCCATTCAAAACCCAAAAAGGAGATATTGAATTACAACACGTTGTATTTGGTTATTCTTCTGACAGACCTATTTTAAAGGATATTTCACTTTCCATTCCCGCAGGAACAAAAGTAGCAATTGTAGGACCGACCGGTGCAGGAAAAACTACAATTATTAATTTACTCACCCGCTTATATGATGTAAAATGAAGGGAGTATATTGTTAGACGGCCACGATTTACGTGATTATCGTTTAAAAAGACTTGCGTCGCTGTTTTAGTATTGTACTGCAAGACACCGCACTTTTTGCAGAAACCATAAGAAATAATATCAGTTACGGACGAGAAAATATTCCTTTGGAAAAAATTGAGGAAGCCGCTAAAATAGCAGGAGCCGATGCCTTTATCCAACGGCTTCCAATGGGTTATGATACTGTGCTGGTGCAAGGAGGAGCAGAGCTAAGCCAAGGCGAAAGACAGCTTTACCATTGCCCGTGCCGTTCTTGCCGATGCTCCTATTTTAATTCTGGATGAGGCTACCAGCTCTGTGGATACCGTAACCGAACAAAAATCCGTCGCGCTATGCTAACAATTACTCAAGGGCGCACTTCATTCATCATTGCGCATCGTCTCTCTACCATTCGAGATTCCGATTTGATAATTTTATTAAAAGACGGAACAATTGCCGAACAAGGAACACATGACGAACTTATGGCATTAAATGGACAATATGCCGCTATGTATCGTACACAAATCGGTGAAAATATATAAGATGAGAAAAAGGACAGCCTTTTAGCTGTCCTTTTTCTCATCTACACCTGCCATATAAATGAACTCAAGACATATTTGGTATCCCTATCCTTTTGGTCTTTCCAAATATATTTCTATTTTGATTTTGGGAATTGATTTGTAAGCAGTACAACCGTCTCATTAAATTTCTCTTTGGACAGGAAATCTTTTTGCTTTTTACTCTTTTTCTACTCAAAAGGACAACCGTCTCCACATGTGCTGTCCTTGGAAACATATCCACAGGAGTAACTTCTTGCGGCATATACCCTTCTTCCGTAAACCATTTCAAATCTCTTGCCAGTGTAGCCGGATCGCATGACACATATACTACTCTGTCAGGTGCCATACGTGAAATAGTTTTTATTAAAGACTGGTCACATCCTTTACGAGGAGGGTCAATTACAATGACATTAGGGCGTAATCCCTGTTGCTCGAGCATTTCTGCAGCATTGGCAGCATCTCCACAAATAAACTCTGCGTTTTCTATGCCATTAACCTGTGCATTTTTCCTTGCATTGTCCACTGCCGCCTCAATTACTTCTACACCAATCAATTTTTTTGCTTGATGTGCCATAGAAAGCCCAATGGTTCCTGTCCCACAATATAAATCAAGCAATATTTCTTCTCCTGTCAAACCTGCATATTCTTTTGCAATGGCATATAATTTTTCTGTCTGCACACGGTTCACCTGATAAAAAAGAAAGCGGAGATATATGAAATGTTAATCCGCACAATGTATCTTTTATGGTATCGCTTCCCAAACTGTACGGCATTTTTTTCCTAATATGACGTTGGTATTTTCACGATTGCTATTGATAATCACGCTTTTTAAACCACGTACACACTCTCTTAATTGTTTGACTAACGTATCTTCGTGGTATAATCCGTTTCCGTTTACTACCACACACGCCATTACTTCTCCTGTTGCACCGGCTTCTCTTAAATAAAGATGACGCATGCGCCCTTTGCCCGTTTGTTCCCTATATATATCATTTCCGCTTGTATCTGCCCATTTTCGGAATGCATCCATCGCTTGTGTAAACGATTGCGGTTGCAATGCACAAGATTCGCAGTCTATAATACGATGGCTTCTATTGAGTAAAAACCCCATAATCATAGATTGATTATCATCTATACCAATAGGCAACTGTGTTCTTTATTTCTATAATGATCAGGCTGCTTTGCTCCTACAATCGGTTTCATCGGTAAATCAGAAAATCCGCCAATTCGGTTCAACGCATCTTTCACACGCTGTTCTTTTACTGCCAATTCCGCTTCATATGTCATATGTCTATATGTACAGCCGCCACATTTTGTAAAATACTTACAGTCAATTTCTATTCTATCTTGTGATGCTGTCATCAAAGAAATCATTTTACCAAACGCATATGTTTTTGCTACCTTTAAAATTTTAGCTTCAATGATATCACCAATCGCAGTGTAAGGAACAAATACTGCAATTTCTTCGCAGCGTCCTACCCCACAACCCTCTGCTGTCATTCCTGTAATTTCCAATTGAACTACATCATTTTTCTTAATAGGAAAGTGAATTTTATGTTTCAACTATATTTCGTCCTCTATATTTTTTTATTTTTATTGTATCATCGCAGTTGTCAAAATACAACAGTATGCTTTTCAAAACAACTGAACAATCAGGATAAAAACAAATATACATTAAAAAATTACCTGCCTTTTAACACTTACCAAGTCAACTGACGAAAGGCATTTCCGAATATCTCCAAAAGGGCACCTTAACATAACCTAAGAGAGACAGAAGAAAGGAATAAAAAAAGACTCAGTATAGAACTTGAACAGGCTCTGTACCGGGTCTTTTTTGATTTATATAAGGTGTAAAATGGCGTGTTTCCGGCTCTTTCAGGGAATGCACTTGGCTCGTAATGGACTCAGAAGGAGCTATGGGGAATTGCAGTAAGGACAAACTCGGTACGATACGGGAGTTTGCCCTTTTTGGATATATTAGGCTGCCCACTAACATCAACTATGGCATAAATAAAAATAGTAGTTCCCTTTAAACCAGCATAAAAGGAAAACCCTCTAATGAAACTTTAATCTAAGGCAGATAAAATAAAGTACAAGAAATAAAAAGGAGGAAAGAGAAATGTATATTGTAAAAAGAAGGAGACAGTCTTTTAAGCATTGCAAAAAATAAATTTGGATGCCACAAAAAATATTTTGACTTAATCCGTATGAATCAACTGGAAAGCACAATTATTTATCCCGGACAGATTTTTAAGATGTTCTGAATAAAAACAACTGTTAGTTTTATTGTTTTATTACGATTCATATGACTTTTTACACATATTTTCCTAGATATCTTTTCTGATAGTAGCTTTATGTGTAAAATTTATATCTGTTATTTGATAAAAAGTACCATTGCTTTACATAAACAATCTGGTTATACTTATGGACATGAAGCAAGCATATGTGAAAATATGTATATAGTTTTAAACAACATCATATATGATAATACAAATAAAACATATAATAATAAAATTTCTTTCAGAAATGTATTCTGCATTCCTGTTTTTTGTTATATAAAATTATTATGTATACGTGTGATAAATACAAATATTCATATTGCTTAATATGCGGTTGCTTCTTACAGGTTGAATACAAAATATAAAAAATCTCTGGAATAAATGTGTAAACATGTAAATCAAACTAACTGTAACATCATCTTAGGCTATATTTTTAAATCTTTAAAAATATTCACCTATAATTCGTTTTTTTTTTGCACCAAATCACTTATACTGTAGCCATTGAAGGACGTCCAAAATCTTGTATAAACAAGGAAATAATGGGAAAAATACATCATATTGAGAATGTATTTTAAATCTCAAAAAAGAAAGGTATGTTAAATATGAAAAAGGTTCTTATTGCAATTTTAGCATGTAGTGCATTACTGGTAGGAACAACTGCATGCGGTACAACAAACAACACCACGTCTTCTACCAACTCTACTACAGAAACTACTTCCTCAGTAGTTTCCCAAGTAACAAATCCGGACTATCAAAAACCGGAAAATATTTCTACAGCAGATGATGCGAAAAAAGCTCTTGAAGCCGGAAACAAAGCTTACAAAGATGGTAACATTGATATCACTGCTACTAATGCAGACAGAACAGATCTGTCTGAAAACGGCCAAAAACCTTATGCTGTCGTTATTACATGCTCTGATTCCCGCGTTCCACCCGAATTGATTTTAACAGCGGTCTTGGAGAACTATTCACCATTCGTACTGCAGGCAATGTAGTTGCAGATTTTGAAACAGGCAGTGTTGAGTATGGCGTTGACCACCTTGGCGCACCATTGGTAGTGGTAATGGGTCATACAAAATGCGGTGCTGTTGCCGGTGCAATTGAAGGACATGCGGAAGGACACGTTGAAGATATTATTCACGATATTCTTCCATCTGTGGAACAAGCAAGACAAAATGCAAAAGGTGAAGATGAGATTGCTACTTTAGCAGAAACTTATAATGTTCAAAACAGCATTAACCAACTAAGAGAAAGCGAAATTTTATCCAAAGCAGAGCAAGAGGGTAAAATTCAAATTGTTGGAGCTATCTACGATATTACAACAGGTGAAGTTAAATTCCTATAAGGTAAAATATCAATCACTATTTTGTGAGTTCTCTCTAATATAAAGAAGACCTGCCATCTCATATGAGATGGCAGGTCTTTTATCTGTTTTACATATTGGGGGAATATAAAACAATTTGTATTAAAGGGTAGTATAAAATTTTTAAGATAGAAAAATGAGATAGAAATAAGCTCTATATTGTTAAAAATGTATATCAAAGAATGATATATCGTTATTAAATTTAAATAGGATGATACTACTATCCTTAAATATCAAATGCTATAATAATGAAATTAAGAGCGATTTGAAACAGAAGATAGTATGATATTCGACAAAAATATGGCTTTTATTTCATGCAAACACCAATTAAAACATGTAATAAAGCTGGGACAATGGCAATTTGTCCACTGGTTCAGAAGTAATTTTGATTCCGTCTGCTGTGACTTCGCAGGTCTTTGGATCAATTTCAATTTTTGGAACAGTATTGTTTAGAATCATATCCTTTTTACCAACGCTACGACAGTTGGAAACAGGAAGTACTATTTTTTCTAGACCCAATTCGCTCTTAATTCCTTTTCGTAAGCTGCCTTTGATACAAATGTAATGCAAGTTCTGGCTCTTGCTTTACCAAGTGCACCAAACATCGGCTTCATAATTACCGGTTGTGGAGTTGGAATAGAAGCATTTGCATCACCCATTTTAGCAGCAATCATCATACCACCTTTGATTACAACTTCAGGTTTTACACCAAAAAGAGCCGGTTTCCAAATTACCAAATCTGCAAATTTTCCAACTTCCAAAGAACCGATGACATCAGAGGTACCTGTTGCCAAAGCAGGGTTAATTGTATATTTAGCTATATATCTTTTTGCGCGGAAATTATCGTTGTCAGCGTTTTGCTCCTCCGGTAATTTACCGCGCTGTTTTTTATTTTTATCTGCTAATTGCCATGTACGTGTAATTACCTCTGCAGGCCGTCCCATGGCTTGGGAGTCAGAGTTAATAATAGAAATTGCACCAATATCATGAAGCACATCTTCCGCCGCAATGGTCTGTTTACGAATACGAGATTTGCCGAACGCAATATCTTCCGGAATATCAGAATCCATATGATGGCAAACCATTAACATATCCAAATGTTCATCATATGTATTAATGGTGTAAGGAATTGTAGGGTTGTTGTAGATGGCAGTACATTGGTTTCACCAACCACTCTCATAACGTCCGGTGCATGACCGCCGCCTGCACCTTCACTATGAAACGTATGAATAGTGCGGCCATCAAATGCATTGATTGTATTTTCTACATTACCAGCCTCATTGATAGAGTCTGTATGAATGGCAATAGAAATATCCATTTTATCTGCAACAGTTAATGCCGTATCAATACATGCCGGTGTTGTACCCCAGTCCTCATGTAATTTCAAACCGCAGGCACCTGCTTCAATTTGTTCTACCAGCGCTTCTTCCTGAGAAGAGTTTGCTTTTACCTAAGAACATGTAGTTCATTGGAAGCTCTTCCACAGATTCCAGCATCTTTTTCATATTCCAAGGCCCCGGTGTACATGTGGTTGCATAAGAGCCGTCTGCCGGACCATCTCCTCCACCATACATAGTAGTTACGCCTGAAAACAATGCAGTTTCGGTCTGTTGTGGACAAATGTAGTGTACATGTGTATCAATTGCGCCGGCTGTTACAATTAATCCTTCAGCTGACAACACTTCTGTACCGGTTCCAACAACCAATCTAGGGTTGACCCCGTCCATTGTGTCAGGATTACCCGCTTTTCCGATACCTGCAATTTTTCCATCTTTAATACCAATATCGGCTTTTACAATGCCCCAATAATCCAACACAATTGCATTGGTTAAGCAAAAAAATCAATGCACCTTCATGATTGGTCATACCAGACTTTTTGTCCCATACCGTCACGAATGGATTTGCTGCCTCCAAATTTGAGTTCGTCACCGTAAACTGTGAAATCTTTTTCAATTTCAACCCACAAATCGGTGTCACCCAATCTTACTTTATCTCCTACAGTCGGACCGAACATGGAACTGTAGTTTTTTTTCTGTCAATTTTATGACTCATATGATATACACTCCTTTTTTTATATCCGCTTGAACAATTTGGCTTAGATAAATCCTTTGGTTCTTGCATTCAGCATTGCTTTCCCTTTGGTTAAATCATTAATTTGGCCATTTGTTAAATTGTTCAAACCGTAAATCACACGGTTTCCTCCAAATGGGACCAATTGTACTGTTTTTGTTTCTTTTTGCCTCGAAGCGGATACTTGTACCGGAAGGAATATCAAGATGATATCCAAACGTTGCCTCTCTGTCAAAAGACATAAACTTATTTACTTCAAAGAAATGATAGTGGGAACCAACCGCAATCGGTCTGTCATCTGTATTGGTAACCTTTACAGTAATGGACTCTTTCCCTTGATTACATTCCAAATCCTCTTTTTTTTTTAATTTGTATTCTCCTGGAATCATAATAAAACACCCCTTCTTCTCATTGTACCGGATCGTGGATTGTGAGCAGCTTGGTTCCGTCAGGGAAAGTTGCTTCAATTTGAACGTTTGAAATCATCTCAGGCACACCTTCCATAACGTCATTGCGGGTTAGCAAGTGTTTGCCCTCCTCCATTAAAGATGCCACCGTTTTTTCCTTCTCTGGCACTTTCATAGAGTTCAGCGGTGATGTAGGCTATAGTCTCAACATAGTTGAGTTTTAAGCCTTTTTCTTTACGTTTTCTTGCTAAATCCCCTGCTGTGTGTAACATCAGTCTCTCGATTTCTCTTGAGTAAGATGCATAATGTTCAGCCTCCTTTAATATTTTGGGATGTTTTTATTATATTATCGTAATTATAATAAGACAACTTTTTTTCTGCATAAATATTCTCAATAAAGAAATTGCATTAAATCTCGAGCATTATTAAAAACGATTAACAATTACCCTATGCTAACATTAGACCCGCAATAACACTTATTATTTCTTATCCAAAAAATTAATCCGGATAAATCATATTAAATCAGTATTTGTATATTTATTATTTTATTGAATATTTATTCTTAATTATTGAGAATCAGTAATTATTATCATTATCAATAAGAGATATTACTGTTAATTTCATACAATAATTCATGTATATAAAGCTCATACAGCTTTTCATAATTATTTTTTTAATAGGAACCAAAATTTAAAGTATATAGTGAATTAAAATAAATACATTTTTATTCAAAATACAAATTCTATATAAAAAAGGAAGAGCTGTGATATCACAACTCTTCCTTTTTTTATATAAAATATTCATTTATCAGTTCTTTTTTGTTCTTTTTACCTGTTCTCCAAAAAAGCTTCCTCATCGTGTAATGGTTCTTTTGGATAGGCCTTACCACCAATCTCCAATAGATGATTCATTTCAGCTTCTACATCTTCCCTTAATTTGCGTACTGTTTTACGGTGTGAACCGCAGTCTTCAGGATATACAGGATCTCCAACTGTAATGGTAATGCAGGAACCACGTTTTAGCAGCTTCCATAACCCCTTTCTCTCCCTTGGCGTAATTACCACAGGAAGTACCGGGGCATTGGCATCTACTGCAATTGTAAATGCCCCATCGCTGAATTTGCGCAAATGGTCACAATACATCTCGATACTGCCTTCCGGATACATTCCAACAAACCTGCCTCTTTTTACTGCATCAGTCATTTCATTCATGAAATTACGCAAGCCTTTAATTGTAGTGCTGATTGGAACACAGTCAAAAAACGAATAAATGGACCTACAACAGGAATTTTAAAATTTCCTTCCATAGACGTATATACCATTTTTCTGGGTGTTGTCAGTACACCTAACCATGTACAGTCCATAGGGTGTACATGGTTACAAGTAAGCACAAACCCTTTGTTTTTTTGCTTAATTCTTGTATTTTTTCCTTTTCCCTCTTGTTTTTAGTCCAAATACAAATGTATTCATAATCGTCAAAATAGGAATAACAAGGCCAAAATACATTAAAAAGCTTAGTGCTCTGCGCAAAAAATTGGTAGGAAGCAGTTTTTTTCATTTCCGCTACATTTTTAGCCGCAAATTTACCAGCTGCTTCTTTTACATTTCCCGCAACTTCCTTCACATTTTCGGCAGCTTCCTTTACGTTGATTAATTCTTTTTTGGGAACTTCCATAAACTCTGGGTCTACTGCAGACTTTTCCTGCTTTACCTGAGTTTTATCTTCATTTATCACAGTATCTGCGTTATGTAGCTGTTCGGAATTGGAAACAGGAGCGTTTAAGGTCTCCTGATTTTCAAATGCCGGATCTGATAGTGTTGCATTCATACTATCTGCCATAACCACCATTCTCCTTGAAATCGTTAATCGCATCGTTAAACATAAGCTCTGCTTGTTTTACAGATTCTGAAACACGATATGTATTGCCTTGCATGGCGTATTTGGTAGACATAATTGCTTTCATTTCAGGATTTTCAATCAATAATCAATCTTACGTGCTAAATCATCCGGATTATCTGCTTCAAATAAACTTCTGTCATCCAAAGCAAACTGTACGGTTGCAGATTTCGGCGAATTACTGATAACAGGTACCAAACCGCAGGCAAAAAGCTTCCATACAAGCAATCGCTTCACTTTCAATATATGCCGCATGTACATACAAATCACAAGAATTAATCAGTCTGATTAATTCTTCTTTGGTGTAAAAACCAAAAATAGGCGGATTTTTCATTGTCTCACCTTGTTTACGCAAGGCTTTTTCACATGGACCGTGTCCGGCCAAATAAACTTGTATTTTATCCGCATATTTAGAGCATTCCACAGCCTTTAACAGTATGTCTTGTTTTTTTCTCATAAGACAGCCTGCCAATCATCAAAATATTAAATTTTTCGGGGTCTGTTACCTTTTCCACTTCCATCGGACGGAACTCATCGTCTACACCATTACTAATTACATATAGCTTTTGTTTTATAACCGTTTTTACGCAATTCTCCGCAATAAATTTTGACGGACAGTGAATATGGTTAAAATCTTTGTAAAAGTATCTGTGGGCAAACCGATAAAATCCTACGGAAAGAAGCTCAACTTTTTCACAATGAATATTATAGGTAATATTCTCCGGCTGCAAATGAAACGCCGCCGATGTAGGAATTCCCATCTGTCTCGCAATTTTAGCCGCTTTGCGTTCAAATGGAAATGGAAGGAAAAAAAGTGAACGATATCTGCTCCCTTAAACGCCTTTCTGAACACCTTTTCATCAGGAGTGGCAAAACAAAAACCTTGTTTATGACTAATTCTGGTTACAAGTTTATAATGTGCTTCCGGTACACCGAACTTATCTTTTCGGACTCACCAATAGAAACAACTCTTACCTGATGCCCTCTTTGCCTTAGCATATCGGCAAAGCGACGGGCAGTCATAGTGGTTCCGTTATTCTCCTCATCAAACATGTCAACTACAAGAACAATTCTCAAGTTAAACCTCCAACTACTCCAATCAATCGAATGCCTGTTACGAAAGCTAACAAAAAACAGGTATCCTTATCTCAATCTTTCTATATATCAAAACAATAAACACTTTCAAAATACTATTAAATAATCATACATAATTATTCATCATTCGTCAACATCTGAGTAAAACGTCCTTTATTTTCCATAAAGAACACAATCTTTTTCTAAATTACCAGCTATTTTTGCTACATTATTCTGTACGCTTCCGTTGACAAAAAGCAGTAATATTGTCCGCAGCAATTCTAATCAATCTGCTTCTGGCGTCTTTAGATGCCCATGCAATGTGCGGCGTAATCACACAATTTTTGCCGTCAATAACGGATTATCTTCTTTTGGCGGCTCCTGAGACAATACATCTAAAGCAGCTGCGTATAACTTATCCTGATTTAACGCATCTGCCAACGCCTGCTCATCTATCACCTGACCGCGTGAGGTATTGATTAGAATGGCCGTTGGTTTCATCAATGCCAAAGCTTCTCGATTTATCATACGCTCTGTATCAGGAGTCAAAGGGCAATGAATGGTTACAACATCACTTTCGCGAAGCAGTTCCTCTCTGCTTACCTGACGGCAGCCTTCCGGCATATCCTTTGCAGAGCGACTGTTCACCAGTACGTTCATTTCCAAAGCGCGGGCAATTCTAGCAACCGCACGCCCAATATTACCAAAGCCGATAATACCCAATGTACTGCCTGCAACGTCAATTAAGTCTGAATTCCAGTAACAAAAGTGACGGCTGTTAACCCAATCCCTTTATGAACACTTTGATTATGTAACTCCACTTTATTTGTAATGTTAAATAACATAGCAAATGTAAACTGCGCAACTGCAGTGGTACAGTAAGTTGGAACATTACATACAGGTATTCCTCTTTGTTTTGCCGCCTGACAATCAATCACATTAAAACCTGTAGACAGCGTACCAATATACTGTAACTTGGGCAAAGCATTTATGCTTTCAGCCGATAATACCGTTTTGTTTGTAATTAAAATCTCAGCATCTTTTGCTCTTTCCACAATTTCATCCGGTTTTGTAAATTCATAAATTGTAACATTCCCCAGCGCCTCCAGAGGAGCCCAGCTAACATCTCCCGGATTCGTGGTATAGCCGTCTAAAATACATATATTCAAAGGAATACCTCCCTATTTGTAAATTAAATTAGATTTTCTACTAATTGTATTTTATTGTACCATAAGGATAGTGGTTTTGCAATTTCTAATGTGTGACAAAACAACTGAGAACTTTTGCCCATATCCGCCAAATAATTGCATATACATCATATTATAAAAGAAAATACAACACTTAAATTCCAAATTTTTCAATTGATACTTTCAGCAGAAAAATATAGTTTACAAATGCTAAACGATTGACCATTGTCCTATTTCAAAATATAATATATAAATAATATTCAGTAGAGCGCTTTATACCCAAAAATAAAAATAATTGTCTGGAAAGGAAATGATATTAATGAAACAAACCATTCAGACCAAACATCTTTTGAATTTAAATGAAACTTGCGCAGCTTCTTTGCTTGAACAATTTGAATATCCATGGCAGGCACTTCCTCATATTTCCGACTTTGTTATATCTCTTGGAAAAACACTTTCTCCGGACGAATATGAACAAAAAGGAAGAACATGTTTGGATTGCACGGTCCGCTACTGTATTCCCTTCAGCCTATATTACAGGTCCAACCATCATAGGTCCAAATACAGAAGTACGTCATTGTGCATTTATCAGAGGAAATGCTTTGGTTGGCGCCAATTGTGTTGTAGGCAATTCCACCGAATTGAAAAAACGTGATTCTGTTCAACCATGTACAAGTGCCCCACTATAACTATGTTGGAGATTCTATTTTAGGTTATAAAGCGCATATGGGTGCCGGTTCCATTACGTCCAACGTAAAATCCAACAAATCTTTGGTAGAAGTAAACTGTGACGGAGAAAAAAATAGCCACAGGATTAAAAAAATTCGGTGCTATTTTAGGGGGACCACACTGAAATTGGATGTAATTCTGTATTAAATCCCGGCTGCGTCATTGGAAAAGGCTCTCAAATTTATCCTGTTTCCACGGTGCGGGGAGTTGTACCGGAATATCATATTTATAAACAACCAAATGAAATTGTAGCCATAAAAGACTGATATGCAAAATCAGAGGTTTTTCCCTTCCATTTTCTTTTGATTTTTTGTATAATAGAAACAATATATCAGTTGTATACGAAACAGGAAAGCAGGGAATTTCATGCCAAAAAAAAAAAGGTTGCCATTATCGGCAACATATCCAGCTTTGATAAATGTTCTATTACAACCGCTTTGCCTATTTTTTGCGGCCAGCGGAGGAATTGAAACCTATCCGCTTTTAACTGCCATTGTAGCCTCCCCGTGATAATGACATTGATAGTCCTGATTATTGTGATTTAACCAATAATATGCCTACGGTTGCAGAGTATTGGCGTTCACAGCAACTGAAACTGGACGGTCTTATCAGCGGATTTTTTTAGGCTCTCCCGAACAGGCAAATGTGGTTTCCGATATTTTAACCCATTGTAAAGCTCAGGATTCACTGGCATTGGTCGACCCAATCATGGGAGACCACGGGCAAATGTATGGGTCAAGCTCCCCCAAAATGGTAGATGCCATGCGCAATTTATGTAAACATGCAGACATTATCGTTCCAAACATAACAGAAGCATGTTTAATGTTGGACGAACCTTATCAGCCGGGGCCGTATACCAGAGAATATATTCAAGATTTATTGGTACGATTAAGCCAATTGGGACCGAGCATGGTGGTCATTTCAGGCGTTTGGTTCAGCAAATTTTTATCAGGTGCTGCCGGTTATGATACTGTAGACGGAAGTTTTACATATGCATTTTCAAAGCATATCAAAGGTGAATACAAAGGTGTGGGAGATGTTTTTGACAGTGTACTGTTAAGCGCTTTGTTGCATAATATGAAGTTTAGAAACGCTTTACAGTTTGCTGTAGATTTTACCCACAAAAAGTATTTTAACCCAAACAAATGCAGAAAAGAAAAATATTGATATGTTTCAATATGGTATTGACTTTGAAATGAATTTACCTTGGATTATTAAAACATTTAAATCAGACAGAACATAAAAAGGAGCGGAGTATTCTGCTCCTTTTTCTAACAAAATTCGTCACAAAAAATGGAGAGAAAGTGAAGAATTATTTACATACATCACAAATTACGATATAATGTTACAAAGTCTTCTGAAAAGTGATAAAATGTTCATATATTTATGGTACGTTAACATATGGAACCGAAACAATATGAAAAATCAACAGAAAGGGGGCTTTTCCATCTATGTTCAGCAGCCAGGTGTTTGAAAGCGCATTGAGTATTACTATGTTTGTGCTGAGAATCTTGGTACCTTTATTATCTACAGTAGTGCTGGTACGGTGTTTCGTTTCTCTAAAACGGGGCCGACGAAAAGAAGAGCCCGTTGTTTTATTAGAGGATTTGGCCAGCGGCCTTTCCATTCCGTTTTATATTGGGAAAACTCGATTGGACGAAGCAAAAGCTGCGACATCGTTTTACCTGACAGTACCTGCAGCCGCGATCACGCTGTTCTATACAGACGAGCCAGCGGTTGGATGATTACAGACACCAACTCCAAAGCAGGTACGTATGTAAATGATAAAAAATTAAAGAAGCCACACAGATTATTCCCGGCGATGTGATTACCATGGGAACATCACGGTTTGCATTACGCCGTGTAAGCGAAGGCACAGTGATTCAGCAGAAGAAAAAAATAAAACAGCCCAAAATTTCCAATAAAAAGCGCCATCCCCTGCCGGGTTATTGGGTTTAACGAATGTTATCCATTTACTGCTTACGGTACAGTGCTGTTTTGTAGGCGGAGGAATTTAACGCTATGCCATTCATACCATTTGCTTTATTATTGGCAATGTCATGGGGCTTATACCTGATTTCCCGAAAACTGCTGGGTCGCGTCAGTTTTGAGATTGAAACATTCGGTTTCTTGTTAAGCGGCGTTGGTATTATGCTGCTTTGCGCAGAAGACTTTTCTCTCATTTACGTTCAAATGGGAAGTATGCTTCTCGGTCTGTGCCTATTTGGATTTTTTAATTTGGTTTATGGGCGATTTAAAACGTGTTATGAAGGCACGATTATGGATAGCCATTGCCGCAATTGTATTGTTTGCTGTAAACTTAGTCATCGGTACAGAAGCAAACGGTTCTAAAAAACTGGATTAACCTCGGCCCTATCAGTATTCAGCCTTCGGAATTTATTAAAATTGCTTTTTTTATCTTTGTAGGCGCCTCTACATTGGATAAATTGCAAACAGCAAAAAAAACTTATGGGGATTCTTGGGATTTACCGCTGTTTGTCTCGGCGCTTTGATGTTAATGAAGGATTTCGGTACTGCTTGTATTTTCTTTATTACATTTATTATCATTGCATTCATGCGCTCAGGCAGTATCCGTACCATATTATTGACTGTATCCGGTTCCGCGCTCGGTGTATTCCTGATTTTACGGTTTAAACCATATATTGCAGAGCGTTTTTTAAGGCATGGCGGCATGTTTGGGAATATGCCGATACTACCGGTTATCAGCAAACAAAGGTGTTGATGTATGCCGCCAGCGGAGGACTATTCGGTGTTGGACTTGGCAACGGATATTTAAAAGATATTTTTGCAGGTGACAGCGACCTTGTATTCGGTATGCTTTGTGAAGAAATGGGTCTTGTTATGGGTGTTATTGTTGTAGTTGCAATTGCAATGCTGATTTTATTTGCACGTAATGATGCAACAAGAAGCCGTTCTACATTTTACTCTATTTCAGCATGTGCAGCCGCAGGATTACTGCTGTTCCAAACCTGTTTGAATGTATTCGGCGCTACCGACGTGTTACCTCTTACAGGCGTTACACTACCTTTTATCAGTCTTGGCGGTTCCAGTATGATGGCTGTTTGGGGATTGTTGGCCTTTATTAAAGCTTCCGACGAACGCACTTATGCAGTAAGGAGGAAAGGCAAATGAAAACAACAGGCTGGCGCTCTTTAATCTTGTATATCATAGGCGCAGGTTTTTGGTAGGAATTATATTCTTTATCTGTAGTTATTTTATACAAGGCGGTTCTTGGGCAATTCGTCCCTCCAATGCGCATATTACCAACAATGGTCAGTTAACCTATTCCGGTGAAATTACAGACCGTGACAGCAATTTGCTTTCTTACAGCAAAGACGGGGTACAGCAGTATAATGACAATGCATTAATCCGCAAAAGCAACCTTGCATGTAGTGGGTGACCCCAACGGATATATTTCAACAGGAGCACAATATGCATTCCGCACTCAATTATCCGGCTTTTAATCCGATTACAGGCGTAGTATCACCATTCGGCAGTTCGGTTACAGGCAGTAATATTAAACTTACCATCAGTTCAGATGTTTCTGCCGCGGCATTACAAGCGTTAAATGGTAAGAAAGGCGCGGTTGCTGTATATAACTATAAAACCGGAGAGGTACTATGTATGGTTAGCAGCCCTACATTTGACCCTCTGAATATCCCCAGCGATATTGAAACTAACAGTACATATGAAGGCGTTTACTTAAACAATGCATTATCTTCTACCTATACTCCCGGTTCTATCTTTTAAAGTAATTACTGCAGCTGCTGCTATTGAAAACATCCCAGATTTAGACAGCCGTACATTTCATTGTTCCGGCTCTACCATAATCAATGGTGAGAAAATTACTTGTGATTCTGTCCATGGAGATATCAGCTTCCAAAATGGTCTGGCACAGTCTTGTAACGTAGTGTTCGCCGAATTAGCTGTAGAACTAGGCAAAGATACTATGACAAAATATGCCGACCAGTTGGGCTGCAACACCAATTTCTATTTAGATGGCAATCCAAATAAAATGAGTTCTTATAATGTTGAGCAGGCAGATGACAACTCCTTGGCTTGGTCAGGCATCGGCCAATATACCGATACCGTTAATCCATATCACATGATGATATTAATGGGTGCCATTGCAAACGGAGGTCCCCTGTGAATCCATACATCATCCAAAGTGTTACCAACAGCATTGGTTTACAAACCAAAACAGGTAAAACCTCAAACGGAGATAACATGCTGAAACAATCTACAGCAGAAGAACTTCAACGTCTTATGAGATATACCGTAAGCAATTATTACGGAGATTCTATGTTCCCGAATTTACAGGTAGCTGCAAAAACAGGTACAGCAGAAGTTGGTGACAATAAGATTCCAACCGGCTGGATTGTAGGATACTCTGAACGCGATGATTTACCTTTGGCTTTCGCCGTTGTTGTAGAAGAAGGTAACTACGGAAGAAATTCCGCAGGTGTCGTTGCCAATACAGTGCTGCAAAAAGCTGCAGCGCTTTATACATAAAAATATCAAGAAATGAAAAACTAAACTTACTATGAATCAAAAGGAGAATGAAAAATGGCAGTTATTGAATTAACAACACAAAATTTTAACGAAGAAGTATTACAGTCCGATGTACCTGTTATGGTTGACTTTTGGCATCATGGTGCGGTCCATGCCGCATGGTTTCTCCAATTGTGGATGAAATTGCAGAAGAAGTACAAGGTAAGGCAAAAGTAGGCAAAGTAAACGTAGATGAGCAAGGTGACTTGGCTTCTCAATTTGGTGTTATGAGCATTCCAACCATTATGGTATTTAAAAATGGAGAAGCTGTTGCAACTTCTGTTGGTGCGAAATCAAAAGCAGAATTGCTTGCATTGTTAGATTAAAGAACATAGAAAAGCCTGCGAGAAGCAATTTCGCAGGCTTTTTTTTGTTTGCTATAAAATTTCCGGGGTGATAGAATGTCTACTTCCAAAGAATTTGTAGAGTACGTATGTGAACAAATACATGAGGTCGGCTTTCTCCGTTACAAAAAAATGTTCGGAGAATATATGATATATGTAAATGATAAACCTATTTTATTGGTGTGCGACAATACTGTCTATATAAAAAAATTAGACTGCTTGGCAGAACTTATGAAAGAAGCACCGATAGCAATTCCATATCCCGGTGCCAAAGAGCGTTACATTCTTGATATTGAAAATCATCAGCTTACCAAAGAAATTATTTCCATTTTAGAGCCAATCACGCCTTTACCTAACCCTAAAAAAAAAAAATAAAATTTTTGTCTGAAAAATGTTTCCTATCAGGAGTTATTTATATTATTCTATATCAGAACTATAATAAGTACAATATACCCTATAATGGGAACAATTCGTAAAGGAGAGATGAAAAATGAAATCAAAATTTATGATATTGTTTGCCTCTGTTTTGGCTGTAAGTACAATTGGGTTAGCCGGATGCGCGAGCGATGGAAATGCAACATCATCTACTGATATAAATTCTGCTGCAGTATCAGAAACTGCATCTGAAGCAACCAGTCTTACTCCAACAGAAGACGCCGTTTCTTCTACCGCTTCTGACAATGAACATCGTGGTGAAATTATAAACGGTGTCTTTACCTCTACTGATGGGATTTACAAAATAACTGTGCCGGAAGGAGTTACTTTGCTTACCGCAGCAGACACTACTACCGTATTTACTGCAAACGAAGGAAACACTACTATTACAATATCCTCCGAAGTCAATAACGGACCCTATCAAGATTTAAAACAGGAAACATTTGAAACCATTTACAGTCAATTATATACAGAATATGCTACTACTGGCTTTGAATCGAAAGTAATAGATGAAAAACGAACTGACTATCGCCTTTCTTTTTACCGGAAAGAACAAAGAAACCCCGCTGCAAGTGAACGTATTTAAAGCTATGACCAATCAAAGAGCAATTACAATTCAAATTTCTTCACCGCAGGACAATCAACCGGACAGCACTATGATGGATACCTTGATTCGCTCTTTAAAATTTTAACACAAAACGGCCGATAACATATCATCGGCCGTTTTTTATAAAAATTTTTATTCACTATATTAAAGTGTATATCCTTTAGTCCTCATCAATATCATATTCAAGAATTGCGCCGCTTACTGCGTCAATTACATACTCATACTCTGTTTCCTCTATATGAAATTCTATTTCATACTCAACACGGTCATTGTCTTTCTCAAATTTGGCTTTAGAAAAACGAACTTGATTTATTGTTAATCCAGCATGACTCACCGCAATATTTTTTGCTTCATCCACACTTATAAACCGAACCTTATCAGATACATTCTCGTTTACATCTGTTGCAGAGGAACTTTCTGTTTGTGGTTCTTCTTTTTATCTGTACATCAACCGTAGGATTCTCGGTTGGTTGATGATTGTTCGTGAGAGGCTCTGAACTTTTTTGATAATTTCACCAGTAACTTCATTCATTTGATAATCGTAGTGATGTGTTAACGTCGAGAATGCAATGTGATATATAGAATTTCCATTTTCTGTTATAAGTTCTTCCTTATAAAAAACGGCTTCTGGTATATTGACCTGTGCATCAGTTAAAGCAACTTGTTTAGCCATATCCAGTGTAATCACAGAGGGTTTCTCTTCTATTTGTCCCGTACTCTGAGATTGATTTTCATTAGGAACTGTAATTATGGTATTTGACGATTCGGATTGTTCTGCTACTGTATCTGGGGCTGTATGATACATAAAAGCGTTCACAAGCAAGATAGAAGATACAAGTATACTACACAATATGAATACTATAAAAAATAAAAACCCATTTTTTATTTTTTAGAATATTTTCATTTTTCTCACAACCATAAAATACATCTTTTTCGTACATGTCTTTTTTCATCTACAAAAGCGCATTCATTGCAGTGAATGCGCTTTTTGTTATTAATCAGAACATTTTAATACTTGTCCCGGATAAATAATTGTACTTTGAAGTTGATTCCTACGAACCAACTCTACATATTTTGTATGACAACCCAGTTCTTTTTTCTTGC
>VOFC01000462.1_pt1 | contig 40000 bp, 72 predicted proteins | sample 5384161 | NCBI WGS metagenome assembly VOFC01 (sample SAMN12384722, study PRJNA508395) | human gut metagenome | isolation source: healthy gut B | host: Homo sapiens
TTTACATCTATAATCATTTTTGCCAGTTATATTTTCATGTCCTTTATAATTTTTTTTCTATATAAATCAGATTTTATTACATAGTTTTCGTTTTTCATTACAACTTAAAGTTGCATAAAAAATCATACTTTAATGAATTATTATATAAAGTTAAATCAATTTCATTAGTTTTATCTAAAAGAGATGAATCTATTAATAAGTAATTGTTTTTTAAAATATTATTTAGTTGAACATTCGATGAAGAAATATCGCTTATAATAATATCGTCATAAACTTTTTGCTTTACTGCCATCTAAAAAGAAAAAAAACGAGAATAATATAATAATTATTGCTATCAAAGTTATAAATATTACCCTTTTCATACTTTTTTCCTCCTTTAAAAAGAATACTATTTCTAGTATTCATAAGTTCCGTGCAATTTTGTTAATTGTTCATTTGTTAATGGTTCAATTTCCCACTTATTGTTATTTTTTGTTCAAATTTAAATCTAACGTATAACTTACTTTTATCGGTTGTATCTAAAAAGTTTATTTTATTTTATATTTTAAAATTTAGATAAGTCTATATCTCCTTTTGAATCAATGAATTCTTTGCTATTTGAAGAAAAATATTCTCCAGCTTCCTTATTATTAGTTTTATAGTAATCATATACAGTTATCTCTACAGTCACTGTAGCTTTATCACCATCTATTCTTTCTCCTTTAATTTTATATGACATATTTGAATACTGTCTTGTATAGATTTCACGATATTCTTTTATTGTTGCTTCGTCTAAGTTTTCGCCACTTAAATAATTGTTTAATTCGTCAATAACAACTTGATCATTATTTTTTGTATTTACTTAAGAAATCTTTAACCGCATCGCTTGGTCCCCCGGGAACTAACGAACAACCAGTAATAATAATTATACTTAATATTATTAATAAAATCTTTTTCATTTTTTATCTCCTTATATTTTAATTATTCACTAAACAAGAATTTTTATACATTAAAAAACGAAAAATTAATTTTCGTTTCTAGTCGCGATTATTTTACATTCATAACTTTCAGTTGTTTCTAAAGTAACAGCTTTATTTAGTGTTATTGTTGCCTCTCCCGTTAATTTGTCTGATGCATCCAAAGTTGTTAAACCTGAAGTAATGACATTACTAATACTAGTATATTCTTGCCTATCAGGTATGCATTTAATTTCAATCGATGCTCGGATTTTCACTCTTATTAGTAATTTCATATTTGAGTTTAGATGTATCACTAATATTTTTAAATCCTTGCTAGTAAAAGTGATTGTCTTTTTTATCTTCACTTAAAAAGCAGATGTATCATAAATATTAATTCCATCTAATATAGCATCAGTAAATATAACTTCAAAAATCACTATTGCCTACATTAATATTTCCATTAATTACTAACGTTGTTGAAACAATAGCAAAACCAATCGCTAACATTAAAATAGTAATCATCATTGCAATCTTTTTTCATATTTTACTTCCTTTTTAAAAGAAAAGAAGCCTATTCAGCTTCCTTTTCTTCAGAAACAACCAATGGTTCACCATCTAAGATTTTATCAGCAACTATATCAGAAAATTCTTCAATTAACTCTTCGTATAGTTTTTGATCTTCAACGCTTTTTAAAATTCTTCTCACCATTTACAATTTGCTTCAAATATTAAATATTCGTCTGTTGGAGTATCATTTTCTAAAACTCTTACTGCATAAAGATATCTTACGCCATTTTTTTTTTCTGTTTCTTCTAGTAACAAGTATTCCTTGCCATCTTCTAAAGTCACAATATTGCCAACCATTATCATACTATAAAGTTCTTCCTTTCTCTTCTTCAACTTCTGGATTTTCACTATTTTCTAATTCTGCACTCATTTTTTCGTATTCTTCATGTATTCTAGAACTATTTGCATTCAAATTATCACCAACAGTTATTCCACTAGTGAATTTCTTTAATTCTTCTTCGTTAGGTAAGACACTTTGCAAATCCTTAGAATTTTTTATATCATCTACATCTACATCTACATCAGCAAAGGCACTTGGTGTTTTCTTCTTGAGAATCTTTCGTAGATGTTTTTCTTCCTCAACTGGTTTTGGTTCTACTGTTTCTTCTTTTTTGTTCTTCGTTTTCTTTTTCTTCAGGATTTTGTTGTGAACTAGCTTTTCTTCAGTTTCTTCTTTGTTTTCCTCTTTGTTCTCTTCCTTGTTTTCTTCTTTATTTTTTCAGTTTTATCGTTTTCTAGATTTTCTATTTCTTTAAAATCAACATCTATAACTTCTGTTGATTTTCAGGTTGCATAGAATTTGAAAAATCTGTAGCTATTTTCTCTTCGTCTTGTTTAAAGAAAGATGTAAAAGTTTTGCCAAAAAGCATTAACTTTTTTTCTATCATGAATTGAGTATACACCACCTATTTGTTGATAAGCAGCTTCTACATTATCAAGAGTTACTTTTTGACAATACTCTAGAGGAGGTTTTTGTGTTATAAATCCAATTTTTTCCTCATATTCCTTCATTTGTTCAGGAGTTGCAAGATTTCTCTTGTCGTTTTCAAATTTTTGGTCTAAATCTGCTTGTAATGCCTCAGCAATTTTTTCTTACCTCAGGATTTGGATTGCTAAGATCTTCAGAAGTAATCTTTGTAGATAAGTCATTATTTACACAGAAATATACTGATTTAGTATCTTTGTCAACTTTTACTATTAAACCATGCTTATCAGCTATTGATGATAATGATTTTCTAACTTTGTAAGATTTAAAGGCTGCTGCTCCGTCTATAATTGCATTAGCAGCACCATATGCTGCAACAGCTGCTGGCACTATGCCAAAAAGTGACATTCCTGCTAGTGCAGTTGCAGTTACAGTTGCTACTGTTCCAGTAATTGCAACTCCAGTTTTAAGCAAATTTCTTGTTCTTATTACTTTTTTAACAACAACATCTGGCTTTAGTTGCTCTTGCTCAGGTTGATCTGGTTCAGGTTGATCTGGTTCAGGTTGATCCGGTTTAGGTTGATCTGGTTTAGGTTGATCTGGTTTAGGTTGATCTGGTTTAGGTTGATCTGGTTTAGGTTGATCTGGTTTAGGTTGATCTATTTCGGGTTGATCTGGTTTAGGTTGATCCGGTTTAGGTTGATCCGGTTCAGGTTGATCTGGTTTAGGTTGATCTGGTTCAGGTTGATCTGGTTTAGGTTGATCTGGTTTAGGTTGATCCGGTTTAGGTTGATCTGGTTCAGGTTGATCTTTTTGTAGGAGAATTCATTCCATCTAATAAAGTAGCTATTTCTTCTTCTGTTAATATTCAGAATTATTACTAGTATTTCCTTTTGCCTCAACCTCTGGAGTTTCTGGTACATGTGGTTCTATTGTTTTATCCATATCTTTTGCTACTTCAACAATATTACTAGCTGCATTTTTCAAATGAAGTCTTCATATACATTTTTCCATTTTTATATAAAGATACACGATTATTAGCAAGAGCTCAACAAATCCTTTTTAGTAACTTTCCAATATTTTCTCTTGTAAGTTCTTCTTCTGAGTATTCTTTTCCTGGACTTAATTTAAAGTTTCCAGATGAACATTCAACTACGTATTTTCCAGTTTGTTCATTATATGAAACATTTACTTCAATTTCATCAGTTGCTCTAGAAATTCTTCCATTAACTTCATTTACTTTTTCAGTTGCAGTTTGCAACAACTCTTCAATCTTTTTCATAATCTTCAATCGAATTTGAAATTTCATTTGGTAAATTTTTTTTGATTTCATTGATTGCAGCTAAATTACTCTCATAGCCAACTTTCATTGTACGATAATTTTCTAATTCTTCAGATAGTCTAATTTTTTCTTCATGATCATTAGTTTCTCTTAATTCATCAGCTATGTCAGCAATTTCTTCGTCTAATTCATCTATACGAATTTGAATTCTCTTTATTGTTCTTTCAATTTGAGTATTGATTTTTTTCAACATGTTTTTTAATTCATCGACAGCTTTATCATATTCTTCAGAAGCAGCATCCATTTTATCTTGATTGTAGTCATACATTGCGTTTTTCCATATGTGCAATGTCTTCTGCACGTCTTACTTTTTCTTCCTCAATTAAACTTTGTAAAGCTTCTACTCGAGCATTTTTCCATTCTTGAAATTCTTCTTCTGTTGGTGCTCCGTTAACCATTTCTGCATATGATGCATATGTCGTATTATTAATTCGATTTAATTCATCCTCTAAATCTTGAACACGATTAACATCTGATGCATTAGTTATTTCAGCTTGATTTTCTTCTCCTTCAGCATATCTTTGACCTAAAGTTACATAAAGTTCTTTAGCATGATTAGCCTCATTAATAATATTGGTAAACTTATCCACTAAATTTTCAATATATTCGTTTTCTAACATTTTTTATTCCTCCAAACATTTTTATTAAGTTTAAACTTAATTACACACCTAAATTTTATCATTAATTTTTTTGTTATGTATATATTTTTTTATAAACTTTACACATCCGCTAATTTTACACTTACAAGTTTCGATACTCCGCTTTCTTGCATTGTTATTCCATATAAAGTATCAGCATACTCCATTGTCTTTTTTTCTTATGGGTAATAACTATAAATTGAGTTACATCACCATAGTTTTTTAAATATGTTCCAAATGTATCAACATTTGCCTCATCTAACGCGGCTTCCACCTCATCTAGTATACAAAATGGCACAGTTCTAATATTCAATATACTAAAAAGCAAAGCTATTGCTGTTAAAGTCATTTCTCCACCCGATAAGGCATTGATGCTCTTTATGCTTTTTCCAGGAGGATATGCATTTATTTCAACACCCGTTTCCAAAATGTTTTCTGGTTCTGTTAACACAAGTTCAGCATTTCCACCCTTAAATAGTTGATTAAATACACGTCCAAACTCATGATTAACTTCATTAAACGTACTCATAAATTTTTTCTTCCATTGTCGAATCAAATCTTCAATTATTTCATTTAAATCCTTTATTGCTCCTAAAAGATCTTCGCTTTGATTCTTTAAGAATGTATATCTTGTATTAACACGATCAAATTCTTCAATGGCTCCAACATTTACATCACCTAAATCTCTTATATCTCTTTTTAAGTGATTTACTTTACTACGTGCAACCTCTTCATCCATTTCTAAAGTATATTCTTGATGCGCTTTTTCATAGGTTAAATTATATTCGCTTGCAAGTCTTGTAAGTAAATTATCAAGTTTAATATCCATCTTACCAATATTAACTTCTAAATTTTTTATCTCATTTAGTTTTTGATTATATGCAGAAGTTGCTTTTCTATTTATACTTTCTAATTCATTTAATTCATTTGAAAGTTCATTTCTTGTTGTTTTCTTTTCGCTTAATATTCTTGTGTTTATTTCTTTTTTAGTGCTTACCGATAATATTTCATTCATTATATTATCAAGTTCGTTATCAACTGAATCATCTAAAACATTCTTTGTTCCATTAAGCTCATTTTCATTTTTTTTCTAAATCATTTATAAGTTCTTTTTCTGCTTATTTGTTTTTGATTTAAAACTTCTTTTTCCTGAAAGATCAGCTATACTATTTCTAATACTTTCTTCAAGTAGATTTAGATGCAAATCAATTTCATTAATATGTTCTTCTATTAGCTTTATTTCATTTACTAAAATATTTTCTTCATTAATAAGTTTTTCTAATTCATATCTTATATTCATTGAACCACTAGTATTATTTTTTACACTTCCACCAGTTATAGATCCACCAGAATGAAGTATTTCTCCATCTAACGTTATTACACGATAACGGTAACTAGTTAGTTTTTCAAGTTTATTCATGATGTCCATATTGTTAACAACTAAAACATTTCCTAGTTGATTTTCAACAACACCAGAATAAAAAGGGTTATAAGTCACTAAATTAGAAGCAACTCCAACAAATCCTGCTAAAAGATTCAGCTATTTTTAAAGAATCAACATCCACTCCACGTGGCTTTATAACACTTATCGGAAAAAAATGTTGCTCTTCCTAGTTTATTTTCTTTTAAATAGTTAATCGCTTCTTTCGCATTTTCATCTTTATCAACAACAATTACGTTTTGATTAGCTCCTAAAGCTACTTCAATTGCTTTAACATGCTCCTCTTTAACATCAATTAACTTTGATAAAACATCGTGTATCCCATTTAATCTTGGATTGTTAATAACACTTTTAACAGCAAAAAAGCTTTTGTGTCGTTTTCAATTTGGTCATTTAATACGTCTATTTTGCTTCTTACATTTACAAGTTCACGGCTTTTTATCAAGTTCGCTTATTAAAGTTGTTTTTCTTAATCTTTCATTTTTTTAATTCGGTATTGACATTATCTACTTTATTTGTAAGTTTGCTTATTTCTTTTTTTCTATTGAAGCGATTTCCGAATCGATAACACTGATGTTTTTCTTAAGTTCAACTATTCTTTCCTTTAATATTAAAATGTTACTTTCTAATAGTTGGTCATCTACTTCATATTTTCTTCTTTCACTCATAACTTGTTTCTTTGTTTCAAGATTTGAAAGAGTTTCATTTATTTTTATAAGTTCATCAGTTAAAGAAGATATTTCTTCATCAATTTTAATTGAACTCAGCTTCAAACTTTCAATTTTAGTTGTTTCACTTGTTTGCTTGTTATCCATTGTAAGAATTTCTTCGTTTAAAGATGTAAGTCTTTCTTTGTCACTTTTATATTGATCATTTATAGTTTTAATATCACTGGCAATTAAAGAAATTTCAATTCCTTCAAGTTCACTTTTTAAATCAAGATATTTTTTAGCGTCTTCAGCTTGTTTTCTTAAAGGTTCAACGTTTCCTTCTAGTTCATTTATAACTAATGTCACTTTATCAAGATTATCCATTGTACTTACTAACTTTTTACTTGTTTCTTCTTTTCTTCTTTTTTATATTTTAAGACGCTGGCAGCTTCTTCAATAATACCTCTTCTATCACTTGGTTTTCCTTTTAAAATTTCACTTATTCTTCCTTGAGATATGATTGAAAATGAGTTTGCATTAGTTCCACTATCTAAGAATAAATCGGTAATGTCCTTTTTTTCTAACCTTTGTATTATTGATATAATATTCATTTTCTCCAGTTTTATAAACTTCTCTTTTTATTTCAATTTCATTATAATCACTTGCTAGATAATGATCTGTATTATCAAAAGTTAAACTTACCCAAGCACGAGAACACGCACCTCTTGAAGAAGAACCATTGAATATGCAATCAGCTAATTTTTTTCGCCTCCACGAATTTCTTTTTAAACTTGATTCTCCTAATACCCAACGAATAGCATCCACTACGTTACTTTTTTTCCACTTCCATTTGGTCCAACAATACCAGTGATCTTATCATCAACGCTTATTTCAATTTTATCAGCAAACGATTTAAAAACCATGTGCTTTTATACTAATAAGTTTCATACTTCACCTCTAAGCTATTTTTTTTATTGCATCTGTTGCAGCATTTTGTTCTGCTTCTTTTTTGATTTTCCTGTTCCTACTCCAAATACAAGGCCGTCAACTAAAACGTGAACAACAAAAGTTTTATCATGTGCAGGACCTGATTCGCTTATCACTTCATAAGAAACTGTTTTTTTATCCATTTGAACCATTTCTTGTAAGTATGATTTAGAGTCATGAATAAATTCGTGATTAGTTTCAATATAAGGAACAATTATTCCTAAAGCAAATCTCTTGGCAACTGAAAACCATCTTCTAAAAATATTACAGCAAGAACACTTTCAAAACAATCAGCAACAATTGAAACGGTATCTTTTGGTACTCCATTTCCAGTACGAATATAATCTATTAAACCTATTTGTTTAGAATATTCAAATAAAGCATTTTCGCAGACAAAACTTGCACGAGTTTTAGACATATCTCCTTCTTTAAAGGTTTGAATGTAAATAAAATATTCGCTTGTAGCAAGTTCTAAAAAACGGCATCTCCTAAAAATTCAAGTCTTTCATAACTTTTGCTTCTTTCTTCATTAGCTTTTTGAGCTATGAGTTAAAGCCGTTTTTAATAATTCTTCATTTTTTATTACTATTCCATATTTTTCTAGAAAGTTCATAGTATCACCAAAAAAATATTATACAATAGGAACAAGCTCAATTCTAGTTATAATTTACAAATTAGAGCTTTTTTTGGTATATTTTTAATAAGAAAAAAGGAAGCGAATTTATGAAATTAATAAGAAGTTTAGTTGTTTTATTTATTACTTTAATTTTATTGACCGGATGTTTTAAAAGAGATAATATGGATGATATTTCTATTGCAGTTACTAAGTATCCCATCGAATATTTAGTTAAGAATATATATGGATTTAATTCAACAGTAAGTTCTGTATATCCTGTTGGAAGTGACGTTGATACTTATACTTTATCAAAAAAACAAATAAAGAAAATATTCAACAAATGATATTTTTGTTTATAATGGCTTAACTGATGAAAAAAAAAGATAGCTGCAAGTCTTTTAAACTATAATTCAGGCATAAAAATAATCGATGTTGCTAAAGGTTTAAATGATACTTATGAAGAAGAAGAACTTTGGTTAAGTCCATCAAATTATCTTATGCTCGCTCAAAATATTAAAGATAGTTTATTGAGTTATACTAATTCAACTATTTTAAAGCAAGAAATAAATGACGCTTATGAAGAATTAAAATTAAATATTTCTATGTTGGATGCCAATATAAAGGTTATTGTTGAAAACGCCAACAATAAAACAATTATTGTTGGAAATGATTTATTTAAATTTTTAGAAAAATATGGATACAATGTTTTAAGCATTGATGAAAGTAAAAAAAAAAAAGTGATTATCAAGAAGCTAAAAACTTGGTATCTAATAAAAGTAATTCTTATGTGTTCGTACTAGAAAAAAAGTGTTAATGATGAAAATGTTGCAAAATTAAAAAATGCAGGGGCATCTATTGTTTCAATAAAGTCATTAAAGAGTTTGACTCAAGATGAAATAAATGATGGTTATGATTATTTACAATACATGAATACATTTATCGATGACTTGAAAAGCGAGGTTTATAATTAATGAAAAAGTATTTAATTACACATACTGATTTAGATGGTGTTTCCCCTATTATATTGCTTGGATTAACAAATGAATCATTTGATTATAAATGTGTTGATATAAAAGATTTAACTAATTTAATGGAAGAACTTAAGACAACAGACTTATCACTTTATGATGAAATGTACTTTACAGATTTATCCTTAACAGAAGAAATGTATGGCGTTTTACTTAGTTTAAATAAACCAATAAAAGTTTTTTGATCACCATGAAAACTCACCTGTTTGCAAAATAAGTATGAGTTTGCTACAGTTAAAGTTGATTTAAATAATAGAAAAACTTGTGGAACCGAATTATTTTATGAGTATTTAAAAAGAAAAATATCCTGAATTAAATAAAGATAACATAAAAAACTTATGTTGAATATGTGCGAGAACTTGATACATTTGCTTTTTACAAGCGATATTCCAAAGCAAATCGATATGATTAAAGAATCAATGGATAGGTACGATTTTTATAAAATCGATGATAAGAAGATTAAAGAAGGATAAACACCTTTATTTTTACAACTTTTGAAAAAAGATATATAAAGTTAAGAACAGAAGAACTTGATAGATATATCAAAAAAAGAAAGAAAAAAGGTATGCAAAAAGTTTTAATCAATGGATTTAGATGTGGAGTTATATTTGCTGAGACTAATAAGAGTTTTATTGGAGATTATATTTTCAAAAAAATATGATGATATTGATTTAGTTATCTTGATAGATGCATCAAGTAGAATTTCTTATAGAACTAATAAGGAAAACATAAATGTTGCCGATTTTGCTTCTAACTTTGGTGGCGGTGGACATAAATGCGCAAGTGGATCAAAATTCGATAATGAAAATCGAATCAATATTTTAAAAGACTATTTTGGAGATGTTAAAGAATTAGAAGAAAATTGCTAATTCTTTTTATTTTGTTATTGACTATAATAATCAAATTTTGTATAATTTATCTATGGCACGGAGTAGTACTCAAGAGGTTGAAGAGGCGCCCCTGCTAAGGGTGTAGGTCGGGCAACTGGCGCGAGAGTTCAAATCTCTCCTACTCCGCCATTAAAAAATTTAACTCACTTATGTGAGTTTTTTTATTGAAATAATCATATGTTGCACTTGTTATTATAAATTATCTTTAAAAAAAAAAAAGTCTACGATTGTAGACCTAAGTTTGCTTATAGGTAAATTCATAAACTGCACCAGTATTAACATCAGTTGTATTGATCAATAATTTTAAACTCAAATTGGTATCAGTTAAACTCACAATTTCAAAAAGTGCATCATAACTTTCGTCACTTTCATCCTTTAGTTTTATATATATTTTATTATCTATTATTTTATAATTATACCAGTTAACTGATATATTTTTTTCCTTATTCCAATTTGTATGACCTTTTGGTGCCAAGTGTCCACTTATTAAAACCTCGTCAGAGTAATCATCGAACTTCAAAGATAATTCACTTGATCCATAGTAAACAACCCTTTTATTAAATTTAAAAGTTCCTCCAACAGTATATTTCCAATTCCATTCTCCAAAACTATGATAGATGTTTGTTGCATCTTCCTTTTCCTTTGTTGATAATAATTTAAATATTTCAGTATTATCAAAGAATTCTTTAATCTTGTCATTTTTTCACTTATATAGTTAGTTCCTAATTCATTATAAGCTGATGAAACTAGACCTTCACTAAGAAGTTGTTTAGAATAGTTTATCTTGTTATCCATAAACATATCCCAAGCTTTTGGACAAGCACAACTAATTTCTTCGCAGTCTTTTGTTCCGAGATTTTCATGATTAAACCATCCAACCCTTTCAAAACCTACATAGTCTTTGTTATCAACATAAGTTTGTAAAGTAGCTATAAAATTTTCACATGCTGAAGCATTTTTATCTTCATTCATGGTTGAAGCAATTGCTACAATAACTACTATAGCTATTACTCCTTCAAGTATAAAAAACATTTTTCTTTTATCCTTTGGCACTTTAAAACTTTTAAACTTTCTCATTGAATAACCACAGTTTGGGCATCTCTTTGCAGTGTCACTTTTATTTTTTTACCACATTCTTTGCAAATAATTAAAGACATAAAACTCAACTCCTACTAGATAATTATAGCATAAAATAAAGTCTATAATATAGACTCTATTTTTTTTCTTCTTGTAAAGATAAATATTATTAAACCAATCACAAGTAATATTAATACTAAAATAATATAATAAATACTTTCATTACTTTCTAATTTAGTTTCTTCCTTTACTTCATTTTCCAAATTATTGATATCATTTTCGTTGAATGTATAGTCAAAATCCTCTCTTGGATAATCTTCATCACTTATTAAAATATTGTAATTATATTTTTCATCTTTATAGTTTTGATTACTAATAAGTAATCCCGATAAATCATTATTATATTTTATATCAACAATATAATATTTGCCATCCAGTTTTACAACGTTATAGGTATGTGAAGAATAATATATTTTATTTTTGGCGTCATAAGAAGCTATATGGTCAACAATGTATGATTCAATACCTAATTTATCCATTAAATATGAAAATGCAGTAGCAGATCCAATGCAAACTGTTTTATTATTTATTAAAACATCATAAGCACTTATGTATCCGTCAACTAAATTTTCAAAAGCTCCATCACTTTGATAAACAGCATTTCGGCTTATATAGACATAAGCCATATATATCTTTTCATAATCAGTTTTACCAGCAAACAACTTAATAAACTTATCAGCAAATTTATCAAGTTGTTCAGTTTCTTCTTTGGTAATTTTTTTATTCATATTATCAATATAAATAGAATTTTCATTTATTATTGGTAAAAATCTAATTGGTTGATAATAAGCATAATCTTCATATTTATAGGTATTAATACTTATATCAGTTATATATTTTTTCTTTATAGTACTCATTTACACGATTAATATCAACCGTGTTATTATCAAAATCTATGCTATAGTATCCAATATCTAAATCATTATAAATTTCATCTATTTTTTTTTAGTGCCTCATCAGTATTTTCAACATTGATTATAGTTCTTTCATGTGCAAAACATATTGTTGGAATAAACGCAAGTAACAATAATAAATATTTTTCACAAAATCACCTATTGAATATCAATATAATTTCCAATATTATATTTTTCTCCATCTATCTCAGCAAAATACATAATATCTACCACTTTTTAATTTTGATAGATTTATAAAGTCTTTTATATCTTGTCCACTTTCTTTTTAGTACATACTTATATGCCTTTCCTCTAGGAGAAATAAATGTAACATTTACAGAAGTATCCTTCGGATAATATCCAACAAAAGAAAATTTATTGTTATGAATTTCAAATACAATTTCTTGATTAACACTATTTTTGAATTCTAAAGCTTCACTTTCACTTAATTCTTCATATTTATCGGGTTCATATGGAATTAAATATTTTCCTAGTTCAGTTTTATAATTGCTTACAACATCTATCGTTTTAGGTTTTACAGAAACACTTTCCAAATTATAAATATTTGCTTTTACAACTTCAAACTTTGATTCAGGAGATTTTAATTTATTAACTATATTATTATTTTCGTCAAAATCAATAATATATGCATCATATTTATCATTACTAAATTGTGTACAAGCAGGTTCCTCATAGTTAACTTCATCTGTAAAATGCCATCCAGAATTGAATACTCTATGTCCGTTTGTACTATACGTAAAACTTGATAAAGCATATGAGAAATACTCTTTACCACCAAATTTCCAATCAACTTTTGCAGTTTTATTATTTAAATCTAAGCTATAAACCATTGCATATGAAGCATTGTTCTTTAGACTTTTACAAGATACAGTTTCTTCCTTATACGCATTATAGCCATTGTTAAAGATTGATAACCTTCCATCACTTAGAATATTTACAGAGTGTTGGCCTTGTGGGTATATAAAATCATCGCCTATACCCTTTATTAAATAATCTTTAAATTTACTTGACCAATATTTTTTTCTTCGCCAAGGATCCATTTAATATTACCAGTTTGATAATCAATGGCAACAACTGAATTTTGATTTCTTAATGATAGAATAAGTGTATCAGTATTTTTTTGTCATAGAAGACACTATTAATCCAACCCCATGTTATTTCACCTGGTTCAAGTAAATCAGGATCAACCTTTAATGCAATATCTTTAAGACTCCAATCTTTTTTACTACTTTTCCAGTATTTCTATCAACTTCAACGACGTAGTCAGCTAATGAACCACCACCTCTTTTTGGAAGTTAAAATTATTAAATTTCCATTTTCAAGTTCATATCCATCATGATGGTATCCACCTTCAATCTCATAATTTTTTTATGAACGTATCCAAGCATATCTAGTTCTACTACACCACTTGTAGATGTTAAGTCTGGTCCATTATCAGCATTTGATAGTAAAATATGTCCATTTTGTAACATTGTCATACCTTTAGTATATCCAATATTCAACCACCAACGAATTTCTCCATAGTTATCTAAAGCAATGTTTCCTGTTCCTAATGATGATGTTCCAAAATAAAACTCACCATTAGAATTTTCAATTTTGTTTTCAAGAACTTCTGCATTTTCAGTTGGAGCAAAGTCATCTATTTTAATATCTATTTCTTTCTTTTTCTCCGCTTTCAGTAGTTAATATAACTTTATTAGTATATTTCCCATATAAACCATAGATTGGCAAAATATGTTCTTTACTGCTTTCAAAATTTACAGTTAAATCATCATTATGTTTTCCTTTTTATCGTTACAGTTACTTTTTTTCTTTCTTTGTCGTATTAAACATTATTAAGGCTGTTTGTGGACTGATTAAGAAAGGATTTGTGACTACATAAGGATCACTTAAAGTAGATTTTTTATTTTTAAATTCTTTCAATAATTTTTGATATATCTCATATTGTCCAGTGAAAATATTATCATTTTTTAACTCTGTACTTTCATTTTCAACTAAAAATGAAAAGTTTTTATTAAGAGGTTCTTTATAATCTTTATTGGCATTTATTTTGCCACTTTGAACCAACCATAAATTCCACTTGTAACTATAACAATAATTGCTAGCGAACTAGCAATTATTATGTATAATTTTTGTTTTTTATTAACCCTATTTTTCTCTCTTTTTTTCATATATATCACCTATTATATTATTGTGTATGGATTATTAGCTGTTCCATTACCACCACAAGTATATATCTTTCCAAACTTAACTGCTGGTTTAACTTGGTTACAGCCTCCATAATATGATTGTGTAATATTCGATCCTTTTTTGAATATAATAATAAGAATTACTATATGTAGTTGAATTTCCATGTGCATATGGATCAGAAACAAATGATTGTTTTACTTCACTATATTTTGTTATAGTCCATAAGTTAGTATTAGCATTTTCAAAAATAGCATTTGAATACTTCTTAAATTGATCAGCAGTGAATGTTCCAATTTTTACTGTGTGTCCTTCTACTGTGTATGATTCAAAATAGCTACTAGGTATATCAGATATTAAATTAGCCGCCTCAGCTTCAATATATTCTTCAGTTGCCGTTGTTTGATTATATGTACCAGTAAAATAACCATCACAAGTTTGTAATCCCCATTTTTCTAGTCTAGTAACTGAACCATTTACACATTTTGTTGTCACTGCATTTAAAGCTGAGAATAAATTTCCTTGGTTATCTCTTTCTAGTATAACGAAATTATGTCCTCTTAGATTTACATAGAAATTTCTGTTGCAATAGTAACAAGCTTCTCCACCTTCAGCCTTACAACATGAATTACAATCTGTACAAGTTGTGCCATTTGTTCCACCAGTTTTCATATTAGTTAAAACTAACATATCCACTTGATTAGTTAAATATCCATCAACCTTTACCCAATCGCCTTTAAAACCATTGTTATTAATTGGTCTTATATATACATAAGTATATTGTAGGTTTCCTTTACATTCGTCACTTGGATACCTAACATCTATATTTTTTTGTTGTATTTGAGTTTGCAGTTTTATTAAATGTATATCTAGCATCATTGATAATAGAATCATTCATTTCTGTTTCCTCATTAGCAAGACGATACTCAAACTTTGCTATACCAAATTTTGAATATACCGCAGTATTATTAGTTCCAATCTTATCTGCTATTGTGTAAGTTTTATCAGTAGTCCAATTAGTTGAATAACCACTTATATATTGTTTTGGTAAGACTAATTTTTGACGCATATTGTATTTTCCTTCTGCATCATAACTATAATTTTTATCGTAATGTCCCCTTACTATTGTTTTTAGAGTATATAAAACATTACCATCATAAGCATCATAAACTGTAGAAAAATCACTGATAAGGTTATTTGCACTTCCAGCTACATAAATTTCTTGTCCCAACGGATCTTTTGATTGAACTTTGATGTTATAAGAAGTCGATTCTTCATCAGCACCTTCAATATATGGTTTATATGTTAAATGTTTCCATCTATTTTCAGAAGCAACATCTTCAGGTGTAGCCCACATTTTTTCCGTTATTTAAATCATCAAAATCGTAGTTTGTTTCTACCCCATCATAGTATGTTTTTAAATGCTGGTGTTACTTTTAGAATTAACTCTTAAAGTTCTAGTAAAGCTTTTCTTTACACAACTTTTTGTTAGCCATGTGTATATTACATCATAATTTCCGGATTCTGATGTTTTATATCTATTGTCACTTGTTTTTCAAAATCATTAGGCATAGAGCAAGCTAAATGATAATCATTTTTTAAAGTATTGGTATCTGTAATAAGATTTCCTTCTTCATCAGAAAGAGCTAAACGGTATGATCCCAAGCCTTGCATACAGTCATATGGTTCTCCCCAAACAACATAGTCATTTATTGCAACCATAAATACACCTCTGTTTTAGTATCTTTTTGCTTTATCAATCGGATACTCAAAAGTTAATGCAGCTGTTGTAGTATCCAAACTAGCCTTTACAATTTCATCTCTTTTTACTTTTTCATTTGTATACGGATTTTTTATTTTTTCATCAACCAACCCTGAATCAATTAAATTTCCAACTGTTACGTATATGAAAGCCTTATTAACATATAAATCTTGAAACGCTTCAGGATTCATATCAGCATATACTGAAGCCGATGATTTAATCGAAGCTACAAACCTTTCATATTCTGTTTTCTTTGAATTTTGGAAATATTAGTTACATTAAATATTATTACTGTAGTAACTACTCCAAGTAATACAATTGTTACCAATAGTTCAACTAAGGTAAACCCATTTTTTTTTTCTTCATAAAATACAACTCTCCTATCATAAATAAATATTATCATAAATTACTTTTTCAAGTAAATTACTATTTTTTCATAATTTTGAGATTTTATGCTATATTTTTTTCTTTTTGAATATCGTTTTTGTATGTATGTTTGTTCTTTTAAATAAGATAAAATATTTTTTTTTTTCTCTTAGGTCATCAATACCACAATTGTAGTAAGCACATAATTCTTCTTCTTCATAACATTCTTGGTATCTAAGAGTTATAAACTCCAAATATTCATTTGGGAGGGATAGAAGAATTTTTTTCATTTCTTCTGAATATTCATTTTGTTCTATAGTTTTTAGGTTTATAAACATCTAACAAAGTTTGACTATCGCTATCATAAATTGTTTCATCTAAGGATATTACTTTTTTATAATTTTTTCTATAATAATTTTTTTAAGCTCCATTTCATAGTTAAATCCATACACTTTATCATTTGTCCAGGCACGTTAATATTACATTTTTCAAGAAAATTCATTAAAATAGTTTTTTTGTTCACTTACTAAATCTTCATATTGATAATGGTTAATCCTACTTATCATTAAAGAATCAATATTACTATTAAAGTATCTTACTTCATTTGCTAATATTATGCTTCTTGTGTCCAACAATCCACATTTATATAAAGCAAACATTACGAATAAATTAAATTCAAATTCATTTCTATTAATCGAATCAATAAAATTTATTATATCTATAACTTTTTGATGAGAAATCTTTTTATGCCATTATCTTCTCGATCAAAAAAGTACCAAATCATATTTATCGCTGTTTTTTAAAAGAATATCCCATATTTACAAGTTTTTCAACATTGGTTAAATTTATTTTAAAGAGTATCACATATCTTTGCTACTTCCTCATATTCCATTTGTCTATATTTAAGTTCAGAGAATATTTGATTTACCTCTTTTAAATACTTTTTTCCATTCATATTCTTTTTACGGTTTCTTCAATTATTTCATCTAAAGTTTTAGTATCTCCATATTTATCTTTTTTTTTCTTTTTATAGTATCTCTTATATAGGAAACATTTAAATCATTATTCCTACAATAAGTAACTAAAGGCTTACCTTTATAATAATAGATAATTCAAATCGTTTAATTGATGTCACAGCCTCTTCTATTGCTTCTTCTATTGATATGCTACTATCGCTTTTTATTTTTTCCTGTACATAGTTATATACAGAATTATACGAGCAATTATTATATTTACAATATTCAAATAAGCTAACTCCTTTATAAAAATATAAAGTTTCACTTTTTTTTGTATTTTTTTAAAATTAATTGAAGCATTTCTTCATCGCTTAAATTTTTATATTTATCATTTTTCGATATGCAGAAAGATTAGTTATTATTGTTGTATAATTTATCCTGTTTTTCTCACAATACTCTTTTAATGGTTTTCCATCAATAAAAAATCTTTTTGGTTTTTTATGTTCTTTTTCTATATATTCTTTAATTATATCTTTTTCTTTTTCTATCAGGGTATTTTCTTTTAGTTCTTTTAATACTATTTAAAACAGATGAATATTTAATAGTTGGATGAAGTTTACAATACTCAACTAATGAAATATTCTCATAATAATATATAGTTTGAGATATTTGATAATCTTCAAGGGCAACTCTTACTAATTCATTATTATTTAATTTAGGATTATGTTCTTTTAATGTTCTTATTTTTGACATAACTTGTGAATAGTCAATATTGTTACTACGGCAATAATCAGCAAGTAGAATTCCTCTATAAAAATATTTTACACTTTTCCCAACTCCAAGCATAACTAAATCAACGGCTTCTTGATCAGTTAATTCCGGATTTTTCTTTTGCTTTTTATTTATATTAGATGTAATTGTATTAACATTTATTTTATGTTTTCTACAATACTCTGCCAGCGGTTCACCTTTATAATAATAACGATATTTCATGTTTTTTCCTCTTTTTAATAATTAGTATAACAATATAAAGAATAAGAATAAAGAAAAAAAAATTGCTTTATTTTGAAAAGCAACTTAATTTTTTATCATCATATCCAAAACATATCTCATGATCTTTGGTCGTTGGATATTGATATATTATTTTAATACTAGTCGATTCACCATTTTTTTATTAAATGATTATCATATATTACTTTTACTTCAGGAACATAATTATGTCCATTAAATGTTAAAAGATTATATCCAATTTCATTATAAATAGCAGTTTTAATTACTGGATTAATTGATTCATTTAAGTAGTTTAAATCATTAAACTTTATTTTTATATTCAAATCCATACCAAGAAAATCCTTCTTTTAGAGTTGAAGCAGCATACTCTTTTACTTCTTCATCTGATAAATAACGTATTCCAGTTATATCAACATCAGTATACTTATTATTCTTTTCATCATAAAAAGTTGCAATAACAGTTTCACCTACATGTGCTGGATTATAAAAAGATTTATATATTCCAACATTCTTACTAGGTTCCTTAAATATAGATTTCGTAGTAGTTATCATTTCTTCATGTTTATTTTTTATTTTTGTTTATCAATTGTAAACACAACATGAAAAAGACTATACTACCTACAACAATTACCGTAATAAAAAATAAATTAGCGTAATTTATTTTTTTATTCATTATATCACCCTATCTTATTCATAATACTATAATAATTTTAGCATATTTTTTGTAGTTTAATCATAAATAATTAAAAATTTGACATTTATTAAAAAAAAATACTAGATTTTTTAAAATTTTATGTTATAATGAATGAGTACTTACTGATGTCTCCTTAGCTCAGTTGGTAGAGCAACTGACTCTTAATCAGTGGGTCTAGAGTTCGAATCTCTAAGGGGACACCATTTACAAAATGGGCTTGTAGCTCAGCTGGTTAGAGCGCACGCCTGATAAGCGTGAGGTCGATGGTTCAAGTCCATTCAGGCCCACCATTTTGTAAAAGGCCCGTTGGTGAAGTGGTTTAACACACATGCCTTTCACGCATGCATTCATGGGTTCAAATCCCGTACGGGTCACCAATATAAAAATAAGACGACTTTTGAAAAAGTCGTTTTTTTTATGCGTGAAAAAACAACGTAAAGTTTTTACGTTGTTATATATTACAAATTTGGCACTTTCTATAAAACATTATCCCACAGAAATAAATGTTATACGCGCATATCCGTTTCCTGAACGAGCTCCGTTTTGCATCGAACCTCCAACTACACCACCAATGTAACCAGAACCTCCGCAAGCTTGACCTCCCTCGTCATTTCCGTTACCGCTGCAACCGCCGGACCAGCCGCCGCCTCCACCAGGCACCGTTGCTACCACCTCCGGAGCCATTTCCATTTGATCCTTGCCCGAAGCCGCCTCCACCACCGGTTCCGCCTCCAGCATTTCCTACATTATGCCATGAGGCTCCGCCTCCACCTCCTGCGACAATCAAAACTTCTCCTCTGTAAGAATTATAGTTAGGTAAGATTCCTCTGTTAGTTAAAGCAATATGCGTTGCACCTCCGCCACCGCCAGAGGATTCGTCATCACTATAGTCACCGCTTCCATTTCCTCCACCGTTATAACCGCCACAGCCATAACTTCTATAGCCATTCGTACAACCAGCTCCGCCTACTCCAACATACAAAGTGCTATTTATATTTAATGTCTTTGTACCAACAGCATAGCCACCATATCCACCTCGAGAGCAACTACTACCATTGCAAATCGATGCACCACCTTGTGCTCCCCAAACTTCTAATTTATATGTTCCTGTACATGCTGCTGTATATGATTGTATTCCTCCGGTATAATCAAATGTTTTAACAACTTGTCCTGCTGTATATGGACAAATAATTGTTGTTCCAATTGTACAGACACTATCGGAGGCATTACTATTATTTTTTATTGTTATTGTTTGACTTCCTGTTGCACTTGTTCCTGTTTTTAATCCACTTATTGTATATCCATTTGTACAACTTCCACTTGATAGGTAATATCCACTGTTAGGTGTTACTGTTATAGTATTTTCTTTTCCGTATATTACTTTTATACTTGTTGCACTTACACTTCCATTATTTATTCCTATATTTATGGTATATTCTTTTCGGTATATTCTGCATATAGTTTATTCTCACTTGTTTCTACTACATATGTGTTTTCACTTATTATTCTTCCTTTTTCATCTTTCCAATGTAAGAATTTATATCCGCTTTTTTCTGGTATTTTTATATCTTTATATAATGTGTTTTCTTCTAGTTCTATCTCTTCATCTTTTTCTCCATTGTTTTTTACTAATGTCTTTTTATTGTTTTCTTTCTTCTTTTCCTATTTTTTGTTCTACTACTTCATATCCTTTATCAAATATTATCTTTTTTCTCGCTTGATGTTGTTACACTTACCTTATCTATTGCTTTTTTCTTTATCTCTTCTTTTTCTTTATTTACTTCACTTTCATTTTATATAGTATATTTCATGATTTCCTCTTTCTAGATTTCCTACATAAAAATATCCATGATCATCTGTTTTTTTATAAATTGGGCTTTTTCTGAATATACAGCTAAGTTTACATTTGGTAAAATGTTTCCATTATTATCCACAAAAATATCCACTTATACTATATTTATCTTCTTTTATTGCACTTTTATTTGCTTCTTCTCTTTCTACTGCATTATACTCTAGTTCTACTTTTACCGGTATTTCTTTTTGCTTCTGTTACTCCTTTTTTTAGTCTTATTGTTAATACTCCCGTTCTTGTTTCTTTTGCTTTTATATCTTTTTCGATATCTATTTTATTTTCTACTTCTATATATTCATTTTCTTCTATTGTTACTTTTACAATTCCTCTTGCGTCATACTGTGTGCTTCCATTTGTTATTTCATATGTTAAGGTTGTTGCATCATTTTTCTTTCTTTAACTCTTTACTTGTATATGTTATCGTCTTTTTATCTTTACTTATTATTTCATTTGTATAATCTTCTGTATCTATCATTGCACTTGAAAAATATATATCAAAATCATCTTTATTTTCTGATATACTTATTATTCCATTTATTATTAATGTTGTACTTACTGCCGCAAAGCCTATACTCATCAGCAATATTATTCCAATTATTACATTTTTTTTTTCATAGTTCATTCACAACCTATCATTAATATTATACTATTTTTTTTATAGTAACTATATAGTCTATTTTTAAGTATGTGTAAAAAGCAAGATGATATATTATAAAAAAAGATACACAATCCGTGTATCTAAATATTATCTCTATCTCTTAAGAATGGTGGAATATCAAATTCATCATCCATCATGTTAATTGATTTTTTGGTTCTTCTCCTGTTCCTGATGTTGCAGGTTTATCATCATCAAATCCTGTTGCGATAACAGTAACGATTACTTCATCATCTAAATTTTCATTGATTACAGCACCAAATATAATATTAATATCTGTATTAGCACTAGCTCTTACAACTTCAGCAGCATCTTCAGCTTCAAATAAAGTTAAAGATTTACCACCCGTTACATTTATAATGGCATCAGTTGCACCAACAATACTTGTTTCAAGAAGGGGACTAGATACTGCTTGTTTAGCAGCTTCAATTGCTCTATTTTCACCAGTGGCAAGTCAATTCCAATTAAAGCGTTTCCACGTTTTTCCATTACAGCTTTTACATCTGCAAAGTCTAGATTGATTAAACCTGAAACTGCAATTAAGTCAGATATTGATTGAACTCCTCTATGTAATACATTATCTACTTCTCTAAATGCATCTGGCATTGAAGTACTCTTATCAATTATATCTCTTAATTTATCATTTGGAATAACTATTAATGAGTCAACATGTTTTTTTAGTTCATCAACACCAATGATAGCTTGTTCCATTCTTCTATTTCCTTCAAATCTAAATGGTTTTGTTACAATACCAACTGTTAAAGCACCAATTTCTTGAGCGATTTCAGCAACAATTGGACTAGCTCCAGTTCCTGTTCCTCCACCCATTCCACAAGTTACGAAAACCATATCAGCACCTTCTAATGATTTACGAATTTCATCCTTGCTTTCTACTGCTGCTTCTCTACCGATTTCTGGATTTGCTCCTGCTCCTAAACCGTTTGTAACGTTTTTACCAATTTGTAGTTTTATACTTGCTGGCGAATCATCAAGTACTTGTTTATCAGTATTGATAACAACGAATTCAACACCTTGAACACCAGCTTTAATCATTCTATTAACCGCGTTCATTCCGCCGCCACCTACACCGACAACTTTAATTTTTGCTATCTGATTCATTTTTACTCCGTCCATAAATACACTCTCCTTAATTATCAAAAGAATATTCCAAATACTTTTCCTAGTATGGAATCTCCTGTCATCGCTTTTTTTTATTGCCGTTGCTAACTAGACTATCTAAGTCATCATCTGAAAATACACTAAAATCTTTATCTCTTAATTTCAATTTAGAATCAAAGTATTTTATCATTCCAATTGCACTAGCAAACTTATTATTCCTTGCTCCTATATAATTGTTTTTCCTATAAAAGCAATTGGTCCAAACACGCTTTCAACTTCGATATCAAAGTCGCGTTGTTCAGATAATCCTCCAGATACTATTATATAACTTATTTCTTTCTTTGTTAAGTAATTTATCTCGTTCTTGACAATATTTAACATTTCATGAAGTCTACTCATCATTAAACTTGAAAGTTCATATTGATCGATCTTGATTTTTTCTCCTAAATTATTAACAACTTCCATAGTTTCTTGAGCTCTAGCATTTTTTCTACTAGCAAGTCCAAGTTCTTCTCTCACTTTACTAGCATCTTTTAAACTTAATTTATAAACAAAAGAAATATCATTATCTATATTTTTTAGTTCCTGTATCTATTACTAAATTATTAATTATTATACCCTTATTTATAATTGCTACTTTCGTTGTATCATAACCAATATCAATTACAGCACCAGTATTATTTTCCATATTTTCCGTTTTATGTGCAAAATAGGTTCCAATACTAGGTATCATAATATCGCTTACTTCTACTCCACATTTCTCTAAGCTTTTAGCAATAAAGCAAATATCTTTTTAGGAGATGAAATAACTACCGATTTTACTGACAAACTATTTCCTTTCATTCCCTTTGGAATCTTTTGTTTTTCGGTCATCAACTTTAAACATTATGGGTATAACAGTAACTAAATCAAAACCTTCGTCAACATTTCCCTTTACACTCATTTGTAAAACTTTTTGAATATATTCACCTGTTACTTCTTTATCTTCATCAGTTATCGTTAAACTTGCTTCTCCTATTTTAAAAATTGTTTCTCCTTCAGGAACATCTACAATTGCTTTTTGTTATCGTAGTATTAAGTTTTTCTTCTGCTTGATTAAGCAAACGTTTTAAAGCATATTCAACTTCTACAGGTTCAACAATCATGCCATTTTTTACACCACGTGATTCTTCTTCTAAAGCACATAAAATATTCATCTTATTATTAAGAATTTCAGCAACTATAAGTTTTATAAGATGACTACCAACATCAATACTAGCTATGATTTCTCTCATAATAAAACCTGCCTATCATGCTTTCATTATACTATAAAAAAAACTAAAAAAAGGAAAGATTTTATTTTTTAATATCTTCCTATCTCTTTTATAAGTCTATTTACATTTTTATTGATTCATCTTCTCCAAATTCTTTACATAAAGCATAGTATAAAGTTAAATCATCTTCATAAGTTCCAATTGCTGAATAGAATTTAGATAAAACTTGATTTAAGTATTTGCTATCAAAAGTAAATCCATAAGGTATTTTAAATACACTCATAAGAATTTCATGAATGAACTCATTTAAATTATGTTCCAAGCAAACATCTTCATTGAAATATGTTAAATCAAATTGATCAGTATCAAATATATTTATACCATTTTTATTTATAATAACATTTCTGCTATGAAAATCTCTTACATAAACTCCTAGTTTGCTTAACTCATGAGTTTCTTCAATAAGTTCTAAAATCATTTTTGTAAAAACTTTTAATGTTATATTAGGTATATGTCTTTCTAAGACATATCCTTTTATATAATCAAGTTTTGTTGCAACTACTTTCCCATTATTCACATATATATCATTGGGAGTATAAATGTTTTTTACTTTAATGTTTCCAAGTTCTTGAAGATGTTCTAACATATCATATTCTTTAAATAAACGATCTTTTCTTTCAGTTTCTAAAAACAATTTTAATACTTGTTTATCTCTTGTTAAAAATGTTATAGCCGTAGTGCCTATTCCTAAAACAGGTCTTAAAGCTATTTCTGTTGCAATATTTTTATTTTCTATTATCATACTTATCTCCTAAAAATATATAAATGTTGTAACATTACATTATGAAAAAAATATTTTATTGTTTCACATTTCCTAATGTTTTAATTAAATTTTTTAAATTTTTTAATGAAGTATTTCCTCTAATTCACTTCTTAAAGCATTATATAAATTAAAATCAGCTTCTATTGGAGCAAATATATCCGAATAATCACTTAACAATAAATCTAAACTTTTTTGAACTAAAATGAAAATTTTTTCAAGGCCAAAAGTCACATCAAAAATATCATGAAGTATTTCAATTATATTATGTTCTAAACACATTTCTTTACCTAGACAACTAAAGTAAAATTCATCTGTATCTATTATATTTATACCATTTTTATTAATAACAGCATTTCCAGAAAAGAAATCTCTAACCCAAATATTATTTTCGCTTAATTTATATACACTTTCTTTTAAAACTTCTAAATATTCTAAAAATAAATCCATACTAATATCATGTATTTCTTCCCATAAGGTTTTACCATCAATATAATTAAGACCTGTTGCTTTTACTTCCTCATCAACAAGATACACCTCATTTGGAGTCCATATATTTTTCACTTTTACTTTACACAATTCTTCCAAATGAGTTTTCATTTCAAATTCTTGAAATATCAGTTTTTTTTTGCTTTAGAATCTTGATACACCTTTATAGCTTTATTATTTTTTTTAAATATACTATAGCTGTAGTACCTTTTCCTAAAACAATTCCATCTTGATAAAGATCAGTTATTTCTTTTATATCTTTACATTTTACTAGCATACTGATACCTCAAACTTTTTAATTTCTTTATTACATTTACTAGTTCACAATAATCTTTAATAACCATAAATACCCCTCACTTAAAAAGTACATCTATTCTAATACATTTACTTATAAAAGTAAAGTTTTATGGTATAATTTAAGTGGTGATGTTATGAAAGATTATTTTTGCTATTATACTTAATAAATGTTTGTCATTAGGATGTTATATTTTAAAGCCCATTTTATAAAAAAGATGGATCAGTTACCCCAGGATATTATGCATCTAAATTAAATAAAGATATCTTAGATGATTTAAAATATCCAAAGTATGTTATTGGAGTTACTGGATCAAGTGGTAAAGGTTCAACAACTTCAATGATTGCTCATATACTTTCAAAGTCAGGATATAAAGTTGTATGGAATAAAAATGGTTCAAACCTTTATAATGCAGCTATTACTTTAATGCTTAATCATACTAATCCATTTACTAAGAAGATTAATGCTGATGTGTTGCTTATGGAATTAGATGAATCGTTTATTTCTAAAATATTTAAGAAACAAAATTAACTCATTTAGTTGTTACTAATGTTACAAGAGATCAACCTGCAAGAAATGGTAGTCAGATATAATATTTGATAAGATTGCATCTTCTATTGATGATTCAACTCATTTAGTTATTAATGCTGATGATCCAATTGTTTCAAGATTAAAATTAACTCATAAAAATATAACAACATATGGAATTGATAAAACAAAAATATGATTTAAAAAAGCCAATAAGCAATAATGTTGATGCAGCTTATTGTCCTAAATGTGATACAAAATTAAAATATAGTTTTTATCATTATGGACATATTGGTTCCTACTCTTGTCCAAAAATGCGATTTTTCTTCAAGACCTGTTAACTATTTAGCAACTGATATTGATTTGGATAAGAATTTTTATGTTAATAAATGATACTTTGGTTCATTTAAATAGAAATGTATTTTTCTGTTGTTATTATACATTAGCCGCTTATGCCTTATGTAAAACGATAGATGTAAAAGATGAAGATATCATTAGAGAACTTAATGAAGATATCATTCCTTCAAAAAGAATGAAAACTTATAAACTTGGTAAACGTGAAATTGAAATGGTAGAATCTAAAAATGAAAATGCCCTTTCATATTTACAAACAATTAATTATATACGTGAAAGTGATGATTTAAAAACTATAATAATTGGTTTTGATAATGTTTCAAGAAGGTATTCATATAATGATTTAAGTTGGTTATATGACGTTGATTTTGAACTTTTAAATATAGATTCAATAGATAAAATATTTTGTATAGGTAGATTTAAATATGATGTATACTCTAGATTAATTTATGCCGGTATTGATAAAAAGAAATTAGTTTTAGTTGATGATATAGATAATCTTTTATATGATGTAGAAAAAAGAATTCTAAAGGAAAAATTATTACAATGGTATGCTTTTGATATGACAGCAAAAATAAAAAGATATGTTGATAAGAGGTATGTATGAAAACAATTAAAATTGCACATTTATATTATGATTTAATGAATTATTATGGTGAACAAGGAAATGTTCTTGCTTTAAAAACTGCAATTGAATATGCTGGTTTTAAAGTAAACGTTAAAACTTTATCGGTTGATGATGAAATTGATTTTGAGAAATACGATATATTTTTATATGGGTATGGGAACAAAAAAAGAAATCAAGAGATTGTTAGAAAAGATATCTTAAAGTATAAAGATAAAATTGAAAATGTAATAGATAAAAAAATGTTTATTATGACTGGTAATTCTTATGAATTATTTGGTAAAAAAAATTGATGATAAAAAATGTCTTGGAGTATTTAATTTTGAATCTAAAACTACTGATAGAATTGTTGGAGAACAAGTTTTTAAAAGCGATATTATTAAAGAAACTATTATTGGATTTCAAAATAGATTTAGTTCAAATAATATAAAAGATGATTATTTATTTGAAGTTATTAAGGGGAACTGGAAATGATTCAGAAAGCAAAGTTGAAGGAATTCATAAAAATAATTTCTTTGGTACTTACTTACTTGGACCAATATTAATAAGAAATCCATATTTTAAAAGATGCTTTATTAAAGTATATTGGTATTGATAAAGTGAATACTAAATTAGTTGATTATAAAGCATATCATGAGTATTTAAAGAATTTTAATATAAACTAAAAACATCTTCGAATTTGAAGATGTTTTTTATGAGATTTTGAATGCTGGAGAGATGCCGGCAATACTATCAGCATAGCTGTCTGAAAAAGTTCAAAAATAGAAACATATAAAAATCCCTTTTTATCCAAATTAAACGCTGAGCGAAGCCACCATCCAGTATTATTTGAATTGTATTGTTTAATTAAATCATTATAATTTGTTTCACTTACACCTAATTGCTTGTAATAATCAAGTTGTTTTGATGTTCCTAATGATGTATCTGAAGCTTCTGCATTATATATTTCTTCAATAGATAGTAAATATAGTTTATCTTGAGTTTCAAAGTTTGTTTCTCCTGATGTGTTTCCGTGTCCAGATACTACTTTTGTTGAAACTATAATATTTTGTAAATCAGTTGGAAGAGAATAGAAAACATCATGATTTATGTATCTACGTATTTCAGAATCTTTCCATCCACCTATGTTTGTAATCGTACTATTTATATTGTGTTTTGTTATTATATCGGCAAACTCAACTACAAATCCACATGCTGTTTCACTTGTTTCGGATTCGCATGCACTCATGTTTGAAATACGTACTGTATGTTTTCCTAAATCACCTAAATCTATTTCTTTTGTATCTCCGACATTGTACTTGCTTGTATTTCCTGACTTTACATTTGCTGCGATCTTACTCCAACTATCACTTGTAAAAGCCGGCATTTCTTCTCCTACTATATTCCTTTCTACAGCATTAAATTCTAACTTGCATATATATTCTTCACTTACTTCTTCAGTTGCTGTCTTGTTTAATGTTATTGTTAATATTCCATTTACTGAAGTCTTTGCTTTTACAACTGTTGCATCATTATCTAGTTTGTTTTTAATGCTTGTATATTTTGCTGTTGTTCCTTTCTTTGGTACACATGTAACTCTTACATTTGCATCATAGTTACTTGAATTGTTTGTCACTTCATACGTAAGTATACTTGTTTGTCCCAAAGTTTTTAGTTCAGAAGTCGTAAATGTAATAGTTTTCTTTGTATCATCTACTGCTGTTGAATATACATCTTTTTCCATCTATACTTGCAGCTGTGAAGATTACTGAGAAGTCATCTTGATTTTCACTTACCTTAGCAGACCCATTTATTATTAATGTTGTTGATACTGCAGCAAACCCAATGGACATTAAAATAATAGATAATATAAGTATACTCTTCTTCATATTTTTTCCTTCTCTCAGTAATTATTTTATTAAAGTAATACGTGCATATCCGTTGCCTTGTTTGCTTTAACAATTTTCTGTTGGAGTTGCACTTGTACATGTTGTTGAAATGGTTTTGGTAGATTCTTCACTAGATTCTTGACAATTATAACAATACATTGATTTTTCCGTTAGAAGTGTATTGCTTATATATCCAGAACCGCCGCCTCCAGTTGATGTATCGTAATTTTCAGTTTGACTCATTCCGCCATAAAAACCGCCTCCACCTCCTGCTGCTCTGATTGACCACAACTCACATTGACTGCATCACGACCTGTTTGTCCCATACCAAAAGATATCCTGAATTTTGTGTTCCTCCACTAATTTTAGGCAAGTTTTGTATTACAGGTTGTAACCTTAAGAAAACTTCCCCGCATTTCCGTAAATTCCTCCGGCAGAGCCACCATTGTTATTTTCTATATTATGATTTATTGCTCCTCCGCCTCCTCCAGCTACTATTAATAACTCGCTTAGATTATCTTTAAATCCTGATAAAAGTCCTGTAGAAAACGCTACATGAGTCGCTCCTCCACCGCCTGCTCCAGAATAACATCCTATTGAATAAAACGAAGTGTTTCCCTTTCCCTCCATTTCCGCCTCCATTATAGCCTCCTTTAGCAACTGAGAATTCATTCATTCCTGACGAAATTCCGCCACCGCCAACTACAATATTTAACTTTTTATTTTTAGATAGTGTTAATATTCTGACGAATATCCGCCATAGCCACCTATCGCTTGAGAACCATTGTATCCTCCATATGTAGAATTATTAGATGAACTTCCGCCTTGTGCTCCCCAAATTTCTATTTTGTATTTTCCTCTAATTGGAGCCGTGAATGTTTGTTCTCCTCCAGTATAATCATAAGTCCATTCTGTTGATCCTGCGTAACCTGCTTTGTCTCTTTCAATTGCATTAACTTCAAAGTGTGCAAGTATATTCTTCAGTTACTTCTTTGGTTGGTAATTTATATAGTGTTATAGTTAATGTTCCGTTTAAACTCTCTTTTGCTAACACTTTTGTTGCATCATTATCTAGTTTATTTTTGATACTTGTATATTTTGCTGTTATACCAGTCTTTGGTACACATGTTACATTTACTTCTGCATCATATTGATTTGAATCATTAGTAACCTCATATGTAAGTATGCTAGTTTGATTTAATGTCTTTAATTTTGGTGTTTCAAATGTTATTATCTTTTTGTATCATCAACGACTGTTGAGTATACATCCTTCCTGTCTATACTTGCAGCTGTGAAAATTACACTAAAATCTTCATTGTTTTCACTTACTTTTGCATTTCCATTTATTATTAATGTTGTACTTACTACAGCAAAACCTATAGACATCAAAATAATTGCAATTATTATTGCACTTTTCTTTTTTCATAAATTACACACACCATTCTTTTTTTTGCACACTTATTATACTTAAATTATACAATTTATCTGTTGTATAGTAAACATTCTATTTTTAGTATGTGTAAAGTTTACCTTTTATATTATCATTGTAATTTATTTTAAAAAATGTTATATTCTATTTAAGTGAGAAGCAAAGTTTCTTTAGGACGCGATGCTTACCACATATTTGGTTACTGCACCTTTTTCAAAAGAAAAAGGTGCTTTTTTATATCTTATATTCCTTTTTTACAAAGAAGATATAACAATATAAAAATTATAATGATTAAACTTGTTACTAGTAGTTCTATTTTAAATTGGTGTTTAAACATTATACATCACTTCCTTACTACAGCTTATTTTGCTGAAAATTCACGTCCTACATATAAGAAAGTGATAAGCATCTTTCCCTTGCTTCTCAAGTATTTATTTAAGCATAATTTTTTATATTTCAAAACTACCAAATTTTAAATTTAGAGGCTCAGATTTTTAATATCTGTATTGATTTATATGTAAATCGTTAAAATCTGTCAAAAAAAAGCTACCAATTTTTAAGTTTGGTAGTTTTAATATTTTTTTTATATTTTTTATTGAGCAATTGGCATTTTGATAAATGGTGTTGGTGTATAATTTTAAGTTTTATATCTTTGTTACCAATTGGATTTTCTTTTAAATAAGGATCCTTGGCATCAACATAATCAGTTGAATATTCAAAAATACTATCATGATTTGCTAGTTCAAGTATTGGAGTATCTCTTGTTACCAAATGTTCAAAGCATACTTTTTCTTCAAATGATTGTTCATAATCTTTAGCAAGTTGCTTTAAATTCAATTTTTTTAAAATACTTATTCTTTTAGACATTGGTAAAAGTTTTCAACAGTTTGTTGTACACCATTCTTGATAAATTCAGGATTGTTTTGAATATAAGAGTCTAAAAAATTATAAGCATAATTTTGTATATTCTCATAATATTCATTTAAGTTATTATAATAGTTTTCAACTTCTTCGTCTGAATTAGATTGGATCATTTTTATTTGTTTTAACATTGTTTTATATCTTTTAATTGTTTCTTTATTCCATCAAGTTGATTTACATAAATGTGGGCATCCATTATACTCCAACTCATTGTTCCAACTTCATATCCACAAGATGCAGCAAACATTGATAAAAGCAATGCATATTGAGTAATATTGAATGGAAGTCCAAGTGGAACATCAGCACTTCTTTGATGAACATATGAATGTAGTTTTCCATCTGGAGTTACTTTGTATTCACTACTCCAAACACATGATGGAAGCACAGCTTTTTGGAATATGAGCGTCTTGCCATAGATTAATATTCATTCTTCTATCAGTTGGATTATTCTTTAATGTCCATTCAACACATTGAGGTTTCTTATAAACAGCATTTAGAAATCCATAAGCCTCTCCAATTGACTCTGCATATTCAAGTCCAAACCAAATAGCTTGTTTTATAGTTCTTGCATTAGCTTTTTTATCCATAACATCCTTGGATTTAACCATAGTTTGTCTACCATATTTATCTAAACGAGGAATTATTTCAATCACACCTGTTAATGGATTTCTAACTTGTTCCATTAATGGAACTTCTCTTTCAGGATCATCTATTGCATTATCGCCTTGTTCATATATACGATATATTCCATCTTCATCAACTTCCCATAAGTTCCAAGTATTATTACCTCTTTCTCTTAACCATGATGGATGGTTATCTTGTACTGTGTGTATCCATTGTATTTCAGAAGTACTGTTTTTAACCTTTACATCTTTTGTTTCAGCAATTGGAAATTCACGACCAACATTAAATTTATGATTCCATCCTGCAATGCTTATTGTATCTATTCCGGTTCTATTTTGAGTTTTAATACCAGTTTTTAATATTTCTTCTACTAACTTACAATAAGCAACATCCATTTCTGATAATCTTACTTTGCTTCTATCAATTTTTTATTTCTTTACCATTTACTATCATAATTTTACCTTCTTTTTACTTTCTAACATATAATTCTCTTTTTATAAACTATTCCGTTTTCATTTCCTTCATATATCGTTTCTTTGTTCCATTCGCTTTCATCTATTCTAGGAAAATATACATCTGCTTTACTTTCAGCATCTATTTCTGTAAGAACTAAAGTCTTAGCATATTCAAGCATATTTTTATATAGTGAAGCCCCACCTATAACTATAAATTCTTGTCTAAAGTTTTCGATATATTCGAGAAGTTCTTGCATACTATGAACAGTATATATTTGTTCATTTTTTTCTATATCACTTTCATGATTTTGAGTTAACACGATATGTTTTCTTCAGGGAGTGGTTTTTCCTCCACGAAAGAGAATAAAACGTATTATATCCCATAATCATTTGTTTACCCATTGTATATTCTTTAAAAATTTTAAATCTTCTTTAATCCGCCAAATAAGTTCATTATTCTTACCTAGTTCATTGTTTTTACCTACAGCAGCAATCATACTGACGTTATCAAATACTTGCATAACCAAATCCTCCTAAATATATTTTAACATAAATTATAAAATTGAAAATAAAAAAAAACACTTATTGCTTGTGATAAAAGTGTTTTAATTTTCCATATAATAAGCATAATATTCGTCATAAGTAAGATTAGATTCATGAACTTTTTCAGCTAATTCTTTACCCAAATAACGATAATGCCAAGATTCATAATTGTAACCAGTAATGTTTTTTTTATCCTTAGGATACCTTAAAATAAAGCCATATTTATAGGAGTTGTTTATAAGCCATTCATAACTTTTAGATTCATGAAATTTTTGACTGACTTGTACATTCCTTAGAATATATATCCAAAGCTAACCCCGTTTGATGCTCAGAATAACCTGCTCTTGCAGCAATAGAATCTGCATATTTTGTTCCTTTATCGGCTTGATATGCTTCATACACTTCTTTTTGATGGGCAGCAGAACGATATCCAGAAATAACAAGCAAATATATTCCCTCTTCATATGCTGCATTCCACATTTCAATAAAAGCATTATAAGCTTCACTTCTAATCTTTTTAGGTTCTCCATAATAATATTTTATATCAACATTCACTAAATCATCTGGTTCATAATCTTCACCTAAACTATAATACTTATTAGCAAGTATTCCATAACCTTTTGAGAAATCAGTTTTTAAATCAACTTCATAATAATTTATATTCCGGTGGACATTTACTAAGGATACAATACTGTCATAATCATATCCATCTGTACCATGATATTTAAAGAAATCTTCATCTTTAGTTATAACTTGATCTAAATATCCATCTAAATTTTAAACATAAAATATTTAGCAGTTAGAAAATGAGGAATAAATTCATTATATCCTAAATCTATTACTTTCTTTTTGTTCATCTTCATTTAACTTATCAAGTATCAACTGTGTTGTTTCTTCAGAATATCCAAGATTTTTAAGCGCATATTCATTAGTTTTAGTATATAAATATTCTTGATATTTTTTTTACACCAAAAACTATACCTCCTACAAGAAGTATCATAACTACAAAAAAATATTTTAACACTCGTTTTAAGTTTATATACTTTCTTAGTTTTCATATCATCACTCTAAAATAATTATAAAGCATAAAAAAAAAAAGAACTCAAGTAAATGAGTCCTATATTTATTAATTTAAAGCGTCTTTTAATTTGCTTCCTGCTTTAAATGAAACAACATTTTTAGCAGCAATTTTCATTGGTTCTTTAGTTAATGGATTAATTCCTTCTCTAGCAGGTCTTACTTTTGAAGAGAAAGTTCCAAATCCAACGAATGCAACTTTTTGACTTTCTTTAAGTCCTTTTTCGATTCCTTTCAACATAGCGTCTACTGCTCTTCCTGCATCAGCTTTTAGTTAATCCAGTTTCAGCAGCAACAAATTCTACTAATTCAGTTTTGACATTTTAAATGTACCTCCCATATATTTTTTTTCTAGTAGGTTTACCCTACATATAAAATGTAGCAAAAAATTATCTCAAATGCAATAAAAAAAATAACGAAAAATCGTTATTTTTTTAATATATTTTTTCAATACATTTTTTATTATTATTTTATATACACATCTAAATAATTAGTATATCCGGAATATTTATCCAAATCCTCTTTAAATACTAAACCATTTTCTATTCCATATAGCATATGCATATCTTTACTTTGTTTATCTATAACTAAAATACCATATTCTGAATCAAAATCATGACCATATTTTCATGTTTCAACTTTATTTTAAACTCAAAAGTATCTTTAAAAATATTGTTTAATATATCTATTGTTTTTGAAGCTACTTGTTTATAATTTCTTTTGTCATTGCATTTTTCAATTAAACATATCAAATTTTTATATTCTTCACTTGGATGATGAGGATTTTCTTCATGTATTTCATCTTCTCTTATAGAACCATAACCCAAAACTTTTACAATTATTTCTAAGTCAGTTTCATTAGCTCTATCAGTGTAATAATAACCATTCAAAATAGCTTCTTTATCCTTTAAAAGATTATGAATTATTTCAAATTCATCGTTATGTTCTTTTTAAGAAACTTACACTGGCATTATAATTTTCAAATGATTCATCGTTTATAAAAGATTCTCTTTCATCTGCATAAAAGCCAAGTTGATTTCTTTTTAAATAGATTCTTTTGTTATAACAACTAGTTTCTGTTAAAACAAAACCTAAATTAGTAAATTTCATCTTATAGATAGACAAAGTTGTATCGATGCTTTCTAATCTAAATCTTGATAAATCATCGATTTTACTTAAAAAAATTTTATATAGATCTTCTTTTTTTGAATATCCATTTATATTTAACATATCATCACCTTTAATTCGGTTTCTTTATTTTTATTTAGATTTTGCAATTGGTAAAACAATATCTTCCTTTTTTTTTTTTTTAATATTTTTATTCTAGAACTTACTGGAACAACTCCAATAACTGGTAAATTAGTAATTTTCTCTATTTCCTCTTCATCTTTAATAGTTGTATCAAAATAAAATGATATGAAGATAATACCTATTGAAAGTATCATTCCCATAAGAGAACCGATTACAACAATTTTTTAAAGTTGATGCGGATGATGAGTTTCACTTACTTCGGCTTTATCAATGGTACTGATATTTTCAATTTTATAAATCGAAACTATTTCAGATGCAAATACGTCAGCTATTTCATTCGCGATTTCGCATGCAAGTTCATTATCTTTATCAGTTACTTTAATACTTATTATTGAAGTATCTGTTATCTCTCCTACACTTACCATAGAGTTTAATTCTTTATAAGTTAAATCTAAATTTAGTTTTTCAATTACTTGATTAAGAACCCTTTTACTCTTTATTATTTCACCATATGTTGTAACAAGAGATTTATTCAAATTGATATCACTTGTATTTATGGCAGAATTTTCATTTGCTTGATTTAAAAAAGAATTGTTGTTTCACTTGTATATTTAGGTACTCTAAACTTATTAACATATACTTGATAAACAAAAGAATATTGAAGTTGCAAAGATAATATATATTATTTTAGATTTAAAATAATTAAATAATTGAGTTATATCTAATTCTTCCATAACTAACCTCCATAATATGCATCATAGTATTTATTATAGTATCCATTTTTAGTTGCTGGTACTTTGTTTAAAATAACACCTGCTATGTGTGCATTACTCCTTCTAATGCTTTACAGTTTTCTTAACCATGTCTTCACTAGTTTTGTTTATAAGCTGTTACAATTACAGTTGTAGATACATATTTAGTTACAACTAAAGCATCTGATAAACCAACTACTGGAGGACAGTCAAAATAATAATATCATAGTTATTTTCAAGCATATCAATAAGTTTTCCCATACGCTTACTTTCTAAAAGTTCGCTTGGATTTGGAGGTACCGTTCCACTTGGAAGTAAGTATACTCCTTTAAGCTTGGTTTTTATTGTTTCAATTTTTACTCCTGATAAATCAGATATCAAAATATTGGATAAGCCTTTTCCGTTGGAAACACCAAATATTTCATATTGTCTTCCTCTACGAAGATCACAATCAATTATTAAAACTTTTTACCGGATAATGCATAACTTTGAGCAAGAGATGCCGCTATAAAGCTTTTTCCCTCACCTGGTTCTGTAGAAGTTAGCATAATTTTTTTTCTCCACCATTTACTAAACTAAATTCAAGATTAGTTCTGATCGTTTTAACAGCCTCAGCTACTCTTGATTTAGGGATTAGATAACATATTTAATTCTTCTAACATATAAATCCACCTTTTTATTATATAGTTATTATATCATGAATAATCAGTTTATTTCTTCATTTTTTTTATTACTTTTGTAAAAAGTTATCCTCTAGTATTGCCTTGTTTTTTTTTCAACACCAACACATTTTAAAAATTATTTTTTCACACTTTTTTAAATAGTTGAAACGATTATCAGGATGATGAATATCGCTTCCAACAAAACTGATAAGATTAAGTTTTAAAAGATTTTTAGCCATTGTCTTAGCATGACGACCGTATAATCCAGTTAAAGAAGCAAAGTTGATTTGCATTAAAACTCCCATACTTCTTAACGTATAAAAAGAATTCATAATCCTTATAGTAAGCTTCATATCTTTTTCTGGATGAGCAAGTATTGGGACTATACCATTACTTATAAGTTCAAAAAATATTGATTTTACTTCATTTATCTTAGAATGCATTGGTATTTCAACCAACATATATCGGCTATTATTTATTGTTGTAAGTTTTTTTTCTTTATAGAGTTTTAAAATATTATTGCTGATATATGCTTCATTACCTAAATAGATATTTATATTTAAATGTTCAGCTTTCTCTTTTATAGTATTAAATATTTTTTTTCATTTTCACTTACTTCACTTACGTATTTGGATTCATCAATATAATGAGGTGTAAAAACAATATCTGTAACGCCACATTCATAAGCGTTTTTTAAGCATTTCTTTTGTTTCTTCTAAACTTTTTTGAGCCGTCATCAACACCATATAAAAAATGGCTATGTAAAATCTTTCATGATATCACCACTTCTATTATAAAGTTAAAGAATAAAAAAAAAAGAATACTTTACATATTCTTTTACATTTTATTTACTATAATACGATAGCAATTAATTTGTCAGAACCTTTATTTACAATCTTACTAACCGTGCTTGAAAGTTTATAACAGTAGAATCTTTCATCATCATTAATTTAGTTTGAATACCTTCTTTAACGATTTCATCTAGGCTTCTACCAAATATTTCACTTTTCCAAATACTTGTAGGATCATCATTATAATCTCTCATAATATAGTCAATTAACTCTTTTGATTGAACTTCAGTTCCAATGATTGGTTCAAAAGTGGATTCAACATCAACCTTAATCATATGAATTGAACTAGCTTTAGCTTTTAATCTTACTCCATAACGTGTACCTTGTTTTATGATTTCTGGTTTTTCAAGCATCATATCTTTTAATGTTGGATAAACAATTCCATATCCACATCCATGAGCCATCTTTAAAGCTTCAGATAAGCATTTATTTTCTTCTTCACTTTCATGATATCTAGAGAATACTTTTTAAGATACTTGCTTTACTTACATTTGAATATCCAACAATATTCTTTAAGGTTTCATTATAAAGCTCATCAGAACTATCAAGGTTTAGGGAAACAACACCTGTACCAGCATCAAATTCACTTATGTAAGCTCGAGATATAATATCGAATCAGTATAATAATTGATTATCGAATTAACATCACCCATTTTATTGACGTTAACGACACTTTCTTTTATTTTATTTAGATAATGCATTTTAATTTCATTTTTGTTTGGTAAAACGTGTACCCATTCAGGAAGTTTTACTTCAACATCAACAATTGGGAATTCATCTATTGCACTTCTTAAAATATCATTGATTTCTTTTTTACCCATAGCTTCAACATTTAAAGGAATTACTTTTTACTCCATGTTTTTCTTCAATTTCCATCTTTATCTTTAATGTATCTGGATTATCTGTATGCGTAGTGTTAAGAATGACAATAAATGGTTTATTTATACTTTTAAGTTCTTCAATTACTTTAGTTTCACCATCTATATAGTCACTTCTTTTTAAACTCTCCAAAAGATCCATCTGTAGTTATAACAATTCCAATAGTTGAATGATCTTTAATTACTTTTTTTTCAGTTCCAATTTCAGCAGCCTCGATAAATGGAATCGCTTCTGGGTACCAAGGCGTATTGACTAATCTAGGATTAGATTCAGCATCTTCATACCCGATTGCTCCATCAATAACATATCCAACACAGTCAATAAGTTTGATGTTTGTTTTAAAGTCATCTATTTTAATTACGGCCCCTTGTGATGGAACAAATTTTGGCTCAGTAGTCATAATCTGTTTTCCATTTGATGATTGAGGAATTTCATCTAAACATTTTTTCTTATCGTATTCGTCTTCTATATTTGGAACAACTAAATTTTCAATTACTTTTTTTATAAAAGTTGATTTGCCAGTTCTAACTGTACCAACAACTCCTAGATATATTGATCCGTTTCCTCTTGCGGATATATCTTTAATTATGTCTTTCATCTCCATAATTACCTCTCCTTTATAGTTAAAATATATGTGACATATTTGAATTTATTACATATACTAAACTAAAAAGTGTAATTTTAACGTTATACTTTTCAATAATGGAATCCATCTAATATCTTCTGAACTTCTTCATCAGGTTTATTATGATAATCAGCGCCAGGACTTAAAGTAAAACTATATAGAACGTCATCATACTCCATATACACTCGTCTTCTCTTTCCATATTCAATTCCATAAGCCATTGTGTTTAGTTTTCCTACCTTATACTTTGGAATAGTTTCATCAGTATAGTTTCCATGATTTAGTTCACTGTTTTCTTTCCTTTCAGCATATTTAGTTTTTTATTAAAATATTAAAGCTAACAAAAGATACATTTTGTTTTCCTTATTATCATACTTAAAAACATTAGTCATATAAAGAATTATAGTTGATATTTTTTCCATTTTTCTTTTCTAACGTTTTTAAAATAAATTTATCTCTTTTAAATAAATCATTTCTTAAAAGCTTTATACCCAATTTTTTTCTAGTTCTTCGTATGTATACATTGAATAACTATCTTTATCTATCGGCTCATTATTTAAAGAATCAATACCACTACCAGTTGGCTCTTTCAAATCAGCATTATAATTTATTTTTTTAACACCATTATATTTTAATTTGATTTTTTGAACCTCATTATTATCAATTTTTTCGGTATAAGACTTAGTAAATATTGATGTAACAATTTTTTTATTTCTTCAGCATAAGTTATGCCTGTCCCAACAAGTATCATGCTAGTAATAACTAATATAGAAAAAATAATTTTTTATTTCTTTTTCTTCTTTTTTATAACCAAGGATAATCCTTTGATTTAAGTCATTTGATTGTGATTTGGATAACTTAATATTATCAAAAGTATTATTAAAACAATCATTTATCTTATTCATTTATACTCCCTCCCATTTCCTTTCTTAATGCTTTTTTCCTCTCAATAAACGCATTTTTATTGCTGACTCACTTTTCTTTAATTGCTTAGCAATTTCTTTTATAGAGTATCCTTCATAAT